>ENA-OSEO01004334-OSEO01004334.1-sediment-metagenome-genome-assembly--contig:-NODE-4334-length-15118-cov-4.571970_pt1 | contig 15118 bp, 13 predicted proteins | sample MGYA00237883_ERZ534232 | MGnify/ENA metagenome assembly ERZ534232 | reverse complement strand
AAGAAAAATCGCTATGAACTGAATGTCGATACCATTCATGCGCTCATGGATAAGTACCACCTGGAGCGGGTTCAACCGATTTATACCATTGAAGATGCCGAAAAGTCGCTGACCTACTTTGACGGGTATCCCTACCGGCACGAGGTCGTCATCGGTAAAGATTTGAGCTGCACCTTTTACGATGCCGGTCACATCCTGGGGTCGGCCATCACCATGATCCGAGCCCGCGAGAACGGCCGCATCTATACCATCTGCTATACCGGCGATATCGGTCGCTTCAACAAGCCGATTCTCAATGACCCGAATCTGAAATTCCCGGCCGACGAAATGGATATCGACCTCTTGATTATGGAAAGCACCTATGGCGACCGCTTTCATGATCCGGTAGAAGATATTTCCGGCCAGCTTCAAACGATTTTGACGGACACGGTGGAGCGGGGCGGGACCCTGGTAATTCCGGCTTTTGCCTTTGGCCGTACCCAGGAATTGATCTATATTCTGCATGAACTATATAGCCAGGGCAATGTCCCCAAAGTTCCGGTGTATGTGGACAGCCCTCTGGCAACCAAGCTAACCCGGATTTTCGGCGAGCATCCGGAAGTGTACGATCGCGAAACCCATGAAACCTTTTTGCAAAAAGGCCGGAATCCGTTCGCCTTTGAGCAGATGCATTTTGTCGAATCGGTAGAAGAATCCATGGCGCTGAACCGCGACGAAAAACCGCACATTGTGATTTCGGCTTCAGGCATGTGTGAAGCCGGGCGGATTCTGCATCACCTGCGCTACAAGATCCATAATGAGAAAAACACGATTCTGATGGTCGGCTTTATGGCCCGGCATACCCTCGGCCGGCGCATTCAGGAACTGGGCGAGGCCTACGCGGCCGGTGATCGCAGCGGGGATCCCCCTCTGGTGAAAATTCTCAACAAGCAGTATCCCCTGAAGGCGCGGGTCGTGAAGCTGGGCGGATTCAGCGCACATGCCGACAAAACCGAAATGCTGCGGTTTTTAAAAGATTCAAAATTGCGGGTTAAAAAAATTGCGGCGGTACACGGCGAAGAAGAACAGACCCTGGCCTTTGAAAAATTTCTGGAAAAGGAAGGGTTCAATGTGATGGTGCCCCGGGTCGGCGAGACGGTGCAAATCCGGTAAAATTAAAAGTAAAATGGGGTTGCCGCAGCAACCCCATAGCCTGACAGGCATTTAACCTGGTGCATGACGTCAGCGGGTGATGCCTTTTCGTCGCTTTTTGATGGTCGGCAAAGACATTACGATCAGGATTAAAACCGTTATGATAATGAATGCCAGACTGATCGGTCGCTCCATAAATATCATCGGATCACCGCGCGAAACCAGCAGCGAACGCCGCAGATTTTCTTCCAGCATCGGGCCCAAAACGAGACCGAGCATCATCGGCGCCGGTGGGCAGCCGAGTTTCCGCCATATGAAACCGACAACGCTGAATATCGCTACCAGGTAAAGTTCGAACGGGGCGTTGCTGAGGCTGTAGATGCCGATTCCGCTGAAGACCATGATGGCGGGAAAAAGGTAGCGGTAAGGTATTTTGAGAACGCGAACCCACAGGCCAACCAATGGCAGGTTGAGGATGAGCAGCACCAAGTTGCCGATCCACATGCTGACGATCAACCCCCAAAAGAGGTCCGGCTGCTTGGTCATGATCGTCGGACCCGGCGAGATGCCGTGGACAATAATTGCCCCCAGCATCAACGCCATGTTGGCGCTGCCGGGAATGCCCAGTGTCAGGGTTGGAATGTAAGCGCACTGGGCGGCGGCATTGTTGGAAGCTTCGGGTCCCGCGACTCCCTCGATGGCCCCCCGGCCAAAACGAGAAGGATCCTTGGCGAGCTTCTTCTCGAGCATATAGCTTGAAAAGGCAGAAATGGATGCGCCGGTGCCGGGTAGCGTGCCGAAGAATCCCCCCAGCAGGGTTCCCCTGACGATCGGCAGGATGGATTGTTTCATATCTCGCTTGGTAGGGTAGAGGTGGCTGACTGAAGAGGTGAAGACCTCTTTTTGTTCCGGGTTGCCGATATTTTCGATAATTTCGGTAACCGCAAAAATCCCAACGGCGATGACCGCGAAATGGAAACCGTCGGCGAGCTCCATGAAGTCGAAGGTGAAACGATGCCAGCCGGAATTGAGGTCGGTTCCCACACATCCCAAAAGCAGCCCCATCAGGACCATTGCAAGCGACTTGATCATGTTGCCTTCAGCCAGTACGGCCGCGGACACAAGGCCCATAAGCATCAGCGAGAAGTATTCAGGCGAGGTAAACTTCAAGGCTAATTTGGCGATCAGCGGGCCGAACACGGCGATAACCATCGTGCTGACGCAGCCGGCAAAGAACGAAGCAATCGCCGCGATCGCCAACGCGGGACCGGCCCTTCCCTGGCGCGCCATCTGGTAGCCGTCGATGCAGGTGACGACCGCCGAGGTTTCTCCCGGAAGATTGACCAGAATGGAGGTCGTTGACCCGCCGTACATGGCGCCGTAGTAAATGCCGGCCAACATGATCAACCCCGAAACCGGCGAGATGGTAAATGTGATCGGCATCAGCAGCGAGAGCGTCGCCAACGGCCCGACACCCGGCAGAACGCCGATCAGCGTGCCCACAAAACACCCCAAAAAGCAGTAGTAAAGGTTCTGAAGCGACAGCGCGACGGTAAAACCATAAAAAAGATTGCTGAGCAACTCCATCATGGTCTCCTTACCAAAACCTGTTGAACAGGGGGTAGTGCAGTCCGAGGCCCCAGATGAATATAGCCCAGGAAATGGCCACCATAACCACGGTCAAAAACAGCACCTCATTGACCTTGAAACTCTTGCCGGAGGCTGCCGACATGAAAATCAATGCGATCAACGCCGGAATAAACCCCGTGATCTCCATCAGGCTGCCGAACAGAGCGATAGAGAATGGCAGGAGGATCAGTGCCCGGATGGGCCAGTTCCCTTGGATCTTCTCGCTCTGGCGCAACCCTTTGAGCATGACGATCAAGCCTAACCCGATCATGAGGCTGCTCAGGAGAACAGGAAAATAGCCAGGGCCCATCCTCAGCGTCGATCCGAATGGGTAATTCCTGGATACCATGATTGCGACGGCACCGACCAGGATAAACATCACACCGGCCCAAAAATCTTTATTGTGTCCTAACTCAAGTTTCACAGGTCGCTCCTTGATCATCTCTGTTTTTCGCAACAGTCGATTTTCTATGATAAGTTTATAAAAGCGCCTTTACCCAAATAGTGTCAAGAGAAAACTGCATGTTTATTGAATTATTTTAGGCAGATCCTATCTAAGGCGTTTAAAATTCACTTGACAGGCAAGGCCCTTCCGCATATACTTCTGCCATAACAAAGGAGGAAATAATTTTATGGATAATCAACGAAAGCTGGATTGCAAGAATCGTCTGAAATCCGGTCAGTGCCGGGGAAACTTTGAACAGGGACGAATTCGCATGATTCGTTTTCCGCGATTGGACACAGCAATGGTTATGCTCGCCGTCCTGCTCGCGGTTTTTGTTTTCGGTAAAGCATCGGGAGCCGAGCAGCGCGAGGTCTATCCTGCCAAACCCATCGCACTGGTGTGCCCCCTCGCACCCGGTGGTGGAAATGATACTTTGGCACGCTTCATTGCCAAACATCTCAGCGAGAGCCTTGGGCAGCAGGTGATCGTGGTGAATCGTCCGGGTGCGGGCGGCAACCTAGGCGCTGAGTTCGTCGCTCGTTCCAAGCCGGATGGCTATACCCTGCTGCTGGGCGGCTCAGGACAGCTGGTAGCTCCGCGCAGCGCCAGGATCAAGTTTGACCCGCAGCGGGATTTTGCACCCATCACGATGGTGGGTGAGTTTCCATCGGTACTCGTTGTTCAGCCATCTCTGCCGGTAAAGACCGTCCGTGATCTCATCGATTTGGCCAAATCGAGGCCCGGACAGATCAATTATGGATCATCCGGCTATGGGTCTTCCGGCCATCTCGTAATGGAGCAGTTCAAACACATGGCCGGTATCGACATGGCCCACATCCCATACAAAGGCGCCTCACAAGCCATGACAAACCTCCTTGCTGGCGAGGTTTCACTGGTCTTTAGCAGTCCCGCCGGGGCGCTATCCTTTGTCAGGGAAGGCCAAGTGCGGGCGCTTGCCATTAGTGGGAGCAAGCGCATCGCTGCATTGCCGGATATTCCGACCTTAGACGAGTCCGGATTAACCGGCTTTAACACGACCGTGTGGCTTTCCGTGGTTGCGCCGGCGGCAACCCCGAAGAACATCATCACCCGGCTGAATAGCGAAATTGTTAAGATCGTGGAGCGAAAAACCACCCAGGAGTGGCTGGCCAAAAATGGCCTCGAACCGATCGGCAACACGCCTGAAGAGTTCGCCGCGAAACTCAAATCCGATATTGAAAATCTGGAAAAGTTGGTCCGAGAAACCGGCATCGTCCTTGAATGATTCCGAAAGGATAAGGATTCGCCGCCTGTGATAATGACGCCCTGTCGGCGGCATCCTCAGACGACGAACAGGTCGATAAACTTGTGGACGGCCGTGCGGTCTAATGACGGGGCATCTTCGCAGAGGGCGAGAATATATTCGCACTGACGAGAGGGGAATCGACGTTTTACGCTATCAACCAGCTTTGTCCTGAGCACAGGCAAGACCTCCGAACGTCGCCTGGGATGGCCAATCGGATATTCGATTTCCATCTTGGGCGTGCTTGATCCGTCTTTGAAGAAGACCTGGACGGCATTGGCGCTGGAACGCTTGTCCGGGTCATAGAAATCATGGCTGTAGCGTAGATCCTCGGTAACCACCATTTTTTCGCGCAACCTGTCGATGCGGGGGTCTGCGGCAACGTCATCTTCGAAATCCCGAGGGCTTATTTTCCCGTGGATGAGACCGACCGCAACAATATATTGCACGCAATGATCGCGATCGGCCGGGTTGCTCAACGGGCCGGTTTTGTTCATAATGGCCATCAGTGCCCGCTGGCTGTGAATATGGATCCGGTCGATATCGGCGAGACGATCCTTCACAAGCGGATGCAATCGAAATGCGCCTTCAACCGCGGACTGGCTATGCATGCCGGCGGCGACGAATTTGAACATCGCGTGCTGAATCACGTATTCCCCATAAGGACGTTGAAAACGAAACGGCTTGCCGCCAAAGCGTGCATCGTAGAATCCATAATGTCTCGCAGTCAGCACCGACGGGTAACCCATTTCTCCCTTAAGCGCCATGAATGCATAACGCATGGCTTGAAAAATCCTTTCGGCAGAGGCCCAGCTCTTTCGCGAGCCGGTATTGGGGGCGTGGCGAAAAACCACAAGGCTGGAGTCCATCCAGGCATTTGAGACCGCGTTAAACACCTCCTCGCGCGTGCCGCCCAGCATGCGCGTGAGGACCGCCGCGCTTGCAACCCCCGTCAGCAAAATGTGATCAATGCCCACCTTCGAGAAATCGTTCTCAATGGCTATGCCGCCCTGAATCTCGTAGGCTTTGATCAATGCCTCCAGCACATCGGATATCATCAGCGGCTTGCCGCCATCGGCTGTGCGCCGGCGGCTCAGGGAATCGGCCAGCATGAGGATGCCCGCCAGATTGTCGGACGGATGACTGCCTTGTGCGGCGGTAAACGTATCGTTAAAGTCCAGCCAGCGGATCATGCAGCCCAGATTGAACGCGGCAGTCGCCGGATCCAGCTCATAGGACGTTCCCGGCACCCGCGACCCGTGCCGCACGATCACGCCCGGCACCATGGGCCCCAGCAGTTTGGCGCATTCCTCAAAATCCAACGCATCGAAGGCGCACGCAAGCGAGTCTGTCAGGCACAGCCGTGCTGCATCGATCGCTTGCTTGCTTTCGATCGTATAATTCATAACGTAGTCCGTAATGTCGACCAGAACCTGGTCGGGGACGGAATGGTGATTGGCCGTCATCGATTTTCCCGGAAAATGAGCGGATAATTTTAAAGGGGATGCTGTTTAAAAAAAATTTTCACGATTAGACAACAAGCGGCCATGCTTGTCAAGGAGATTTGAGCAGGAGCTTTGAGCAGTTGCCAGAATTCGATTGACACATAGATTCATTTTTTCTATATTTCCACAGAAAAAAGGGAAGTTCTTATCAAAAAAAAACAGATCAAAATCACTCGGGAGGTGTTTCGTGGATGAAGAAGTAAAGAAGGATTATGAGGAATATCAAAAACTGGGTCGGATATGGGGCAATTTCAACAAGGAGGGAATTAAGAAGATTAAATTTCCGCGACCGGATAAACGCATCATCCAGCAACTCCTGCAGCTTGACGATCTGGCTAGCACCATTTCGGATGTTCTCGATTCACTGGGAATCAACGGCGCCATTCCCGCATCCTATATCTCTCCCATAATCCCCGGTAAAAAGCTGGTCGGACCGGCCATTACACTCCGGAGTATTCCCGAGCGAAAGACCCCCACCCAGGGGTATGCGGACAAGGATTTCATCCGCATGGCTACGCGCGACGTCTATTACCTTGCCGAACCGGGCGATGTTTTCGTCGCGGATTACGGCGGTGATTTGGAAGTATCAAACATGGGAGGGCAGTCCTGTACGGTGGCCAAGTCGTGCGGCGTTGTAGGATCGGTCTGCAACGGAGCGGTGCGGGATATCCCGGCGATCAAGAAGTTGGATTTCCCTGTCTGGTCCTGTGGCAGAACACCCATGACCGGTAAATTCAGGCTCGCGGCGATTGAAATCAACGGGCCGGTCACACTCTGGAAAGTTATCGTCATGCCTGGAGATCTTATTGTGGCCGATGATTCCGGGGTCTGTGTCGTTCCGGTTGACAAGGCTGAACTTGTTTTGGAAAAGGTCAAATCGATTCTGGCCGAGGAAGCTCATATGCGGGACATGATCGAAAAGAAAACGAGCATTGCGGACCTGAAACCCTATTACCACAAGCGATACAAGTAGGATACCCCGGCTCCACCATCAAGGCATCATCTGCTGACGGCCCTCTCCGGTTTTAATCTCTTTTGAGACGGACGGAACGCTTTAACCGATATCGCTTAAAGTGGGAATTTTGGACTCGCAGGGTACAGCGGTCTGACAGAGCCCGCAGGCGTGACCTTCCATATGGAGATTGGTTTTGACGTATTCAGCGGTCACCTCCCGGATATATTTCCGGCAAGCGATCTTGTCATGCCCCTTTTCCGAGATGGCGCCGGCCGGGCAGCGCTCAATGCATTTGCCGCATTTTCCTTTTGTAAAAAAAAGGCAGTAGGCCTGATGGCTCTGATAGGGTCGCTGTGCGGCCGGCATCCGGAAGCGGGCAACCACCGAACCGCAGCGCATGGCTTTTCCCTTGGGCGTAATCAGGCCATCGCTCAAACCGAAGGTTCCCAGGCCGGCCGCGTAGGCCGCATGCCGTTCCGACCAGCAGGACGCAAAACCGTATTTGGGAGATTCTTTTCTTTCCCAGAGGGGTGAAAGCTGGGGGGCAACCGCAGCGTATCCGGCCGATTCAAGGGCGGCAACCACGTGGCTGCGAAGCTTTGCATTTACTTTTTCCCCGTAAATACGGGCGCGGGCCCACCTTTCCGAGGGATATTGCGTTTCCCTGCGGTGGTCGGACTTGGTTTTGTCGGACTGGGGCAGGATCCAGCTGATGACGGTCAGCTCCCCGGCTTCGATGGGGATGCCCGGAAACGTTTTACTGAAAATTTCCAGCGGGGTAAAGTGAAAGGGACCGACATGATCCTTATAGGCTGCAAAAAGGGGATCAGCGCCGCCGGCAAACCCCACCAGGGGCTCCGCCCAGGCCTTTTCATTTTCGGCGGTCTCCAGCTTGTTTTCAGGCGAGTTGAGAATAAAATCCTTAATGATGCTTTCCGTCCATTTTTTGAATTCCGGCGCTTTCATATGGCCCCCTGTGCGGTTAACCTGATACTATTGGTTTGCGGTTTGAAATCCCAGATGGTCTTGACCTGCCCGTTACCCCCCCATTACCATATAGACCGGTGTTCAGCAAGCATCAATTTTTAAAATGGGCGGCTGATGAGCGTCCGGCCCGGCGGCTACCTGGTGCCGGAACGAAAACCTTCGTTCAGTCAAAATCCGATCGGCTAACCACTACTTATTGAGAGGCGCAATTTTTTGACAATCACTTAAAATTGGAATATGAGATACAGTTATAGCTCAGTTGAAGCAGTGGGCTTAGCGTGCGACATCTGCTCGAAATACAAGTCCGCCGGGCTGATTGTGTCCACAAAATAGTCCGGTTATGAAAAATCGATATTCGAAACCAAAAGGAGGAAATGGATATGGATACCGAATTTCATTATTACATGACGGGGATCATCGCAAGGGCGGCCGGTTTCAGTGAGGACGAAGCCCGAACCATTGCAACGGCGTCGGAATATGTGGATGAGAACGATGTCTGCCTGGCCATCCAGGACCGTTCCAGCGGCCAGATCTATGAAAACTATATTTCCCAGACCATGAATATCCTGAGTCCGAAGCAGAAACTGATGCGGATATACCCTGTATTTCACTTTGTACCCGGCGACCCGATGGGTGAAAGCGCCTGCCGGTGTGACGGCAAGATGCATTTATTAAACACCACGCCGAACAATGAAATCGCCAACAAAATGATCGACCTGGCCTTCAAGGCATCTGAGGATACACGGCTCTATCGCATCGGAATAGCAACCCATGCCTATGCCGACACCTGGGCCCATCAGAATTTCGTTGGATGGTACGATTATTTTAACGACATCGCCCTGGATATCAAGCCCGATATCGGACATGCCAATGCCGCGCATCATCCCGACTGGCCTGCCCACCGGTGGGAAGACTCGCGCCTGGTCAAGGATGAAGTTGACAATAGCGACCGTTTCCTTGCCGCTGCAAAAGAAATTTACGGTAAATATCAAAGGTACAACAAGCAAAACGGCCGAAAGGCAAATACAGCCTGGAAGACCCTTTACGGCCAATTGATCCGGGCCATGGGGGCTTCATTTTCCGGAAACCAGAATTATTATCGTACGGAGCGCCTGGACCGTTACCGTAAACTGGCGCCGTGGCTGGGCGATTTTGATGAATCCGACTGGTTTAAGGCGGCTATCGATATAAAAGTGATGGGAATAAAGGATTCCGACAGCGGGCTGCTTGCCATGTTCACCCTGCTGCGCGACAAGCTTTACTGGAAAGAATCCGTGGACAAGGAAAAGACAGACTGGTACCGGTTCCAGGTGGCGGTCAAAGAGCACCAGGCAATGGCCATGGTGGACATGGACCGGTTGTTTGCCAGAATGGGAATAGATCTGCACGTGGCATAACCCGGACGGCCTGACTTTTGTTTTTCAACACCCTGCAAAAGGAGCATAAACAAAATGAAACTACCCGAAATCGGAGATACGGTCACCACTGCAGACGCCTTGGAATTGTGCCGCCATTTCGGTTTGGATTATCTGATTACGCGTATTGAGTCCGATCCGGATCGTTATAAGAGCTGGAAGTTTGACGGCTGTTCCGGATTGCCGGACGAACTGCTGGGGCTGTTCACCGGCTGCAAGTGGGAAGATATCACCTATCACTGCTGCCTGCCCCACGACCTGGCCTACGGTTATGGCGAGCTGGGAAATACGGACGAAAGAAAGCGCGTGGATGAAAAGTTTTACAACGACCTGGTGACCCGGGCCGGTATGCGTAAATGGACCGCCTCCGCATTTCTGGCGGCGGTCCGGGTCGGCGGCGCGGAAGCCTTGGGGCTGTCCTTTTCATGGGGCTTTGCCCACAAGTAAGCGGATTCCAGCAAGCTGCGGGTCTTTAGTGAGGTCGGGCGCTGGCACCGTCCGGTGAAGAATTTTATCAAATCGTTATTTGCCGGAGAAGTATTCTAATGAAGGGGCAACACAGGTCGGAAATTAAAGCGGGCGCCCGGGTCCAGGTGGTTCAAAAACAGGATCAGCGCACCGGCAAACTGACCGAAGGGGTGGTCAAGGACGTTCTCACAAAGTCTGCCAGCCATCCCCATGGCATCAAGGTGCGCCTGACCAGCGGCGTCGTCGGCCGGGTGAAAAATATCCTCTTTTGACAAAATTCCTTTCTTTTGGGTTAGAAGTTGTTTCAAAACCTCGGATCAGGTCTGAGAGCAAGGCGCAAGCCGATGAAAAAGCGCAGCAACCACGGTGAGGGAGGCTGTAAGCATTTTAAAGAGGCCTGCAACCCAGCTGTCAGGTCTCAGATGGGGTTTTGAAATGGCTTCACCGATTATTCAGGGTACTACCGTTTAAGGGACCGGAATGGATTTCGACTTTGACGTCTCAGTGGAACGTTGCGGAACCGACAGCCTGAAATGGAATAAGTATTGCGGCGCGGACATCATTCCCATGTGGCTGGCAGATATGGATTTTCTTTCCCCTCCGGCCGTCATCGAAGCTCTGCAGCAGCGGGTGGCCCATGGTGTGTTCGGGTATGCGACCGCTCCGGTGGAACTGGTCGAGGTCGTCTGCGCCCGGCTTTACAGGGAGTACCGGTGGGAAGTCAATCCGGAGTGGCTGATATGGCTGCCTGGGCTGGTGACCGGTCTGAACCTGTCCTGCCGGGCGGTGGGCCGCGACGGCGACGAAGTGTTGACGGCGGTGCCGGTGTACCCGCCGTTTTTGACGGCTCCCGGGTACTCCCGGCGTAACCTTGTCACAATTCCGCTGGTTCAGGCCGGCGGCCGCTGGGAATTTGATTTCAGCCGGCTTGAGCAGGTCGTTACACCCCGGGCAAAACTTCTGCTGCTCTGCAATCCCCACAACCCGGTGGGTCGCTTGTTTACGGTTGCGGAACTGGAAACCCTGGCAGAGATCTGTGAAAAACATCGCCTGGTTGTCTGCTCCGATGAGATCCACTGCGAACTGGTTCTGGACGAACATCGCCGGCATGTGCCCACCGCAATCATCGGGAACGGTCGCTTCGACCGGACGATTACCCTGATGGCTCCCAGCAAAACGTTCAATCTGCCGGGTTTGGGGTTTTCATATGCGGTTATTCCCGACAAAGGGCTGCGGCAAAGCTTTCGGCAAAGCATGGCCGGCATTGTTCCCCACGTCACCGCCCTGGGCTATGCCGCCGGGCTTGCGGCCTATCGCGACTGCCGGGACTGGCATACGGCCCTGCTGGCGTATTTAAGGAGAAACCGGGATACGGTCGCAGATGCCGTTGCCGGGATGCCGGGGCTGGCCATGGCCCATGTGGAAGCAACCTACCTTGCCTGGCTGGACGTTCGCATGGCCGGCCTGGAAGATCCGGCCGGATTTTTTGAGGCCGCCGGGGTGGGGCTGTTTGATGGAATCCATTTTGGCGGCCCCGGTTTTCTCCGGTTGAATTTCGGCTGTCCGCGTTCGCTTTTGCTTGAGGCCCTTGCCAGGATGCAACGGGCGATTACCGCCAGGGGCTGATTCGGTCCAGCCGGCGGGGTGCCTTAATTTAATAAAGTTGACAGGCGGGCGGGCTGATTGATCTAAATGAATATAAACGAAATGAGCCGCCGGATTGGATCTTCTCCCGGAGGGGTAGAAAAAGAGCTGAAAAACCTCTTATTCGGGGGCATATTGAAACGCGATATCAGCAGTAGTCTTAGAAATATTCTTGAAAATTATAGCGGTATGATATAATGTCATACCGGAGGTGAAAAAAATGGCAGCATCGAAAATTGCAATTACAATAGACGACAGGATGCTTAAACAGCTTGATATTTTAATTAAATCAAAGCATTTTCCGAATCGGAGTAAAGCTATTCAGGAAGCTGTTGCTGAGAAACTGGTTCGTCTTGAAAAAAGGCGTCTTGCCCGGGAATGCGCAAAGCTTGATCCTGACTTCGAGCAATCTTTAGCGGAAGAAGGTTTTTCAGTGGAGATGGAAGCATGGCCGGAATATTAAGAGGAAATATCCATTGGGCGGATCTAAACCCCGTCATCGGGAGCGAACAGGGCGGTTTGCGCCCTGTTCTCATTTTAAGCCAGGATATATTTAACGCCCGTTCCGGCACTGTCATTGCCGTTGCGATTACAAGCCAGTCCCAACGAGCGGGATTCCCGCTGACTTTGGAACTTACGGAATCCAAACTTCCCAAACAATCATGGGTCAAAATCAGTCAGATCCGCACGCTTTCTGTAAAACGTATCGGAAATAAAATATCAAAGGCATCCGATGAAGAATTGGCACTTATAATTGAAGGTTTGAATGAAATAATTGGTGAGTGAGAGCGGGAATAACTGGAAAGCCGCTAAGTGCTCTAAATCAGGCACTCGAATCCTTATCTGATAGACGGTTAGTTTTTGAATTTTTGAAGAGCGTCCCGGCTAACATTGCTTATTTGCAGTTGCACCGTAAGAAGGCGCAGGTGGACACGATTCGGGTGAGTGACGAGATGAATGTGGACATCGCTCCGGATGGAACCGTGTACGGCATTGAATTACTGAACGCGAACGCGCAACTTGAGGCAGAAGACGATGGCAGGCTGGTTGTCATCAACGAAGCTCTTGGCAAGCGGCAGGATCTGCCTCTGACAGTGCGTGAAGTGCCGGCCAAATACAAGGCGAAGAGAAAGCCACAAGCTTGAATCGCGGATGCCCCATTTACATAGAATGTTTTTGTGGTAGGTGGGACGCTGTGGTAGGTGGGACGCTGTTAAAAAATTAAATAACTTTCGAATTTTAAGTCTTTACCTATTGATGAGTTGAAGCGATTATCTTTGTTATGCTTGAAATTATTAATATTTTACAATTATGCAAGAATGGTTGAAATGGCACATTACAAATTAATCGGGCATGTTCGATACCGCCATCGCGGGGGGTATTCTTATCAAAGGGCTGGGTGGCGTTGCGACTCCTTTTACTTTCACAAGTTGTCATGGAACCTACGTCCCCTTCTACGACGATCTTCATTAAAACTGTAAATGTGTGGAGCGTACCCAAACCGCCGATGAATCGCATCAAAATATATCTTTGAGATCAAAAGGTTATAATTTGAAGAACGTCCTATTTTTTTCGAGGTTAGGTATTTTCCTTAAAATTGAAAAATAGGTTTCACATGACTCCTAATTGGGTATTTCAGACCTTGATTATTTTAATTGGGTTCTTAATCGCTGCGTTTTTTTATTATCTTCAGCAGAAAAACCCTCTAAATTCGCTTTACTCTGCCTCAGCTGCCGCAATACTCGTAATTATTATCGTGACTTTATATATTAGAAACGATTTAAAGAAGAAGAAAGAGATTCCACCTACACCTACAATTAGCACTTCCACCACCATCGGGGAGATAAACGGCGGAACCGTTCATACCGGAAGCGGCCACATTTTTATAATAAAGACAGAAGGTGTTTCAGAAGAGGCTTTTCAGCAATTAGCCGAAGAGTTAGGTATCACGAAGGCGGCTTTAAAGAGTTTCTTCAAAATCCTCGATCAAAAACAGGTCCCTTCTGAACAGCTCGACAATACCCTTCGTGAGATTGCCTTCCAATATAAACAGCTTAAGGACAAACTCGCAGCGTTTACATCCGAAGACTCCGAAATAAATGCTTTGAAAAGGTATGCCTCTGAAGCCATGCAAAATGGAGACTTTAAGCGTGCCGAGTCCCTTCTAAATGATGCTAGCATAAGAGATTTAAAAGCGGCCCAACAACTTACGGCTATGGCAGAAGAAAGATTATTAGCGGCTGCTGCATCTAAAGCTGAAAATGCCCAATTAAAAAAGAGCCAGTTATCTTACGCTGAGGCATCGAATTATTATCAGCAAGCAGCTCAATTGGTCCCAGAGAATAAGGCTGATGTGTTGTCTAATTACCTCAATTTGTACGGAGAGGCTTTGCTTAACGCAGGTCATTATGTAGAAGCGGAAGCGCCTTTTAAAAGGTCTCTCGATTTTCGGAAAAAAGTATTCGGAGAAGAGGACCCAAAAGTTGCACAAAGCTATAATAACCTTGGAACTCTTTACATGTACTTGGGGCGATATCAAGATGTGGAAACCTATTTGAAGAAAGCGCTTTCTATATGGCAGAAAACACTTGGAGAGGAGCATCCTGATGTAACTACTTGTATGAACAATCTGGCATCCTTTTATCAATCTCAAGCTATTTATCTACAAGCTGAGTTGCTGTTCAATAAAACACTAAAAATAGACCAGAGGTTACTTGGTCCCTTCCACCCACAGGTAGCGAACACTACTCATAATATAGCTACTTTATTTCAAGATATGGGCGAGTACCAAAAAGCGCAAGACTGGGAAAAACGGGCGCTTGCAATTTGGGAAGATGTTTTTGGGCATGAACACCCAAAGGTGGCGCTAAGCCTTAATAGCATTGGAAACATACTAACCCTTCAAGGAAAATACATTGAAGCTCAAGCTTTCTATGAACGAGCCCTGGGAGTGAATGAAAAGATTTTTGGTAAAGAACACCCAAGCGTAGCAGAGATCCTTTATGGTTTAGCCGTAGTGTTGCAGTTTCAGGAAGATTACCGGAAAGCCCTACCACTACACCTTCGAGCTATTGGAATATGGGAAAAGATATTGGGATCAGAACATATAGGAATGGCTTCTAAGCTTAGCGCTGTTGGATTGGTTTATCACAAACAGAAAAAGTATTCTGAAGCTGAAAACTATTACAAACGGGCTTTGTCAATTCTCGAAAATGCCGCCGGTAAAAACCATCCTGAAATGGCGTCTATATTGAACAATATTGGGGGTCTCTACCATGATCAAGGGTTTTACTCCAAAGCAGAGGAATTACACAGAAAAGCGCTAATAATACGCGAAGAAACGCTCGCGCCTGACCACCCTGATTTAGCAAGCAGTTTAAATAGTTTGGCATTGGCTCTTTTAAACCAAAATAAGAAGAAGGATGCGATACCGCTTTTTGAGCGGAGTCTCAGAATTCTTGAAGAAAAGGTAGGACCAGAGCATCCGCATACTATTTTAGTTCGCAAGAATTTATTATCTCTTAAGAAGCATAGCGCTCAGTCAAAAGAGAGCAGTGCCGAAGATTCAAATAAGGAAATGAGTATGTCAAAGAACGTTATACAGAGTTCCAATAAAAGACAGAATTTTCAACAAGGGGGTGACGGAAAACCTAACAT
>ENA-OSEO01004330-OSEO01004330.1-sediment-metagenome-genome-assembly--contig:-NODE-4330-length-15129-cov-3.248339_pt1 | contig 15129 bp, 11 predicted proteins | sample MGYA00237883_ERZ534232 | MGnify/ENA metagenome assembly ERZ534232 | reverse complement strand
GCTACATATATCCCTTTCGGGAAGCTACCTGGCTGGCCAGTCTCTACGGTTCAAGGTCATCAAGGTCAATTCATGCAGCATAAATATTACTCACTTACGGTGAAAAAATGGAAAATTTCTATCCAGGCGGGATATGCAGAAGGCAACCTTGTTGATCCGGTAGATCGGCTACTTAATGGACCGCCTGTCCCCCGGAGAAAGATCGCCGCAGGATCGGGGCCAGCTATCGGAAGCGGCCCAAGTTTGCCTGGGCCATATCCTGGATGGCATGGCCCACGAACTTTAAAAGCCCGCTTAAATAATTACCACGCAGGGTTGCGCCCATCGCATCGGGCGCTCCGCACGGGCAGCCCCTCATTAAACGTATGGGCAAAAGAATATTAAGAATCGACCACGATAACCGAAAGGTCGCATACATTGTTGCCGGGCTCGTTGAAATATATGGCGTCCCCCAGCGCGCCCAGGGCCTGGGCCGAGGAATGACTTTTTAGGGACTCCGCCAGGCCGATTCCATTTTCCCTAGCTCTTTCTAGGGTATATCCGTCCACGATGCCGCCCGCTATGCCGGTGGGGCCGTCGGTTCCGTCCGTGCCCACGGAGGCGATTACAATCTGGTGGGCCCCGTCTATCCTTTGGGCGGCGCTCAAGGCGCATTCCTGGTTGCGCCCTCCCTCCCCGTGGGGCCCGGTGATGGTGACCGTCTTTTCCCCGGCGCAAAGCACCGCGCAGGGGGCGGGCACCGGCCTGCGGTTCCGGGCGATTTCCACGGCGATTCCGGCGAGCATGATGCCCACCTCCCGGGCTTCTCCCTCCAGGCAGGAGGAAAGGACCAGCGCGTTCAACCCCAGGTCCTCGGCGGCCCGACTGGCCGCCTCGGCGGCGTCCTGAGGATCGGCCAAGACAAAGGTGTGCTGGCGGATGCCCATCTGGCTGAAGTCCCCCGTCGTCAGGACTTGGCGGTCATCCTTGTGTTTCTTTAGGTAATCCGCGACGGGCTCCGGCAGTCTTGCCCACAGCCCATGATCGTCCAGGGCGGCTAAAGCCGCGGCGAAATCCAGACGCCTCTGTTCCGAAACAGGCACCGCGGGTCCCCAGCCCGCGCCGTACCTGCCGCCCCGGGCGGCTTGCGGATAGCGCAGCACGTAATCATTCACCACCAGGTTTATGATGGTAGCCGGATGTATGTATTGGGCGAGCCTTCCGCTGCTCAAGACGGTAAGGGCGTTTCGCACGGCATTGAGCACAACGATGTCGGCCCCGGATTCGAGAAGCACCTGGGTGGTCTGCCTGAGGTCTTCCAGGGTCAAGCCGGGCGCCGGCAGGGTGGTGAGGCAGGTACACCCTCCTTGCACGCAAAAGATTACAACTTCCTTGGCCGTGGCCTGCTCGGCGATGGCCAAAATTTTTTGCGCGCCCTTAACCGCCGCTTCATCCGGCACGGGGTGGCTGGCCTGCAAGACCTGAATCCTCTTGAATTTTTTAATGCGCGCCAGGCCCTTCGGCATTCCGTCCAGCCTTTTCTCCACCACCACTCCCTGGCTGATCCTGTCGCCGAGCACCTGTTCCAAGGCCTCGGCTATCTGCAGCACCGCCTTGCCCGCCCCCAGGACAAAAATATCCCCTGCCCGGGACAGGTCGAAGCTACAAGATCCGACCTTGAGCATCTCGTTTTGGCATTGAACCAGTTCGCGTGTGAGGCGGGAGGCGTCTATCCGCTCCATGGCCCGGTCGATGATATCAAGGGCGGACTTGCGGGCCCGGATGTTTCCGTGCGACAAAAGCTCTCCCCGGTTTTTAATGATCATGTAGGGCGCGCTCCCAATACTTAGGCGAAGATTACAACATGTTGTTTCTTTAGTCCGCGGTGTGGAAATGCCTCAGGGGCAGGGTGAAGCTATTGGACACCACGAAGGCCCTGGCCTTGGGCCCATAGCTCGCCACGGTTTTTTTGACCGCCTCCGCTGGATCGTCATAAAATTTCAGGTTGAGCTTGCGCATTTCCTCGGCGTTCACCCCCCGCGCCCCGGCCAGAATCACGTTTTTCTCATGACAGGTTTTGGCTATGTGCTGAACGTAGTAAACCAGGGCCTGGAATTGCCGCTGGGGCTCGTGCCAGGCCCTGGTGACCATCAGGCGCCACAAGTCGGAATAGTCGTATTCCAAAAGGTCCTTACCCACGTGCCACGAAAGCTCAAGATACTCACGGGTGCTCCATCCCTTTTGGCAGGAAGAAACAATGACAATGCTTCCGCCTTCTTTGAGGCATGTATGGGAGATTCCAAGACACTTCATGGAGGTCATGAAGTAATCCTCGGCCCAAGGGCCCGGCCAGCAGAGCAAAATGTCCGCGGGCTCCTCGATCTTGGCGCCCCACACCTCGGCGTCCCCAAAGGCCACCCCCTGGCAATGCGCCGCCAAAGGCTCGCCGGCAAAGGCCCGTAAAACCTGGCCCTGGCTGTTGCTGACGACATTCAAGATGAAATTAAGGCCCGCCAGGCGGCCGCATTCCTCTATGTCTTTTCTAAGCGGGTTTCCCAGGATTCCCTTGTGGGGAAAAGAACCGGTGTGATGGTGGATGATGCTCCAGAGGTCCGCGACCCCGGGCATTATCATCTTTGCCCCTCCGGAGTAACCCACATCGCCGTGGGGCGCGATTTTCCCCACGGCGATCTTGACATCCGCCTCGGCCACCTGCCGGTTGATGAACAAAGGGGTGCCTAGGCAATCGGTCACCCCGAGAAAGCGCATGCTGCCTGGGTCATAGGCGTTATGGGAAACTATCTGGTACTTGCCAAATACCTTCTCTCCCAGCTTCTGGATAAGCCTTTCTTCCGTCATATGGACGGGGTCGTGCATGCCGTTGGCGCACACCATGGTTATATGGCTGTCCGCCACCCCGGCGGACCTCAATTCTTCCAGTAAAAGCGGCATGATGCGGGCCACCGGCGTGTTCCGGGTCCAATCCTCGAAAATGATCGCCACGCGGCTTGAGGAACCTGCGATATCTTTCAGCCTCGGTGACCCAATGGGGTTTGCCAGGGCCTTTTGGACCATGGCCTCCAGCTCCTCCGCGGGCTTGGGGTCTGGCGCCTCCAGAAAAGACACCTGCTTATCAGGCAAGGCCAGTTCACAGGTTATGGACGCCTCGGCATAGGGAATTTGGATCTTCAATTTTTCCATCCTTTCCGCAACGGCCCCTCAACCAAGCAAAATCCGTTGTCTTCCTTATTTAAACTGGTGCAGCACACTCTTGTCCGCCTGTACCGCCGTTTTCCCCAAGGCATCCTGCACCCGCAAAAGTTCATTGAGATTGGCTTCACCCGAAGGATAGGCCCCTACGATCTTGCCCTGTCCCAGGTTTTGCCCCACGCAAAGATGCGCGACGTAAGGATCCCATAGTTCGCCCGACCGCGGCGATATCATGGTGCTGTAACCCGCGCCCTTGGCGATCGAGATGGTCTCCACGGTTTCGGTCAGGGTTCCGACCTGGTTGGGCTTGATGATTATGCTGTTGGCCGCGCCAAGCTCTATCCCCTGCCTGAGCCGCTGGGGATTGGTCACGAAAAGGTCATCCCCCACCAACTGCACCTTTTTGCCCAGCCGGGAAGTGAGGAGCTTCCAGCCTTCCCAGTCGTCTTCGAAAAGGCAGTCTTCCATGCTCACGATGGGGTATTTGGCGCATAGGTCGGCGAGCATCGTCATCATCTCGTCGCGGGACAGGCTCAAGTGGTCACGCTGCAAATGGTATTTACCGTCTTTGTACAGTTGGCTCGCCGCGATATCCAGGCAGATGCCGAAATCTTCGCGGGGGACATAGCCCTCGGCTTCGATCAATTCGGTCAGGATGGCTAAGGCCTCTTCGTTGGAATCAAACCGGGCGGTCAAGGCTCCGCCGAGCTTGGGATAGTTAGGCGTCTTATGGCCGGTCCTTTCTCCCAGGACCTTGCACAGGCGGCGGTAAATGCCCAAAGATGCGAGATAACCTTCCTTGTATGTCTTGGCCTTGAGGGGGATGAGCGCGTATTCCTGAAAGTCGCAGGTGCCTTCCAGCCCGACATAGGCCGGTCCGCCGAACATCATATAAATGAACGGCAAGGGGATTTGGTTTCCTCCCCCCAATAGCCGGAAAAGCGGCTTGCGCGCGGATTCCGCCGCCGCCTTGGCGTTGGCGATGGAGGTGGCGATGATCGCATTGCAGCCCAAGCGGGATTTTTCCCTGGTTCCGTCGAGCTCCATGAGAAGCCCGTCAACCCTCGCCTGATCCAAAGCGTTTTTGCCCTTAAGACAACTGGCAATCTCCGTTTTCACGTTGGCGATGGCCTTGTTGACCCCTCGGCCCTGGAAATAGGCAGGGTCATTGTCGAAGAGGTCCACCGCCTCACTCTTGCCGCGGGAAGTGCCGCCGGGCGCCGCCGCCCGGCCGATTGATCCATCCTCCAGGATCACGTCCACTTCCACCGTGGGGATCCCCTTGTTGGTCATGACCTCTCTAGCAGTAACATCTTTTATAACCGATGCCATTTTCTGAAAGTGCCTCCTTAGTAGCTACCTCGTCGCTTCCATGTGCATTCGAAACAATTTCTGCGAGGTCGGATTACCTTTGACTAATAAACTTATCATGCCGCCTTACGGCATGAGCCGGATTAACTTTTCCCGAAAAGTACCGTGGGAAGCCAAGTCGCGATCTCGGGGAAGATCATCACCAAAATGAACCCCGTGCTCTCCACCATAACAAACCAAATAACCGACTGGTAAATGTCTTTCATGGTGATGCCGGGCGGTGACACGGCCTTGAGGTAAAAGAGATTATACCCGAAAGGCGGTGTCATGTATCCGATCTCCATGTTTATGATGAACAGTATCCCATACCAGAGGGTGTCGAAGCCGTACGCCTTCACCACCGGCAGGAAAATGGGCAGGGTGATCATCATTATGGCCGTTGATCCCATGACCATGGCCAAGAGGAATATAACGATTTCGAAAAATATGATGGCGCCCCAGCGGTCGCCGGGGACGTATTTCATCAGGCTCACTATAAGCTGAGACCCGCCAATCCCCTGGAAGGTGGCTCCGAAACAATAGGCCCCGAAAATTATCCACATCACCATCATGGTGGTGGTGAAAGAACGCTGGGCGGCTTCCCACAAGAGGCGCCAGGTGAAGCGTTTGTTGACAATCGCCGTTACGACGCTGCCCAATACTCCCACGGCGGCTGCCTCGGTGGGCGTGGCCGCCCCCGACACGATGGACCCCATGACGGCGGCGATTATGAAAAAGGGAAGGATCAGGCTTTTAAGCGCCCGTAATTTAGTGGGCCAATCCGCTCTTTCCGATTTGGGCAAAGCCGGCGCCAAGGATGGCTGTATGTAGGATCTCAGTAATATATATACGGTATCGAGGGCCAGCAGAAGAAAGGTCGGCATGACGCCGCCCGCGAAAAGGCGGCCCACGGATTCCCCGGCAATCAGGGCGTAGACGATCATGTCGATGCTGGGCGGCATGAGGATGCCCCATCCGGCGCCGGAATTGATACAGCCGATGGCCAGGCGCTTGTCGTATCTTCTTTTGAGCATGGCTGGCAGGGCGATGGTTCCCATGGTTACGGCCGCGGTTCCGCTTATGCCGCAAAGCGCCGCAAAAATGGTGCAGATGATTACGGTGCCCACCGCCAAGCCGCCCCGCACCGGCCCGAACCACATATGCATCATCTCATAGAGGCTGTCAGCGATTCCGGCCTTTTCCAGGATCATGGCCATCAGGATGAAAAGGGGCAGCGCCAGCAATATGAATTCATTCATGGCGCCCCAAGCTTGGGCAGCCACCATGTACAAAGAGCCCGTCCCCCAGCAGAAAAACAAAAAGATTACGGAAACGCCCCCCAGGACGAACCCTATGGGTAGGCCGGAAAAAACCAGAATAAAGAGTAAAACGAAAAATAATAGAGTTAGCAGTTCTATGCTCATGGTTTTTCAGACCTCCCCATCCTTTTTTACCGCGTTTACTGCGTCGCCCGTTTGCGTAAGCGTGAGGATGTCCTTTATCAGCTTGTTCAAACCTTGCATCAAAAGAAGAAAAGCGCCTATGGGCATCATGGCTTTGAACGGATAAATTGGCGGATTAAAGAAGGAACCGGAGTGCTCCAGTTTGCCAATCGATTCCAAGGCGATGTCAGCTGAAAAGTATAGGAGCGTGCCGGTGTAAATTAAAAATACCGGAAAGGTCGCAATGTCCATTATCGCTCGCGATCTTTGCGAAAGCTTCTCATATATGACGTCAACTCGAATGTGCGCGTCCTGCTTGAGGATAAATCCGCCCGCCAAGATAGCGCTTGCGCCAAACAGCAACTGGGTGGACTCATGAACCCATATGGTTGGCGCATTTAAAAGATATCTTTTTAAAACTTCATAAAGTATGAATACGCAAACTATTAGGATGATGGAGCACGTGATCCTGCCTATCCAGGTGTTAACCTGGTCTACATAGGTAAAAAGCTTGATTGGAATTTTTTTCAGGGACATATCGATTACCCCGGTGGTGTTTGGGAGGTGTGCCAACACCCGCGATTTAGGTGGCCGGTAAATGTCCATCCCTTTGCCCAGGGCAATGCCGGCCGAGGTTCAGGGCATCAAACCTATAACTTCTCTTACCCCCGTTTGGTTCCCTCTCCCATCTTCCCAATGGGAGAGGGAACTTGCAGATCATGCTTGGTTATAGGCGGCCGATGTCCTTCAAGAATTTTTTCATCAACTGAACGGCCTTGGCGCAATCGGGGTTTTTCTCGCCCTCTTTTTCCCAAATGGCGGTTGCGGCCGCGGCCATCTTTTTCTGATCTTCCAGCGGAAGGGTTATAACCTGGACACCCTTTTCCTTCTGCACCTTGCCCAGGGTTTGCGCCTCTTGGAAGGCATATTGCACGCTCCGCCTGTAAAGTTGCTCATCCAGGGTTTTATAAAGGATTTCCTGGTATTCCTTGGGCAGCTTGGCAAAGGCCTTCTTGTTTATGAACCATCCGTCCTGGCAGGTATAAGTGATGGCGGGCTTCAGGTGATACTTGCATACCTCATAAAACGCCATGCTGTTGGCCCCCTGGGAGCCGCCCCAGTGGGCGCCGTCCACCGTGCCGGTGGCCAACGCCGTATAGATCTCGGCGCCGGGGATGTAGGTGGCGGGAGCACCGATGGTGGTGAAGAATTTTGCTTCCAGACCCCTGGAGCGCAGTTTCAGGCCCTTGAAATCGGCAAATGAGCGGACCGGCTTCTTGGTGACGACCTCGGTCGGCTCCAGGTGATCGGGGAAGAACATTACATCGTGCTTGCCGATTTCACCGCGCAGCAAATCCAAAAAGCCGCCGATCTTATTGATATAAAGGCCTTCCCAAATATTGCTGATCGCCATGGGAAGAGCGGCCACCTGGCCGAGAGGAATATCCGTCGCGTAATAACCGCTGTCCACGTAACCGATCGGTATCATGCCCCGCTTCACCGCCGGAAATATCTCTTTGCTGGGAATAAGAGCGCCGGCAGGATTGGGCTCGATGATGAATTTGCCTTTGGTCCGTTCCTTAACAATACCGGCTATGGCCTGGATGCTGTCCTTGAAGGAAGTGCTTGACATGGGAAGGTGCGCCTGCATTCTCCATTTGATGACATCATCGGCAGCGCAAGGCGTCACACCCCCGGTTATCAACCCGCTGACAAGAAGAAAACTCAAAGAAAATAATAAAACACCACACCTTACAAATAATTTACGCATGCCTAACCTCCTTTGGCATTATTTTGGTTGAATTAACCTGGCTCCGTCCGTGATCGCTTTTTTCGATTTTGATATGGATAAAAAACGGTGTTGGTCCTTTATCGAAAGGACTTGGCCGTGGTTGATTGCGCGCGATGATAATATGAATTTTTGAGGGGAAGGTGCCGGTGATTCGTCCCGTTTTCCAGTCATGGATACCGTCATTGCTGCCACAACCGCCGATAACGATGTTTATGCTTTTTCCCAAAGAGTTGAATGCTATTCTCAGGCGGTTATTCCCGCCGGGACTTTATTGGTCGCGGGTCTGATACCCCGAAACTCGCATTGCCGGGTTATCGGTTCCCGCCGGTACCCCGCGGCCTGCCGCGCGGTGTTTCATCTGTGGCCGAATAACCCGCATCGCGGGTTGATTGGCGCATTAACTAGACGTCCGCAAGCGATTTTTTTTTAAATAAGCCTAGTTCCCCAAGCGCGTTAGCCAAGTAAGGAGAATGCTAGGGGTTAAATTTTCACTTTCCCTCCACCCCTTCGAAATCCCATTTTGGCCGAAATCTCCTCCGACGCCTCCAGCACGCTTTTGATGTACTGCCGCTCTTGTTCATCCGAAAGGCGGAAGACGGGCCCGCCGATGCACAGGCTGGCGATCACGTTGCCCTCCGAGTCTCTGACCGGTGCAACGATGGAATATCCTCCGGGCTCTCTCTCTTCTTTGCTTACGGCATAACCGCTCTTCCTGATCTCCGCCAGTTTGTCTTCCAGCCGCGTCGGATCCGTGATGGTGTTTTCCGTGAATTTTTTAAGCGGCAATTGCTCGATTATCTTTTTTCTTTTTTTCTCCGGTAAATAAGCGAGCAAAACTCGGCCCGAGGCCCCCGCATGCAAGGGATATTCACCGCCCAAAAAGCCGACCATGCCGATGTTGTGCTTGCTGGCGAACCGAGCCAGGCAGGTGCGCTTGCTTCCGGCCAGTACGTATAAGGCGACCGTCTCCCCTATCCGGTCCCGCAAGGCCTGCATGACGGGCTTGGCGACGGAGGCCAGGTTATTACTGTCCTTGCTGATCAGGCCCCACAAATACATCTGGTAGCCGAGTTGATACTTCCCGTGCCCGCCCGCCTTTTGCACTACACCCCTTGACTCCAGGGTGCTGAGCAGCCTGGACACGGTGCTGAGGGTGAAGCCGGTCATCCGGCTGATATCCGTAACGCCCTGCACGGGAGCGTCGGAGGTGAAGCAGTTCAAGATGGTTATGGCCTTATTGACGGAATTGATGGTCACCATATCCCCCAATTATGCATAATGTGCAAAATCATTTTGTATTATGCAAATAACACGTTCGCGCGCCCCTTGTCAATAAAATTTTAATTATATGCAAGTGTCTTGCATAATATGCAAAAAAACTACCATATGCTTCCCATAGCCCGGCAAACGGCTAAATGAAGTTGAATGGGATAACCTTGTTCGGCCTTGCCATTTCAAGGATCACCCACGGCACTAGGATCGCAGGCAAGATGTGCTTGGCTTCGGCTGGCAAACGCTTGAAAACAATATTGAATATGCCTGGCTTGCGGACCGCGAGGAAAAAACTGCTTGACATATTTGGGGGGAACTGATTAATTTGTCTTAAATGACTGGTGTAACGGACAACCAATCATTTGGCGGCCTTTAAGGATATTGTTCATATATGCAAGACAATCTTAAAATTCCCGTCGAAGCGGTTCCCCTTTACCGGCAAATACATCATGAAATCAGGAGCTTGATCGTTTCGGGCAAGATACTGCCAGGCGAGATCATGCCCTCGGAAAACGAAGTTACCCGAAAATACGGGGTGAGCAGGTTCACCGCGCAACAGGTTTTCCGGCTTCTGGTGGATGAGGGCCTGGTAGTCAGACGCAGGGGACAGGGAACTTTTGTCAAAGACATCGACAGGGAAGCGGCCAAAAAATCCGTGAGCCTGACCCTGGGCGGATTGCATTCGCACGATACCAGCCTGGGGCAGGCGCAACAGCGTTTCGCCCGCCGGGTGGCGGAACTCTCCTTGGGATTGGTTCGGGTTGAGGTCCACCATTCTTCCCAACTGGGTTCAGGCTCTGATCAGCTAAGGGCCGTCTCGGAAGGGGACCAGGACATGTTCAGCGCGGCTACCGACTGGCTGGAACGGCTGGAGCCCTCCTGGGGAGTCACCAACCTTCCCTTCCTCTTTCAAAACATCGACCATGCCCGCCGATTCGTGGAAAGCCAATCCGCCGAATTCCTCCGGCAAAAACTGCTTGGCAAAAGCAACATACGAGTATTGGCGGACAATTTGCTAAGGCCTTCCCGGTTGATCTTGTCACGGAAACCCTGTTTCGATATCGATGACTTCAAGGGGCTGAGAATCAGAATCCCGCCCATTCCCACCTACCGAATACTCTGGGAAACGATGGGCGCATCCCCCATCGAATTGGGCTGGGACCAGATTAATGAGGCCTTGCGCAATCACAGCATTGACGCCGTGGATGCGCCCCGCGATGTGATGCGCCAGGAAGGCTTTCATAAACACATAAATTACATAACCCACACCAGACATCTTTATTCCCGTGCGTGCATAGTCATCTCGGAAAAAAGATTCCAGGCCTTGCGGCCGGATGTGCAGGAGATATTGACTCGTGCCGCGCGCGAGACCGGAGAAAGCTATCTCGCCGGTGCGTTGGCCAAGTGGGAAAAGGACAAGGTCCAAATGATCGCCGAAGGCGCCCGGTTCATACATACCGACACCGAGCCCTTCCGCCAGAGGACGGCCCCGATCCTGGAATCCAATCGCGAACTGAGGCTTTTGGTGGAGGATATCCTGAACCTGCGATCGGGGCCGGCAAGCAGCGGGCAGGCGAGAAGCTCAGCGGAACAAGGAGTTTTTGATGACTAACAAGCAAAGAATGATGATGGCCATGCGGGGAGAGATGCCCGATGTGATCCCCTTCGTCCCCCGCCTGGATCTCTGGTTTCTGGCCAACAAGGCCGCCGGAACCCTGCCGCCCAAGTACCGGGACTGCCAGCACCATTTCGAGGTGGCGACCTCGGAAGGCTGGGCTTTGCACCAGATCAATCCGGCTTATCAGGATATACGCAAACCCGAGGACAATCTTCATTGGGCGCTGGGCATACTTAATTTCAAGGAGATGGTGTTCGGATATCAATTCGGGGGAGACGTCGAAATCAAGGTGCAGCGGCAGGGTGAGAGGACGCGCATTTTTTACCGCACTCCCCACGGCACGGTGAGCACTACTATTTTCTACAGTGAAGAAATGCGCCGGGGCGGCGTGTCGAGTTTCGTCATAGAAGAATATGCGCTCAAGGGACCCCAAGACTACAAACCGGTGGGGTACATTTTCGAAAACCTCAAGCTCGTGCCCGACTGGTCGGATTTTAAGGAGCTGCAACGTAAGGTGGGGGACAACGGCGTGGCTTTCACCATGGCCGGGCGCGCGGCCTCGCCCATGCACCACATACAGAAATATTTTGTCGACGCCACCGACTTTTTCTTTCATTATAGGGACTATGCCAAGCAGATAAATCAATTGGCCGAAAGCCTCTCCCCCTTCTTCCAGCAGACCATAGACATGATCGGCGCTTCCCCGGCGGAGGCCGTATATTGGGGGGCTAACTTTGATGACATGATCACTTTTCCCACTTATTTCGCAAAGGACATCGTGCCTTGGATCAGGAGGGCCTCCAAGCAGCTGGGAGAAAAAGGCATCATCGTGTCGTGCCACTGCGACGGCGAAAACAAAGGTCTCATGGATCTGATCAGAGACTCCGGCATGCATGTGGCCGAATCGGTCTGCCCCTATCCCATGACCAAGGTGACCATAGATGAATACTATGCCCGCTGGGCCGACAAACTGACCATCTTCGGCGGCATTCCCTCCACGCTGCTGCTGCGGGACAGTACGTCGGAGGAGGATTTCGAGGCCTACCTGGATCATCTTTTCAAGGCGGTGGCTCCCGGCCGGCGGATGATTTTCGGCATAGCCGATTCAACCCCCCCGGGCGCCGACTTCTCCCGCCTGGTCCGCCTGGGCCAGCGGGTAAGCGAGGAGGCGAAACTGCCCTTGGAGGCCGGGTCGTTCAGGCCCTGGGTGGCCCCCGAACCGGCCAAGGAGCCGAGCCCAAAGGATAAAGGCGTCTCCCTTGACGGCGACTTGGCCCAAATAAAGCAGGACGTCTTAAGCGGCGACAACCTTGCCATCAAAGAACACGTTAAGGAACTCCTAAAAATTGGGATCGATCCCCAAGACATCCTCCATAAGGGAATGCTGCCCGCCATGGAGGTCATAAGCGAGCAGTTCAAATCGGGCAGCGTGTTCATTCCGGAGGTATTGCTCTCCGCCCGGGCCATGAACGAGGCCACCCTGGAACTGGAGCCTCACCTGTCCGCCGGCGAAAAGCGCTCCAACGGCAGGGTCTTGATCGGTACGGTGCGCGGCGACCTGCATGACATTGGTAAGAACATTGTATCCACCATGCTTCGCGGCGTGGGTTTCGAGATAAAAGACCTGGGAATCAACGTGCCGGTGGAAAACTTCATCGCCGAGATCAGGGAATACAAACCCCATGTCCTGGGGCTTTCGGCTCTTCTGACCACCACCATGCCCGAAATGCGCAGAGTCATCGAGGCCATCAGCGCGGCCGGACTGCGGGACCAGGTCAAGATTATGGTGGGCGGCGCCCCGGTCAATGAAAAGTTTGCCAGGGACATCGGAGCCGACGGTTACGGGGCGGATGCCGGCGATGCCGTCGCTCTGACCCGTAAGCTGCTGGGCAAGGCTGCGGACTAGGTTGACCGGTGCCGGACCCGGACTCGGCGCGTAAATTTTAGAAAGGTGATTTTATGCACAAAATAGCGGTGATCCCCGGCGACGGGATCGGTAAAGAGGTGGTCCCGGAAGGGATCAGGGTTTTGGAGGCCGCGGGGAAAATCTATGGCTTTGATCTTGAGTGGACGCATTTGGACTGGAGTTGCGATTATTTCCGCAAAAACGGCCGCATGATGCCCAAAGACGGCCTGGATCAGCTTTCGGAACACGACGCCATTTATCTGGGCGCCGTGGGGCATCCCGAAGTGCCGGACCATATTTCCCTCTGGGGCTTGTTGATGCCCATACGCAGGGGATTCGATCAATACGTCAATCTGCGGCCCGTCAGGCTGCTGCCCGGCATGAAATGCCCCCTGGCCGGCAAATCGCCCGGCGACATCGATTATTACGTGGTTCGGGAGAACACCGAGGGAGAGTACTCCGAGGTGGGAGGCCGCCTGTTTGCCGGCACCAAAAGGGAGATGGCGGTGCAGGAGAGCGTTTTTACCCGGGTGGGCGTGGAGCGGGTGATGCGCTTTGCCTTCGAGCTGGCTAAAAAGCTGGGCCGGACGCGGGTGACCTCCGCCACCAAATCCAACGGCATCTTCCATACCATGCCGTTCTGGGATCAGGTGTTTGCCGAGACTGCGTCCAAATACCCTGAATTGACGACCGACAAATTCCACATCGACATCTGTAGCGCCAGGCTGGTTTTAACCCCCGAGCATTTCCAGGTCATCGTTTCCAGCAACCTTTTCGGCGACATACTCTCGGACTTGGGGCCAGCCACGGTGGGAGCCTTGGGAATAGCGCCGTCGGCCAACCTGAACCCCGAGGGCGAGCATCCGTCCATGTTCGAGCCGGTGCACGGCTCGGCGCCGGACATCGCGGGCAAAGGAATTGCCAATCCCATAGGTCAGATCTGGTCCGGGGCTTTTATGCTCGACCATCTGGGCTATACCGAAGCGGCCAAGGCGGTGGAAAAGGCGATTGAGACGGTTTTGGGCGAAAGCGACCTGCGCACGCCCGACATGGGAGGCAGGGCCGGCACCATGGAGATGGGCAAGGCCATAGCCTCAGCGGTCATGTAAGGCGAAAAAGGCGGTCGGGATAGGGGCGATGGCCAGCCTTTTGACAGGGAGTCACCCATAAATAATTTAGGAGGAGTTATAATGAAAAAGTCTACTCTGCGTTTATTTATTGCGCCGCTGCTGGCAATTGCCCTGGCAATACCAGCTTCGGCTGGCGCAGCCGAAATCCTACGCTACGGCTGCGTGCAAGCCATTGATCACTCTTACAACCTCGGTGCCAAGAAGCTGGCGGAGTTGGTGGAGAAGAGCACCAACAAAGAGGTCGTGATCAACATTTACCCCGACTCGCGGCTAGGCGGCAATTCGGCCATGATGGACCAGGTCAAAAACGGCATGCTGGCCATGGGTCAGTTCCCCCCCGGCACCCTGGGAACCTACGACAAAGGGATAAGCATCTTAAGTCTCTATTACCTCTTCAAGAATTTCGATGAAATGCGGGCGGCCCTGCATAGCCCGGCCATGAAGCAGCTTTCGGAAAGGTATGAGAAAAAGGCCGGCATCAAGGTGCTGGGATTCTTCGGCGGCATGGAAAGGAACATCATCACCGCGAAAAAGGCCATCAACAAGATAGAAGACCTCAAGGGACTGAAGATGAGGGCCTGGCCGTGGAAACCGGCGGTGCAGTGGTGGAAGGACATGGGAGCCATTCCGGCGGTGGTATCGTTTAAGGAGGTCTATACCGGCCTGCAGACCGGCGTGGTGGATGGGGCCGAGAACGAGATGGGCACCTTCGACCAAAGCAAATGGGCCGAGATCTGCGACTATATAGCGCTTACCCAGCACATTTACACCATTCGCCCCGCGGTGATCAACCTCGCCCGCTTCAAAAGACTGAAGCCCGCCCAGCAAAAGGCTTTGGTTGAGGCCATGGATAAGGCCCAGAATTTCCAGTTGGATCTTGCCAAGAAACAAAACGTGGAACTAAGGGACAAGATGTCCAAGAAGTACAAGGTGAAATTCACCAACCCGGAGAAGGGCCCCTTCATCGAAGTATCCCGCAAATTGGCCATGAGCTACGCCAAGGAAGTAGGCGTGGAGGATCTGATCAAGCAATTGATGAAATAGCTCCGACAAAGGATGCAACGGGTTGCCCCCGGTCCGTTCAAGCGGGCCGGGGGCAAATAGGCCCAGGGATGTTGATTGGCAGCCGAGTTATTTAGCCTGGGTCCAGCTTGTCCATAGAAAAGGGAAGGTTTTAGATGGTTCGGGCAATAACGGCCATTATGTCGGTCATGATATTTACCATGACGGCGGCAATATTCATGCAAGTGCTGACCCGGTATGTGTTCCACATATCCCTGCCGTTTCTCCAGTTCATCATCGCCTTCAGCATGAGTTGGCTGACCATGCTGGGGACGGCCGCCGGTATTTACTGGCGCGAACACTTCGCCATAAACATCTTCGCCGAAAAGGAAAATACGCCTTGGGGCCGGGGAGTGGTTTTTGTCAGG
>ENA-OSEO01004328-OSEO01004328.1-sediment-metagenome-genome-assembly--contig:-NODE-4328-length-15147-cov-4.023689_pt1 | contig 15147 bp, 17 predicted proteins | sample MGYA00237883_ERZ534232 | MGnify/ENA metagenome assembly ERZ534232 | reverse complement strand
TTTCTTCATCCCCCAAATTTTGATTTTTGTTTCCTAGAGAATTGATCCGGTTCTGAATTTCTGATCCGTTTAGATTTGAATAAAAGTCATCCGTTATGTTCATGCTGGAATGCATCACATTCTGACTGACAGCTTTATAGTCAGCAACATTCTTTGAACGCTTCAACCCATAATGAATATGGCCATGCCGGAATTTATGCGGAGAATGATAAGGTAAACCTATTTTATTGAGATAAGTTTTCAATTGCCTGGTTGCCATACTTGTTCGGCTTTTGGGGGATGATAGATTATTTGTGTCGATTTCTCCAGTTTTAGGGGATAAAGCAGGGAACCACATTCCAAAATCTGGAAGAATAGCACGCACTTCATTATCCCAATCCTGGACAACTGTAATTAATTCTGGAAGATCCAATAAATAGGTTGTGGCATGTTTACCGTTTTTTGTTCGAACTCCTAAATTTGGATGTTGCTTGACCAGTCGGTTTTGAAAATCAACCGCCAGAATGGGCATTGAAACAAATGCGCCGATTCGCATCCCTGAAAGAAAGAGAAAACATGACATAGCCCTTGCCCTGCGATCCGCCGTTGAATACACAGGAGCAGCAGCGATTTTCAATATTTCGTCCAGGCTTACCGCTTCGCTTGTCCTGGGAATTGCTGGCATCCGTTTTGTTTTTAGCGTTTTCAGCCAGGCTTGCTGAATCACTCTATAACCGCTTTTGTTGTCTTTCAGCCAGGTAAAAAACCGCCGAGAGGTTGCAAGTATCTTCTTTATGTATGTCTCAGATAAGCGCCCGTTTTGGTCATCCTGGTGGTATTTTAAAAGGGATTCTGGAAAGGTCGGGCGAATATCTTTTACATTCAAAAATGATTTATTTTGCGCCCATTCTAAAAGATACCGAATATGGGTTTCCTCTTGTTGGAGTGAACCATCAGAAATCAAATCCACGTTAGAGCGATATTCTAAGTATTCTTTAGTGAGTTTCCAATTTGTTCGATTAATCATTACCCCTCTTTTGAGTGATGAATTTTGACAGTTCCCTACCGCAGAAGGGACACTTGCTCAGAGCATAAATCAAACCATCTTTTTCTTTATGAGTCGGATTAATGGTGGGGACAGCCTTTTTACAGGTCAAACAGAATGATTCCCCCGCTTTGAGAGACAGCTTTTTATAGGTTTTTTCGTACCATTCCATAAATTGAATTCCATTTATCCAGATATGATTTCTTTTATCTCTTTCATGGGGACAGCCATCTGGAACATAAACTCTGTAAATTTGATTTTTATCTATACCGATTTCTTCAGCTAATTCCGCAGGTTTATACATCATATCGAACAGCCTTTTTAGCCGGTTGTGCTGCTTACCATTCAATTTGCCCCGATAGATAATTTCATCCTGTCTCAAATTTTCCATGATTCCCCCTAATCGGCAGCGTTCCCCTGGGGACCCATTTCACTTGGGGGAGCGGAACCTTCACCATGGGACCTGCTGCTAGCATTTTGTAGAATCATTTCATATCGAGGTCCCCGTCGTTTCCTGCCCTGGTTGATAAAACTTTCAAATTCTGAATCATTCATAATGTCATAAGCCGTACTGATAGCCGGAGATATTTGACGATTCAACCAGGCAAACATTTTTTCGCTCGCCATTTCTTTTGGGTTTGATACCGTTGCTTTCGCTCTTACAACCTCATTAATAAAAAAATCCCACCAATCAGTTTTGAAATCAATGTAATCTCGTAAATGGCTAACCATAATTTGAAACCAAAACGAGGAATCAGGAGCATTGAAAATTTCACGAGCGACAAGGTCAGCCCTTTTATTTTTCATTTCAATTTCAAGCCTGGTATACCCTCGTTTGTTATAGACTCGAATCATCCTTTCAGAAGATCGAGACCCAAAATCGACTGTATAGGTTCCCAATTCCCCATTGTCACGAGGTTTGAAAGGTGAACTATGAATTTCCAGAGTTTCTCGCTTTGCAAGGGAGCGAACATTATTTTCTATAATGGCTTGTTCAACTAATTGAGGTGTAAATTTTAGATTATCAAATGCAAAATCTAATCTTTTGAATTTATATTTATCTGGAAAGTTACTTTCAAGATAATTCAATAATGCTTTGAAGTATTCCCCCCCGAGCGCTTCACAGGCTTGACCAGGGATTTCAAAATGAAAGTAAGGTTCAAGAGTTTGATTTACAGGGTTCAAATAGAGCTTGATTTCAAGTAATCCATGATAGATTTCTTTGAAAGATCGCCCACCATGACCCAATTCAATTAAATCTCCAAATATATCTTTGAAAAAGATTTCATACAGGGTAAAAGCATTTTCTGATTGAGCGTGTACCGTGAATGATAGCCAATGCACTTGAAATGTTATTTCGTTTTCCATTTTTTTCTATACTCCACCCCCCTGTCAGTATTGGGGGGTTCACCTCTTTGCGTTTTCAGCCTTACGCCTGAGTAACGCAAAGAGGTGTAATCTCCCTAATCCTTAATAAAGGTTTCCTCAAGATTCTTTGCTTGTATCTCGTTTGCCAATTGAGCAGCGCCAATCATGAGCGCAACCCGTAGAAATTCAGCCTTACCCAACCCGGATTGATTGACCCAGGTCAGAATAGAGGTTTTAACAGGCATGGGTAAAGTAACTTGAACCCTGCCGAACTTTCCTCGATTAGTGGTAATAACTTGTTCTGTCATAATTTCCTCAACTTTTATTCGTCCAGCGCCCGCCGTCCGTCCCCCCTCAGCCTATATCGCTTGTACTCATTGTCAAGGTCTCCTGGCTGGCGCCGCTTCGCTCACCGACCTTGACAATGAGCCTCGACAAGCGATATAAAACGGCTGCGGACGGACGGCTTAGAGCATACGGACGGCTGCACTTGCTTTCTTCCTAAATCCAAAGTAAGATAATAAACAAGAAGAAAAGAAAAGTTCTGTCCGGATATGCGTACACATTGTACGAAATAACGGACAGAATGTCAAGTGTAAATAGGAGCTTTTTATGGTTTTAGAAGCTTTTTCAAATGTATTAGGCGGTAAAGAGCATAAACCAAATAAATTTACAGTTACTATGGGGAAATATGTTAAACAGGCCAGAGAAGAAGCGGGTCTAAGTCAAGCTGCATTAGCAAAACTTGTTTATCGCAGACGAGCAACAATATCAGATATAGAAAATGGAAAAGTTGAGATAGGTGCAATAACCTTAGCGTTATTGGCGGCACACCTAAATAAACCGATTGATTATTTCTTTTCAAAATGGATTACAAAGGGATTAAATCCAGATGAATTGAGTTCTAAGGAAAAAGAAATCATTATGCTTTATCGAAAAATCACGAATGATGATCTTAGAGAAATCGCAATTAATCAATTAAAATCCATTGCAAATCACTCCACTGATGAAGATTAATTAGAAAATAATTGTTTTAAATAAAAACTCATATCACCAATAAAATAGAATTTATTCTCTGATTGTCTCATTTTACCGATGATTATAGAAAATACTTACTGCATTAAAAGCAATACCCAAAATGGCAGGATGAAGTATATAATTATGTTAATTTTGGAAATGAACTGCAAGGAGATAAAAAATTATGCCAGGTTTAGAAATTGAAGAATTCATTTACCAAGTAAAAAGAGAATTACTTGGAGCGCAAAAGAAGCATGAGGGGGAAGATGTATTCTTCAGATTAAGAAATGTGGAGCTTGAAATAACAATCGCCACTACAATTTCTGGTGATGGAAAAGTAAATCTTCAGGTAGTACAGTTGGATTCAGAAATTGTCAAAGAACATACTCATTCAATAAAATTAGCTTTTGAAATTCCAAAATACTCAAAAAAAGGAAAAAAAATAAATAAGAAGGTCAAAGTCTCTCAGCCCGGGATGTATAAGGTTGTGTCTCCTCATACCAAACATGAAAAAAAACAAATATTACGTTCCAAACCTATTCCACCTGGTATAAGGTAAGCGCATATACCGTAAAAATGTATATCGCTTGAACTGAAATCAAATTCCGCTAGGTTAGTGGTTCGAGTCCACTTCGAGGAGCCTATTTTATGCGAAGCGCGCCGGGTGAAGGCGCGCTTTGTTAATTTAAGGTCTGCGCTTCGCGGTGGGTTGATATCGGTTATTAAAATAAGAGGCGCACCAGAGAAATGGGTGCACCTCATTAACCAAAACAAAGTGTTAATGCCTGGGATTTAGTCTCCTCTTACGCCACCCCTCCAGCCTCCACAATCTGCTTTGCCCAGTCCGCGGCCCGCTCCAGCTCGCCGTCCTGCAGGGGGCCTTCGGTGTCAGTGACGATGAACCCGGCCGGGGGCGCGGCTTCCTTCCCGCCGGCTTTCCGCAGGCGTTTGGCGATTGGCTCGGCGGCGTAGCCGAACAGGCCAACCATGAATTTCAGGAAGCCGGGGGCCTTATCGATGTTCATGCGGGTGTCAAAGCCGGCCACCGCGACCCCGTCCAGGGCGCGGGAGGGCAGGCGTTTGAGGAACGCGGTGGTGTCTTTGGTGGGGTTGAAGGCCCGGGTCGGAGAGCCGACCACCAGCACCCGCAGCCCCTTGAGCTGTTCCATGCTCACCTCGCCGGCCCGCGCCACCGCGGCATCTTCCGGAGAACCGAGCGCGGCGCCGATCGCCCGGGCAATTTTTTCCGTGTTGCCAAATACCGAATCGTATACAACCAGTGCTTTCATTGTGAATCTCCTCCATTTTTCAAATCAGGACCTGTAATGATTATAGGGATGGCGGCGCGGGAAATCAAGACGCCGGGCCGGATGGGTTGGTGGTATCATCAATCCCGCGGATCAGTGAACGGAAAAGGACGGGCGGAAGCCCGGTTGACAAGGAAGGAGTTTGAAACCATGGACGGAACAAAACGCAGCGATATCCGGCCGGGCATGCGGGTGCGGGTTGTACTCAAGAAAGACCAGCCCACCGGCAGGCTGACCGAAGGGGTGGTGAAAGACCTGCTGACTAAATCGCCGGCCCACCCGCACGGCATCAAAGTGCGGTTGGAGAGCGGCGCGGTGGGGCGGGTCAAGGAGATCCTGGGGTAGGTTTTTTTCACGCAAAGGGCAGCAAATGTCATTTCGAGCGCAGCGAGAAATCTTACCCACGGCCAGGATTTCTACCCTGCGGGTATGCTGTCAGTCGCCGTGCTCCTTCGAAATGACAGCGGAGTACAGAATGTTTGTCTCACGCAAAGCCGCGAAGAACGCAAAGAATCAATACAAAACCCCAAATGGGAAACAGCCCACCTGCTCGAAATGATATAAAGCTGTACAGCCCCAGGCTGGCGGAAAAATGATTTTTGAAAAAGCGTGTTATAATGCAAGCTGTTTGGTCTGCGCCAGCACTTTGCGGCGCGCCAGAAATGAAAAAATGTAAATCGTTGGGCTGGTCTCGAAAATCCAGCCACAATGCGGGCGACGAAAGAGTTTTTCGCCCCATTGTCCTGACGAAATTTCGAAACAAGTTCAGCAGTCCCCGTTGTTAGCATCTTTGAGCGTCCGCTCGATTCCCCTGACATCTGTGCAAGACTTCTGAAGAACAAGGAATATTTGTGAATTTTAATCAGTTAGAACTGGATCCGCGCCTCGCGGTGGGGATCAAACGTGTCGGCTATCAAACGCCGACCCCTATTCAGGAAGCGGCCATCCCGCCGGCCCTGGAAGGCTATGACCTGATCGGTACAGCGCAAACCGGAACCGGAAAAACGGCCGCGTTTGTCCTGCCAATATTGAATAAATTGATGACCGGACGGCTGCGCCAGACGCGGGCCCTGATCGTGACCCCGACCCGGGAACTGGCCGAGCAGATCCATGAGAACATCCGCGTGTTGAGCGCGGGCACTAACCTGCGCAGCGCCACCATCTATGGTGGGGTGGGCGCCGCGCCACAGATCGAAGCCCTGCGCAGCGGGGTGGAAATCCTGGTGGCCTGCCCGGGGCGGCTGCTGGACCAGATTCAAGGCGGGTACGCTAAACTGGATCGGGTTGAAATCCTGGTGCTGGATGAAGCTGACCGCATGCTGGACATGGGCTTTCTGCCCGATGTGCAGCGCATCCTGAAATACGTCCCCAGAGAACGGCAGACCATGCTGTTTTCGGCCACTTTTCCCAAAGAAATTGAAGACCTGGCAGCCCAGACGCTGCATAACCCCAAACGCATCTCGATGGGCATCAGCCGCCCGGTACACACGGTAGAGCACGCTTTGTACCCGGTGCCGCGCCATCTGAAGCGAAACCTGCTGATGTCGCTGTTGAAGAAAACGGATATCGATTCGGTGCTGATCTTCACCCGCACCAAACGCCGCGCCCAGCGGCTGGCCCAGCAGATCGGGCGGGAAGGCTACCGGGCTACCAGCCTGCATGGCGACCGCACCCAGGGCCAGCGCCAATCGGCGCTGAAGGGCTTCAAGAACGGCACTTACCAGATCATGGTCGCGACGGATATCGCCGCGCGGGGATTGGATGTGGACGGGATTTCGCATGTGATCAATTATGATATGCCGGATACCTCAGATGCCTATATCCACCGCATCGGGCGCACCGGGCGTGCCAAGCACACCGGTGACGCGTTCACCTTCATCACTCCGGAAGACGAAGAGCTGGTCTCAGCGCTGGAGAAGATCATGGGTGAGCCTTTGAGCCGGCTGCGGCTGCCGGATTTTGACTACCAGGCACCCCTGGCACAGGGCCAGGCACTGCCGAAGAACCCGCCAAAAGTGGCGCCGAAAAGCGGCCGCGCGGCTGGCGGCAGACCTGGCGGCAGACCTGGCGGCAACATGGCCCGGAAGCCCGGCCAGGCTCCGAAGAGCCGGCAGCGCAGGGCTCAGCGAGTCTGAGCGCCGCGATAAACAGATGAATTGAGAGAAGCGGGTACTTACCCGCTTCTCTTTTGCTTTAATTCTGGCAAGCGGTTTGCGGCATTTCAGGCGGCGGCTGTGCTAGAATGGGTTTATCTTATGGACGGAAAAGCGAAACCGCGGGAGGAAGATTGAAGCGCAGGATGGATGGCGCAGGCGAATTGACAGGCAGCACAGGCAGCGGAACTTTCCAACGGACCGCGCTGGCGGCGATTGTGGCGCTGTTCCTGGTGGGGCTGCTGGCGGTCGGCATCCACACGGCGTTGAAAGACAATACTCTGGGTGGGGATTTTTACATCTTTTGGAAAGCCGGCCGGGCCTTTTACTTTGAGCGCGCTGACCCGTACAGCGAGGAGGTAACCCGCCAGGTGCAGATGGGCTATTACCACGGGCGGCTGGCCGGGGCGGGGGAAGACCCGATGAAATTCGCCTATCCGGCTTATGTCCTGCTGCCGATCTATCCCCTGTTGTGGTTGTCTTTCGATTGGGCACAGGCGGTCTGGATGGCGCTCAACATCCTGCTGGTGGCCGGCGTGCTGCTGGAGGTGCTGCGCGGTAGTCATAGGTGGGTGGCAGTGCCGGTGTTGTTCCTGTACCAGATGGCGTTTGGCCTGATTTTGGGGAACTTTGTGATTGCTTTTTTCGCGATCCTGGTGTGGGTGCTGGACCGGCTGCTTACCGGGCGGATGGATTCTGTTTTCGCGCAGGTGCTGGCTGGCCTGGCCCTGGCATGGACCAGCGCCAAGCCGCAGTTCGGATGGCTGTACCTGATCTTCATCCTGCTCTACAGCCTGCGCCAGAAGCGCGCTGTACTGGTTGGGAGCTTTTTGCTCGGGCTGGCGGCGCTGGGCGGCGTCTCGCTGGCGGTGCGCCCCGATTGGCCGCTGGGCTGGCTGCGGCGGATCACCGAATATTCGGGCTATTTGCCGGTCGAGCCGCTCCTCAAAACAGCCGCGCGGTTTGTAACCGGCGCGCGGTTTCAACCGGTGGCGGTGGCGGGTGTGTATGTGGTTGTCCTGGCGTTGTCGGGTTATACCCTGTGGCGCTGGTATCGCGGAGAAACCGCGGACCTGCCGGCCCTGTGCTGGTGCGGTTTCGCGGTGTACCTGCTGCACCCGACCGGGATCTCGTATGAGCAGCTCAGTTTTGTCATCCCGCTGGTGCTGTGGACGGCCTACCGGAAACCCCGCCCGGTCGCGGCGGGGCTGGTTTGGGGCGGCGGGATGGTGCTTTCGTATGTGTTTTTTGCGATGAGCGTGCAGGGTACCGTTCCCTGGGCCGATCACTACCTGCCTTTTGTGCTGTATGTAGTCTGGCTGGGGTGGTTCACGCTGCGGGGCAGGGTGGAAGGGATGAAGGATGATCAAGGACCTCAAGCGGTCTGAAAGGCTGCCGGCGTGGTGGTGAGAATTCTGCGGATGGCTGCGGGGGCGCAAACGGTTCGCAGCTTTATTGAATTTCAGGGTTAACCCGGTAGATTATATCCCCGGCTCGCACGCGGTCAATGACCTTCATGGCGACTTCTTCGCCCGGCCCGGCGGCGGTGAGCTTGTGATGGTTGATCTCCAGCGATTCGACAGGCTGTTCGAAATCGGTGGAATATCCCAGGAACTGGACCCAATCCCCCACTTTCAATTCAGCGTCCAGCGCTAAAACCGCGACGCCAATCCGGTTGTAAAAATGGGTGACTTTCCCGATGGGGTTTGCCATGGTTTTGCCTCCTTTTTTCCATTCTTCTGGATCGTATTGGTTCAAGAAGGCGGCAGTGTTCTTTTCTATCAGTTTATCGGATTGACGCGTGAATTTCAAGCAGCCATATGGCCTGACAGGGTAAAATAGTACCATAGAGAAAGCAGGGAAGAAAATATGAAGATCGTTTCCCCCTCGGAAGAAACCGGTTATGATGTGGTGGTCAGGGTGCTGAGCCAGACCGGGCACTGCGGCGCCGGATACCAGCCCGGCGATACGGTGTCGTTTTGCGGTTACGATATCGAAGGTAAATTGTGCATCCACGCGCTGTACAGTATGCTGCCGAAAGTGTTCGCGATGAAATATGGCGCGACCTTTCCGTGGCTGGAAGACCCGGATGTCTCCACGCATGCCTGTCCTGACGCGAGCAACCCGGTGGTGTTTGAGCTGCGGCGCATCCGGAAAGCGGAATAAGCGCCCTGCTGCCTCGCTGAGAACAGGGGTTGAATACTGTCTAATGTTGCGATCTGAGATTTCCACGCGGGGTTTCAGGTCTGTTATACTGTGAGAAAATGGCGGAAGAAGGGATATCCATGGAAAAGAAACGCGTTCAGGTATATGCTGCCGAAGGCATTCTATCGGGACAGATCATGCAGATGTTTTTGCAGTCAATGGGGATTGACGCCTCGGTCTACCAGGAAAGCGCCGGTATGACGCTTGGGCTGACGGTTTCCAGGCTGGGTCAAGCCAGGGTCTATGTCCCCGAAGACCAGGAGGAACGGGCCAGGGAGATCCTGGAGGGGTTAAAGCGTGGCGAGTATGAACTCCCTGAGGACCTCCCGGTCGAGCCGGATGAGAGCGAAACGGCGTAAAACGGCTGTCCAGCCCGAAGGGCCGCATCTCCCCTGGCCGGTTTTTTAACCATACAAGGATGAACTTGATTGCGCTCTTGCATTGTGCACCCGATCCGATTAACATAAGGTTGTGAAGGCATTTTTTTGAGACCTGTTTTGTTATAACAGATGCCTGATGCATGATTTGATCAGTAAAAGGGGTCAGTAACCATTCCCCGTACTGCGAAAAGGTTAAATAAAGGAGCACACAAATGGCAAAAATTGGAATGTTTTATGGATCAACTACCGGGAACACGGAAACTGCCGCGGACTTGATCAAAAAGGAATTTGACAAGATTGACGCGGATCTTCTGGAAGTATTTAATGTCGCCGGCGACCGGGTCAGCAAGATGATGGACTTTGATTATTTGATTCTGGGCTCTTCTTCCTGGGGAGATGGCGAACTCCAGGACGATTGGGATGATGTCTGGGACCAGATGGACGATCTGGATTTGAGCGGCAAAAAGGTGGCCCTGTTTGGGTTGGGCGACCAGTTTGGTTTCTCGGATACTTTCCAGGACGCCCTGAAGGTGCTGGCTGACAAGGTTAAAGAACTGGGCGGCGAGCTGGTGGGGTTGTGGCCCAATGAAGGGTATGAGTTTGATGATTCGGCGGCCCTGGTTGGGGAAAAGTTCCTGGGTCTCTCGCTGGATGAGGACAACCAGAGCGATCTGACCCCGGAGCGGGTGGAAGCGTGGGTGGCCCAGCTCAAAGACGAATTTGAGTTGTAAACCCTCCCTGTATTAGTATTAAGTGAAAACAGGCCTTCGCTGCGGTTACCGTGGCGGAGGCCGTATTCTTTAACCGCGTGAAATGGTTATAATAAATTCAGAGGTGAGAAAAATGATGGCGACTCTGGCGGAAGTATTGGATGAACTGACTGTCCCTGGCCAGCTTTTCAAAAAGCTGGATGAGAAAAGTGTGCGGTGTCTGGCCTGCGCGCACCGCTGCGTGCTCAAACCGGGGCAGCGCGGAATCTGCAAGGTCCGTTTTAACAAAAAAGGCACCCTGCGCGTGCCGTGGGGATATGTGTCTTCACTCCAAACGGATCCAATCGAGAAAAAGCCTTTCGCGCATTTTATGCCGGGCAGTAATGCCCTGTCCTTTGGGATGATCGGCTGCGATTTTCACTGCGATTTCTGCCAGAACTGGACCACCTCTCAGGCACTGAGCGAGCCCGCGTCCCGCATGGGGCCGGAGTATATCCGGCGGGTCACGCCGGAGCAGATGATCGCTTACGGCCGGCAGACCGGCGCGAAAGTTATCGCGTCCACCTACAATGAGCCGCTGATCACCACGGAGTGGGCGGTGGATATCTTCACGCTGGGGAAACAGGCCGGGATGAAGTGCGTGTATGTCTCCAACGGGCACGCCACGCCCGAAGCGCTCAAATACCTGCTGCCGCATCTCGATGGCTACAAAATTGATCTGAAATCCATGCAGGCATCCCTTTACCGCGAACTGGGGGGGAAGCTGGAGGCGGTGCTGGAGACCATCCAGAGCGCGGTTGAATTGGGACTGTGGGTTGAGGTAGTCACCCTGGTGATCCCCGGGTTTAACGACAGCCGTGAGGAATTGTGGGAGATGGCCCGCTTTTTGACCTCGGTATCGCCGGATATCCCCTGGCATGTGACCGCTTTTCACCCGGACTATAAGCGCAAAGATGTGCATTCCACGCCCGTATCCACCCTGCAGCTCGCCGCGGAGATCGGGCAAGAAGCGGGGCTGCGCTATGTTTACGCCGGGAATTTGCCCGGACGGGTTGGCTCGCTGGAGAATACTTACTGCCCCTACTGCCAGACTTTGCTGGTGGAGCGGCGGGGCTTTTCGATCGCCGGGTATAACATCACGGCGGCGGGAAGGTGCCCGAAATGCGGCACGGCCATCGCGGGTGTGTGGCCGGATAATCCTGGAGATGTCAATTTGGGGGGGTGGGGGCTGCCGCGGCGGATTGGCTGGTAAAAAAACGGCGGCGCGCTTAACGCTGGACGCCTATCAGACGTCAGATTGGGTTATGGATAGGGGAATCCGTCTTCCCACTCATCCCAATAATCATCTTCCTCTTCAAAATCGTCTTCTTCATCCCATTCTTCCCATTCCTCCTCAAGATCCTCGGGGTACCCACCTCCGCTCTGGTCATCGGGTGGAATGGTCGTGTTTGTTCCCGTGGTGGCGATGCCTTCATCCTCGCTGCTGATCTCACCGACATACCGGATCGCGTCCTGGCAGCCCTCTTCCAGGTGGGCGGACACATTGCCCCAGGTCAGACTTTCTCCCCGGTCCCAGGTGTATTCAACGGCGTTGGCCAGACAGCCCGGCCCGGCGTTGTAGTTGACCAGGGTGAAGCGCCACAGGTCGTTGTAGGTGGCGATCTCGCCGGGGGAGCGGCGGGTGATGTTGTAGATGATCTGTCCGGTCTGCTCCGCGTTCGCCAGCAATCCTTCGGCAAACACGCGCACGCTGAAATTGGCCTGCGAAAGGTCAATCCCATTGTCGCAATCCGGGCAGCTCGCGTTGACGTTCTGCACCAGCGCGCCTCGCAGCATATTCTGGTGGTAATCCGATAAGCGGGTAAAGCCTTCCTGGCAGGTCAGCTCGCTCAGCACAAGAGGACAGAACTGGGTGAAGAAAGCCGGGTTCCACAGCAGAAGGGTGTCGGCGCCGTTGGAAGTTAACTGCCCCAGGCCGGCCTCGCGGTATGTTTTGTAAATACCAGGCCAAAACTGGCTCTCGCGGCTGAAAATGTTTTTCATGAGCTGGGCGGGGACGCCGGTGGATTTGGCAACTTCGATGATCTGGTTATCGAACTGGTTTTGCCACTCAAGCACCTGGGGCATGGCAACGCTCACCCCGCACTCGTTGGCAATCTGCTCCGTGGCCAGGCCGCCTTCCGAACAGCCGCTGGCGTCTACCGCGCCGTTGCGAATCAACATCCCGGCCAGATAATAATAGGAAATGGAGGAAGCCAGTCCTTCGGTGGTGTTGGGGGTGGTCAGCCATTGAGGCGGCCCGCCAATGGAGGGGAACACTTCCCAGATTTCAGCGGCGCTGGCCATGCGCTCGCCGCGCCACTGGCTGCTGAGGACATCCACATACCACAGTTGGGGATCTCGGGTCTCTCCCTCCGGCGCGGCAAAGTCACCCCAGGGGATAACCCGGGCCAGCGCGGAGAAATGTTCGCTTGAGTCGCCAAAACTGGAATCGGCCCAGAATTCGATGCTCTGGCCCTGGACTCCAGTGGGTTTGAGGGGGATACTGCATTCACTGCCGGGGCAGCTGAATGGCTCTCCGTTAATGGTGCCCTGGATGCGGATGATGGTCTCGTTGGGCAGCGGCTCTTCGCCGGCGAACTTGAGGATGGGGGAACTGTCGCATCGGTTTTCCGGGGGTTTCAGGTCGCAGCCTTCAATCGAAATCCATACCTCTGAAGGCGGCAGCTCAACTTTTAAGGCTTTCTGGCCGCGCCCTTCACCAGCCAGGTGCAGATAAACCCCCGGACATTTGGTGATGTCTGTTTCGCTGCAGGAGGAGGTGTCGAGCCAGTCCTCATGGATTTCGGGGCCGCAGGCGTTGTAAATTTCAAGGCTGGTGGGAAGGCCTTCGTGTTCGACGATGGCTTCACAAACGACAGTGTTGCTGGCCCAGCGGGATAACCACCAGGCGTACAGGTTGACATCCACGATCAAGTCGGCGGTGCGCCGCGGGCCGTCCGGCTCCGCGCCATCTCCGGTTTCGGCGCGCGCGTTGGGAACCCAATGCCCGGGGAGGGCGATCAGGCTGATGACAATGCAGGTAAGCCATCCTATCGTAAGGAGTTTTCTACCCCAACGCATCGCTGCTCCCAAATTTCACCGAAGGTTTATTCTGTGTGCGTACTGCTCCAATGATGCCAAATTAAGTTTAGCATAAGCCCCTTAAGAATCAGTTTACAATGGACAGACAATCGTTAAAAAGTTCCCGGGTGTGATGGTATCTCAACAGTGAATTGAACCCCCTCGAAATTGTCCTGCGCCTCCTGGTATTTAAGGAAGTCCGTGGGCTGGTGTGATTATTTTAGCATTTTCTTCGAGCTAAATCCAGTATTCCGGTAAATTGATTTTAAAAGCAAGGATAAAGAAACGTTCCCGCCATGCGGGGCGGGAACGCGAGCAAAATACAGTCTGAAAGACCGCTTTACAATCACAATCCTGCGGCCAGGATCACCGGGTGGGATCAGGATGGTGGCTCAATAAAAACAGGTTCATATATGTCAGGGAAATATACCTGATGTGCGTGAAACCGGCCTGGCCGGCCATGGTTTGAATCTCCTCCGGTTTGAGACGGTGCGCAAGCGGCGGGCCGGGATTGTCCTCATTGTAGGGCCATTCGAGGATCACCACGCCCAGGGTGGCGACCCGGCGCGCTTCGCGTAACGCCGTGACAGGCTGGTCTGTTTCGTGGAGCAAATGGCTCATGATGACCAGGTCATAGGAGCCATCCGGGAAGGGAATTTTCTCAGCCAGACCGGTTTTAAACTGGCCGTTGGGGATCAGGTCCTGGCTGGCTTTGACCATCTCGGGGTTAGCGTCAATCCCGGCGACTGCCAACCCTCCGGCGGAAAACGCTTCGGCGAAAACAGCCGTTCCTGTACCGACATCCAGAACACTTTTGGCGGGGAAAGCCTCCAGGCTGAGGCGGACAACGCGATCGACTTCCATCAAACCGACCCGTTCCGGGCTGCGTAAATTATTTTTATCTCGTTTGTAGCGGCGTTCGTGCATGGTTGTACTCTTTCCCGGATCCGTGAAGATCCGTGTTTTCTTATTTGGATGGTGAAAACCATCCGGAAGTTACATCGAACGGAGGGTTGTTTTTGCTTCGCGGGAAGTGGAAAGCCTTGCGCGGAAGCGGTATGAGCCGCAAAATCAGCGCAGTTTGGGCGGTGGACTGACTCGGATTTTCTCATCATACTTGCCGATGTGGTCTTCCAGGTCCTCGGGGTCGGTGTCGCGCTCGTGGATCACTTTATTGCGGATCGATATCCCCGCGGTGTGGACCCGCTCCGGGTCGCCGCACACCAGGTGATGCCAGCGCTTGAGGTCTTTGCCTTCCGCGACCAGCCGGTAGGCGCAGGTTTTTGGCAGCCATTCAAAGTCACGGGCTGATTGGGGAGTGAGGACAGCGCAGGAAGGTTCCAGCTCGGAGCGGTGTTCGTAATCGGAGCAGCGGCAGGTCTGGATATCCAGCAGGTTGCAGGCCAGGTCGGTGTAATAGACGACATCGGAATCGATGTACTGGACTTTGACCAGGCAGCATTTGGCGCAGCCATCACACAGAGACTCCCACTCCTCCGGGGTCATCTCGTCCAGTTTTTTGGTTTTCCAGAATGGTTTTGGCCCTTCCTGAGGTGGTTGGTTTCTTTTGTGTTTTTGGATTTTCTTCTTTGAGCTCATATTGGTTGCACTTGGGGCGTTCAGGGTGTGGGTGTCTCGGTTTCGGTCTCAGTTGGTACAGGCGTGTCTGTGGGAAGCGCAGTTCCGGTCTGGGTGCGGGTTGGCGTCCGGGTAATGGTCTGGGTGCGGGTAGGCGTGATGGTGCGGGTTTTGGTCTGAGTTGGGATTGGCGTCCGGGTGCGGGTAGGTGTTATGGTGGGGGTGGGGGTGTTGGTCGCGGTGGGTGAAACGGTCAGCTCATATTCCAGGGTTGCCACGCGG
>ENA-OSEO01004326-OSEO01004326.1-sediment-metagenome-genome-assembly--contig:-NODE-4326-length-15154-cov-7.051867_pt1 | contig 15154 bp, 15 predicted proteins | sample MGYA00237883_ERZ534232 | MGnify/ENA metagenome assembly ERZ534232 | reverse complement strand
GGCCCGTCGCATGGCCGGCGTGGGCCGGGTGATGGTGTCGGAACGAAGGTCTATTATTCTCATGGTGTTTCTCCCTTTCGCAAACGGGATAACCCGGCATTCCACTCCGCCCCGATATAGAGGCGAAAACCATCCACGTTGCCGAGAAGACTGTCACAAATGCCAATTTTAACCGGACCAGCACTCACACACCCATTGTCAGGCCGCTTCCTTCTATATTCTACACTCCTCATGTTCTTTTGGTTACAAAAAAGGGTTCATAAGATCCGGGGAGATCTGTCTCACTTGCTGTGAGCCTCTCATATGGCAACTCCCGGCCCGGACCCAACCAAGGAATCAAGGTTCGGGCATTATGGATGATAATGCCAGGGCTGCCCTTTTTGATTTCAAATGTATTCCACATGCCATGAATTCAGGCTGAACAGAACGTTTCTCAATTCATTTCCAACGTCTTCCTGTCCACGCCTCCTATTCTCATCGGCTTAAGGTTTTTCATCAGAGTGCATTACGTCGCGCCTCTTCGATTTTGAGCGTATCCCATGTCCTCTCTAGTGCTGGCATCAAACGTGTCCGAGCCGCGTGGCTCTCTTGGCTGAGCCGCCGCAGCACATCAGGTCCTTGTTGCAGCGCCAAAAGTAGGTTCTGCCTTCGCGCTTCAAGCTCTCGGTCTATGGCGTCAATATCACGCCGATCAACCGGCGCGCTCGGATTGAACCGGAAGTTTCGTTCGTGCCCTTGTCGCCATCGCACCAGCTCAGAGGTCAGCACGTTGCCAAAGCCTGGTATTTGCATGATCTTCGAGCGTTCAATATCGGCCGCTGTCTCGATGCCATAGGAAGCCAGCATAGCGCTCCGGCTTACCCCGATTCCATGAATCTTGGCTCGGTCGATGCGAAATCTATCGAGATACCGCTGCCGCTGCCGCGTTTCTCGTTCCACTTCCAGCTTCGCTAGTTGGCGACGCCGCTTTTTTGGCAGGTCCACCATTTCAGCACGCGCCTTTTCCAAAGCCTTCAGCTTCTCAGCGAATGTCTCTCGCGAAGCCTCACGCTTCCACCGAGTCAAAGCGTTTTCCCATTCTGTTCTCGCTACCGAATACGCCTTATCTGCTGCGGACTGCTTTTCAGCCGAAACCCTTGGCCATATAGCGAAGGCAAGACCATAGGAGACAAAAGCCGCGACGATTCCTCCGTCCTTGGCGAGCGCGCTACACGCTGCCAAGCCCGCACACACCAACCCGACACTGAGGCCCTTCCGGACAATCTTCAGCCTACCGCTTGGCACCTCAATGCCCGGAGGTGGATGCCATGGCCGCTCGGAAGGGATCTTTGGGTCTGTACCTGGGTCGGGAACAGCCGAGATGGCCCGCCAGAGTGTGTCAAGATCGATTGCTCCAGTTGGGCCGACTGCCGCAATCCGTTGACCGAACAGGCGCACGCCGGTCTGTAATTCAACCGCGCACCACGGACAGGCTACTAGCCCTCCCGGATAATGATGCCGACTCGCCTGCGAGCAAACCCGCAGGCTGGACTTCAGCTTCTCAAGCGCCTCAACCCAGGTCTTTGCATCCGGCCGTGTGCCATTGCGGTCGGCGCGCCCAAAGGCGCTGATGAAGAGTTGCGCGATGGTGGCGCCCATCGTCTCCAAAGGGACCGTGCCCGGTGGACGCTCCATGCCATTCGTAGCACGGTCCGGACCGTAGGCGAAGCGGTACTCGCGGATTGCTTTCTCAATCGGCATGTCACCAGGGCCAACATATCGACCGGCAAATGGATGCCGGCCCATATAGAGAAGATGAAACATGAGGATGGCGAGGCCAAAGCGGTCATGATTAGCAGTCCGAACAAGCCCGCGAAACGTGCGCCCGTGAAGCTCCGGGGCTGTGAACAGTGGCACACCGACATCGCAGGTGGAGACATTGGTTCCGTTGCCAATCTGGAACGAGTCGCAGTCGATAAGCATCACAGTCCCATCTTCTCCGACGAGCAGATTGCCATGATTCACGTCTCCCACGACATGCCCTTGCTCATGAACGACTGCGAAAGCCCGCGCTATATTGGCTGCAACATGCACCAAGAACCGGAAATCTGCTTCCGGAAAAGCTTCTGCTCGGCTCTTAGGGCTATAAAGCTCGTGGATGTCTCGGCGCGCCACCACCCGGGGCATTATAAATCCGCGCACCGCTCCCTTGGTGTCGCATAGCAGGTCAACCGGCCAGGCAGCAATCTTGAGCAACGAGGGGCTCGCTGCCTCCGCCATGACAATAAGCTTCTGGGCTTTTCTAGGATCGGGGGGCGACACATAGATTTTGCCGACTCGATCTTTCTGCCCCTCAACCGCAAAAACCGCCCCTTCTCCGCCCCGACCAAGCTCCTGACCGAGACGAATGCTTCGCCGCGCACGAGCCAGAGTGAGTTGCATCATGGTTGATGCTCTTGCTGCCGGCAGGTCGCCAGAATGAGTGATACGTCGTCGTCCGTGCGCGATCCAACGCGCTCGGATGAGAGAAAACGCTCCAGCGATGCCGAAAGATGATTGATCTCCGCGGCCCCATCTGCGTCAAAAAGGGGCTGGAACATACCCTGGAGGAACGGCTCATGGACCGACTTGCTGGCGTAGTGCAGGGCGAGTGGCTCAAGGCCATCCGTCATCAGCGCGACATCACTCATTTTTCCTACAAATGGCTCGATATGAAGGCGCTCCAGCGCATCCTCATCGGTGAGGAAGTGTGTAGTGTTGGCGTACTCGCCACGTTGCGGCCAAAACACCCAACACCACCCGTTCGCGCCATCACTGACTACGATCACACCGTCACCAATTTGTAGCGCGCCCCCGCTGCTTGGTCCCACTACAGCGACGAGAAGGGTCGACGCAAGATCACGCGGTTCTGATCCAGACTGCTGTGCTGCGGTAAGGACGGCCTCGCGGGCTAGTGACACGGCTTCCCCTAACATCGCGCGATAATCTGATCGTCCTAAATCAAGTGCGTGAGAAAGGAATTGGATGACCGTCTCTACCGCGACCTCTGCACCGCGTTCTGCCAATGCCGCCGACCCAGCTCCATCCGCGACGGCAGCTACCAGCGTCCGATCGCCTATCACTGTACAGGCGAGTCTGTCCTGGCAGGGAAGACCGACCTTGAGGTGGGAGGTTCCCGTCGCGCGAGCTGCTGCAAATCGCCACATGCTCAGCTTACTCCACGACAGCCCACCCGTTGGGAGCTGTTGGGTTAGTGAGCGGAACCGCTTCGCCCAGCTGCGAGCGCGATACGCTACCAAGTGAGTTCGAAAGCCAGACAAACAGCTCTCTGAAAGAGAGCCCACGCAACTTCAGAGGCTGGCGTACCGAGATTTCGGCCAGACGGCTCATGTCGGCTTCCGTAACACCGACAGCATAAAACATCAACGACTTTGAGGCTTCTGCTTCTCGAATGGCAGAAATGGCAGCGCTTATATCGTCTGTTGGGGCACCATCGGTGATCAAAAACACCCAAGGTCGATAGTAGCCAATGCCGTTGGCCTTGAAGGCCGCCTTGCGCCCTGCAACGAGATCGACCGCCGTTTGGATCGCTGCTCCCATAGGTGTATCACCACTTGCGACGAGAGTAGGCGCCTGGAACGCATCTGCTGTGACAAACTGCTGAACCGTCTGTACCGGACCGAAAGTGACAATCGCAACCTCGACCCGCTTGGCGGCCATGGCATCTGAACGAAGCTCCTCGGCAAAAGTTTCAAGCCCGCTGTTTAACACAGCAATTTTCGTTCCGCTCATCGAACCGGATGTGTCCAGGAGTAAGACGCAGGGGCACCGGGGTTCGGGGTTATCGGCAAATTCGACGCCTGCGAACGGAACTTGCTCTAAATCTGGCATAGTTTTGATACCTCCTATACGTTCAGGTTTGTGTGTATTGAGGGGGACGTTGTTTCAATGTTGTCTATCAAGTCAACATCGAAACAACGTCCCCTTCTCCTCACTAAAAGCTAACGGGGTGCTCAGAGGCGACGCGCAATTTTTGCACCGTCCACTGCAGAGCCGATGTTATGACGGTTTGTTGTAAACCTGAACCAAAAATTCTTGAAAATCGATTTTTTCAAAAGAGTCCATTAAATATTTAAGCTTCTTCGAGTACAATTCGCGTCCTGTGTCACTATTGTAAAAAATTGATGAAAAATGACTGACATTTCCATTATTGAAATAACCAAAAAAAGACATCCAAGCTGTAAATAAACAAACTGTTCTTGGGGAAACAGACTCCTCTATAACATTAAGTGTCGGCCCTTTATAGGTAATGGAATTGCCGTCCGCATTCCAGCAATTTTCAAAAATCAATGGATAGTGGTTTTCAAACAAGTAGTCCCACAATTCCTTGACGGCGGTAACAGGTGTTCTATCTTGATATGCAGTTTCCAAACAAATCTTAACTTCTTCAAGTAATGAGCATATATCATCAACTCGTTCAGATATATATCTTGCTGTAATAGTAATTTTTTCCCCTTGTTGTATATTTTCAGCCTTTTGCCCTGCTTCTGAAAAATATTTATTGTTTGCAATGAGATCGTTATGAATTAAGCAATTTCTACGCGCAAAGGCTTCATGAATCCGTCCCCAACGCTCATCGCCAAGATCCACTTTGATACGAGTAAGTTCTTCAAGCTGCCTGAATTTCTCCTTATTGTCTGTAAATGCCACACTGTCTAGAAATGATTCAATCAGATACTCTTCAAACCCCTTTTCTCTGATTGTCTTCCTGTCCCTATTAAAAATTTCCTTATTGAATTTGCTTAGTTTTAATTCATATATCTCATCAGGCTTGGCATAAACATACTCCCGCACGGTATCAAGAAGAGCAGCTTCAAAATAGCTTACAGCTATCGCTAATAAACTCTCATTAATCAAAGGCGCACTATATAATACACTGTCGCTCTTTATTTCTTGAAGCTTTTTGATCTTAGCTGCTAAATGACGTACTAGATTATCCTTCACAAGAAGGTTCGGTTTTGTGGTCATTCTGGTTGTCTCCTCCCTATTTCAAAATAATGTTTTGCCTTTCATAGCTTGTTTAGACACGTCTAATCAAAGCAATTTCTTGGTCGATATTAGTCGCCGTATCTTCTTCCTCCCGCTCATAACGCGGAGTTGAGCCGCCGAAGTACGAGGTCGGCTCCAACGCTTGGTTGGGCTGTGCTTATTGTTCTCTTTACTATCCCTTGTCTTTGCCTCAATCTTCTGTTTCAATGGTCTGAGGAGCAGCCATTTCTTACCAACTCCTCCAGGAACTTCAAGAATTCTATTCCCTTACCAAGAACACCCTCAAAGACGGTTCGCAATGATTGGCTATCAAGATCTAACTCGGCGGCTATCTTTCGGTAGTTGGCGCCCTTTCGGTGCGCTGTGCTGCTGGATCGAAGGTTCTGAAGCTCGCGAAGGAACTTGATATGTTTCTCAAATCCGGCCACGCCTTTCAGGGAGAGTACTTTCTCTAGCCGGGAGATACTCCCTTTGGTCTGCTCAGCTTCTGTAAGAGGGATCAAGTGATTCAGTTCCTTCTCGTTCAGTGAGTCGACAAGGATTTTTGTAAGCCCCAATATCAACTCATCAAAGTCCTTTTGCTCATCTGTAGCTGGAACGCGAACCACATCTAAGAAATGGGCATCCTCCTTTGCGAGCGGCAACAGGAGTGGCCAACCCAAAGCTTCCCTGCATGTTTCTGAAAGGTCCCGATATCGATACTTAAACACATGCTCGGGCTGGTCCGAATCCGCAAACTCTGCAAGAATCTGTCGTTTGTAAAAAACCTTGCTGACACCACCCGAAGGAGGGATATTGAAGCTTCGCCAGTGCAATTGCTCTTCATACGGAAGGTCACGACCAAGGTCACCGAGCCATGCTACTACGCGATCAGCATGGTGATTGTCCATTGTCATACCCCATAATGCTCCGCATCGAAGATATCCGTCTTCCACTGAGTATTTATTGGGTTGCTGGTAATACTTATTAAGCACCTCTTTCTTAAAATGTACAGGAGTGAGGTAGTTTGGCTCCCCTGCGTTGGCACCGAAGTAGTCCGAAAGCTGGCCAGGGTTAGAGGAATTGATAATTTCGCCGCCGTGCTCATCTAGCCCTATGACGAAGCCGACAGATTTCTTTGGTTCGTTAGGCGCAAACCCCCAGAAACCGCTTTTCTCTTTTGGAAAAGGAGGAAATAATCTTTTACCCAGCAACCGGGAGAAACCACGTCCATTGGAAAGGCCCTCGATATCTCCATAGCCAATCGAATATGCAGATAGTCCATCGCGATGAGTTGAGCCTTTGCCGTCCTGTATTCCAAGATCCTGAAGAGAATATGAGGAAGTCTCCCGACAATCAAACATCACTGTGAGATGCATTTCCTTGATTGCCAAGAACTGTTGTATTTCCTGGAGCCGGATATCAATCCTCTTGGGCTTAATAATGGCTACTGTATGCTCAGCCCCCGAGTCAGCTATCTTGATGTATTGATCTTGCTTTCGGTCATGGAACAACCGGTGAAACAAACGAAATTCCTCGGAGATTTCAAGATAATCTTCACGCATCCCATAGAATTCACGGTAGATTACAAGCGGCTCAATCCCCGCGTATTCGCCATAACGAAGATACTCTACGACTTCTTTCCCTCCCTCGTGATGAATTACTGATCCAGGATGCCCTTCGCCACAACTCAAGTCCCACGAAAGATTGTCAAGACTCCGACCTATGGCGTTATTGGGGACAAGACAGCAATATATTCCGATATCGTATTTATCCGCGCGGTCACTGAGATAAACAGTGACCATTTCCGATGGACTGATTGGCCTCATTACATGTTCGATAAACTTGGTCTGAGAAAGACGTTGCCTTTCCTTTTCAACATCAAAACTCATAGTATAACTATCCCTTCGAAAACCTCTTTAGAGCCGCTTTCCTGACTTCCTTCGTGGTGAGCCAACAGATATTAGACAGAAAAAATCTATTGCAAGAAACTGGCTGAAGCAATTATTCAATGATATTTAAAGGTTAGCGCATAGGCGCAAAATGAAGTAAAGGGGATATTTAACAATCTCAAAGGGTTATGATAATTCATGCCAAAGTGATAGAATTTTGCTGCCTATCATGGCAGCGTACGTTGTAAGGGAACCATTTGAATCGGCTGATTTTTTTAGCTGCAAAAGGGCATCCTACGACAAATGGGTTCAGGTTCATGGTGATGTTGACTCGCGACAGGGGTTTCGGATTCGTTGGCATGAAGCCCGAGGTTGTTTCCGGGTTGATGGGGATAAATATGCAGGCTTCCGGCAGAGACAGGCCGGGGGCATGCGGGGACCCGGTCCGGGGAACATGCCGGGGCAGAGAAGCGTCAGGGGCATGGATTGGGTGCGGCGCCATCACCAAGGAACCCCTCCTGCGATAAGGAGTGTTGCCGGTTGAACCCGTGGCCGGGCCGTCGCCGACGGGCCCGGCAGACATCCGGAGAAGCCGGGGCGGGGGGCGTCTCCGGTGGGTCGGAAACTCAGAAATTATCCTACGTTACCCCAAATGGAATGTCAACAGGCAGATCTTCCTCAAAGCCGGTTCAGCGGACTCAGTCTGATCTTTTCACGGCCTTGTTGAGCGCTGACTGCCGGCTGAATAAGACTGAGTCGGGGCATTCGCATCGGAAGGCGGCATCTGCCACAACGCCCTGATCCAGGGAGAAGTCGATCCCTGTGGTGAGCTGGTCTGTCAGATAGCCCAACATGGTGTCCGGCCTGGTGTATTCGTGGGTCATATATGTTTCTCTCCCTTAAACAAACAACGCTGGTTTCCATTGAAATAAGGATGGATTCCTCCTCAGATAACGATCCCCTTCGCAATCCTGGCAAATGGGGCCATGTCTTGACATGAAACCCGCCCACTGAAATACCCGGCAAGGAACACCGACGATCGAAGGCGGTAAACCGATGCCATGCCTCCTCAACCCATACGATATGATGTGTCTTTTTAATCATTGACTTACCGTCATCCCTTTGGCATATTGATATCGACATTCAAATCAACTGACGACGACAATCGCTTTGCCATTTTACACACTCGAGTGGGAGCCGTCCGATTCGTCGCCTCCTACAGCATACAGACGGACCAATTGAGATAAGTCATGCCCCTGACAGCCGCCCAGATACACCTTCCGTTTGCAACGGATGAAAATGAAGATGCCCATTTGCCGGTTTTCAACGACCCTGCATTCATGGACAACCGGACAGCCCCGGTTCATCGTTGGGTGCCGTGGATCGCCGGTTTTTCCGGCGCATTTGTGGACTCGGTCTTGTCCTCGCGGCTCAACAACAAAAAAAACAGCGGCGTTGTGCTCGATCCATTCGCCGGCGTGGGCACAACGTTGTTGCAGGCTGCCCTCAGAGGGTACAGAGTCGCAGGCTTCGAGATCAACCCGTACGCAGCCTTAGCCGCCAATGTCAAATTAAAGGCATTACAGATCGATACGGGCGAACTGGATGCGGCCATCACCCAGATGAAGACCGACGCCCCCAGGTGGCAGAACGGGGACGCTGACCCCTCCTTCGCCCCCCCAGGGTTTCGTTCGCGTATTCCTTTTTTCAGCCCAATGATAGAAAACCAGGTATATCATGCGCTTGGTTTCATTTCTAAAATTCCGGACCAGGCGGTGCGGGATTTGTTCCGGGTTGCATTCGGTTCAGTAATGGTTTCCTTCAGCAACTACACTTACGAACCCTCGCTGTCGACGCGTCCAGGCGCCGGGAAACCCCGGATAGACAATGCGGATGTAGCCGGAACGGTTCTCGCTAAGCTAAGGCAAATGAGGTCGGACATCGATTGGTTGCGAGAACATGCCGGCAAGGAGGGAATCGGCGAAGGAACTGTTTTTCATGACGATTTCTTTGAGGGAAACCACCGTCTGGAAGACGGGTCCGTTTGTCTGCTGGTGACCTCACCCCCCTACCTCAACAACTATCACTATGCACGAAACACGCGCCCGCAGCTCTACTGGCTTGGTCTCATTTCCTCACCCGGGGAACAGAAAATTCTCGAGGAGAAGAATTTCGGAACATTCTGGCAGATCGCCCGTGCAAAGGCCCCAATTGGGCTCAATTTTGAGCATCGCGAGATTGAGGGCATCCTTTCCCGGCTTCGAGAACTGAATGCGGAAAAAGGAGATTATGGCGGCCTCGGGTGGGCCAACTATGCTGCATCCTATTTCAATGATTGTGAGCGGTTTGTGGACGTCGCCCGACGATGCCTGACAAAAGGGGGAACCGGCGTGATCGTTGTGGGGAATTCCATTTTACAGGGCATCAATATCAGGGTTCAGGATTTTCTCGGAGACATAGCAGAGAGGTGCGGTCTCAAACTGGAGGGGATCTATCGTCTACGTAATAAGCGTGTGGGAGACTCTATCACCGGGTCATCGGTTCGCGGCACGGCGAGCAAAGCGAGACTCGATGAATCCGCAGTCGTTGTACGAAAACCATGAGGCCATTTTGAGAGAAGAGCCACCTTTTAATCCCCTTGACAAGCTGAACCTCGGGATCGCTGTTCGAGATGCACTCCTGAAACGTCCGGTGGTCCCGCTCCCTCCGGAACGGTTCAAAGGAGCAGGGGTCTATGTCCTCTACTATTTTGGCGGATTTGAGCCTTACAAAACACTGTCAGAAGCCAACCAGGAAAATAAATGGGCTTTGCCGATATATGTGGGCGAGGCGGTGCCCCCCGGCTCGCGAAAAGGCGGATACGGCCTCGGCGCCGATCCGGGTGATGTGCTCTGGAGAAGGCTGTGGGAGCATGGCAAGTCCATCGAACAGGCCGACAACTTGGAAATAGAGGATTTCCGTTGCCGGTATCTGGTCGTCGATGACATCTGGATTCCACTTGGAGAAAGCCTTCTCATCGAAACCTTCAATCCGCTTTGGAACCGGGTCTTGGACGGTTTCGGCAACCACGATCCGGGAAAAGGGAGATACAACCAAGCGCGGTCGGCCTGGGACGTTGTTCATCCTGGTCGGCAGTGGGCCTACAGGTGCGCTGAAAAGCCCAAAAAGGCGGAAGACTACCTCCAAGAACTAACTGCTTTTATTGAAAAAATAGGCCTGGATTTCTGAGCTTGGCGAAGCGCAATCCCCTGGGCCCTGAGGTTGGAGAACGACACTGCCTCCAGAGCCCGTGGCTATTTCAGCGCAATATCCATATCCAGCGGACCCATGGGGGTTTCGATGGTGCGTGGCATTGGGTCGGACCAAGCTAACACATTGATTATTCGGGAATAAAATTCCAAAAATAGGTGTTTTCAGTTTGGCATTGGGTCGGACCAAGCTAACACATTGATTATTCGGGAATAAAATTCCAAAAATAGGTGTTTTCAGAGCCTATATCGCACTTTTCGGGGCCAAAATGAGCCCCATAGGGTGCACCAGGTTCTCGAAGCTGACATGATTCTCCTGCTTCAATACGCTTTCGCCCAATAGCCAACACGCCCATCAATGATTTTCCTCTTTCAACAAAGTTTCCATTTCCGACGGCAATGCTCTTAGTCCATTTGTCATCTCGAATATTCCTTCCATTCCCAAGGAAATCCTCCACTCAGGTATACAGTGCCGTTGTGCTCTCGCCATCAGATCAATCGCTATCTTGCCATCTCGCTGATTTACCAGTCAAAAAAATCAATATAGGCCAAAATATAAGGACCGTCTGAAGACAATTCCACGCAATATTAACAAGTTAACTTGGTCCGACCCCAGCTACGAGCGCTCACTATGGGGTGGGGATATAGATATACCCGATATTGGAGATGTCGCCCGGACCTTCTTGGTTATAACCCTGTACAGCCACGTAGAAGCACGCCCCCGGGGCCAGTTCCACATAAAGGCTGCCGGCGTCTCCCAGATCCAGTTCGTTTTTAAAAGGCGGCGTAAAAGGCGCCCCTCGTTCCGAGGCCGAATAGAGAACCTGGTACCCCTCGGCGCCGCTGACCGAGGTCCATGAGAGGGTCACCCCATTTTCTGACTTGGCGATGGTCAGTCGGGGGGCTGCCGGTCCACACCGAAAGTAGGCATCCCATGAGGCCTCGCCGTACAGGATGCCCCGGACCAGTTTTACGTTGACCTTCCCCTGATAGGGGTCCACACGTACCACAAACTCACTCAGCCCCACGTGATCGTCCGGGTTCCCCCAGTCATAGGTATATCCGAGACGGGTCCATGGGTAGCCCCAGTTGGCGACATCCTCTCCTTGGCGATGGTAGATGGTTTCGGCCCGGTTCATGAACCAGTTCTTGAAGGGAATGGCCCCCTTCCAATCCCATGGGGAATCGAGGAAAAGGGCATCCTCGTCGATCTTGAGAAATGGGTTCTGGTCCGATGGGAAGACCCAGATGGAATAGTCCAGCCTTGTGGCCAGCTCTGCCTGGTGGTCGGTGATCTCAGGGTCCGGACTCGGTCGGAAGAGGTCTGATGGCTTGATGTACATCTCCACCAGTGCCTCATAGGAGTATGCCGGGTTCAGCCCCAGGGCCTGTCGAATGCGCTCGTTTGTGGGAGGACAGGCCTTGCCTACCAGGTAGTTCTTCAGCTCCGGAACCACGGTCACCCAGATGGCCTTCTGCAGGTCATATTCCTTTCCAAGATTGGGTTGATAGTACTGTTCAAAGTCATTTCGATTCATGAATGCAACCACGAGGACTCGGGAATTATCCGGCTTCTTTGAGAGCACCAGGAAAAAATCAAGAAAAAAGTTTGACAGATTTTAGGCAAAATGTCTCCATTCCGATGAGAACCGGTTTTTGAAAATAATATAGACTGAGTATAGCCAATGCGCATTAAGTTATTAACGATTTCAGCGTTACAGGTGGAATACCCTGCCGATGATGTCCGAGTTTGGCAAACTGGTATGACTAGATCTCCTGCATTTGCATGGATCAAAGCACCTTGGAGCCATAATTTAAGTGTCGGACGGACAGGGCGGCATTCTCAAAGGAGCCGTCAATAGTACTCTCATATCATGAGTACATCGCGACAGTTTTCAGTAGCCATCCTGTCCGCCGAAACCGCAAAAACTGTAAGCGCAATGGTTACATCTCAGGGAATATGGCTCACAGTTTAAGCTTTATTCCATATAGCTCCTGTACCATGTTTCGCCATCGTCCTAACGGACGATTCTTGTGAAAAGCAGCATCGAGTGCGTCTGCTTTATTCCATTTGTCCCGGAGGGCCGGCCAGATCATAAGATAATAGCCTGCGCGCTCTTCTGGTGTAGCTTCTCTATTGTTTCGAAGTCGCGGCGGTAGATATATCTGGGATGTCCGCATCAGACGCATCCCTGTACGGAGATACCGACGGCCAATGCCAAAGTCAGCATGTTGTCCAGCTGCCTCACGACGCTTATAGTCGGCCATCAAGTCTTCCGGGCCATGTAATCCCAGGTGATTGGCGGACTGAACGGCATAGTCTTTGAGAATACGGTTGCAGCGTTTTGCAACTTTACCGGTATGCGTTTTACCCTCAGGGCCGCCGGTTTGCTTGACCCTGGGGATAATGCCTGAGTATGAAACCAGATTGTTCAAAGGCTTCTGGGCATCCGGATCTCCGATTTCTGCGCATACTCCTGCAGCCAAAACAATGCCGATGCCCCGCATGGTTGTCAGAAAAGCGCCCTGTGTTTGTGCAAGCCATACAGCCAGTTCGTGCTCCAGTTGATGGATGCTGTCCTGCAGGCACCTGAAGAGCTTGACATGGTGAGCAAGTGAGACCTGGAGGGTACTGATATATTCATCCGGTGGAAGGAGGACACGTGCGGCATATTCCTGCAGCTTAGCTGCAGCATTTTCAGGCTCTTCTGTGCCGTAGCGATGCAGGACTTCAATGAGTTTGGGTCGTCTCCGACGACGGATCTGGCGTGGGCTGAATCGATTTTCCATGAGGTATAACGAGCATTTTGAGAATGGGGGAATGCCGCTCTTTTTGTCATCCAGAAAGCCGGGAAAGAGCCGATCAACAAAAGTGTGAACTCGATTTTTCATTTCCGTTGACATGACAACAAGCTTTCTTCTGTGACGAACGATGGTACGGAGGTTACGATAGATACCGGTTTGGGCAGGGGAACAGTTGGCCCTGCGGTTCAGCAACATGGAAGCGATGCCCATCAAATCGAGACGATCGGTACTGGCTTGTAAATTGGCTCGTTGTTTCTTGGCATCCTGGGCGTTAACGCCTGCAACGATCCATCCCCCGGATCGTAATGTGTGGATAAAGTTCTCGGCATAAGAACCTACGTCTTCACCACCAAAGAAGACATGTTTAGGGTCAATATGGCGATGGAGGCAAGATCGGGTTACCTGCTCGGTCAGGTATTCGATCCCTTCAGGGGAATTCTTAACGGGAAACGGTTTTCTGAGGATGTGCCCGTACCCATCACAGAACATGGCAACATGGTCCTTTTTAGCATAATCGATGGGAACACACATGACGTTTGCACCGTTTCCAGCTTCTTCAAACAGCCGAAGCAACTCTTGACTTTGGTTTAAATAAATGTTTTTCTTTTTCATGGTGAAGCTCCTCCTTTCTCTTGCAGCTGCTTCATTGCAGACTGCTCTTAAATGCGCCACCGGGTTATCCGGATGGCTAAATAAGAAAATGGAGCTTCACCTACATCATGTCAAAAATGGACCAATGGATTGGTCATCAGCAAAATGTGTAATGGCGACCCGAGTTATGGAGTTGGGGAGGCTTCGCGAGCTCACCTAAAAGGCTCGCTCGCCTCCCCACCATCCATAACTCGGAAAGGTACCAGCTTTCAGCTTATGAACCATCCCCCTCAAATACCCCATGCCCCGCTCCTGACAGGAGTCCTGTGGCCTGTCGGGAGGATCTTGATCCAAAATCCAGTAACCCTGCTTCGTCGTCTGATCTATGGATTCTGACGCGGAGAACCATTCGCGGCCATTGAGGTAGGAATGGGCCTTTAGACAACATCAAAATGTGTGTCCCTATTCACAGGAGAGGGTCCCAACGCCAAGTTGTGCAGTTAGAATCTGAAATGATCAGCAGAGGACAACCACCATCCTTTCGGCATTTTGCGGGATATGCGGGGACTTTATGAGTTGTTGGCTCTGAACGACTGCGATGCCTCTGGCAAAAATGGAGGAATGTGGTATAATTTAAGCTATGAGAATTGAATGGGATGCAAAAAAGGCAAAACGTAACCTTAGGAAGCATGGGGTTTCTTTCGAAGAAGCCGCAACTACTCTGAGTGATCCCATGGCTGTCACCGGTGCTGATCCCGATCATTCGGATTATGAGCAGCGATACGTCACCTTCGGCGTATCAGCAAGGAACAGACTCCTCGTGGTCTCCCATACTGAGGAAGACGAAACCATCAGGCTCATAAGCGCTCGTAAGGCGAGCAAAGGAGAACGAATACTCTATGAAGAATGATAAAGAAATCGATAAGGACGAACTCCGCCCGGAATATAAGCGAGCTGATTTTCCTGCCGGTTTGGTGCGGGGGAAATATGCAAAACGGTTGAAAGAATCATCCAATATCGTCGTTCTCAGTCCGGAGGTTGCACAGGCCTTCCCGAATGAGCAAGCGGTGAATGATGCACTTCTTTCCCTTATTGATATTGCACGAAAAACGATTCGCCAATCGGGTAGCCCGGGGTCTTAGCCCCCCCATCCCGCGCAGCGCCCAGAGCCCCTTATGCGGGTCTCCTCCATGAGTCACGCTGTTTCCGGCTGGGGGTCGGGCCACATCAACTGGCTGATTTCAAAAGAATAAGTACTCATTTTGACGATTAAGACGGCCCTATAAGGAAGAACGTTTTGATCGATTATGAGAGACTGCAAGGGCTGTTCGGGGCAGGGAACCTACGCTGAACTGAAAAGCAGCCATAGAGGATGGATCGAGGAATACCTGGGGGACGTAAAAAAGGGCGTCAGGGTGAATGGACCGATAGTATCGGCGCCTGCCCCTTAAATCCGTTTTTCATATTTAACTGGGTTGGGATCAGTCCACTTGTTGAGAGGGTGAAATTGCTACTGGGTTTCAAGGCAAAAGGGAGAGATATCATCCCCCCATATGGCCCTTTTGGAAGCCGAAAAGGTCCATATAGGCCCTGAAAACACCCGCTTTTGTG
>ENA-OSEO01004325-OSEO01004325.1-sediment-metagenome-genome-assembly--contig:-NODE-4325-length-15157-cov-3.295491_pt1 | contig 15157 bp, 9 predicted proteins | sample MGYA00237883_ERZ534232 | MGnify/ENA metagenome assembly ERZ534232 | reverse complement strand
GGCGACGCTTCGCGAGTTGACAACCGGATCAACATCAGCAGCCTCCACATCTCGGCGCCGGATGGTAAGCCCACGCCAGGGTTCAACGGCGAGTTCAACTTCTACGACCCGGGCAGCGGCGTCACGGATTCCGCAACGCTGTACGCGTACCTCTCCCCGTGCAACGAGATCATCTTCAACAACCAGGCCATCAGCTCGATTTCGGGCGGGCATGTGTCAGGCGGCCCGACCAATGGCACCATCGAGTTCGGGTTTACGCCAATTGGATGTCCGAATAGCACCAACACGTTCAACGTGCAGCTTTCGGCAGGTGGCCGGAGCAGCAACACGCTCTCTGGCGAGCTTCCTGCGGGATAGCAGGGGCGGGCGTTGTCCCTGCTTCGCCTGCACCAGATCTCCGGCAACGCCTGCTTGCGTTGACAACGCGTCTCGGCTAGAATCCGTTCTATGAGCTCAATCGTCATCTATACCTCAGGAACACTGGGAGACCATCTGCCGTTCATCGCTTTGGGGCGGGCATTGCACGACCGGGGTCACCGGGTGCAGTTGGCCGTCAACCCGGCGATGCAGAGTTATGTGCACAGGGCTGGCCTCGAAACCTTTGTTTTGACCGATGAGCAGCGAGGCGAAGAACAGGCCCGCGCAGACGCGTGGGCGTGGGACCACTGGAACAATCGCGATACCGCTGAGCACCCCAAAGCAAAACCCTTCGACATCGAACAACACGTCACGCAGGCCCGCGAGCTGATCGCATTGTGTCGTGACGCCGATTTGTTGATTGCGACCTCCATCCGCATGTTGGGTTATGTCGTCCACCATGCACTGGGAGTGCCGTGGCTCACTGCTTCGATGAACCCTTTCTCCTTCTGGCAGTCTACTGCAGAGGAAGAGCGCCGGGCACACCAGACTGCCGAGATCAAAACATACCGCAGCATCAAAGAACTGCTTGGTTACACATTTTCCAGTCTGGGCATCGACCATGCCGTTCCAATCTGGTCGCGCGGGTGGTTATTTGCCCGCCACATCCTATTGGCGAGCAGTGCCTATTTCAGCAAGCCGGACCTCAAACAGTTGCTGCCTCGTTCCAGCATCGACATGACCGGCTTTTGGTTTCACGAAGACTCCGATTGGCTGGACTGGCAGCCCGACGAGGCATTACGCGAGTTTGCGGCACGACGTCCCATCGTACTCGCGTTCAGCAGCCAACCGCTGGAAAACCCACAGCACATCCTGGCGGTCCACGTCGAGGCAGCCGCCCTGCTCGGCCAGCCTCTTCTCGTACAACGCGGCTGGGCCGGTTTCGCGGAAACAGACCTGCCCCAGAATACCAGGCGCGAAGATGTTATGTTCGTCGATTATCTGCCCCACGACTGGCTATTCGCGCAGGCGGCCTGCGCCATCCAGCACGGAGGAATCGGTTCTATTGCACGAGCCCTCCGGCAGGGCTGTCCCCTGGTGATCGAGCCTTTCGGCAACGACCAGCTTTACAATGCCAGCAGAGTTGTGAATCTGGGCGTCGGCGTCGCAATGCACCCGTTCAAGATGACGGGAGCGGATCTGGCGCAGGTGCTATCCGCGCAGGTTCTGACGCCCCAGTACCGGCAGCGTGCCGCAGATTTAGGGGCACTGTTACGCGAAGAAGATGGGCTGGAAACTGCGTGCTGGCTGATTGAGACCTATCTCGAGCGGATTCAATCCGGTGAGGAAATGCGTTTGAAAGCGGCGGTTCCCCTGTTTCGGAACCGCTACCAGCCCAATATCGACATTCCATTTGCAGCGTTCGCGAAGTCAGGCCCGGTGGACCAACCGACCGGCATCCCAAAGATCATTCACCAGACCTGGAAGGAAGCCAACCTTCCCGCGAACATGGCGGCAACCAGACGAACGTGGTTGGCGTGTCACCCCAATTGGACACACTACCTCTGGACAGACGAGGACAATCGTGAGTTCCTGCGCCGCTATTATCCCTGGTTTCTGTCCATCTACGACGCATATCCTGAACCAATCATGCGTGCCGATGCGGTCCGCTATTTCATTTTGTACCATTATGGCGGTGTGTACGCAGACCTCGATACCGAAGCGCTGCGTCCCTTGGACCCGCTGATAGTTGAGCGGGACATCATTCTCGGCCTGGAACCCGAGCGACATGTCCGCACACATCAGATCCACGGTTATCCCTTGCCGCGTATCGTGAGCAATGCAGTGATGATATCCGCCCCAGGACATCCGTTCTGGGAACAAGTTTTTCGTCATCTGGTTTCGTATCACCATGCAAATGGCGCACTGGACGCAACTGGTCCGTTCCTCCTGACCCGTGCCTACGAGTCGTACCCGGGCAAAGGTAGCGTTCCGCTTGAGCAACCTGGACGCTTCTTCCCGGTGGACAATGAGACTCCGTGGAGCGAGTTGTCCACCGCGGAACGCGCCAACCTCGGACGGGTCGCCTACGTGGTGCATCATTGGTGGGGGTCCTGGTGGCGTGCACCTGCAGCACAGCGCGCCAGCGAAGTCAAAGTATCGCTGGCAACGCAGGGACAGATCACCGCCGTCTCGAACGTTCAGCTGGAGTCATCCGTTCAATTGTTCCGCCGCAGCAAGATACTGCCGCGTGTGTCCTGTCTGATGGTGACCGCCAAGCGAGAACACCTGGCTCGCCGTGCGATTCATTGCTTTCGCAACCAGACGTACGCGAACACCGAACTGATTATCGTAGACGATGGCGACGACGACGCACTGCTGGAGTGGGTCCTGACGCTGAACGACGAGCGTATCATCTATGTCCGGTTGCCATCCGCAGGCCAAAGCCTGGGTGAACTTCGCAACATCGCTGTCAGCCGCGCATCCGGTGAGTATATTGCCCAGTGGGACGACGACGATCTGTCGGACCCCACGCGGCTCGAGGTGCAATTGGCGCTCATCGACCTCTTCCACGTAGACGCCTGCACGCTGGACCGACAAATGATCTGGTGGCCTGCTGAACGGCGTCTGGCAGTGTCGGTCTCACGAGTGTGGGAAAGCGCGTTGGTTTGCGCCAGGAATATCCTTCCGAGCTATCCCGAGCAGGTGCAGGGAGAGGACACCCCTGTCGTCGAACACATCTTCAGGACAGGGCGGGTTGCGTTGTTGGACATGCCCTTCCTGTATACCTACGTCTTCCACGGTGCCAACACTTTCGCGGCCAACCACTGGGAAGAACACTGGCGGGCGGCAGCGATGCGCTTCGAGGGTGAACACTACAACGTGACACTGCACCAGCTCCAAGAACGCATGGGGCTCAACCTGGGTTCCTGGCTGGCAGACGCGCCGGCAGGGAGACAGTCCCCAGCTGCGGAAGAGAGCATTGAACCGGCGCCCATCCTTTCGCGCGCACCCGAACAGGAACCCACCCCGAGCCGATTGGCTCGCAACACCGGACGTGTTCCCCACACGCAACCTGCGAGCCCAGCGACGTTTCCCAAGGTCTTGATCCTGACCCCAGTGAAGGATGCCGCGCGGTTTCTGGCCCACTACTGGGACCAGCTCTGTACGCTGACGTATCCGCACGACCGCATCTCCGTCGCTTTCCTGGAAAGCGACAGCAGCGATGGGACATACGAGTTGATCGCGAGCAACCTTGCCGCATTGGAGGAGCGCTTTGCACGAGTGATGTGCTTCAAGCGCGACTACCAGTACCGCTCGCTGCTGCCACGCTGGGAGCCGAGCGAACAGTTCCGTCGTCGCTCGATCATGGCGAAGAGCCGGAATTACCTGCTGGCTCAGGGACTGCGGGACGAAGATTGGGTGCTGTGGATCGATGTCGACGTGAGCCACTGGCCCACGGACGTCATCGAACAACTGTTGGCTGCGGAGAAGGACATCATCGTACCCAATTGTCTGTCCGCACAGACCGGCGAAACGTTCGATTTCAACACGTTCAAGCTCGAAGCGGGCGCAGAAACCTGGGACTGGTCCCCGTACATCCTGGATGGCATCCTGCAGCCGCCCAAGGGGTATGGACGGCTGTATTTGTCGGATATGCGGGAACAAAATTGCGTAGAGCTGGATGCCGTAGGTGGCACGATGCTGCTCATTCGCGCCGATCTGCATCGCGAGGGGCTCGTTTTCCCGCCCTTCAGCTACAAACACCACATCGAGACCGAGGGGCTGGCCCTGATGGCGAAGGACATGGGCTACAGTAGTTGGGGCCTGCCCAACCTGGAGATCTTCCACCCCTGACGCATTTTCGCCAGCTGTCACTGAGGCGTCACGTGTGCAACGTGACGCCCACTCCTGTCATGCTTGCAGCGTGACTTGCGTTCGCCCCAGCGGAGGCCGTCAAGTCGTCACGAACTCGGCAGTCCCTGCCTCGGTCCCAGCCGGGGCTTTGCCTTTGAACTGGTTCATATACAGCGTGTAATAGTAACCCTTCAGCGCCATCAATTCGTCGTGGGACCCCTGTTCGACGATCTCACCGCCATTCACGACCAAGATTTTCTGTGCGTTACGGATGGTACTCAGCCGGTGCGCGATGACGAAACTGGTCCGGCCCGCCATCAGCCGCTGCAAACCCTCCTGAATCAGATGCTCGGTACGGGTATCTACATTGCTAGTCGCCTCGTCGAGGATCAACATCTTAGGATTCGCCACCATCGCGCGCGCAATGGTGATCATCTGGCGTTGCCCCTGGCTCAGATTTGCGCCGCGTTCAGTCATGACCGTGTCGTAGCCTTGCGGCAACTGGGTGATGAAATCGTGCGCATTAGCCTGCTTGGCGGCTTCGATGCATTCTTCGTCAGTCGCACCTTCTCGCGCGTACTTCAGATTGTTCATCACCGTGTCGGAGAACAAGAAGGCTTCCTGCAGCACAGTACCAACCTGTTTACGCAGGCTATCCTGGGTGAGCAGACTCAGGTCCTGCCCGTCGATCAGGATGGTCCCGTTGTCGATGTCATAGTAGCGGGTCAGGATATTGATGATCGTGCTCTTGCCTGCGCCAGTCGGCCCACAGATGCCGATCATTTGTCCGGGCGCAGCCTCGAACGTATTATGCTTTAGAATCTGCCGGCCAGGTACGTAGCTGAAATCGACGTCATCGAACTGCACGTGCCCACCTCGAAACTCGAAGGGCCTGGCGTCCGGATGATCCACGACCTGTGGTTGCTCATCGATGATCGCGAACACCCGCCTCCCCCCTGCGACCGCACTCAACGTCGTGCTGGTCAGGTTGGCGATCTGGGACAGCGGCGACGACAACAGCGAGGCATAGCCTGTGAAGGCCACTACCACTCCCAGCGTGGTGTCCCCGGTGATCACTAAAATGCCGCCGACAAACAACACGACGACCATCTGAAGGACGATCAGACCCTGAGTCAGCGGAAACTGCACGAGCGAGGTAAAGAACGCCTTGCTGGCCACATCGTAGACCCCGGAAGCAAGATGCTCGTTGTCCTCCATCGCCCAATCGTGGCGACGGTTGCTGATGATCACCCTGGTGCCGGAGATAGTTTCCTCCTGGAAGCCACTGAGTTGCCCCAGATCTTCCTGCAGTTTGGCGAATGCCGGAGCGGATACCCGTTCGATGAGCAGCGTCGCGAAAACAATGACCGGAACGACAGTCAGCGCGGCAATCGCCAATTCCCATTGGATGACAAACATCACGACCATAATCAGCAACACCTGGCACGCAGAGCGAATCATCTGAGCGACCGCATTCTCGTAGAACAAGGCCACATTTTCCGTATCGTTCGTCACACGGCTCATCAGCTCGCCCAGCGGCTGGCGGTCGAAGAAATTCAGCGACAGCGTCTGGATCTGCCCGAACAAGTGACGTTGCAGGCGATAGACCGCCCTTGTTGACAGGTCAGCGAACACCTGCTCGGTGATGAAGCTCAACGCGATGTAGAGAATCCCGGCGATGAGCGCAAACACCACCCACTTCTGCAATTCGCCAAAGGTCCCGTTCGGTGCGGAGAGTACGTTGATCGCCTGACCAGTAAGGAACGGCAGTGCGACCAGAAATAGCAGGGCGACAAGCTGGATGACGAGCGCTACAATGAAGCGGGTTATGGACCCTTCAGAAGTCATGTAGCCGACCAACCGCATGACGATTTCCACCACATCGCTCTTTTCGTCCACCGCCGGTGTCAGATCTTTCTTCTCGTTGCTCATCCTGCCACCTCCTGCAAATCAACTCCGGCAGTGACGCCGCTGCCCAGTTGAGATTCGTAGATGTCGCGATAAAGCTGGCTGCGTTCGATCAACTCTTCGTGACTGCCCATATCGACGATTTCGCCATACTGCAACAACACGATTTTGTCGAGATCGATGACCGCGCTGATGCGCTGTGCGACGTACAGGGTCGTGATCCCGGCGTATGTCGCAGGGATTGCGCCCTGGACACGGCTTTCGGTCGCCACATCCAACGCACTGGTGCTGTCATCCAGAATCAGGATTCTGGGCTCGCCGGCAAGTGCACGGCCCATCGAAAGGCGTTGCCGCTGCCCACCGGAGAAATTGTAGCCACGGCGAGCGACTTCCGCTTCCCATTGTCCCGGGAGGTTGGTCACAAACCCGTACGCATCGGCAGCTTGCGCAGCACGGATCATCACATCGTCATCCGCCTGCGGGTTCGCAAACTTCAGGTTGAAACGCACGTCACCCTGGAACAGCACGGCTTCCTGAAGAGCGATACCCACGATCCTACGGAGGTCGTCCTGCGCGATGCTGCGGATGTCGATTCCATCGATTGTGATGCGCCCTTCGGTCACGTCATAGAAACGGGGAATCAAATTCACCAATGCTGTCTTGCCGGCACCAGTCGCCCCCAAAAACCCGATACGTTGCCCCGGTTCGATGGTCAGATTGATGTGCTTAAGCACCGGTGGATCCAATGTCCCGTCCGGACGGGCGAACGCGAAGCTCACATTTTCGAACACGAGCCGCCCCTCGACGTTTTGCGGATCGAGCGGCTTAGCGTCCGGGGTATCGACAATCAGCGGCAGTGCATCATAGACCTCGAAAATGCGACGCGCTGAGGTATCGCCGCGCAAGATGAAGGGAACTACAATCGCCATCAACGCGAGCGGGGTAACGACGAGCGACAGGTATTGCATGAATCGGACCAGGTCACCGACAGACATCCCTGCGCGCGACAATACATCAGCGCCGCCAGCCCAGATCACAAACACCGTCGACAACTGGGCAATGCCGGACAGCAACGGTGCAAGCGCAGCTACCCAAAAGGCCGCTCGGAAAGCAGGCTTGCGCATCGCATCAGCGCGCTGCTCGAAACGTTCGTTCTCCAGCTCCTCGCGCACAAATGCCTTGACGATTCGAGCTCCCGCGAGGTTTTCCTGCAGGGTGTTATTCAGGTCATCCAATCTCTTTTGCCGCTCGGAATAGGCCGCAAATACCCGCGGCACGATGATGGCCATGAGCACGAGCACGATTGCGGCTACGGCGAGCAGCACCCACAACATGTTGGGTGTAGTGAGTACGGTCAGAATCAACGCCACCACTATCATGAATGGCGCGAAGAGCAATAACAACACCGAATACATTACAGCATACATCAGGTTGTTCACATCGGCATTGAGACGGACCATCAGATTTCCAGTACGAAAACGGTCGAAGTTGGCAAATGAAAAACTCTGGAGCTTATTGTACAGCTCGACACGGATGACATAGGCTGTACCCTGTGCGAAAAAGACCGCCAGTGACGCCGTCCAGGTGATGGCACCACCCCCAACTATCGCGAGCGCCAACATCCAGATGCCCGTGTCGATAATCACCTTCAGGTTGTGAGCTTCAATTCCCTGATTGATGATCTGTTGGATCAACGTCGCGATCCCTATCAACGATGCCGCCGCGACAAGTAACAGAAACTGCGACAAAAACAGTTTGCCACGATAGTTCTTATAGATTACGGCAAGAACCCGCCGAAACGACTGGACCATGTGCCATCTCCTTTCTCTCTGCAAGCACACCGATAGAGCCAAACGATGAACGACGACGAATGATGATACATACGGAATGGCTGGTACGCGCAGCGTCCGCAGTGACTGGTCCAGTATATCATGAATTCAGAGCACACGAAAATGGCCCTCCCGGTGACGAGTCCACTGACCGGCGGCCTGCCAAAAATCCCGGGGACCCTTCCTTCTGCGGATGCGTTTGGGTACGATAGCACCATGTGCTACAATACAAATGGCCCGGGCCACTCGGGATACCCACTCTTCCCACGACACGCTTGCAAGAAGCGGCGAGACTGAACCGGAGTATTCGGGGCATTCGCCAGGGCGAAGCATTCGTGGTAAGCACACTCATTGCAGAGGAGCACAAGACCCATGAAACTACAAGGCAAGATGGCGCTGGTTACTGGAGCAGGACGCGGCATCGGACGGGCGATCGCCCTCCGGCTGGCACATGAAGGCGCTGATGTCACGCTGAATGACATCGACGAAAAGAACGCCACGGCGGTGGCCTACGAGATCGAGGCGTTGGGCCGCCGCGCTCAGGTCGTGATCGCAGACGTTTCTGATGACACGCAAACTGTGGCACTGGTCAAGAAGCATCAGGACACCTTCGGCAAGCTCGATATTCTCATCAACAACGCCGGAATCGTCATTGTCAAGGCGATGTTCGATCATACCGGCGCAGATTGGGACCGAATTCTGGCGATCAATCTGAAATCGATCTACTTCTGCTCTCGTGCCGCCGCGCCCGTCATGATTGCGCAGCGCCAGGGAAAGATCGTCAACACCGCTTCGATGGGGGGCATCCGCGCGCAACCCATCTACGCAGCCTATTGCGCGTCAAAGGCAGCAGTCATTTCGCTCACGCAGAGCCTCGCCAAAGAGCTTGTCGAACACAACATCCAGGTCAACGCCGTTTGCCCGGGGATCATCGACACCGAGATGTGGGTCACGGTCGACCGCGACGGTGGCGCAGTGACCGGAGACAACGCATACATGCAGTCGCGACTCAAGGGCGTCGGCATGAAGCGTGCCGGTACACCCGATGAGGTCGCTGCGATGTACGCATTCCTCGCTTCGTCCGACGCCGACTACATCACCGGCGAAGCGTTCAAGATTCACGGCGGCGTATGGTGAGCACGGCGATACGCACCACGTAGAACTGGAACCGGTCTTTCGGCTCGACTCAGGAGGTCTTCCATGATGCGGTTATTGGCTGCGGCAATTGCCTTGTTCGCACTACTCGCAGGTACGATCACCGTGCAGGCAGGCCCGCCGCACCAGCATCCACTCGTCATCACCGGTCCGGCGCTGGTCGATGCACAGTACGGACGGTTGTACATCGCCGCCGAAGACGGCAGCCATGTCCGCCAAACGGTTGTGGTATCCACCGGTGACGGGAGTGTCCAGAGTACCTTCGCGGTAGGCGGTCCGATGGCGCTGGATACTGCACGGGGCCGCCTCTACGTCAGTAGCAGTACAGGTGTTGTGGCTCTGGATAGCGGCAGCGGGCAGGCGGTGCGCACCCTGTCTGCCATTCCGGTCAAGAGCGGGTGGGGCGGCGGGGATTACCTGCCTCCGGTCGTGATCCCTGCGACTGGTGAGGTGCTGGTGATCGACGGCCCGCAGCTGCGTGTCTTCGACGCAGATGGCACGGCGCCGATCCGCACGCTGCCTTTCACGGCTGAAGGGTTCACCGATTCGGCGGGCGCGCCGCTCACCCCGCAGTCGATCGTCTACGACGAAGGACGTGAAATCCTGTATGGGGCTTTCCTGGTCCATGCGCAGGTCTCGTCGGGAATTGGCGGCAGTTTCTCAGCTTACGAGATATACGGACTGGACATCAAGAGCGGAAAGGTCACAAGCCAGTTGGAAGCGATTGATCTACAACAAATGGCTATCGATCCGCACACGGGACACCTGCTGGTGAACGCGGGAGGCAACGCCAGACTGTGGTCCGGTGCCGGCGACTGGAGTGCCCAACTACAGGGGGCGGTGGTGGCGCCCGACCAGGCATTTCAAATCGACGCCACCAGCCGGCGCGCCTATGCGCAGGTCCAGGAAGGGCCGCTCCTCGCTTTAAACCTGGATACCCTGGAGCTGCTTGGTTTCGCCCAGCTGCCAAAAGACGACCGTTTGTTGGCTTTCGATGTTACTGCGGGGCAATTCTATCTGGCATCGGGCGACGGCACGCTTAGATCGATGCACGTGTCCGCTATCAGCGATTCCTTCGCCAGCACAACCGGCGATGGAACGGCGCCACAGTCTCCGGTGCGCAAGATAACGCTGTTGCCCGATGGCCAACTGGTAGCGCAATGGGCCGATTACACCGTAGGGTTCAGCCATGACAACGGCGCTCACTGGAACACACACATCACCGGTTCCGCTGCGTTAGCCATATCCCCACAGTTCCCCACCGATCAGACGCTGCTAGTCGCACTGGACGGGTTGGGTGTTTTCCGCTCGGAAGATGGGGGAATGACCTGGCGCGTTTCCAGTGCCGGTCTCCGGAACATCTCCATTGACTGGATTGCTTTCTCACCCACCTATGCCACCGATCGCGTGGTTTATCTCTACACGAAAACCGGAGCGAATCCGCTGGGCTATCCCCGTACCGGCGACCTGTACCACTCCACCGATGGGGGGCGGAGCTGGTACGCGCTGCCGCCACGGAACAACGGCCTGGAGACGATCACGGTATCGGATGCGTGCGGCGACGACTGCACGTTGACAGCGGCCACGGCGCCGGGAGCGGCGCCCGGAGCGGGAGCCTTCGCGCTCTCCACGGACGGTGGCGTTACCTGGGCCGTGCAGGGGAACACCCCGGCGTACCCGGTGCCGGAAGGGCTGTCATTAGCTCCGTTGTATGGCAAGTGGGGCGTGGGATTCATCTTCGGCAACGATGGCGTGCTATACCGTTCGGCGGACGGTGGCAAGAGCTGGAGCGCGGTCCTGTCCGGGGCGCCACCCGACGTCTACTGGGGATTCGCAGCACACTACGCACAGCTCGCCTACGGTCCGGACATGGAAAGCGGGCGCCCCGTGTTTCTCGTGCTGCACTGGAGCGAATCCGCGGATGACCAACAGCAGCCCAGGAGTGCTTTGTTCACCTCCGGCGATGGTGGGCAGACCTGGCAACGGGCGACGGTACCAGCAGGACGCACCCCGACAGCAATCGCTATCCCCGATGGTTTCGTCGATAGTGGCACACTGTACATCGGACTGCCCGATGGGGGCATCGCCACTATCCAGCATGGCGATCTCGAGGTTCAGCAGTAGCCTGCGGCTGCTGTGAACTCAACCCATCCGTACCGCATAGCCCATCTCACACAGGGCATCTGCCACTTGCCGCGAGATGAAGGAAACAGACAGCTCAAACGTCGTTTCGCCCAATTCGGGTGATGCCTCGGTGCGCGGGTCATCACGCATCGTGAAATCCGGCGTAGGGTCACCACGGAAGGTCCGTGCGTCAACGATGCCCCAATCGACGTTGTAGAGGGGCTCATCCACCGGCGGCAGTATCGACAGATCGACCGCCTCAGCACGAAGCGCCATCATCCGCGATGTTTCGATGACGTCGGCGTGCCCAACATCCAGCACGTCGTCCTGAGAAGCCCAGGCGAAAAAGGGGATGACTCGCGCGGGACTCTCAGCGGTGAATTCCGCACTGAGCCGCTCGAGTACCGCCACGTGATTATCGGCGCCATGCCCGTTGACGATCACGATGAGCCGGTAGCCCTGGCGGATCAACAACGTCAACATCTCCCGCACCAGAAGAGCGACGTACTCCTCTCTGAAGTACAGACTCTGCAGGGTATTGGCCGGAAAGTCCATGCCGACGATCCATTGTTCGCGCTCGAAACCCAGATAACCCAATTGCTCCGGCGATCTCTCGCGATCTGTTCCACAAAACAGCGTGGGGAGCACCACGCCGCCAATTTGTTGGGCCACCCGCAACGCAACCGCCTGCGCGTCGAGCGCATCGGTGCCCAGCGGAAGATGGGGACCGTGCCATTCCAGCGGCCCCACCGGCATGAAAACGAGTGGGCGTTCCCTCATCTCTGCAACGATCTCAGCCGGACGGAGCCACTCCATCCGACATTCTCTCTCTACCACTCGGTACCTCCCCATCTCATACCTCTGACGACGCCGTCCGGAGCCGGCCGGGTGCGAAACATCCGGTCCGCTATCTCGTGCTCAGACGAGCTGTCGACTTCCGAACGATCAACTCACAGGGTAGCAGATGTGTTTCCTCCACATCGTCACCCCGCAGCATGGATAGAATGACTTCCATAGCCGTTTGTCCCAATTCCTGTTTGGGTTGCGCGATAGTTGTCAACGGCGGCTCGAAATAGGCGGACAAATCCGTATCATCGAATCCGATTATGGACAGATCGTCCGGCACCCGCCTGCCAGTGGAATAGACAAAGCGCAAAGCTCCTAGTGCGGTCGCATCATTGTAACAGAACACTCCGGTTGGAGGGTTGGACAGGCTGAGAAGCTGTTTCATGGCGTGGATTCCCCCTCCCGGACGGCAATCACCTTGCACGATCAGAGTGGGATCGATTGCGATACCACACGCCGCTAACGCCTTTTCGTAACCTTCTTGCCGCGCCAGATTGTCCCAATCTTCATCTGGTCCTGTGATGTAAGCAATACGCCGGTGTCCAAGCGCGAGCAAGTGCTCCACCGCTTCCCGGCCACCCCGCAGACTATCCACCCGCACTGAGCGCCCATAGTCGGTCTGGCACGAGTTGATGAAGACCAACGGGATGTTGGTGCCCTGTAAGACGGCGGCATACACACCACCGGTACGGACGGAGATCAGAATGATGCCATCCACGCGTCGTTCACGCAACGCACGGATCTCTGCCAACTCTCTTTCCGAGCCAAACCCGGACTGCGCCAGGATAACACTGTATTCATGACGGAGCGCCGCGTGTTCGATGGCCTGAATCACTTCCGCCTGAAACATATCCGTCATCGTTGTCGCAATGACACCGACTGTCATCGTGCGCTGCGTCACCAGACTGCGAGCAGCCGCGCTCGGGGTATAACCCATTTCCCTGGCAAGCCGTTGAATTCGGACACGCGTTGCCGGTTTCACCCGAGGACTATTAGCTAAGGCACGTGAAACGGTGCTGTAGGAGACATTAGCTATTTTTGCAACATCTTTGATCGAAATCGGCATCACGATCCCCGTGTCTCTGCGACATTGAAATTCCAAACGTTTGTATGATTATAGCACTTCATAAAGAATTTGTCAATAAATCCTTCTCAAATAATGGTGGGACATTTTGTCACATTTTCACCCATATAGTTCCATAATTCCTGACATTCTAGTAGTATTTCAATACATTGAATAAGAATAAATGAACTACCCCCCCACTTTCAATCACTCCCTTTGATCGAATCACAACTCAAATCAGGTCTTGACAAACGTTTGTATGAATGGTATAATCAGAAATACAAACGTTTGGACAACTCGGGGCTTTGGACACAAAATCTCTGCAACAGTGATTGCGCAGGAGCCTATGGAATCTCAGGATCAGCCTCCAGGACACATCACGGATCAACAAGTTGCGGCACGGAGCGAGTGGGACGTCTTCTGGTACCGGTTCCGCGGCGACCGTTTGGCCTTCGCCGGAGCAGCTTTTCTCCTGCTCCTCATCATCCTTGCGACGGTGGGTGCGCCGCTGGCTGTGATCGTGACCGGGCACGAACCTGACGAACAGTTCTTCAATGGTCTGGATATCAACGGCATTCCGTTGGGACCCCTGTCCCGCGAAGTCTCCGATGATGGGCTGACCCCCGATCCGCATGGCGAGTTCTTCATTCTGGGAACCGACCGGTTGGGCCGCGACGTGTTTGTCCGCCTCTTGTTCGGCGCACGAATCTCACTGCTGGTGGCGTTTGCGGCAACGGGCGGTGCGTTGCTGATCGGTGTGCCACTCGGCTTGACCGCCGGCTACTTCCGAGGGGCATGGGATGCCGTTATTTCGCGCGCAATCGATACAGCGCTGGGGTTCCCCTCTCTGCTTTTCGCGATCGGGCTGGCTGCGGTAATCGGCCCGGGTCTCGCCAACGTGATCATCGTGATCGCCCTGTTCTCGTGGTACTATCCTGCCCGTCTCGTACGCACATCCAGCCTGGCTTTGCGCTCGGAACAATTCGTCGAAGCCGGTATTTCGGTTGGCGCTGGTGATTCCAGGATCATTTTCGGCCACCTGCTGCCCCATCTCACCGCCCCGATCATCGTCTACTCTACAGGAATCATCGCCACCAACATCCTCTTCGAAGCCGGCCTGTCATATCTCGGCTTGGGTGTCCCTCCGCCTGCTCCCAGTTGGGGACAGATGCTATCCGACGGGGTCGTGGGCGGCTTGTATCGTGTCCAACCCTGGCTTGCTATCATTCCCGGCGTGGCCCTGGCTATGACTACGCTGTCGTTCAATCAGCTTGGGGATGGAATGCGTGACGCTTTCGCGCCGAGGAAGTCGTAATGATCAAATATCTGATTCGTCGCCTGGCTGTGGGTCTGTTTCAGCTTCTTTTCATCACGTTCGTGGCCTATTTCCTGTTTTTCATGATCGCCAGTGCCACCGGTGCGGATCCCGCGCGGCGAATCGCCGGCAAAGCGGCGACGCCCGAACGTATCGCTGAGATCGCCCATACCCTGGGAACGGATCGCCCCTGGTACGAGCAGTACGCCCGTTTTGTCACCAACCTGGCACACGGAGATCTGGGCTATTCATACATGAAGCGCCGTTCGGTCGCAGAGATTATCTTCCCAGCCACAACTGTGACGCTTTCGTTGCTCGCGGGTGCATCCATACTCTGGACCCTCATCGCCGTTCCAGTGGGCATCGTGGGTGCGCTTTGGCCCCGCAGCGTATCAGATCGCATCTCTGCCGTGTTGATTCAGATCGCCATCTCCGCTCCGGTGTTCTGGGTCGCGCCAATGCTCTCGTACCTGTTGGCCTACCAGCCGAGCCAGGGTAAGCTGTTCGGTATCGATGTGGGGTTATCCCTGCAGATGTTTCCAATCCAGGGATACGTCAGACTGGGCGAATCACCGCTGCAGTGGACATGGCATTTGTTGTTACCCTGGCTGGCGATGGCACTGGGATATGCCGCCCTATACGCCCGTTTTGTCCGTGCTCTGAGATCGGAAGAGCACACGTCTGAACTCCAGTCACGGTAGC
>ENA-OSEO01004324-OSEO01004324.1-sediment-metagenome-genome-assembly--contig:-NODE-4324-length-15159-cov-3.751823_pt1 | contig 15159 bp, 14 predicted proteins | sample MGYA00237883_ERZ534232 | MGnify/ENA metagenome assembly ERZ534232 | reverse complement strand
AGGATACATCATATGACGTTTGATGAGGATCTGGAAATCAGCATGATAAGAAAAATGTCTGATCATGGGTTTTATGTAATTCCAACCGTGAGGATTTACGGGGATGCTTTCCATCTGCCGGAGTACATCGCATGGCTAGATAGCAAGCCGGAAGAATACATGATGCCTGAGGCGATACGGCAAAGCAAAGCAAACATCCAAAGAGGAGTCAATCTGGAACCTTTCAGCGGTCAGATGGTTATGGAGCATGATTACGTCTATTTTCGCGATCAATTTAACACCGTAAGGAGCAACACCCAAATGGCCCATGATGCCAGAATCATCGGTATTGGCACCGACTCCGGCGGGACGTATGCAGGATTTTTTGGCAGCATATACCGGGAAGTTAAGCATTATGTTGAATTCGGAATTTCATCGCTGGATGTATTGAAATACCTAACCTCTAAGAATGCGAAGATCAATGGTCTTAACGATCGTGGCATTGTTCAACAAGGAAAGCTAGCAGACTTGATCATGGTCGACGGCAACCCTTTGATTGATCTTTCGGTATTGACTAAGATTTCTATGGTAATGAAAGGGGGCGTCTTCTTGAAGGGAAAGGAGGAGCAGTATCAAGGAGGAATTTATCCATACCCTGACTGGTTTTTTTTCCATTCCAGGAAGGAGGGAGGAGTTATCGGGTCTTTCTCCCGAGGAATTAACCATGACTGCCATCTGCGGTCTTCCGGAGAAGAAAGACACCCTAACCCGGTTTCTAGATGCAAATGAATTCGATATTCCTCCTTTGCCGAATCTCTATTTCTGCAGGGATTATGGGATGGTTTTCCGGGATCTGGTCCTTACGGGATCCATGGCTAACTATGTCCGGAGGTTGGAAGCCCTATTATCCCGATTCTGTTTTAGATATCATCCAGATTTCAGAAACAAGGGGCTGGTATTCGACGGGGCAATGAAGACAAATCCGGAGATCTCTCTGGAGGGGGGAGATTTTATTGTGCTAGATAAAAACACCCTGCTATTGGGGATTTCGGAGCGAACCACCACCCAGGCTGTGGATCTTCTTTTAGACCGTCTTATAGCCTTGGGCACAGGAGATCTTACAATCTTTGCTGTACTTTTACCCAAGGAGAGGGCAACCATACATCTGGATATGGTTTTTACGATTATTGACAGAAATTTTTGTCTGGTTCACGAACCGGTAATCTTGGGGAAGGACAACTCTCCGGTAATACGGATAGATGTGAACAAGAAGGGGGAGGTTAGCCTAAGAAGGGTGGATAAGCTTCTCTCTGGTCTTTCGGAAAGGGGCTTTAACTTTGAACCTGTTATATGCGGAGGTTATGATCCCCGGCTGCAACAGAGGGAGCAATGGATCTCCGGGGCAAACTCCTTTGCCTTTGCTCCGGGTAAGATAATTCTCTATGACTGCAATGAAGCGACCTTGAAGGAACTGGAAAAAAGCGGTTTTCCCATCGTTCTGGCAAGCCAGTTTATTTCTGGCCGGGATTCCCTGGACCGGTATCAGCGCTTGGTGGTAGGTGTTCCCGGTGTGGAGCTGGCCAGAGGGGGAGGGGGTATCCGGTGCATGACCCTCCCGGTGTGCAGGGAACCCCTGGAATCTGAATAAGTATTACTTTATATTGAGGTTCTTGAAGGATATAAGTTAGTAGAAACCTCTGTTAAACATTTAATTCTGTACCAACCCTTGAGAATCCTGTTAAATATGTTTATGCAATATTCTTGCATTAATAATGTATAAATATAGAATACTCCCTTGGATAAAAGGCCTTGCCCTGATATAATCTCAAGTTATATGAAACAGACGAATGACCTCAGAATAGACAAAATAATGCCCCTGATCCCGCCTAAGGAACTTAAGCGGGAATTCCCGATCTCCCGAAGGTGTGTTGATACGGTGGTGGAAAGTCGGGAGAAAATTGAAAGCATCATCCACGGCCAGGACAAGAGGATGCTTGCCATAGTAGGTCCCTGTTCCATTCATGATACCAAAGGAGCTATGGATTATGCAGAGCGGTTTTCTCTTTTAAGAAAGGAGCTTGAAGACCGTATATACCTGGTGATGAGGGTGTACTTTGAAAAACCCAGGACTACCATTGGTTGGAGAGGGCTGATCACCGATCCCTACCTGGATGGGTCCTATAAGATAGAGGAAGGCCTTAAGCTTGCCAGAAAGCTTCTTCTGGATATAACAGCTCTGGGTATTCCCGCAGGGTCAGAGATGCTGGATCCGATAGTCCCCCAATACATATCCGATCTCATCTCCTGGGCATCCATAGGAGCCAGAACTACGGAAAGCCAGATCCACAGGGAGATGGCCAGCGGTCTCTCCATGCCTGTGGGCTTTAAAAACAATACTAGTGGTAACCTTTCCATGGCGATAGATGCCCTTAAATCGAGTCGGCATTCCCATAGTTTTATCGGTATAGATCAGGAGGGAAACACCTGTGTTCTATCCACCAAGGGTAACTCCTCCTGCCACATCATCCTCCGGGGAGGAAAGGCGGGTCCCAATTACTATGAGGAGAATATAGAGGAGGCGGAGAATCTCCTTAATCAGGAAGGACTGAATCCTGCAATAATGGTTGACTGTTCCCATGCCAACAGCGGCAAGGTCTGGAAAAAACAGGAGCGGGTTCTTAAATCTGTAATTGACCAGAAGAAACGCCACTCGGGGTCACTTATCGGTTTTATGGTGGAGAGCAATCTGGAGGAGGGAAATCAGCCTATTCCGATAAACCGGGAGGAACTAAAATACGGTCTTTCCATAACCGATGAGTGTGTCAGTTGGGACTCCACCGTTAATATGCTCCGGGAGGCTTATCACACACTAGGTGGGTAATCAGTCGTCTTGAAGAGCGGATAGGACAATCCCCTTTGTAAGAATCTCCGGCAGAATACGGGCATTCTCTGACCCAGGAGAATAGTAAGCATAAACCGGAACTCCTGCTCTGCCGTAATCCCTTATCCATTGGGCTATAACCGGATCGGAGCTGGTAAAATCCCCATAAAAGACCTCCACCCCCTTTTCCCGGAAGGCTTCAAGAATCTCCTGGGTGGAAAGTACTGTTATCTCATTGGTCCTGCAGGTAAGGCACCAGGCAGCAGAGAAGATTATAAAAACCGGTTTCTCCTCCTCCCTTGCCTTTGTAACCGTTTCTGGGCTGAATTTCTGCCATCCATATTTAACCTCTGTCCCCGAAGAATCCATAACCCGGGAATCTTTCTTAACCTCCGTCCCCCTAAGAACCAAAACAAACCCACCAATTACGGCTAAAAGGAGCAGAATAACCGCAAGGATCCTGGTTCTCTTTGTCCTTTCCGGTGTGGAGAAGAGTCCATACATCCAGGCGGCAAAGGCCAGGCCAAGGCCGTATAAAAGCAGGGAGATTAAAACCTCCGTCCCCATCTGGCGGACCAGAATATCAAGCATCTCCGCTGCCATAGCGAGCAAGAGGAATCCAAGAACTGTTTTGAAGACCTTCATCCAGTTTCCGGGTTTGGGAATAATCTTAACAGCTCCTGGCCACAATCCCAACAGCAGGAAGGGGAAGGAGAGGCCTAGGCCTAGAAACAGGAAGATCAGTAGTATGGTTTCTGGTGGGCTTGCAAAGGCAAAACCAAGAGCAGTTCCTAAAAGAGGGGCTGTGCAGGGTGTCGCAAGAAGAACTACGAAGGCACCGGAGGCAAAGGAACCGAGATACTTCCTTATTCCTCTATCATCCCCCTCTCTTTTCCCTGAACTTCTAAGGGTTATTCCTTGGATTATGAAAAGGTCAAAGAGGGAGAGGGCAAAAAGAACAAGAAGGGTAAAAAGGAAAAGTACAAAGCCCTTTTCCTGGAACTGAAATCCCCAGCCTATCATCTGGCCGGATAGTTTAATAAATATCACTATTATTCCAAGGATAAGAAGGGAGATTAGAATCCCCAGGGCATAGGAGAGGGCGGAGAGGAGTAGAGCCTTGCGGTTATTAAGATTCCCCTTAACTAGAGAAAAGGCTCTTATGGATAGTACAGGAAGCACGCAGGGCATTATATTGAGTATTATCCCGCCTAGAAAGGCGAAAACAAGGATTATCAGTAGATTCTGTTTCTTCTCTTCCAGAAGATCGAGGGTTAAGGTTATCTCCTCCTCCTGGGGCAGGAAGCATAGTCCTTCCTCGTCGCACAGTTGGTAAGAGGCCTTCACAATCAAGGTTTTTGCCCCCGGTTCCTCTGTTGGGGGTATGCCGAGCTGCCCGGAGAGGGTGGCAGTTTTGTAATATAGGGTTTCGCCGTCCTTCTCTAAACCCTCGGGATATTGAATCTCTCCAAGAGAGAAATCCCTGGGGGAAACCAGGGAAAAGGTAAAATATTCCCTTTGAAGAACCTGATGAGTGTCCTGGGGAAAGGTGTAGGTAACATAGACTGTTACCGGTTCACCGGGTTGTACTTGCCTAGGTTCAAGACTCACAGAAATCTCTGCCTTGGGGACGGAGGTTAAAAAACTGTACCCCGAAGCAGAAATTACAAGAAGAAAAATTGAAATCAGAAAGAAACTGATCTTTCTTTTCATCAGAGACTTGCCAACTCCTTAAAAAGATTAATTATCTCTTCTTCATCCCACTCCCTGGCTCCCTGGTAGGCACCGATTACGAAGCCTTCCTTATCCAGTAAAAAGGTGGTGGGAATTGCACTTATTCCATATAGAAGGGCGGTCACATTACCCTCATCCGTATAAATCGGAAAGGTAAATTTCTGGGATTCCACAAAGCGTCGCACGGTCTGTGGATTCTCCCCCTGGCTTACTGCCATTATTGTGAATTTATCATCCGCAAGAATTTTAGATAGTCGTTCCATGGAGGGCATCTCTATCCTGCAGGGAGGACACCATGTAGCCCAGAAATTAAGGAATACTATCCTGCCTTTCAGGGAATTCAGGGGGACGGAGGTTCCCGAAAGATCCTTCACATTGAATTCCGGTGCCTTTATCGGGCTTCTTACCAGGGAAAACCCCTCTCTAAGGAGTTTCTGTCTTAGGGCTTCGGGAATAACTGTGGCATTCTGGCTCCATGCAAAAAATCCCGGCAGCAACAGGAGTAACAAAGTCAAAATAGCTTTTTTCATATATTCCTCCAATTATATTCAAAAATACATTAATGCCCGGGCAAAAGCAAGGAGGAACTTAAAAGAAGTGATAACAGGTTGTACAAGGCATGTCCCAGGGACAGAGGATGGATTTTCCTTTGGGAGTAGAAAAACTGGGAGAGAAAAATCCCTGCCAGAAGGGAGAATAGAAATCCCCCCAAGCTCTCATACCCGTGACCTGCAGCAAAAAGAAGGGAACTTAAAAGGACAGCGGGGGTTTTTCTTATCCCCTCTGTCTCAAAAACCGTAAGAAGATACCCGCGAAAGAATAGTTCTTCTCCGTATCCTGTAAGTAAACATGTACAAAACAGGAAAGGTATTATAGAATAATTGGAAAAGTGCCAGGGAGTAAAATTGTCTCTTCCAGCCAGTTGTGTAGGCAGAAGAGTAAGCCCGGAAGCGGTAAGAAAAAAGATAAGGAAAAGTATGGCTGTAACCAAGAGACTGGAGCCCAGATCCTTGATAGTATAACGGGTGAATCCCATTGGAATAAGAGACGTAAATCGCCGTTTAGCCATAACGAGAACTAGAAGGCTCTGGGGAAGAATTACGGAATAGTAATTTATATGGAATTGGATATCATTAAAGACTTCCGGATCTGGGCTGTTTCTTTGAGAAAGGTACGATGGAAGATAGAAAACCAGGAACAATAGAAGTGCCTCCAGAATTCCATTGTCTGCCCAAGGTTTCCCGAGGCCTTTGTAAAATATTGATTTCATCCTATTTCCTTTTTTAATATATTATAAAATCCGATAAAAAAGGTAGAGACTTAATAAATAAAGTATTTTTTTCAAGGAGATTTTCGGCTTATCATGATTATTTTACTTATCCTTCTTTTTGTTATCAGTGTTACAGGTTATATAATCCTGCGGAGATTGGGGGGCGGCAATTTCCCCTGGATCCACTTCTATTCCAAGGGGAAAGAGGCTGGTTTTTCCTTTAAAGAGATCAATCTTCTCAGGCGGGTGGCGGTGGAAAACCGGCTGGAAAACCCGACTGCTCTTTTCTGGTCCATTAAGCAGCTCGACCGTTCTATCCGGGGTACAATAATAAAATTCCGCAATGAAGGAAAGGAGGATGTAGAGCCATACCTCTCCTTTATTGGAAAGCTTTTTGAATTTCGTAAAAGGGTGGAGCTTAATCTTCCCAAGTATACCCTGGGTTTAAACAATACCCGTAAAATTGTTCAACATCAGAGGATTAAGATTACCCTTCCGGGACAACCGCAGGCGATGTTTACCGCCTCGGTGGTAGAGAATCTTAAAAGGTATATCGCTATTTCCTACCCGGAAGGTCCTAAAATGCAGGATGGGTTTTCCTGGGCAGGGCAAATAATCAATATCTATTTCTGGAGAGTGGATGATGCAGGGTATATCTTTAATTCCAAGGTGTTGGAGGATTACTCCTCCAAACAGTACCCGATCCTGCATATAGCCCATTCGGAAAGTCTTACCAGAACACAAAAACGCCGTTCTATACGTATAGAGATCAGCATACCTGCCTATATTTATGCCCTTAGGAATCTTGATCAATCCAAGGGCGAAATAGAAAAAACACCGGGTATAAAATGCCGGTTGGTGGATATTTCAGAGGATGGCGCAGCTGTCCTTGTGGGGGGTAAGGCTAAGGTTGGAATACCTTTAAAACTTCAGTTTCGGTTGGAGATAGGAACAATAGTAACAATTGGCACGGTAAAAGGGGTTTCCTTTGATACAAAGAAGAATCAGTCGATTCTTCATATCCAATCTTCCATCCCTTCCCAAAGCATGAAGAATCAGCTCCTATCCTACATTTACAACATTTTTGGGGAGAGAGACGATAAAACCAGGATTTCAAAGTCAGTTTCCTCCAATACAGCTTCTTAAGAGCTTCTTAAGCTTTTTGATTCTGTCCCTAATCTCCGAATAGGGCTGTAAAATATTGCTAACCTCCCTCAGATGGGTTAATATTCCCCTTAGGAGATACTTAATGAAAAATAAGATAGCCTTGCTCTTCCTGACAATAATTCTTATTTCTTCTGCCTATGGTCAGGATACCAGTTTATTAAGTTCTTTCCAAAGGAATTTTGCCCGGGGCAGTTTATCAACAAAAATCAAGGTTTTGCAGGATGCCTCTCTTGTGGAGGGGGTGGAGATGGGCCCCTTGTATCTCCAGGCTGCGGAGTTTATATACGATAATTTCCAATCCTTTCAGAATGATCCTGTAGCCCAGGAGCTCTCTCTTTTGGCCATAAGGATGATCGGTGTTGCAGGTTATGAACCAGGTGCCGGAGCTTTATGGCGGCTTTTTGATGTGGAAAAGAACAGTACTGTAAGAATGGAGGTAGCCAATGCCCTCTCCGTTGTAGGAAGGAACAAACCGGAGATTATCAATAATCTAAACCTTTGGCTTGCCTCTCAGAATAATATCTACAAAAGTGGAAGCGGTGTGGATCTGCAGGTCCTCCGGGAGGTAATAGTGGCTCTTGGCAGGCTAGGGGATCCCAGCTCCTTTCCACTTCTCTTAAGCTCCGCAGTACTTGGTTACTCCGCAGAGATAACGAGAAAAGCCCAAGAGGCTCTAACTCTCCTTAAGGGCGATTACTCCTCCATGGTGGAGGAGGTTATCAGGAAGGGCAGTGTTTCGGAAAAACTGGCAGCCCTCCGGCTGATGTATGCCAGCGAGAGGCTCAAGGCTGAACAGAAAGGGGAATTAGCTTCCGCTGCCCTCGCTGTTGCCCTTGGGCTTGCCTCCCAGGAGATTGCGGAGAGGGATCTAATCAGGCAGCTCCGTTACGAAGCAGTAAGAGCTTTAACGGTTTTAAAATGGTCTAAGGCTACCTCTTTGGTAATAGAACATTTCAACAGAATCGTTGTGGAATGGGATCGGGGGCAGGTTAGTAAAAGTTTTGTCCTGGAAGCAATTTCTTGCCTAGGATCTATGGGAACTCATGAAGCAGCAGTGCGTTTAACCCTCTATCTAGAATTAATTAACTCTTATGTGGATAATGGTCAGGCCTACGATGAACAGGTGGTAATTGCGGTAATCAAGAATCTTGAGCTACTTGGAGACCTTGTTGCCTTTGACTACCTGCTTTACACGGGTTACCTCAATTACTCGGAGAGGGTTAAACAGGCCGCCAGGGAGGCCCTGAAAAATCTTTAGACTGAAAAGGTCGTCTCCTTTATTTCTTCTTTTTTCCGAAGCGGATCCTCTGGTCTTCTGCGGGATCATTTTTGCTCTTCTTTTGTATCTCTACCCAGAAGAAAGAGGACTCTCTATTGCCTTTTTCCTTCTAATCGTGCCGCTTCTTCTTATCCCCCTCCTTGTTCTGGCCGGGAGAATCCTGCTTCCACGGGAAAAGGGGGATTATCGATCCAGGTTTCTCATCTTCTATCTCTTTTTCCCCCTTGCTCTGGCATTGTTTTTTCAGGCTCAGCTGCGGTTTTCCCGGGAAAAGGTTTGGTGCGGACTTCCGATAGAAGGGATTACCTCCCTTTCTGCCATCACCCGAGGGGATTCAAGAACCCTTAAAAGCGGTAAAATTCTTGTTCCCCTTACCCTTAAAACTGTTAAGGACAAGATGGGAAACCAAGCTTCCGCCAGGGGAAGAATAAACCTGATTACCGATCCTGGAGATCCTCTTTTTACAGGCCGGGAGATACTTGTCTCTGGTTTCATATCCAGGGATGACGGGGGCGGGCATGTGCTGTTCGCCAACAAGGGTCAGATTTCCTATGGGGAGTATAAAAATCAATTTTTTATCTTAAGAGAGATGGTAATTCTGGGGCTATCCAGTAGAATAGAAGAGTTTGGAGAGCCGGGGGGGCTTCTTCAGGCTCTTCTCCTGGGAATCAAGGATGATCTTTCCCCTCTTGAGGCCAGATATTTCCAGCGTTCCGGAGCTATGCATATCCTGGCCCTCTCTGGGATGCATCTGGGAATATTTGCAGGTTTTTTAATACTCTTTATTAAGCCTCTTTTAGGTAAAAGGAGGGCCCTACTTCTGGTATCCCTTCTCCTCTTCCCCTATATAAGTATTGCCGGTTATCCTCCCTCCCTTCTGCGGGCTTATATAATGTATTCTACCTACAGTTTGGTGGTTTTTTTCGGATATAAACCGAAAAGCTTCAACATCCTTGTCTTCTCCTTTCTCATCCAGGGGATGATAGACCCCTCCTCCCTATTAACCCTGGGAGCCAAATTATCCTTTGCAGCTTTGGGTGGTATTATCCTCTTTTCACCCCTCCTTTTTACCTTGTTCAGGGGCCTGTTCCCGCGGTTTCTCAAGGCAGGAGTTGCCTCGTCCCTGGGGGCACAAGTGGCCACCCTCCCTCTCGTTGCCGCCTCCTTTGGGGTTTATTATCCCATAGGAATACTTGCAGGACTTGTGTTATCCTTCGCCATCCTGATCTTTATCTGGACAGGATTACTTGGTCTTGTATTCCTAGACCTTCCCCCCATCAAGATTCTATCTTCCCAATTACTCCTCCTGATCTACCGTGGAATACTCCTTTCTGCCGAGAGATTTTCACGATTTCCAGCCGTGGAGATCTCTGTTTGCTCCGGGATTCTTCTTTCCCTCACGGTCTGGATTTTTTGTCTGGGTTTGACATTGCGTCGTTTTTTAAATATCCTCCCTAGATCGAATAAGGAACAGGTTGCAGAAAGGGATGATAAACTACGATTCTCCCAGGGAGCTTAAAATTCTTCTGGAGGAGAGAGGGCTTGCCCTAAAAAAGCGGTTTGGACAAAACTTTCTTATCTCTCCTGGAGCAAGAAGGAAGATTCTTGAGCTTCTGGACCCGCAACCAGGGTCAGAGGTTTGGGAGATAGGTCCAGGTCTGGGGGCTATGACGATTCTACTTCTGGAGGCTGGTTGCAGGGTCACAGCTTTCGAGATAGACCGGGGGTTTGCTGCTCTGTTATCCGAGGAATTCGGCGCTAATCCAAATTTTTCCCTGGTCCTGGGTGATGCAGTAAAAACCTGGCCGGAAATTTACCGGGAGGATAAGCCCCCTACCAGGGTCATGGGTAACCTTCCCTATGCCAGCGGTTCTGCGATACTCCTCTCCTTGCTGCAGGGCAGCTGCAGGCCGGAGAAATTCCTCTTTACTCTGCAGAGGGAGGTGGTGCAGAGAATCCTTGCACTACCGGGGGATCCCAATTACTCATCCTTTTCCATTCTCTGTCAGTCTCTTTGGGATGTAAAAACCTGGGGTGATCTTAAAGCTGGCTCCTTCTACCCTGCCCCAGGGGTGGTTTCCTCCCTCCTTGAGGCTGTTCCCCATTCCAGCTACCCTTTAAAGGAGGCTCCGGATTTCCCGGTTCTCGTCAGAGACCTATTCCTCTCCCGCAGAAAAACCATAAAAAACAACCTTAAAAACAGCCAGCTTTCAAAAAAGTATCCCCTGGATTCCCTACTTTCCCTTCTTATCTCCCTGGGTGTGGATCCCGGTGGCAGGGGAGAAGACCTGGGAGTGGAGATAATTTACAAAATTGCCCTGAAACTTCCCAATCTCCTTTGACTCTTTAGCCTCCCTCCACTATAATCGGCCTGTCTATTCCCTGATTAAGGAGGATTCGATGCACTGTCGATTTCCGAATAAAACAGTTTTTTCTATTTTCATGGTTTTAATCCTTTCCCTCATCTTAAGCTTTTCTTCCTGTACCTCTGTCCCCGAAAAGGAAACGCAGGAAGAGACCCCAACTGCAGAAGTAGAAGCTGCGGAAGCACCGGAGACTCAGGTTGAGGAGACCAATGCCGTTGTACAAGCGGAGGAGGAAAAACCGGAAGAGGCTAGGGCCGTCTCCCTGGTTTTAACCACAAAGGAAACCTCTCTCTTCCCGGATGGTTCTTTGGATCAGTACAGGGTTTACACTTACCTTGAGGGGACAGATTCCCTGGTAAAGGAGGAGCTTTTCCGGCAGGATGGATTACTTGTGGAGCAGGTGATATATCAGTATGCGGAAGATCTTTTACTTAAAAGGGAAGTGCAGGACGGGTCAGGAAAGCTAACCGGTTTCCGTTCCTTTAAATATTCGGAAAAGGGTAATCTTTTGGAAGAGTCTCTTTTTGGCGCCAAGGGAGAGCTCCAGTCTCAAAGCAGATACGAGTATGATGATTTGGGTAATAAAACAAAATGGAGTATCTTTGACTCCCAGGGTACTCTGATTGCCTACAGCCTGTATCTGTACAAGGATGGCGAGCCTGCTGCCATAGAAAACTACAGCCCTTCAGGGGATCTGGAAGAATCCTTTCAATTTGAATATTCCCAGGGGAAACGTACCAAACTTTCGGAATACGATTCCAGGAAAAAACTCGTTAGGTTTACCCAGTATCTGTACGATAACGGAATCCTAATGTCGGAGGAATACTATACAGGCACGAAGGTTCTTCAAAGAAAGGTTCTCTACTTAAGGGATGATCTAGGGGAGATCACGGAGATTCATTATCTTGACGGCCAGGGGAATCTCAGGGAAATCATTAAGCGGGAATATAATGTAATAGAGATTGTAACACCCGCAGGCCGGTGATGTTTCTATATAGAGGTTGATTAAAGATGCTTAATTTGAAAAGGCTTGTCCCTGTAATTATATTGTCCGTCCTTACTGCTAATCCGGTTTTTCCCCAGGAGGCTGCCGCTGTTTGGGGCCGTTTATACAACCGCTCCAGGTCCCTGGAACAGAAATATCAGGTTATGCTTAATATTGTTGAACTTAAGGATAGAAACCTGATTCCTGTAATCAGTAATGCCCTGGAGGAATTGATAAAGGAAAATAAGAACATAACTGGTACCAACGAAAGGGTGCTTTTTAATAATCTTTTAAAAATCATGGTCATGGAACTGGGAAATCTTAAGGCCTTGGAGTCAGCTCCCTGGGTTTATACAGTTTTTCAGGAAAATCCCGATCCCCTTGTCCGGGGAGAGGCCCTTGTAGCTCTGGGGAAGATGGGTGCCAAGGAGTATGCCGAGCCTATAGCAAGGTTTTTAAGAAACCTGAATTTCAATGTAGCCCCTTCCCAGCAGAGACGAGACAACGAGATTTTAGCTTATTCCGCTGTCATTGCTCTGGAACGGCTTAAGGATCCTCTGGGTTTTGAACCGATCTTCTTTGCCTCCACGGGTTGGTATTCTGGAACTAGTCAGGTAAAGGAAAGGGCCAGGAGTGCCCTTGTTGCCCTGGTGGAGGATCCAACAGAGGAACTTATCAATATAATGAGGAACAACTCCTCCTTTACAGTAAAACTTGCAGCCCTGGAGGCTGGGGTAATTTCCCGGGCACCTTCTGAGAGCAAGGAGTTATTGGGCATAGCTGCCCTCCGGGAAGGGCTTGCTTATCAAACCAAGGATCTACGGGAATTGAATACCTTAAGCAGGTTGAGGACTCTGGCTGCTTCTCTAATCAAATCAACTTCCCTCACTAGGTCAGAGGCCGTACCTCTTCTGGAGCAGATGTTATACATAGATTACGATGTGAATGAAAAGATCACCGCTTTAGAGGCCCTTGCCACCTCGGAATTAGAGGATCCTGTGCTGGCTCTAGTGAAATTTCTACGATATCAGAATGAAAGGCAGGCTAGCGGTTTAACAACCCAGGATAACCGGGTAATCATTTCAACCTTAAGAGCTATTGGTTCCCTGGGGAATAAGGCAGCAACAGAAGAGTTGATAATGGTACGGCATTCAAATTGGTCGGGAACCGTAGTAAGGGAGGCAGCTGCAGCTTTGGAAAAGCTGCAGTAAAGCCTCTATCCTCTATTTTCTAGGTATTATCTCTGAGTCTAAGGAACTCTTTTATAAAATCCTCGATTTGAAAGAATCCCTCTTTTCCTCGAAGCCACTCCGCGGCTAAAACCGATCCCAGGGCAAAACCTCCCCTGTTTCTTGCGCAGTGGGTGATCTGGATTGTATCGGCAAGCGAGTCCAGCATCAGGGTATGGGTGCCCGGCACAGAGCCGCCCCGCACTGACGCAATATGAAACTCCTCTGGTGCAATTTGCCTGTCCAGTCTTTCGGTTACCAAAACCTTTTTTTTACTTGTTTTTTCCAGCACCCTTTTACCCAGGGTTAGGGCAGTCCCGGAGGGAGAGTCTTTTTTCTGATTATGATGAATTTCGTAGGCCATTATGTCGTAGGAGTCGCAAAGGTCGTAAAGCTCCGCCGCCCTTTCCGCTAGGGCATAGAAAAGATGGGCTCCCAGGGAAAAGTTGCTGCCCCAAAGGTATCCTGTTTTGCCCTTAAGGATGACCTGTTTTACCTCCTCCCTCTCCCTTTCCCACCCTGTGGTTCCTACAACAGCTGGGGTACCGGCTTCTGCATAGAGACAGGCATTGGAAAGCACAGCCTTGGGCTGAGAAAACTCAATAGCCACTTCTGCCTGTTTTAATAACTCTACTGTAAGCTTAGAGGTTTTTATTTCCGGATTCACGGGATCAACACAACCGACTACCTCGTGTCCTCTTTGGAAAAGGATGTTCTCCACCTCCTTTCCCATTCTTCCGTAACCAACTAATACTACCTTCATAAATTACTATTCCTGGGAGAGGGTTACCGCGGAGGTGTTAACAATATCCTCTACGCTGCATCCCCGGGAAAGATCGCTTACAGGTTTTGCAAAACCCTGAAGGAAGGGACCGTAAGCCTCAGCTCCAGCCAGGCGCTGAACCAGCTTGTATCCTATGTTCCCAGACTGAAGGTCAGGGAAAACCAGGACATTTGCCTTTCCAGCCACCTTGGATCCCGGAGCCTTTTTCTCCCCCACCGAAGGAATAAGGGCTGCATCTGCCTGGAGCTCCCCATCTATGTTCAGATCCGGTCTTCTCTCCCTGACTATTGCCAGGGCTTTATTCACCTTGTCCACTAAGGGGTGGCTTGCCGATCCCCGGGTGCTGAAGGAGAGGAGGGCTGTTTTTGGTTCTGTCTGTAAAAGGTTTTTGCAGGAATCGGAAGCGGCAATGGCTATCTCTGCCAGCTGTTCAGCGGTGGGATCGGGAATGGTGGCGCAGTCGGAAAAGACTAAATGCCCCTCATGCCCCCACTTTTTATCCGGCAAGGCCATAACAAAACAGGAAGAGGCGCTCTGAACACCGGGAGCGGTTTTGATTATAGTAAAGGAGGCAAGGAGAACGTCTCCCGTGGTGCTCTCCGCACCTGCTACCATGGCATAAGCCTTTCCCTTCCTAACCATCATGGCACCCCAACGCAGGGGATCTATTATATCCTGATAGGCCTGTTCCTCGGTCATCCCCTTATGTTTGCGCAGATTGTAATACTCCTCGGCAAACTCTTTTCTCCACTCCGCGGTCTTAGGATCCAAAAGGGTTACTCCGTCCAGGGACACCTTTTCCTTCTCCGCCACCCCAAGAACAGCCTCTTGATCACCAAGCAGATAGACTTGGGAGGCCAGCTTCTCTTTTAACAGGATGGATGCGGCCTTAACAGTTCTGGGCTCTGTCCCTTCCGGAAGAACCAGAATCCTCTGAACTTTGCGGGCCTTTTCCCACATCTTTTCAATAAAGGTCATACTTATACTCCTAATTATGTTTAATTCTTTCCTAGGGTTATGTTAATATACTTTTCCAATTTCCGCTATTGCTTTTCCCTGGAAAGGTCATTATCATGCCGCCATATGACTGTAGGCATTTACGGGTTAGGCCGCTTTGGTAGTTTTTGGGCGGGAATTCTTGCAAAGAAATTTACAGTTTACGGTTACAACAGAACCCTAAAGAAGGATTTACCTTCCGGAGTAACACCGGTTACCGAGGAAGAAATCCTTTCCTGCGATACTATTATCTTTTGTACCTCCATCTCCTCCTTTGAAGAGATCTTAGCCAGGGTGGGCAAGGAGATTAAGCCGGGTTCCCTGGTGATGGACACCTGCTCAGTAAAGTGTTACCCCCTCTCAGTTATGGAGAGATTCCTGCCAGAAACGGTATCCATCATAGCTACCCATCCCATGTTCGGACCGGATTCTGCCGCCGCAGGAGTTAGTGGTTTGCCCATTGTTTTCTGGCCTCACAGAGCAGAAAAA
>ENA-OSEO01004323-OSEO01004323.1-sediment-metagenome-genome-assembly--contig:-NODE-4323-length-15164-cov-3.799297_pt1 | contig 15164 bp, 12 predicted proteins | sample MGYA00237883_ERZ534232 | MGnify/ENA metagenome assembly ERZ534232 | reverse complement strand
GCTGACGAGTCGTCGGTAGTCATCGCGAGCGCGCCCTGCGTGCTCGAATACGGCATCAAGAAGACGCCCTACAGGGTTGAGGCGGAGCTGTGCATTGGCTGCAAGCGCTGCCTGCAGGCCGGGTGCATGGCTCTCAGCCTGGTCGTCACCGACGGCATCCGCACGGTCACTATCGATGCGGGGCAGTGCAGCGGCTGCGGTGTCTGCGCACAACTGTGTAGGGAAGCGGCCATTACCAGGCCTGCCTCTCCGGCAGAGAGCGAGGAGCGATGATCGCGCGGCCGACCACGAGCCTTCTCATCTCGGGAGTGGGCGGACAGGGAGTTGTTCTTGCAAGCTACGTACTGAGCCAAGTGGCCATGGCCGAGGGCTACGATGTCAAGCAGAGCGAGGTCCACGGCATGAGCCAGCGCGGAGGCAGCGTCATCAGCCACTTCCGTTTCGGGGACAAGGTCTGGTCACCCTTGATATCGCCTGGGACTGCCGACATCCTTATGGCCTTTGAGGCCCTGGAGGCCCTCCGCTACGTCCATTGGCTGAAACCTGTGGGGTTGCTCCTCTATAACAGGCTACGGATCAATCCCTCGCCTGTCGCGGCCGGCCTGGTGGAGTACCCAGCCGATATCGAGGCCCGGATCGCCCAGGCGTGGCCACGGACTCAGTGTGTCGACGCAAACGGGCTGGCCACTCAAGCGGGCACCGTCAAGTCGGCCAACATCGTGATGCTGGGAGCAGTCTCGGTCGCGCTTCCCTTCTCACCGGGGACCTGGGAGTCGGTAATAGTTCGGGTCGTCCCCCCTAAGACCGTTGATGTGAACTTGGAGGCTTTTCGCCTGGGCAAGCTCAACGTCGGCACCGCGTCTCCATGTGGAGCGGAGGTCGTTTGACCCGGCGGGGCCGCTTCGGCGAAATGACCCGCAACCCAGGCTACCGTTGGGCGGTGATGGCTGCCAGCCTCCTGGCGACCTTTGGCGGTATAGGCTTTCCACGTTTTGGCTACAGCGCCATTCTGCCCGAGATGCAGGACCGCCTGGGGCTGACGGCCCAGCAGGCCGGCTCGCTCGCGTCGTGGAACTTGATCGGTTACGTTCTTCTGGCGGTTGTCGGGGGGCTGCTGGCCGTGCGCTTCGGCCCTCGACGAGTCGTCACGGTGGGTCTCTTCATTACGGCGGTCGGCTTGTTCGTCACCGGGATCTCACGGGGTATTGTCTCGGCCTCGGTGGCGCGTCTGCTCACGGGGTTCGGCAACGGCATCGTGTTCGTCCCCTCCATTGCCCTTATGTCAACCTGGTTTGATACGCGTCGCCGCGGGCTCGCCTCGGGTATCGTCACTTCTGGATCCTCGTTCGCACTGGTGATCGTGGGACCGGTGGTGCCACGCATCATGTCCGCGGGCGGAGAGACAGGATGGCGCTTGGCCTGGTTCTTCTTCGCGGGGGTCGCACTCTTCTTCACGATCGTCAACCTCCTCATCATGAGAGACCGGCCCCGTTCCGGCAACAAGGACCGCGACCGCGCGTCCCGCCCGCCGCTGCAATGGCAGCGGGTCGTGAAATCGGGATTCGCCTGGCAGCTCGGTTTCGTCTACATGATGTGGGGATTTGCCTACATGATCTACTTCGTGTTTTTTCAGAAGCGCCTGATCAGCGATCTTGATATGACCGCCTCGGGCGCGGGCAATCTCTTCTTGATACTGGGCGTGGCGAGTATTGCCAGTGGGCTTCTCTGGGGCTCGATCTCGGATAGGATCGGCCGCAGGGAGACCGTTTTTGTTACGTTGATGCTGCAGGCAGGGGCATCCGCCCTCTTTGCCTTCTGGCCGAGTATGGTCGGACTGGTCATTTCGGCCGTTGTCTTTGGCATAACGGCTGTTGGCTTTGCCGGCATCGTCGGTGCCGCCTGTGGAGATCGATTCGGCGCGGCACTGGCACCTGCTTCCCTCGGCTTCGTCACCCTTTTTGTCGGCGTGGGCCAGACGATCGGCCCCATCCTTGCAGGCCGCATAGGTGACACGTACTCCTCTTTCACTCTTGCCTATGCCCTGAGCGCCGGAGTGTTCGTACTAGGCGCGCTGATCGCCTTGTTTCTCAGCCCCCGGCGGGGTTTTCGGCGACGTTCCCCTGTCTTGTGTAGCGATCAGGAGGTGTGCCTGTGAACGATGCCGACAGGCCGCGACCGGCCGTCAGCCCTTCGGCTCGCCGCTGGAGCAAATCCACTCTGGCGGTTGGTGGGCTGGTTGTCCTCGCCTTCATCTGGAGTTACTCATGGGTGATCTCGAAGGTCGGGCTCGACTACGCTGATCCATTCACTTTCACGGCATATCGTGCCAGTCTATCGGGGGGAATCCTCTTGTTCTTACTGGTTGCGCTCCGCAGGCCTTTCAAGCCTAAGGCCCTTGCGTGGACCATGCTCCTGGGGTTGCTCCAGACGACGGGGTTCGCAGGCCTTCTTATCTGGGCCCTTGAAAGCGGGGGAGCCGGTAAGACTTCGGTGCTCGTCTACACCATGCCGTTCTGGCTCCTGCTGATGGCCTGGGTGGTGCTCGGAGAAAGGCTGGTTGGTCTCCAGTGGCTTGCGGTGGTGCTGGGACTGATCGGCTTAATCCTGATTCTCAGTCCTTGGCACCTCGAAGGCGTCAAGAGTACGGTCCTCGCCATCGCGGCGGGTGTGTCCTGGGCAGCCGGAACGGTTGTCGCCAAGATCATTCATAAGCGGTACGTGGTCGATCTGCTCTCTCTCACCGCGTGGCAAATGGCTTTTGGGGCCATTCCCCTCGTGCTCGTGGCGACACTTGTCAGCTCCCGGCCGACCGAATGGTCCGGCCCATTCATTATCGCGCTCGGCTACAACGTGATATTTGCGGGCTGCATCGCCTGGATTATCTGGCTGTTTGTTCTACGAGTTCTTCCCGCGGGCAAGACCGGACTCTCGAGTCTCGCGGTTCCTGTGCTCGCCGTACTCATGGCTTGGCTGCAACTCCATGAGCAGCCGCCTCTGGGAGAAGCCGTCGGCATGGGGCTGATCGTCCTTGGACTGGCCGTTCAGGCGTTTCGTGAGATGGTTTGGCAAGGGCCTCGCGCGAGGGCGAGGGCCCGCCGGAGCGCCGATTCACCAGTACGGTCCCCCGACGACAACGCGGCGGCGTTTGACGACATGCCGGAACCACCGGCCGACTGAAGGAGGCGACAGTGCGTATTGATGTTCCTTGGAGCACGGGCTCAGTGGCTGTCGACGTCGATCCTGCCCGAGTAGGAGGCGTGCTCGGCGCCAACGTGAGTGCTGCTTTTGACCCCGTGGCGGTCATCACGGAGGCCATCGCGCGTCCGGGTGCAGACCTCGCGGCATTCCTGCGACAGGCCGAGTCGCCACTATTGATCGTGGTGAACGACGCAACTCGACCGACCCCCTCCCCCGAGGTACTGGGAGTCATCGCTCCGCAGCTGGATCGGTGGCTCACAGAACCGGGCGGCGAACTCGCCTTCGTCATAGCGACCGGAACGCACCGGGCGGCGTTGCCCGAAGAGATCGAGCGTATCCTGGGGCCTGATGTGGCGCGCGCCCATCGCGCTCGAGTGTTCTCACACGATGCCAAGGATCATCGGTCTCTGGTCTCACTGGGGACGACCAGCCGCGGAACCCCCGTCGAAGTCAATCGCCTCCTCGCCGACGCCCGCAGCGTCCTCGTGATCAACTCCGTCGAGCCCCATTACTTCGCCGGATATACCGGCGGACGGAAGTCACTGTTCCCCGGCCTTGCCGGATACGACACCGTATGGGCGAATCACCGGATGTCTATGCAGCCCGGATCAGAAACGCTCGTGCTCCAAGGCAATCCGGTGCATGAGGACCTCGAGGAGGCACTCGCGATTGGTGTCGAGGGCAAGAGGATCTTCTCGATTCAACTGGTCCTCGACAAAGAGCACCGGGTGGGCTTCGCGGCGGCCGGTGATCTCGAGTCGACCTTTGCTTCGGCGGTCGCTGTGGCAGACCGCCAGTTCGTGCTCGACATCGACCGGCTCAATGAGGTTGTCGTGGCAGCCGCGCCCTATCCCATGGACTGCAATCTCTATCAGACCAACAAAGCCATCCAGGCCGGCGCGCTGGCTCTGAAGGACGGCGGCATCCTCATCGTCGTGTCGCAGTGCCCGTTTGGTCTGGGCGAGAACCAAACCTTGTTCGACATGCTCTCCGCGGCCGAGTCGCCCGCTCATGCGATCGAGCGGGCCAACGTCGAGGAGTACCGCCTGGGAGTCCAACAGGCTACGCGGATAGCTTCCATCCTCCAAAGGGCGGAGATATGGGCCGTCAGCTCTCTCGACGACGCCGACGTGCGGGCGATGTTTATGACTCCCTATCACGATCTCCAGCAGGCTGTGGACGACGCGCTCGAGAAGCAAGGTCCCGAGTCCCAGGTCCTGTTTTTGGTCGAGTCGAGCATCACCGTGCCTCGCTTGAGGAACCCCTGAGATATCGAATCGAGCAGCCCCCAATCGGCATCTGTCGAGGCCGACTATTCTTGAAATGGCCCTCCTGTTTGGGTATCATCCGAGTTCGCCTTGCGCGGCTCGCGTGGGGGGATGCCCGAGTGGCCAAAGGGAGCAGACTGTAAATCTGTCGGCGCAGCCTACGGAGGTTCAAATCCTCCTCCCCCCACCTGGTGCGTACCCGTGCGTGGCGTTGGTGCAGCGGCCGGCGAGAGCTGGCTTCGTGGGCCTCCATAGCTCAGCTGGCAGAGCACTTCCATGGTAAGGAAGGGGTCATCGGTTCAAATCCGATTGGGGGCTCCATCCTCGTGGCGGCGTAGCTCAGTCGGTCAGAGCAGCGGAATCATAATCCGCGTGTCAGAGGTTCGAGTCCTCTCGCCGCTACTTTGTGTGTGGTAGCATTCACGAGCGTTGATGACTAGGAAGTGGTGAAGTAATGCGGGTTCGGGTCACTATGGCATGCCAGGAGTGCAAGCGCCGTAATTACACCAGCATGAAGAACAAACGCAACGATCCCGAGCGGATCGAGTTGCGCAAGTACTGCAAGTGGTGCGATACGGTCACGGTTCACAAAGAGACCAAATAGTTCGAGTCCGGAAGACCGGGTAGCATAGGGCAGTAGCTCCAACGGTAGAGCGCCGGTCTCCAAAACCGGATGTTGGGGGTTCGAATCCCTCCTGCCCTGTTTGTCCCCGCTGCGAACGAATAGAGGGTTTTTGAAGAGTGTAAGCGACAAATCGGCAGGCAAAGCCCAGGCCAAGCAGGCGGGAGCCATCAAAGGCGCCCTTTCTCGCTCGGCTGCGCGCGTCGGCGGTTCGCGTCTCACGTCTTCGCCCCGGGGTGCCGTAAGCGCCAAACCCCAAGGTCGGTTCCGCACCTTCTTCAGGGAAGTGCGTGTCGAGATGGGCAAGGTCACGTGGCCACCAAGAAGAGAGCTTGTTCAGGCCACCGGCGTCGTGATTCTGGCCGTGGCCATCGCGGGGGCTTTCATCGGCCTCTTCGACTTCATCTGGAACGTCGTCGTGCGGGCTGTCGGCCTCGGCTGAGCCGAGGTCTGGTCTCAATCCTGGCGGGAGCAATCGCATCTATGGAATCGAAGTGGTACGTCATCAACACCTACTCGGGACACGAGAACAAAGCTCGTGCGAACCTCGAGCATCGCATCCAATCGTTGAACCAAATCCCCTACTTTCAAGAAATAGTGGTGCCGACGGAGCATGTCGTCGAGACCAAAGGCGGCGAGAAGGTACAGGTCGAGAAACGGGTCTTTCCCGGGTATCTGCTGGTCAAGATGATCCTGACCGACGATTCCTGGTCGTTGGTCAAGAACACACCGGGCGTAACCGGTTTTGTGGGGTCGGAGAACAAGCCTACCCCCCTCATGCCGTCGGAGGTCGATCGCATCCTGCACACCTCGACGGTGGAGAAGCCACGGGCGAAGGCCGAGTTCTCAGTCGGTGATCAGGTGCGGGTCGTCAATGGACCGCTGACCGACTTCACCGGTGAGGTGTCAGAAGTCAACATCGAGCAGAGCAAGCTCAAGGTCATGGTGTCGATTTTCGGAAGGGACACGCCGACCGAATTGGGATTTGAACAGGTCAAGAAGATCTAGGCCGTCGGCCGGCGGATCAAGGATAGAGACGGAGAACCAAGGTGGCTAAGAAGGTAAGGGCGATAGTCAAATTGCAGATCGTGGGCGGGAAGGCGACGCCAGCGCCTCCGGTCGGGCCGGCGTTGGGTCAGCATGGCGTGAATATCATGGAATTCTGCAAGGCGTACAATGCCGCCACGCAAGACCGCATCGATCAGGTTGTCCCGGTGGAACTCACCGTCTTCGAAGATCGGTCGTTCACCTTTGTCCTCAAGACGGCGCCCGCCGCGGTTCTCATCCGTAATGCGGCCGGTATCCCCAAAGGTGCTGCCAATCCGCGCAAGGACAAGGTCGGCAAGATCACCCAAGAGCAACTGCGGCAGATCGCCGAAACCAAGATGCCCGACCTGAACGCGCACGATGTCGAAGCTGCCATGAAGATATTGGCCGGTACCGCGCGCAGCATGGGTGTCACGGTAGTCGAATAAGAAATGGCCCGGATCGTCGGGCCTGAAGGTGGGAGGGCCGAGAGGTCCGTCTGACCACCGGGAGGTATCGTACATGAGTAAGGATTCAAAGCGTTTCAAGGAAGCCAAGCGTGCTGTTGAAGTCGGTCGCGCATACACTCCCCTGGAGGCCGCCAAACTCCTCAAAGGCCTCGAAACGGCCAACTTCGACGAGACCGTTGAAGTCCACATCAAGCTTGGGGTCAATCCTCGTCACGCCGATCAGCAGGTCCGCGGTACGGTAATGTTGCCTCACGGCACCGGCAAGACCTTGCGTGTCGCGGTTTTTGCCAAGGGCGAGAAAGCGAGCGAGGCCGAGGCGGCAGGTGCCGATCTGGTGGGAGCCGAGGATCTGGCCACTGAGATCGAGGGGGGCATGCTCGACTTCGACGCCGCCATCGCTACGCCAGACATGATGGGCATTGTCGGCAAGCTGGGGCGTGTCCTCGGTCCTCGGGGTCTCATGCCCAACCCAAAAGCGGGCACCGTGACCTTTGATGTCGCCAAGGCCGTGCAGGATATGAAGGCCGGCAAGGTTGAGTACCGAACCGACAAGTTCGGTGTTATTCATCTTATCGTCGGCAAGAAGTCCTTCGATGCCGAGAACCTCGTTGAGAACTACAGCGAGGTGTTGGGCGAGATCATCAGAGCCAAGCCGGCCGCGGCCAAGGGCAAGTATCTGCGCAGCATCACCATGACCACGACCATGGGGCCCGGCGTGCCCTTGGATACGTCGAAGACCCGATCTCTGCTCGAAGAAGAATCCTAAGAAGTTGGATTCGCACGGGCCCCCTGTGCGGCGCCCGTGTTATACTGCCCGCGCCACCGCCCGAGACAGCTGGTGCCGCTACGGCGGCAGAAGCGGTGAGGTCGTGAGACCAACCCGCCAGCCGAGGCAGAGTCAGACCGAACAGATGGCTTCGTAGCCCTGCTGAACGATCGCCCGCCTCTGCTGCATGGAGGTGGGCGATTTTTTTTAGAAGGAGGTGAACAGCATGCCAAAACCGGAAAAGATCACTGCCGTCGAAGAGATCACCGCCGATCTCAAATCTACCGACGTTTACTACTTTGTCGACTATCGCGGGATGACCTTTGGGGAGGCACGCGATCTGCGTGCGCGCCTGATGAAGGCCGACGCCAGTCTGAAGGTGGTAAAGAACACCCTGGCGAGGATCGCCGCCGCGGATGCCGGCGTCGAGGGTTTGGACGACTTGCTTCGCGGTCCAACCGCTATCGCATACTGCCATGGTGATCCTGTCCGTGTCGCTAAGACCATTCAGGACTTCATCCGCGAGAAGAAGAAGGCCGCCATTCGTGGTGGCAAGCTGCAGCGTTCGATGCTCAACACGTCTGACGTCGAGAGACTTGCCTCGCTTCCGGGTCGCGAACAATTGATTGCGCAGGTAGTGGGTGGTATAGCCGCCCCCCTCAGCGGTCTCGCCAATGTACTGGCGGGTCCAATGCGCGGTTTAGTTGTGACGCTGAATCAGATTCAAGCGCAACGTGCGGGCGCGGCTTAGCCGACGCTCCGACACCGATTAGCAACAGAAGGAGTTGAATTAGGATGACCAGCCAGGAATTGATCGAAGAGATCAAGAAGATGTCGGTGCTCGAGCTCTCCGAGCTCGTCAAGGCACTCGAGACCGAATTCGGCGTGAGCGCGGCAATGCCAATGGCAATGGCAGCTGCTCCGGCTGCCGGCGCGGCCCCCGTCGAGGAAGAGGAGCAAACCGAGTTTGACGTGATTCTCAAGGCCGCCGGCGAGAAGAAGATTCAAGTGATCAAGGTCGTCCGTGCGATCACCGGGCTGGGCCTGAAAGAGGCCAAGGACTTGGTCGACGGTTCCCCGAATCCGGTCAAGCAGGCCATCACCAAAGACGAGGCCGAAGACCTCAAGAAGCAACTCGAGGAAGTCGGAGCCGAGATCGAGATCAAGTAGCGATATTCGGGCGACGAGGTCGCCCGCCCGCAAGCCTGATCGTAGCCCATAACAAGGGTCTACGATCAGGCTTGTTTCGTTGAGCAACCGATGGTAGCATACAGGGTTGCGCAATTGACCATGTCAGAAACCCACGGCACACGAGGAGTGATCCCCTTTGGGCGAAAGGAAGACTCCCAAACCGCGTAAGTCCTTCTCCACCCTACCCAAGATTCTAGACGTTCCCAATCTCATTGCCATCCAGACCGAGTCGTTCGAATGGTTCAAGACCAAAGGTCTGCGCGAGACCATCGACGACATCAACCCTATCGAGTCTTACGAGCAACTCGATGAATCGGACATAGAGGGCCGTGTTTCCGGCGGAAAGGCGGGCAAAATACCGAGATTCGCGGTGGAGTTTGGAGACTACGAATTTCGGGATCCTCCCCTCTCACTCCGCGAGTGCCGGGAAAAAGACCAGACTTTTGCTGCGCCCCTATTTGTGACCGTCACCCTGGTCGATCGCAAGACAGGCGAGATGCGCAAGCAGAACGTGTTCATGGGGGATTTCCCCATGATGACCGAGCAGGGCACGTTTATCATCAACGGCACCGAGCGGGTCATCGTCACCCAGCTTGTGCGGTCTCCCGGGGCCTATGTCATGGAGGCCAAAGACAAGACCAAGCAACTGCTTATTGCCAATCTCATGCCGGCGCGGGGTTCCTGGCTCGAGTTTGAGATCGACAAGCGGGGCGCGGTGTCCGTGAGGATAGACCGCAAACGAAAGCTGCTCGCGACCGTCTTCTTGCGGGCGCTTGCCGGGATAGACTCTTCGCGTACCGGAGACGATCCCGAACTGCTCTCCAAGGGCACCGACGAGGAGATCCTCGCGCTCTTCGACAACAACCCGTTCATCAAAGCCACTCTTGAAAAAGACTCCGTTCGTTCGGTAGAGGAGGCTCTGGTCGAGCTGTTCAAGAAACAGCGACCGGGCGAACCACCGACGTTGGATGCCAGCCGAAACCTGCTCTGGAGCATTTGCTTCGATCCGAAGCGCTACGATCTAACCAGGGTGGGCCGCCACAAGCTTAACGACAGGCTGAACCTCGACACCGATCCCGAGGTCCGGACTCTCACCAAAGCTGACGTGGTCGCCTTGGTTCGCGAGCTGGTGCAAGTGCCTCTCGTGATCGACCACGAGCACGCGCTCGAAGATATGCGGGATCTCGCGGAAGTCTCACTTAACCTTCCCTGGAAAGAGGTGGTTCACCGCCTCGACGAATACGAGCATTTCGGCAACCGTCGCTTGAGGACGGTCGGCGAGCTCGTGCAGGAAGCATTCCGCGTTGGCCTTTACCGCATGGAGCGGGTGGTGCGGGAGCGCATGACCACTGAAGAAGTGGCATCCATGACCCCGCAATCGATCATCAACATCCGCCCGGTGGTTGCGGCGCTCAAGGAATTCTACGGGAGTTCTCAGCTCTCTCAGTTCATGGATCAGACGAACTCCCTCGCCGGGCTTACCCATCGGCGCCGCCTCTCGGCGTTGGGAGCGGGCGGTCTCACACGGGAGCGCGCTCCCATCGAGGTACGCGACGTGCATCCGACCCACTACGGTCGCATGTGTCCTATCGAGACGCCTGAAGGTCCGAATATCGGGCTCATCGGCTCGCTTTCGAGCTACGCGACGGTAAATGAGTTCGGCTTCATTCAGACGCCGTACCGCAAGGTCGTTGACCGTCGAGTTACCGGTGAGATCGAGTGGCTTACGGCCTACAAAGAAGAAAAACACACCATCGCACAGGCGAATGCGCCGGTCGATCCCGAAACCAACGCCTTCCTGGAAGATACGGTGCTGGCGCGGGCATCGGGGGGCGAATACGTGAGCGCACGCGCGGGCGACGTGGACTACATGGATGTCTCCCCTCAGCAGACAGTCTCAGTGGCTACCGCTCTGATCCCGTTTCTAGAGCACAACGACGCCAACCGAGCTCTCATGGGATCGAACATGCAGCGCCAGGCGGTTCCCTTGCTCCAGTCCGAGACGCCTTTGATCGGCACCGGTATGGAATACCGGAGTGCGATTGACACCGGGGACGTGCTCCTCGCCAAGGGGCGGGGCAGAGTGCGCGGGGTCTCTGCCACCAGGATCTTGATCGAAACCGACGAAGGGGACGTCGATTCCTACGACTTGCTCAAGTTCGAGCGTTCAAATCAAGGGACCTTCATTCATCAGAAACCCATGGTCGATGTGGGCGACGAAGTCGAGGCCGGTGCCGTGTTGGCCGACGGCGCCTCCACCGCGGGTGGAGAGTTGGCTTTGGGCCGCAACTTACTTGTCGCCTTCATGAGCTGGGAGGGCTACAACTTCGAGGACTCCATCGTCATCAGCGAACGTCTGGTGAAAGACGACGTTCTGACCTCGGTCCACATCGAGGAGTACGAAGTAGAAGCTCGATCGACGAAGCTGGGCGATGAAGAGATCACCCGCGATATCCCCAACCGCTCCGAGGAATCTCTTGCGGACCTCGACGAGGACGGCATTGTTCGTATTGGGGCCGAGGTTGCTTCGGGCGATCTTTTGGTCGGCAAGATCACGCCCAAGGGCGAGACCGAGCTAACTGCCGAGGAGAAGCTCATCAGAGCCATCTTCAAAGAAAAAGCCCGAGAAGTCCGCGACACTTCGCTCAAAGTGCCGCACGGCGAGAAAGGCGTCGTCATCGACGTCAAGGAGTTCTCGCGCGACGCCGGCGACGACCTCTCTCCGGGGGTCAACCGCCTGGTCCGGGTATACGTGGCCAAGAAACGCAAGATCGCCGAGGGCGACAAACTGGCCGGCCGGCACGGAAACAAAGGGGTCATCTCCAAGATAGTGCCCGAGGAGGACATGCCTTTCCTTGAGGACGGGACTCCGGTCGACATTATCTTGAACCCCCTGGGCGTTCCTTCGCGGATGAACATCGGTCAGGTCATGGAGACCCACCTTGGATGGGCGGCGCACCATGGATTTTTCCAGCTGAGGCGCAACTCCACGTCCATGGATCGCGGGTCCGTGCTGGATTCCGACGAACTCCCCTGGAGCGAGCAGGCGGAACTCGCGTTGAAGTACTACGAAGTGGTGGACACTTCGACGGGGGAGGGTCCCTCGCCCATTGCGACACCCGTCTTCGACGGAGCGTCGCAGATCGAGGTGGACGAGGCCCTCATGGGATGGGTGCTTGCTCACAAGAACAAGGCCGACGACGCTCTCTCGGTCAAGATGCCCATCAGTCTGGACAACAACCCGGGTACGCGCGTGGCCGGGAAAGTGCGTCTCTTCAACGGTCGCACCGGTGAGCCGTACGACCAGAACATAACGATCGGCTACATGTACATGTTGAAGCTTCACCACTTGGTGGACGACAAGATCCACGCCCGCTCCACAGGTCCGTATTCCCTGGTAACCCAGCAGCCCCTCGGAGGGAAGGCCCAGTTCGGCGGTCAGAGGTTCGGCGAGATGGAGGTGTGGGCGCTAGAGGCTTATGGGGCCGCGTACTCGCTCCAAGAGATGCTGACCATTAAATCGGACGATACGCAAGGTCGGGTTAAGGCGTACGAGGCGATTGTCAAGGGTGAGAACATCGCGAGACCCGGCGTCCCGGAGTCGTTCAAGGTGCTTCTCAAGGAGATGCAATCGCTCGCCCTCGACATTCAGGTCATGAGTGAAGAAGGTGGGGCTCTTGAGGTCGCCGAGGAGGAGGACGATCTCCTGCGCGCGGCCGAGGAGCTGGGGATCGACCTCTCAGCCCGTTACCGCGCCGAGGAGCGCGCGGCGGAGGTACAAGCGCAGGCGGCGCTGGTACCGACGCATCTGGGCTCCGAGCTCGATGAGCAGATGGACGACGAGGAAGAAGCCGATGAATTCGAGGGGGCCCCTGAGATTGAGACGCACGAGATCGACCTAGGCGCCGGCGCAGATGTGCTATCTCAGTTCGTTGAAGACGGGGAATAGGAGCTTTCCGTGATAGACATAAATGAATTCGATGCCATCAGGATTGGCCTCGCTTCCCCGGAACAAATCCGCGCCTGGTCGTCGGGAGAGGTGACCAAGCCCGAGACCATCAACTATCGGACGTTGAAGCCCGAAAAGGACGGTTTGTTCTGCGAGCGCATCTTCGGTCCCACCAAAGACTGGGAGTGCTACTGCGGCAAGTACAAGCGTGTCCGCTACAAGGGCATCATCTGCGAGCGCTGCGGCGTGGAAGTCACGCGCGCCAAGGTTCGACGCGAGCGCATGGGTCATATCGACCTCGCGGCTCCAGTCAGCCACATCTGGTATTTCAAGGGCGTTCCCAGCCGCATGGGCTACTTGCTCGATATTTCGCCCAAGCAGTTGGAGCGGGTTCTCTATTTCTCGGCTTCGATCGTCACCTTTCTCGACGAAGAGAAACGGCAGGCCGACACCGACACAGCTTCCATCAAAGTCGTCTACTGGGTCGACCATGAAGAAGACGAAGTCGCCGAAGCGGGCGAGTGGCGCGCCAGTCCGACTGTCTACTATGAGTTTGATGAAGATGTCGACAGACAGTTGGCGTCTCGCAGTCGCGGCGGCAGGGGCTTGATCAAGAAAGAGAAGAGGCTCACTCTTACCGAGATGGTCCAATGGGATATCGATCGGGTGTTTGCCTCTCGCGACACCCTCAAGATCAAGAGCATGGCCCAGAGGGACAAACAGATCAGCGTGCTCATGGGAACGTCCACTCCAGACGAGGCCGACATCGAGGCATTGGAGCTGGACCAGATTCCACTGAGCGAACGGTCGCAGGAAGAAAAGGAACAGAAGGCCATGTCGCTGCGGCAGGAGACCGATCACCGGCTCCGTGAGCTGGATCGAGTTGCCGAGGAACAGGCCGCCAGGCTCCGGGAGCTCTGGAAGACCTTCAAGGAACTGAAGAGAAGAGAGATCATCACCGATGAGACCCTCTTCAGGGAGATGAAGGAGAAATACGGCTCGCCCTTTGGCTACGGAGTGTATTTCCGTGGAGGCATGGGCGCGGAAGCCATTCGTGAACTCCTCGGTGGTGTAGACCTCGAAAACGAAGCCAAGTCACTCCGGGAGGCGATCAAGACCTCCAAAGGCCAGAAGCTGTCTCGAGCCGTCAAGCGGCTCAAGGTGGTCGAAGGTTTTCTCCGGTCCGACAACCGGCCGGAGTGGATGATCCTGCAATCGATCCCGGTGATTCCGCCGGAATTGCGCCCGATGGTCCAGTTGGACGGCGGTCGCTTTGCGACTTCCGACCTCAATGATCTCTACCGCCGTGTCATCAACCGCAATAACCGGCTGAAGAGGCTGCTCGACCTGGGTGCGCCGGAGATTATTGTCAACAACGAAAAACGCATGCTGCAAGAGGCAGTTGATGCCCTCTTCGACAACGGGCGTCGCGGCCGCGCGGTGACCGGTCCGGGCAACCGTCCGTTGAAGTCGCTTTCAGACATGCTCAAAGGAAAACAGGGTCGGTTCCGGCAGAACTTGCTCGGCAAGCGGGTTGATTACTCGGGCCGGTCGGTCATCGTTGCCGGGCCGGAACTAAAACTGCACCAGTGCGGCCTTCCGAAGACAATGGCGCTCGAGCTATTCAAGCCCTTCGTCATGAGCCGGCTCGTCGAGCGCAAACAGGTTCAGAACATCAAGGCTGCCAAGAAGCTCGTGGAGAGCGAATTCACTGAAGTCTGGGACATACTCGAGGAAGTCATCTCTGAGCACCCGGTCATGCTGAACCGCGCGCCGACTCTTCACCGTCTGGGGATCCAGGCGTTTGAGCCGGTCCTTATAGAAGGCAAGGCCATCCAATTGCACCCGCTGGTGTGCTCAGCCTTCAACGCGGACTTCGACGGCGACCAGATGGCCGTGCACCTGCCCCTCTCAGTTGAAGCGCAGGCAGAGGCCCGAATCCTGATGCTTTCCTCTAACAATATTCTGTCTCCGGCCCATGGCCGGCCCATCGCCGTGCCGACTCAGGACATGATCCTGGGCTGTTACTACCTGACATACTTCGAGGGACCGGATCTAAGCAAGATCGACCCCCTCGATGTTGAGGCTTTCGGAGAGCTCGCTCTCAAGCCCCGGCCATTCGGGAACGTGGCGGAGTTGGAGCATGCCTACGCTGAGAAACGCATCGGCATTCAGGATCCCATTCTGCTTAGGTGGGAGAACGGACGCCTGCTGACCACCGTTGGCCGCGGACTCTTCAACGCGGCTGTCTTCGCTGCTCTCAAGGATTATTTTGGTGCAGAGTGGGACGAAGCGGGTCCCGACAGGGCCGCCCGCAAGCAGGATTACGAATTCCAGAACAAGGTGTTCACCAAAACTGAGATGTCCACCTTCGTATCCGATCTGGTGGAGTATTTTGGCGCCATCGCTGTTGCCCACTTGCTGGATGTTCTGAAGGATATGGGCTTTCGCTACGCAAGCGTGGCGGGTGTAACGATCTCCAAGAACGACATCGTCGTGCCCCCCGACAAGGAGGAGATCCTCCAGGGTTACGAAAAGATGGTGAAGCAGATCGAGGAAGACTACATGCGCGGCCGGCTGACCGAATCCGAGCGTCGCGAGAAGGTCATCGATCTCTGGACCGACGCGACCGAAAAGGTCGCCGACGCCATGGAAAAGAACTTTCGACGCCTCA
>ENA-OSEO01004321-OSEO01004321.1-sediment-metagenome-genome-assembly--contig:-NODE-4321-length-15165-cov-5.530156_pt1 | contig 15165 bp, 15 predicted proteins | sample MGYA00237883_ERZ534232 | MGnify/ENA metagenome assembly ERZ534232 | reverse complement strand
AGCGTCGCCGCCCCACTGCACAAGTCCTGTCAGGTAATCCAGATGGGATGCCGGCACCGTGCGCAGAGGTGAGGTTGTGAGACCATATTCAGATGTCTTATAAAGATCTGCCTCAGCGCATCGCTTCTTTAAAAACAAAATGAAGTCTAGAACCTCTGCCATTTTATCCATCGGCAGTTCCTTAAGTGCCTTTTCAACCTCTTGCTTTATCTGCTGATCCAAAACAATCATTTACGTTCTTGCTCCTTTGAGTCCTTTCTTGGAACCCTATTTTTTTATCCCTTTGATACGCTTATGATAGTGCCGTCCATCTCGATCGTCAATTCCATTTGTAATGGTTCACCGCCCGCTGCGCTTGAGACGCCGAGACCGCAGAGCCTCTCTTTTACACTCTGTACTACTAACGTGAAATTTCTTGAAATTATATTAAGCTATTTTCTCGTGTCAACTTCAAGTTGTTTGAATTATTTGAATTTTGGTCATTCGAATTTGTTTCGAATTTCGGATTTCGTGCTTCGAATTTAACTGCGGCCCTGCCGCGCTGCGTCCTCTGCGTCTCTGCGGTGAGTCTAAAAAGCCTTTCTTGCGATAATCGCCACAATAAAACAATTGTCCGCGTTGCGCGAATGTAAAGCCTCTTCAATCCTGTAAGCTGCCGAGTAAAGCAGAGGAACGGGCGCCAAAAATTGACTCCATCCCCCATAATACCGCCGTTCGATAATCTCAAACCGCTCATCATACAGCCGCTCAACCGCCTTGGTATACAGACACAGGTCCGTATACTCCCTTCCCCTCATCCTCCGGTATGCCTGTACCAGCCCGTTGGCCCTCCCCGTTTCGAAATTGACCAGCACCCCTCCGGGCTTCAGCACCGACAAAACCCAATCCAGCCATTTCCCATATGTATCCAAATCCGGCGCACTATACAGCACCGTCTTGATAAACACTGCATCATATTGTCCTTTGTGCTGCCACGTCTGCTCCGGCATGCAGCATTCAAACTGCACACAATCGGCAACCTGAAGCTGCTCGGCATGCCCCGTAGCCTTCACCCGGCAATCCTCGCTGATGTCGAGCCCTTTTATCCGCCAATCCAGCTCTTGCGCAAGCCAACAACTCAAAATCCCGTCGCCATACCCGACCTCCAGCACACGGCTCTCCTCCGGCAGGTGCCGCTGCATCCCTGGTAGGAGATCCTTGACGGCTCTCTCCCACATAACGGGGGCACCACCCGTTTCCAGCCCTGCCCTTAATCTATCTGGACTTAACACGTAACACCTAAAACTTTAATACTTGGCCTCTTCCAATCATCCCATCTCACATCAAAACGTCACATCATCCCAGCCTTCCCAGATTTGAACATCCCCATATTCCTTTTAATTTCCGCATCCCAGCATTCCAGCATTCTGGCAATCCGGCATTCTTCTATTTCCGCATTTCGGCATTCCTCAATTCCCGCATTTCTTTTATTCCCGCATTTCAGCATGTCGGCATTTCAACATTATTTCAACAACTCTGTTGAGATCATCTTCGTTCATCGCCGTCCCCGACGGCAAGCAGAACCCCCTATCGAACAGATCCTCCGCCACCCGTCCCCCGACCACTCTCGCCTTATGACTTCCGCCCATTGATTTCTGGCTACCATCTTTTGCCCTTTGCCCTATGCTCTTTGTACCATCCTTCCTAAACACCGGCAGTATGGTTTTAAAACCCCCACTTATCAATTTCAATTGCAGCAAACGATTCTACAAACGCCCTTGTAAAATCTTCGCCATAATACATGGGGTTGTGCCAATATCGCATATAATCGATGGCCTGCTGATCCGTCAGGGTTTCGATCTGGTCCACATAGGGATTTCCGGCTTTCTTTCGGGTGAGGGAATTGTCTATTTCAAACCTCATATGCCTGAGGAGTTTTTCCGCCCACCATACGTGAGAGTGGCCACGGTAATTGATGGATTTAAGGACATCGTTTTTTATGGATTTTCATAAGAAAGGAATCGCTTCGCGCGTTGATCATATTGGGTTTTTTAAGGCATAGGCAAGAAGGCTTGAATAATGCAGAAGGGGGAACAGCAATCGGCTATTCCCCCTCAAGGCATTATTCAATGCCACCTGCACCCGGCTATCCCTGGTCCGCCGGAGGCGGACTCCCCAGCAGAGCCTTGCTCCGTTTCACCGGGCAATCGGGTCAAGCCGGTCAATGTTTTCTGGGTCGCGACGGTTTTGAGCCTGTCGGCGAGAACAATTCAAAGAACAGCGACTCATCGATGCGGGGCAAGTTTCGTTTGGCCGAAGCAGCAAGCAGTTCGGCCGCCATTTGATTCAGCACCCGCAGGTTGTTGGCCGCGTGAGAGGCTATGGTGCGGATCAATTCGTCGGTCATCAGTTGTGAGTTTCCGGCGCGATCGAGGGTGAAGTTCAGATAGTCTACGAGCTGTTCTGGGGAAAGTGGAAGCAGCACGAGCCGGGGGCCGATGCGGCTTCCCAGAGGCAGGAGGTCTGCGGACCTGAACCGTTCGGGCAGTCGGGTGTCGCCGCACAGGATGGTAAACAAAAGACTTTGAGAGTCGAAGTGATGGCTTTGCAGCAGGCGCAGTTCGGTCAGGCAATCGGCCGAGACCTGTTGGGCCTCGTCGATGAGCAGCACCGGACGAAGCAGAGTGGATTGGCAGTGAGATTGCCAGCGGGATCTTAGGGCTTTAAAGCCCCCGTAGCGGTTAGCCGGTGATAATCCCACATTGAACAGTTCTCCCAGTTCCCTGTAGAAGTCGCCCAATGCGCTCTGAGGCCGCTGCATTACCCTGACAGTCAAGTCGGGTATCTGTTGGAGCCGGTATGCGATCTGTTGAAGGGTTTTGCTTTTTCCAAGTCCCGGATCGCCGGTAATCAGGGCAAAGCCGCCCTGTGAGGCCATGGTTTGCACCCGCTGAGTAAAGTGTTCGGTGCCGGGTATCGTAAACAGGGCTTCGGGTGGCAGATCCGGTAAAAACGGATTGTATTTGAGGCCGTAGAGACTTCGGATGTCGGTATCATTCATTAGAAGTTTCCTCCTTGGGCAAATAGGCCGGCGGAAGGCCAGTGGCTGCGTAGTCTGCGAGCCATTTTCGCAAAAGCGCCGGTATGGGGCCATCTGATAAGGTGACAGCCGGCATATCCGTGTTCAGTGTCCGGCGTTTTGCCGAGGCGTTTTTAGCTTTGTCCTGAGGCAGTAGCCGCACAAGCGGAGCGTCGGTGTCCGGATCGACCAGGGTCATGTAACTTTTATCCCATCCGGCAGCACGCACGATCACGGATCGCAGATGGCCCAAGCGAGCCGGCAGTTCGTAGCGGATCCCGTCGACAACGACGGTGGCGTCGCTGCGGCGGGGGGTACGCTGTATCCGGCGGGTAAATGCCAGGCGTAAAAAGTCGCTGTCGGGACAGGCTCTGGCGACATCCGGGCCGTTAAGCAGCCGGTGCAAGGGGGTTGTTTTGGTTTCGCTGTGGATCCTGCGGTGGTAGTCCTGTTCGACCCAGGCCTGTGCGGCCTGGTTGACAAAGGACAGTTTCAGGTCTTTGATGCCGCGGAGCAACTCCAGCATGCGGCTTTCCAACACCCCCCAGAAGGCCTCCTGCTTGCCGTTTTGATAGGGTGAGTAGGGAAGCGTTGTCTCATGGCAGACGGCCAGCCGGGCCAGCCCCCTGCGGGTTTCTTCAGCGAGCATGGCAGCCCCGTTATCGGTCATCAAAGCCCGGGGCAACCCGCGCTTCATAAAGGCCTGAGTCAGGCCGTGAACCAGGCATTCGGTGGTTTCGGCAAGATAAAACTGCAGATGACAGCACAGCCGGGATCGGTCATCGCAGATGGCAAGGGCCATGGGCCGATGCCACCGGCCGGAAGCGTCCAGGATGCTGATTTTGGCACAATGAAAGTCCAGGTGCCAGAGGCCATGGACATGGCTGACCTCAAAGCCCCTTACCTCGCGGCGTTTAAGTCTTTGATCGGCCTGAAGTTGTCCGCGGCTTGGCTGTGCCGGTTGATGGCTGCGAACCCAGCCGTTATCCCGCATGCAGCGCAGCACGGTTTTGTAGCTGGGTATCGGTTTAAGATGCGGTTGTTCTTCGGCCAGGGCCAAAAGGTTGTCGTAGTGCAGCTGGACGTTCCAGCGTCGGTGGTCTTGGTACTGGGCCTTGAGTGCGGAAAACACCGTCTCTGACATCGACCAGCGGATGCCGGCATCGGCGCGGATCTTTCTGCCCAAAACGGCGATCGGATCGGCTGCCGTCTTTGCCTTGTAATACCACCGCTCGATGGTCGATGCCCCGATGCTGATCCGGCGGTTGGCATCTATGGGATGCTGATAGATTTTTTCGGCCATCCGGGCGATGGCACTTTGCAGCTGTCCATTTTGCGGCGGACAGGACAACAGCTCGCCGATCACTGAAAACCGGAACTGGGCCCAGCGCTGCCATGGGGGTGTTTGCAATGGGTTCATCGGATCCCTCCTTTCGGTTCGCCCCCCAAACAGGGGCAAAAAGATTGTGGGATCCGTGTAGCGGATTTTTCCGGCCTTGACAGCCGCCCATCTTTTGCGTGAACCACCGGCCGATGGGATCCGCCTCGCAGACGCCGACCGTCACGGGCCCGAGGCGAGCACCCGCAGGCAGTTGACCAGGGCTGCCTCGGGTTGACCGCAGACAAGGTAAAAGCGGGTCAACAGATCCTTTGGCCAGCGGTGAGCCGGGATGGGTGGCATCAGACGTCCGGACAGGCGCCGGTAGGCGATGCTTTCGGCAAAAAGGTCCCTAAAGTAACGCTGCCAGCGCTTGACCGTTGAACGCCACAGCCCACAAAGGGCCTTGAGCCGGTTAAGGGTGACCTGCGGGTTGAGCCCCTGGCGAAGGGCTGTCACCAACACCACTACCGGAGCCCAGTAGACCCGGCGCCCCCAGAAACGCACAGAGGGGGGCAACACCCGGCGCCGGCAGCCCTCACGCCCACAGCACAGGCTGAAACGAACCTCAAAAGCCTCTTCAATGTTAGGGGGGCCACCTCGAGGCTTTCTCTGGTAGTGGCCGCAATGCAGAGGCCCCCCGCAAAAGGGCACCGCCGAGCTTGCGTACGCTTGGCTAAATCCAGGTCTATCTCGTACAAAAGGGAAAATAACGATTTACTGTGGACAACTTCAGGTGCTATCATCGCTCCCGCCAGTGGTTGTTTCAATTGGCAGGAGCCCCCACTACGGTCTGGCCAAAGAACGCAAGGGGGCTCCTTCTCTGCTCCCTCGTCGTTCTTGCCCATTTTCTCTCATTTTACCACCACTTTCTGTGGCCGTGCTCATTATCCACCTTGCGTGTGGCGGCGCGGATGAGGGTTTGCAGGGCGATCTGGTTGATGACTCTGGGAAGCCCTTTTGCCAGGTGGAAGATGAGCTGGACAGCGCCTTCGGAGAACAATTCCTTGGGGCCTTCGGCGCGCTCCAGATGGAAACGGATGTAGTTTTTGGCATCCTCGATGGTAAAGGCTCTGAGGTTATGGGCAAAGACGATGCGCTGTCTGAAGGCTTCATTTTGGGGTTGTTTGAGCCGAAGCGCCAGTTTCTGGGACCCGGAGAGGATGAAAGAGAAGCGGTCTTCGGAGTCCATCATGAAGTTTCCAAGAGAGCGGAGCAGTTCGATGAGCCGATCCGAGAGCCCGTCTCCGTCATCGAAGATGATGACGGGATGTTTTCCGGTGCGCTGTTCGTACTGGTTTAAAAAGGAGCTGATGGAGTCGAAAAGATCCGCCTGATGGTAAAGAACCGGAAGTGTCAGGATGCGGCAGAGGCTTCTGAGCAGCCCGATGGGGGTGATGCGCAGGTTGAACAGATAGAAAAGGTCGTATCTGCGATCGTCCAGCTCTTCCTTGAACCTTCGGAGGCTAATGCTTTTGCCTGCCCCCGGGGGGCCGCAAAGAAAAGCGATGCCTTTGGTCTCCAACCAATAATGAAGCCCCTCGATGAGTTCCCGCTGGGAGGAGGCATCGAACATTTTCTTGGACCACATGAACTTGGTGAATGGGATTTTAGAAAATCCAAAATAGGAGGTCAGATGTACGCGTTGCTCATTCACAGGGTGCCTCCGAAGTGTTGATTCTGAATGTGGTTCAGATAGAAAGTCAAATGCAGATTAGCCGGGTGTGCCGCCAGCAGATCGTAGAGGGTTTGTTCAACTTTTTTCATATTGAAGGGTCCGAAGGTATAGAAAAAATCGGCCGCAAGGGCTGGATTGAAGACATCCGGATCGATATGCTGCTTGAGCAGGTCCAGAAAGCCCTGGCAGCCGTTGGGGTTGTCATCGTCAGGGATGAAGGGCATTTTGATTTTTTCTTTATGGGTTTGGGTAAGCCATCTTAGATAGTCCAGCTCCTGTTCCGGCAGCGGGACTTGGGGCAGAGAAAAGTTTTCTTTGGGCGCCCGGTGGGCAGATATCTGAAGAGGCCTGGCTTTCTGCTTAAACTTTCCGTTCAGGTAAATCTCGATGGTATCGAGGTGTTCGGGGTCGTAGCGGACTTCCACCTTTTGTCTGGCCAGAGCGGCCGATACCTTGTATTGGCGAGAAAACAGTTTGATGACGGCCGCCTTGTCCGGGGTGCGAAGCTCCCGCCACAGGAAAGCCGTGCGGATTTTTTCTTCTTCCAGGTACTGGATGCGGGAGGCGTCCTTCATCCATCGTTTTTTGGGGCTCATACCCAGCTGAGAGTGTCTGCGGTTGTTGTATTCCTCATCGATCCAGGCAAAGAAGGCTTCGTTTAGCTGATCGAGGGTGATAACCTTCGATGCCTTTGTCTCGGCGATGAAGTTGTTGACACAAAAGCGGTTGAAAGCCTCGATCTTGCCGTGACCTTCGGGCCGATAGGCTGCGGTGTGGATCGGTTTATGGATGCCAAGTTCGGCACACAGGATCTTCATATGATTGGATTTAAAGACCATTCCGTTATCGTAATAGACCCGATGGGGTTTTCCATAGCGCTGCAGCGCCCGTTTGAAGACAAGCTCTAAAGCCGGAAGATCGCCCTTGAAAAAGAATCGGCCGTAAAGCAGCAGGCGGGAGGCATCATCGATAAAGGCATACAGATACGAGCGGCGCATCTTACCGGGGTGTTCGGGATCGGGCAACCAGGGTCCCTGAAGCATATCGGCCTGCCACAAGTCATTGGCATAATCTGCCTGGAAACGGTCCAGATCCCGCCGGGTCGGGATGGTGAGTTTTCGTTTGGAAAGCCCCCTTGCCTTCAGCGCCCTGTGCAGGGTGGAGCGGCGCAGCAGCCCCGGGGGGGCAAGCTGCATGTTTTCCATAATGGCGATAAGACGCTCGATTGAGCGCTCGGGCACCTGCAGCTTCAGCTTGCAGGCGCATTCGATGATCTGTTCCGGGATAGCGCGCACCCCCTGATCCGAGCGGGGCTTGTCTTTTAGGGCTTCAAATCCCCCCCGCTGATAGAGTCTCAACCAGTAACGAATGGTCTCGGCCTTGACCTCGGCGGCTTCACCGGACTGCAACGTCCAGGTTTTTGCGGCCAGCTGTTCAAGGACCAGGCGACGCTTTCCCCGGGGCGGATCCGCTGCCAGGTATCCGCTGATGACCTGGTAACGGAAAAGCGCCTTTTGGATGATGGGTTCGGAATCGGTCATGGGCAAACTCCTTCGGTTGAATTTGCTGCCATCATGCCGATGCCGATAAAAGGTGTCGATGACAGATTTTGTGGGAAAGGCGGGCAAAGCAGTGGGACCCGATAAGGGGCAAAAATCTCCCTGTAGCTCCAGAAGAAAAGATGTGGTAGGATCAGATCAGAAACGGAGCCAGTCTCTGTTTCGCTTTTTGTCTTGCCCAGGCCATGAGGAGACAGGGTAAAGCCGCAAGGGCCTGTGAGCCTTCAAGCAGCATCGAAAGAGTCCGCCACAACACGCCTGCTGGGGGAGACTCCCGATGCCGCCGGATCAATGCCGCAGGCGGAGAAAGTCCGCTTCGAAAGCATTCTTCCCATGGCCTGGGTTCTTTCTGTTCGATCAAAACCTCCCGGATCGCTTGTTGGGTCTTCAGGCCAAGCGCTTTCGCTCGCCTCAAATACCGGGCCAGAGTCCTTGGGCAAGCGGCATGCTCAAGCTCCGAAGGAAGGGCATTGTGGATTCCCTTTTCCCCGTTCAGATAGGACCAAAGCAGCGCCACAAGCACCAGGGTACATACCTGGATGTAGGGGAGCACATCGGCAGGCCCCGTGCTCATGGTGCGACCGCAGCACAGGCATAGCCAGCGGTGCTTCCAGACCCGAACCGGAGTCAGTGTGAAGTTGCGCAGGGTCTTTACCCACCGCCGGAACCTGCCATGGGCGTGAAAGGCCCCCGATCGGCTGAGGCATTTATCGCACACGCAGGGCCTCTCCGGAGTGCAGCAGTAGCCCCCCTGATGGCGGAAAAAGAGGTTTGAAACAAATATCAGCCCGTCCTGAAAACCCGATGGTAAACCCATGAAGCTAAAACCCTGTCTCAGTTTCTTTCCCGGTATTCATCTAATAAATAAGGGAATTTTGAAAGAGAAAAAAGATCGGATTATAGGGGAGAGAAGCTGAGGTGAGACAGCTCAAGATGGCCGACAATGTGCTTGAGTACAGCAGGACAGCACTTGACAGGATTGCAATCAGTTCCTCGGATCCGGCATCTTTTCCCATGTACGAATCCATCGAGCACCATGCGGGGCTGTTGGAGAAGGTGATTGGACAGACAAAGAGGCGGGTCATGTTGGGAGAAACCGTGCCGGCTCAGGAAAAAGTGGTATCGATCTTTGAACCGCACACCGATATCATCATCAAGGATCGCCGGGACACGTATTACGGTCATAAGATCTGCTTGACCGGGGGGGCTTCCAATCTGATTCTGGACTGTGTGATTGCTTCCGGCAACCCGGCTGACACCGGATTGGCGATTCCTATGGTGGACCGGCAGAAGGAAATCTACAATCGGTATCCGCTTAAAGTCAGTTTTGATGGCGGTTTTGCCTCCAAGGACAATTTGAATCAAGCCAAGTCGCGAAAGATCAAGGATATCTGTTTTGCAAAGAAGCGTGGTCTTAGAGAAACAGAGATGTGCCGCAGCGAGTATGTTTATCATCGTCTGCGCAACTTCCGGGCCGGGATCGAGTCCGGCATTTCTTGGTTGAAACGTTGCATGGGCCTTACCCGCTGTATGTGGAAAGGCTGGGATGCTTTTAAATCGTATGTCTGGTCATCAATTGTCGCGGCCAATCTACTGACTCTGGCCAGGCATAAATTGAAATTGAATCCAGCATAAGATTGACAGTATAAAATTTTCCTGCATAAAAGTTGAGAGGAAAAGTACGTCTCGAAACAGGCACTTTTGCCTACAAGTTAGTGCTTTTTGCTGATAAAGAGCGCATTGAACTTTATCCAAACAATGAGCCCCATTCATTTGGCCGGCCGCAAGATTAAATCCGCCGATTTATGGATGGGCACTATCTAACATCAGAGACATTGCACGAGATTGAACGCATCAAATTGCACCGCCGAAGTTTTGCAAAAAACCGATCTGTACCAGTAGTCGCATTCGGTTAGATCATCATCCTTTAACATCATGATGTGCTCACGTAACCACTATACCAAGGAACACATTTTGGGCGCTCACCCCCAAGGAACTTTCCTTAGGCACTCCGTAACCACTGACTCCGATTCAGCTGTCACCTCCATGGGGATCTTCATAAACCGGACAGGTTATTTGTTCCCAACATGATGCAAAAATTTTCTTGACACTGGAGGTGAATGTAATTACGATGTAGTCACTATATTTTTAAGGAGACTTACGATGAGAGCCCGCATTGTAAAAATCGGTAATTCCCAAGGAGTCCGCATCCCCAAGCCGATTCTTGAACAGTCGGGAATCACAGAGGATGTCGATATTGAAGTCGAAAACAACCAGATCATCATTCGGCCCTTATTGAAGCCCAGAACAGGATGGGATATTGCGTTTCAAAAAATGGCCGAAAATCAAGATGATATCTTGATCGCCGGTGGTGAACTAATTTCGTATACATGGGATGAAACCGAATGGCAGTGGTAGTCGAGAGATTTGATGTTTTTCTGATCAACTTGGACCCCGCTTTAGGGTCAGAAATCAATAATACAAGACCGTGTTTAATTGTCTCACCGGATGAAATGAACCGGTACATCCGCACGCTCATTGTTGCGCCGATGACGACTGCCGGTAAAAATTATCCCACTCGGGTACGGTGCGGATTTCGAGGCAAAAAGGGGCAGATCGTATTGGACCAAATTTGTACGATCGATAAATCCCGATTAATAAGAAAAATCGGTACAGTTGAGCCGCAGGTTCAAGCTGAAGTAATTTCCACGCTGCAATCAATGTTTGTGTACTAAGAAAAATTCGTTGGCTGATATTGCAAACCCGGGCATTTTAGGGAGCATAGAGGAAAACATTGTTTTGTGGATTGTGCAGACCTGACCCCGTTGCTTTTTTAAAAAGGGAGAAACGATTATGACCACTAACGTGACAGATAAGACCAGAGAATATATCCGGACGCTGAAAGTGTCATTGACCGTGTCCATGTTTCTTGCTTTATGGGGATGCGCATCTGCCCCAGACCAGCAAAAACAGCGAATGGTAATCAGTACCGTGAACTTTAATGATCCTTTGCTGGCTGAGATGGGATACGCAATAGAAGCGCCGCAGGCACGAATCTATAAAGATCCTGATGTTGAACTATCTCTGTTCAGGAAATACGTGTTTGACTATGGAAGCCATGAAAACCCTCTCCTTGAGAAAGAACTCTTAAAGATGCTCGAAGGGGTTCTTTCACAAAAAGGCATGGTAAAAGACGAAAGTTCGCCGGATGTCCTCATCACGATGAATTTCTATGTTGGACGGAAGGAAAAATATGTCCCTCCAAAAACGATTACCACCACCCGCATCGAGAATGTATGGTCAACGGGAATTATCGGAATGACTCTGACTGGACAGGCGACACCTGTCCCAATTACGGAGAGCCAGACCACACCCGGTCACATGGAGGTCAGTTATTACAAGAACATACGACTGAATATGTTGGATTATGTCAAACTCAAGTCCGGCGAGAAACTTAAGACACCCCCCGTTCTGTGGATGGGTGAGGTTGAGGCAGCGGGGAAGGAGCCAGATATACGAAATGTTGCGTCTAGAATGCTCGATGAGCTTTTCTACGGCCCGCTGGGGAAGATTAAAATCGGATCTCTTCAAATGGAAGGGTGTTTATGGAATAAAACCTTTGTTATTCGATCGGTTCACGCCGCTGGTCGACCCGTGGATATCAATGCTCAGGATATCATCCGTACGATAAATGGTGTTGCCCCGGTCCACTATATATATCGAAACAGGGAAATGCTGCCTGCATCGATATCTGGTCCCGGCAATGTCATAAGCTACGATCCTCTGACAGCCAATCGCTACGTAACCTCGGGTTATAGCATACAGGGGAATGTAGTTGAACTTGAAGTTGAAAACCCTTCGACAAAAACAGTGCGAAAAGTCTTGGTTAAATAACTATTAAAAGTCTTGTAAAGCTTACCGGACCGTGGTCGGTAGTGAAGAATGGATGGGGATAACGTTTTTTCATGGTTGACAAATTATCCATTGGCAAGGTCTTAAAATGAACGGAAAAGGCATGGGAAGCGGCAGGAATGCCTGTCGCTGGTACGACAGTACCAGTGGAATGAAGAGGGCATATGACGCCGGCATGCTCGATAAACGATGGATTGACGAGTACTGCATGAACGGGGGGAAGGGTTGCGTCCGAAAGAAAAGATTCGAGGAGGAGGGATACGTGTCGCCCGATTATGTCCTTCCGGACGGGACAGTAGACGAAAAGCTCAAAAAATGGGTTTCCGGAAAGTGACGTGCAACAGATAGAAATGATGCGACAGCGCAACCCCGGTGTGAAGATGGGTACGTTGTTTCATTAATGGAGTTTTTTCGGAACGGATTTTCTAAGGATGCGGGTATAATCATTGATTTTGGTGCACGCTCTTTGAAATAGCCGGACGAGGTCAATTCCCCAGTCCGGCCAATGATCGCTCTACGGCATGCTTAAATCATCTTACGTATTTCTTTTTTTTTCATGGCTTTAATCTTCAAGGCCACCTCTTTCCAGCGCTCCTTTTCTACGCGGCCGGCACTTTTCTGCTGGCGGCGGGAGAGATATTTCAGTTCTCGTTTCATTTTCCGATAGTTTTCAAGCCTGCTCATAGAGATTTCACCTTCATCCACTGCCTCGAGGACCCGGCAGCCGGGCTCATGGGTATGGCTGCAGTCTGTAAAACGGCATTCCAGAGAAAGCGTTTCAATTTCAGGAAAGACAGCGCCGATTCCTGTACCAACTTCCCAGAAGGCGATTTCCCGGATGCCGGGGTTGTCGATCACCATTCCCCCCTGGGGCATCATGATCAGATCCCGGGAGGTAGTGGTGTGTCTGCCCTTGCCCACCTGGGTGCTGATGGACCCGGTAAGCTGTACGGTTTTACCGTAAAGCCGGTTTATCAGGGTGGATTTGCCCGCACCGGAAGACCCCACCATGGTAGCGGTCCGGCCGAAAGACAAATACGGCTCCAGAGAGGCAGGGCCGGTGTCGTCTGATGCCGAAACCAGGTGTATGGGAACGCCGAATGCCACAGTCTCTACGTCACTGACGAAATGCGCCGGGTTTTGGTGAAGATCCGCTTTTGTCAGAATGATGACAGGGTTCAGGCCGCAGTTGTAGACCAGGGTCAGGTACCGCTCTATGCGGCGAAGGTTGAAATCCCGGTCAAGGCCAGAGACGATAAATACGGTGTCAAGGTTTGCTGCAATGACCTGCTCCTTTTGCGGGTGTACATTTTGCTTGTTGCGTGTGCCCGATGCGCCTCTGGATAGTGCATTCTTTCGTACCAGCACCCTTGAAATCACGTCATCGGTCATAAGTACCCAATCCCCCGTGACCGGATATAGGCCGTCTGCCTCATGTTTGAGCCTTCCGGACGGAGTGGCAAGCCATTCGCGTTTACCGTTGGTTGTGCGAAAGCGGTTTTTTCTTGCCCCGACCACTCTGGCCGGGATGAGGCCGTTGTCAGAAAATTGCTTTAGCTGCGTCTGAAAATGGGAAGTCCATCCCATCTGTGAAAGGTGATCCTTTTTATTTGTATCATGTGGGTCGCTCATGATTGACTCCTATCATTTACCGGCTTTTGTGGGCGCATGAAACCGTTCAAGGCAGCAGAGTCAGCCCGCCGGTGCGTTTTAAAAACCGTCTTAAAATCGAATAAGAATAACCCCAAAGCCGCTCAGTTAATACCGACTTCCAGCTGGGTGATTCATCCGTTATGTTTTGATATCTTGATAGAGGCGACGTTGCTGACAGAGAAGGCAACTCGGCTGGTAGATTCCCAATCAGAGATCTGCTGGGAAACAGACTGGAAAAGATAGATCCGTCTTTAAATTAATCCGCTTTTCTTGGATACTGCAGAACAGTGATCAGTCAGCTACCAGCAGGTTGGTCCCCTGTCGGCACCGACCGGCACAATATCCATTAATTTAATGAACATAAAACCTTCTTTCCTATCCTTTTATTAACGGAGCCTTTAATATACAACAGCCCAGGTGCTGTCAAGCTTAACCCTCAGGCATCATTTCTGAAGGTGAACTTTGCGTTCGACGGCGTGCATGGCCATTTGTTGGCATGGCTTTCCAATATGTGATACACAATGACGATGAACCCTGACGATATTATACGAAATCTGGCCGAACGATCCGGTCGGGCTGTAGCCCACTACTGGAAGACGCGGCAGGGGCAGAGGGACAAGCAAAAGCTTACCGGGAAACCTGACCAGGGGCTGCGTAGCGCCGTGACCGGCGGAGCACAGATGGATGGGATTATCGACCTGTTCACGGAGCTGATTACCAATTCCGGCATCCCCAAGCGATACGTCTTCAGGAAAAAGGCTGTCGAACTTCCTGGCTTCTTCCGCCCCACAAAGGAATGGGATCTCCTTGTCGTTCGGGAAGAAACTCTCCTGGTTGCCATTGAGGCCAAATCGCAGGTCGGGCCATCCTTTGGCAACAACTTCAACAACCGGACCGAAGAGGCGATGGGAAGCGCTCTGGATCTATGGACCGCTTTCAGGGAACGCGCTTATCTTGACAGCCCCCAGCCTTTCTTGGGCTATTTTTTCATGCTTGAAGATTGTGAGGCTTCAAATCGACCGGTTAAGGTGAAGGAACCCCATTTCAAGGTGTTTCCTGAATTTGTAGGCGCCTCATATCTGCGAAGGTATGAGCTCTTTTGCCGAAAACTGGTTCTTGAGCGGCACTACACGGCAGCGGCCTTTATCTCATCCACATCTGACGGAGGCATTTTGGGGCGCTTTTCGACACCGGCGGATGATCTTTCTCTTGAACGTTTTGCCAGGGTGCTCGTGGCCCATTTAACGGCATTTATATAAAGCTATGGAAAAGACGACTGTTCATAGATTGATAAACGGTGATTCACGGGATCTTTCATTTCTCGATGACGATTCGATCCATCTCGCTGTAACCTCACCCCCTTATTGGAATCTGAAGCGTTACAACGACAACCCCGACCAACTGGGCCATATTCAGGATTATGAATCGTTCCTCTTTGAGTTGGAGAAAGTCTGGCGACACATCTACCGTGTCCTTGTCCCGGGTGGTCGTCTTGTGTGCGTTGTTGGCGATGTCTGCGTCGCGAGACGCAATTTTGGACGTCACTTGGTTTTTCCCCTCCATGCCGACATTTGCGTTATGTGTCGGCGGATTGGCTTCGACAACCTGAACCCAATCATCTGGCACAAGATTGCAAACGCCTCCTATGAGGTGGAAAACGGGTCGAAGTTCCTTGGAAAGCCTTACGAGCCAAATGCCATCGTTAAGAACGATATGGAGTTCATCCTCATGCAGCGCAAGCCCGGAGGATACCGGAAGCCGTCTGACTCACAGCGCAAAGAGAGCAAGATAACGAAGGATGAATTCGATCGCTGGTTTCAGCAAATCTGGAAAATCCCCGGAGCATCAACGAAACAACATCCCGCCCCTTTTCCAATGGAACTGGCGACCCGCCTTGTCCGTATGTTTTCTTTCACAGGCGACATCG
>ENA-OSEO01004320-OSEO01004320.1-sediment-metagenome-genome-assembly--contig:-NODE-4320-length-15171-cov-6.987545_pt1 | contig 15171 bp, 12 predicted proteins | sample MGYA00237883_ERZ534232 | MGnify/ENA metagenome assembly ERZ534232 | reverse complement strand
GAGCTGTATTCGGTTTTTGCAGCCCTTGGGCAGAGACCCCCACGGGCAAACTTCTTCGCACGTTGCAGAGAAGTTGCAAACAAAGACTCTAAATGCGCTCCGCTCCACTGTAGCGCGCCCTGTACCCCGTGGACAGGCCGTCCCGATCCATTTTGGCCGCACGGGGCAGGTAATCCAGGATGTCCTGTGCGGTCATTCCGTCCTCGCCCTTTTCCTCTGCGGCCAGGTCTCCGGCAACCCCATGGAGGAACACCCCTTTTTGCACCGCATCCTCCAACGAAAGACCCAGGCCGAACATGGCGGCAATGGCGCCTGTGAGCACATCCCCCGACCCGGCGCTCGCCATGCCCGGATTCCCGGACATATTGACATAGACCCTTCCATCCGGGAATCCTATAAGCGATCGGCCCCCCTTCAACACAACAACCGCATGGAGTTCTCTGGAGGTCCTCTGAAGAACGCCAATGCGGTCCGCCTCGATTTCCGGAATGCCCAGGCCGGTCAGCCTCGACATCTCGCCCGGATGGGGAGTCAGCACAGTCTTGGCCTTGCGTTCCTTCAAGACCTCCGGATTCGTGGAAACAGCGGTGATGCCGTCGCCGTCGATAAGGACCGGCCTGGGGATGTCCCGAACCAAGGCCCTGACCAGGTCTTGTGTCTCCTGGTCCACTGACAGGCCGGGTCCCAGCACGACCATGTCCATCCTGGCTGACAGATCCAGAAGACTGTCCTTGTTCTCAAAGGCCACGCTCCCCGAGGCGGTTTCTTTCTGGGGTAAAAAGACAATCTCGCTCCCCTTGTTGGCGATAAAGGGGATCATGGAGGCCGGGGCTGCAAGCCGCGAATAGCCCCCTCCGGCCCTCAGGAAAGAGAGGGCAGAGAAATAGGGCGCCCCAAAATAGGTGGAGGCGCCTGCGATGAACAGGGCCTGGCCCACACTCCCCTTATGGGCGTTCCGATCCCTGGCCGGCAGCGGTCCGGGCCGGTTGACGGCCACCCGCAGGTCGTCTGCATCATACAGGCGGGGCGGGAAGGATATATGGGCGACATACAGCCTCCCGCAGCGTTCGTGGCCCGGAAAGAGGATGTTGCCCAGCTTCGGGAGCCCGAAGGTCACTGTATAATCGGCCTTCACCGCAATGCCCATCACCTGGCCCGTGTCCCCTGAAACGCCTGACGGGATGTCGGCGCTTACCACCGTCTGGTTGCCTGCATTGATGAGTTCGATGACATCCCTGTAGCGTCCTGCAACTTCCCGCACCAGTCCGGTCCCGAAAATGGCGTCCACAATGACGTCCGCGTGGGCCACATCGCTCCTGAGGGCCTCTGCTGACGTGATGTCCTGGACCTCGATGGGCAATCTGGACACGATTTCCATATTTAACCGGGCCGCCCCCCGGTATTTGGCCCTGTCCCCCAAGATAAATACCTTGACCCGGCCCCCGTTGGAGTGAATCTTCCTGGCCGCCACCAATCCGTCGCCGCCGTTGTTCCCGACCCCGCAACACACGACAAAGCGCCTTCCCTCGATACCCATCTCCCGCGAGATGACGTCGTAGATTGCGTGGCCGGCATTTTCCATGAGCAGCTCTTCCCTGATCCCGAATTCCTCGATGGCCCTTCGGTCCAGCTCCCTCATCTCAGAGACACTGGTTATTTTCACGGCCTTCCTCCCTGTGATCCGGACATTTCCTCTTCCTGCTGTCCCTGCCTCTCCAGGGACTTGCAGTCGCCTTTCCAGAATGCACGCATGACCCTGTTGTCTTGGCTTACTTCAAAATAGGTGATGCAATAGTCCATGGAAGGGACGCTCTGACCAATGACGTTCCCATGGGTTTCCCCGGAACGTCCGGCCCTGGGGTCTACCCTGGGCGGATACTCGATCAGCGCCGAATGGGCCAGCGGATTCAAGGTGTATTCGTCTCTTGTTTCTACATATACCCACACCTTTGTCTGGCCGGGCGCGTCAAACGTCCTTCCGGGATATCCCCATGCATCCAGGAGGCGTTGGCCGTCCTGTCCCACATACTCCTGGCACAGCTGGGTATATCCCCTCCCGGTGGGCAGGCTCAGGGTCTTACAGGCTGAAAGGGCCAGTCCCGCCAGCAGGCAAAAAGACCATATCTTGATCGACGTGTGTTTCATAAGACCTCCCAGTATTGGATGAAGATCAAAGGCGCCGGGTTTGACGCGGCGATGAGACGATTATAAAAGGCATGAGATGTTTTGCAAGGCAAAAGGGATGGGAACGGTCAGAAATTCCTCTTTGGTTGTGCAAGGGCCAGGGCCTCCCAGCCTGAGCCCCCTCTTGACGCCAGCTCGTCTGTCGGTGTATAGACGTCTCCGGAGGTCCTCATGGATGAAAGACAGATTGAGCAGGGATATGCCCATTTTCACAGAAACCTGAATCGCATCCTGCGCGAGAAAAACGTAAAGACCTTCAAGGCCCATATCGCCTCTCATCCGATGCAGGCGGGAAGGCTCTCCCGGTGCCTGGGCCTGAGCGACGAGCTGACCGAGATCGAGATGCTCAAGGCCATTGTGCTCCGATCCGCCCTCAAGGACATGCATCCGTGGGCCATATCGCGGCTGACAGAACTTGGAATAACGCCCCCCCGTCCTGCTCCGGGGAAGAGGAACAGGCGATTCCCCAGGGGGGCGGAGAGGAGATCATGACACAAGCGCGCGAAAACGAAACCCTGCCCCCCTGCCTCATATTTATTGACAAGGAAGGCCGCTGGCATCACAAGGGCGCCGAGATGATCCACCGGGAGTTTATCCGCCTCTTTTATCAAAACATGGAACTGGATAAAGAGGGAAGATACATTATCACATGGAACAATGCCCGCTGTTACGTGGATGTGGAGGATACGGCATTTGTCGTACGGGGTGTTTCGTTCAAGCCGGAGGCCGAGGAGCGACCCCCCTCTTTCCAGCTTTCTCTGAGCGATGACACGGAAGAGCCCCTCGCCCCGGAGACCCTCCGCGTGGGGAAAGATCACGTCCTTTATTGCAGGGTCAAATCAGGCGCCTTTCCAGCCCGTTTCAACCGGGCCGCCTATTATCAGCTGGCCGAGTTTATCCAAGAAGACAGCCGTGGTTTCTTTCTCGCCCTAATTGACCGGAAACACTATATCGAATGTTTTTGAATCTCCCACTCAACCCCTCTTGATCACAGTTCCTTGCTCACCGGGGTGACGATCTCGATCTCGGCGTTTTTCCGAAGGCTGTCGAGCCAGCTCTCAAAGACGCGGCGGTGCCTTGTCTGCACCAGGGACTCGCGATAGCTCGCTTCCTCCTTGCGAAAGTCGGCCTCGTCAATGGGCGCCTTTTCCAGCCAGCGGACGACAAACGCACCTTTGTCGTTCACAAAAGGTTCGTCCGGGAAGGGTTTCCGGGCATTGAGCCGAAAGGCTGTCTCGATCAGTTCCGGTGCATATCCGATGTCGGGGATGGGGCCGCGCCTGGTGAAAAAGTCTGTCTCCTTGGGTGTCAGCCCCTTCTCCTTGACCAGTTGATCCCACGTCTTTCCCTCTTTCAGACCTGACAGGAACCCCTCTGCCGCGGATCGTGCCGCCTCCACCGCCAGATGGTCCCTGTAATCCTTTTTCACCGTGTCCATCACATCCTTCAATTCCGGGAGATAAGAGGCCTGGCTCTCCACGACCTGGAAGATATAAAATTTCCCCCCCAGCTCAACCAGTTCAGTGGTCTCATTCTTGTCCAGGGCAAAAAGGGCCTCTGTCACCTTTTCACTCTCCGCAATGCCGGGGACGGCCTCATTTTTTGAGAAAAAGGGCGAGCTCTTGGCCACGAGCCCCTGCTCCTTGGCATACTCGTTCAAATCAACGTCGTAAGGCATCTGGTCCACAATGGAAAGCCCTTTCTCATGGGCCAGTTCACTGGCGGCGCTCATGGTCAATGATTCCAGAATCTCGTTGCGGACCTCTTCCAGCGGCTGGGTCCTGGCCTCTTTGATGTCTTCCACCTGAATAATGTGGTATCCGAACGGGGTCCGCACGAGGTCGCTGACCTCTCCTTTCTTCAGGCTGAAGGCAGCCTCTTCAAAGGCCGGGGCCATCTGTCCCTTCTCAAAGTAGCCAAGATCCCCTCCCTTTTCCTTGCTCGGGCAACTTGAATATGTTTTCGCCAGCTTGGCGAAATCCTCGCCTTTTTTCACCTTTTTCAGCACGGCTTCTGCCTTCTTCCGAACCGTTTCCTCAGCCTCCTTGGCCGCATCCTCGTCCAGTTCAAACAGGATGTGCCTTGCCTTTACCTGTTTGGGCTGTTCGTATGCCGCGTGATTGTATTCGTAAAAGGACTGGATTTCCTTCTCGCTGATGCTGACCCTGTCCTTGAAAGAGGCAGGATCTATCTCCACGTATGCCGTCTGGATGCGCTTGGGCGCCCGATAGGTTTCCCGATGAGTCTCAAAGTAGCTTTTCAATCCGGCCTCATCCACGGAGATCGATTTGCGGAAATTGTCCGGACGGAAGACCACGTATGCCAGTTTGATCTTTTCATTCACAAAGGTATAGTAATCCAGCGCCTCTTTCTCGGTCACATCCAGAAAGGCGAACAGGAACTGACCCAGTTTCCTGCTCAAAAGCTCCTGGGTGATGCTGGTCTCAAAATCCTCCGGGGTCATATGGTTGTGGGCCAGGAGGGACTGGTATCGGCCCATGTCGAATTGACCGTCCACCTGAAATGCCGGATAGCTCATGATCGCCTTCTGACACTCGGCCTCTGTCACTTCAATCCCCAGACGGCGGGCAGCCTGGGTTATCAACCGCTGATCGATCAACGAATCCAAGGCCTTTGTCTTCAGATCCAGGGCCTTTATCATGCTGTCGGTCCACATGTCCTTGTATCTTGCCTGGTATGTGGAAAGCATGTCCCGGTAGGCCTTTTCGTACTCCGGACCGGTGATCACCTCGCCGTTGACGTAGGCGATCTTCAAGGCCCGGTCCGAGGTAAAGGAGTAGCCGAAATAGAAGATAAAGACCACGGCAATAATGGCGATCAGGAATTTAATCAGCCAGGACTTGGCGTGCTTTCGCATGAGGCTCAGTACCATTAACCATCCCCTCCTGTTATTCTGTCATGCGGGTCGGCGCCCGATGGTCGGTTGCAGGGCCGCCCTGTTGTCCCCGTCGTCCGGGGCCGATTGCAGCATGCAATGTGGTGAATTGGGCACTGTTTTTTGTGTCAAAAAGGGCCTGAATCCAGCGTCACGGCATCCATGTGCCCGATGGTTCTGGATCTTGGCCGGCCGTTCAGACGCCGTGACTGGAACATGAAATTGGAAAAATTAACACGATCCCCGAGGGATGTCCATCACAATTTAGACTCTTTGTCCGTAACTTTTCCGCAACGTGCAAAGAAGTTTGCCCGTGGGGGTCTCTGCCCAAGGGCTGCAAAAACCGAATCGAGCTCCTGGGAACGGCAGCAGGGCTTTAAAATACGGTCTGTTCCAGCCCCAAGGGCAGTCTTTCATGGATAGGGATTCCTTGCTGCCTTTCAATAAACGGCATCCCGGGCCCGGGGGCGGTCGCCGAACGATATAAACGCATTTTATTGCAGCCCTTGGGCAGAGACCCCCACGGGCAGAATGCTGTTTGGTTGCGGCCGTCTGGCCGCCTTGGGGAGAGCAGCAATTCTCGTGGCGCCATGGATGATGCCGCACATCCCGCCCGCGGCGTCGCCGTGGGGCCTGGATTTTCCGGGCCGGTGGATTACCGGTTGAAAATCGTGTCGGGGGGTGATAAATTGCCATGCAAGATGCTTTTCTTGCTGCACGAAAGGAACACGGGTATGACAAAGAAATTGTGGACCGTCTCCGAGGTGCTGGACTTCTTCCAGGTGGGCGAAGACATGCTCAGGGAGCTGGAGTCAGAGCAGATCGTCTGCCCCGCCTGCGACGAAGGCCTTCCCACACGCCTCTTTGACATGCACGAACTGGAAAAGCTCCGGATCGCCAAGATCCTCATGGAGGAGATGGAGGTCAATCTCTCAGGGGTGGAGGTGATCCTCCAGATGCGGCAGACCATGATCGACATGAGGCGGCAGTTTGACGCCATATTAGAGGATCTGGCTCAGCAATTGCGTCAATCCTTTGAACAGACCTGATGCGTTTCCCCTCCTGCATGGATTCAGATGCGCAGATGTCCCCTCACGTCCTCTTTGTAGAGACGCTCCATGTCCTTGACCGCATTGATGATATTCGGGTCGTCAGTCTTCGGGACCTTCACAGCCAACTTGATGAGGAGATTGCCCTGCTGCTTGGTCTTGGGGTTGACCGCCCCCTTTCCCTTCAGCCGAAGGGTCTGGCCGCTCTGACTCCCGGCCGGCACCTTGACCTTGACCGGGCCGTCGATGGTGGGGACATGAATGGTCCCGCCGGCCATGGCCTCTGCCACAGTCACCGGCACCTCCATGAGGAGATCATCCCCGTCCCTTTTTAGAAACGGGTGGGGCGCAATATGAATTATCAAATAAAGATCCCCCGGCTTGCCGGCGTTGAGGCCGGGCTCGCCCTTGCCCGCCACCCGGACCTTGGAGCCCTCGCGAACGCCCTGCGGGATCGATACCCGGATCTTCTCTGTGCCCATGACCTGTCCGCTGCCGCCGCACGTGGGGCAGGGTCTGCCAATCTGGCCGTGGCCATGACAATGGGGGCACGCCTTGGTAAAACGCATAGGGCCCTTGGCCACATCCTGCCTGCCTGAACCGCCGCAGTAGGGACAGGTGCTGATGGGCGAGGCCGGATCGGTCCCGCTCCCCTGGCACGCCGGGCACACGGTGTTCTTTTGCATGGTCAGCTCGGTCTCAAATCCCTTCAGGGCCGATATCAGATCAATGGTCATGTCATGCTGGACATCCCTTCCCTGGGCCGCGGCAGCCGATCCAAAGCCGGCCCGCTCCCTGCCGGTCCCAAAGAAATCGCCAAAGATGTCCTCATAGCTCTCATACCGGCCGAACCCTTCCGAGGCGCCTCTCCCGCCTGCCTGTTGGAAGGAACTCCATTTGCTGTATTCCCGCGCCTTTTCCGCATCAAACCCTGCGTTCAGTCCCTCTTCTCCAAATTCGTCGTAGAGTTTTCGCTTCTCTTGGTTCCCAAGGCACTCGTAGGCCCGGGAGATCTCTTTGAATTTCTGTTCCGCCTCCTTGTTTCCCGGATTGATGTCAGGATGCCATTTCCGGGCCAGCTTGCGGTATGCCTTTTTGATCTGATCCTGGCTCGCGTCCCTGGGAACGCCCAAAATTTCATAAAAATCCTGTGACATTGCCTCTACCGTCTTAAATAGGGTCCACTCAAACAACCGGGGCAGGATATCTCAGTGGGACAGACCTTGTCAAATCCCAACCATTGATTCGACTCCTGACCTCTCCAGGGCTGAAGGGGATCTGTTAACCCCTGAGATCCGCGTAGGTCACAAGCCCACAGAGGGGTGCGGCCTGTTTTACGGCCCTGACAACGGCCTGTTCCACTACCCGGCTGGCCAGGATTCCCACGACGCTTATGTCTGCCTCCACACCTCCCGTGGCCAGCACAAAAATCGTATCTCCGTCCACCATGGAATGGGCCGGCCTCAGGGTTCGTGCATATCCATTCTGAGCCATGGAGGCCGCCTTCTTGGCCTCTGACTTGGTGAGCACGGCGTTGGTAACAACAACCCCGAGGGTGGTGTTTCCACCAAAGGTCATCCTGCGGTTGGCAAATTCCCGGATCATGATCGCCTCGGTGTTAAGGCACCCCTTTGCCTCTTCGTCCAGGACCCCTGCCAGGGTCTCTCCTGTCTGGGGATCCACCACGTTGCCCAGACAGTTGACCGCCACGATCGCCCCGATCTCAAGATCGCCTGTTCGGACGCACGAGACGCCCAGCCCGCTCTTCATGCACCTTTCCATGCCCAGAATCTTGCCCACCGTAGCCCCTGTCCCGGCCCCCACGCACCCCTCGGCGCACCCAGGCGCACGGGCATCCAAACAGGCCGCCATCCCCATGTTCCGGTCAGGCCTCACCCTGCTGTCGCCGATGGCCAGGTCGAACAGGACCGCAGCGCAGACAATGGGCACCCGGGCAACCCCGGCATCAAACCCGATCCCCTCCTCCTCCAAACAGGCCATCACGCCGCAGGCTGCATCGAGCCCGAATGAACTCCCCCCGCTCAACACCACCGCATGGACCTTTTCCACGAGGTTGACCGGATCCAGAAGGTCGGTCTCCCTTGTACCGGGGGCCCCGCCCCTGACATCCACGCCCGCGGTGGCCCCTTCCGGGCAGATGACCGCCGTGCACCCGGTTGCGGCCGTCGCATCCTGGGCGTGGCCAACGCGGATCCCCTTCATGTCGCTGATAGAAATAGGTTTCATGTGCCCTCCTGCAGCAGCATCTCCCTGGCATGGGCCAGGGCCCGGGGGGTGACGTCGCGGCCACCCAAAAGCCTCGCAATCTCATAAACCCGCGCATCAGGGTCCAGTTCAAAAATGGCGGCCTCGGTCCTTCCGTTGGACACCTCTTTTTTGACCACAAAATGGGTGGATCCCTGAGCCGCAATCTGCGGCAGGTGGGTGATGCAGACAATCTGGTGCCTTGCGCCCAAAGAGGCGATCTTTTGGCCCACGACCTCGGCCGTAGCCCCGCTGATTCCCGCATCCACCTCGTCAAAGACGACCGTCTCAACAGAGGCGGTCCGCGAGAGGATCGTGCGGATGGCCAGCATGATCCGGGAGAGTTCGCCGCCTGAGGCAACCCTGGACAGAGGCCTCAGCTCCTCGCCCGGGTTAGGGGAAATCATGAACTCCACTCGATCGCATCCCTCAGGCCCCATATGGTCCATGGACAGCCCTTGGCCCCCCGTGCTTCCAAGAGGTTCAAAGGCCACACTGAAGCGGGTGGCCTTCATGTGGAGCTGACGAAGCTCCTTCTCCACCGCCCTGGTGAACGCCTCAGCCCCGCTTCTCCGCTTTTGAGAGAGGACCCCGGCCTTTTCAAAAAGATCCGATTCAATCCCTTTCAGTTTCTGCCTCAGTCGGGCAAGATCCTCCTTCTTGCCCTCCAGGTCGAAGAGGGCGCCAGACAAGGTCTCCCGCAGCCTGAGGATCTCCTCAATGGCGCCGCCGTACTTCCGCTTGAGCCTTTTCAGGAGGTCCAGCCTTTCCATCACCGCATTTAGCCGGTTCGGGTCCACGTGCACCTGGTCGCGAAAGTCCCTGAGGCCGAAAGACACATCCTCTATACGGGCCTCAATGTCTGTTAGGGCCTCCTTCAAGGAGGCCAACTCCGGGGCTATCCTGGATCCCTTTTCTATCTGTCTGAGACAAGCCCCCACCGATGAAAGGGCCGAATTTTCGCTTTCATACAGGATCTGATAGCCGCCGCCGGCTATCTCCAAAAGCTCCTCCGCATATTGCAGGCGCCGGCGTTCCCCCTCCAGGAGATCGTCTTCCCCCGGGACCAGGCCGGCCATGTCGATCTCCTGGATCTGAAAGCGGCTCAGCTCCTCCCTTTCCTCCTGTCTTCTGATCTCTGCCTCCAGAGATCCTGCCTTCGCTTCCAGGGACCGACGCCTCTCAAACAAGGCCCCCAGTTCAGAGCGCTCCGCCTCCAGGCCGGCAAAGCTGTCCAGCAGATAGAGGTGATTCTCCGGTCTCAAAAGGAGTTGGTGGGCATACTGGCCCGAAATGCTGATAAGCTGCGGCCCCAGCCGCGAGAGCGTCTGGAGGGTGGACAGGGCGCCGTTGATAAAGACCCTGTTGCGGCCCTCGCGGGAGATGATCCTTTTGATCAAAAGCTCGCCCTCAAAGGGGATGTCTGCCTCATTCAGGGCATCCGCGACGCCCTGGGAACCGGGGAGGAGAAACAGGCCTTCCACCACGGCCTCGCCGCACCCGGTTCGGATCAGATCGGCCGAAGACCTTCCCCCCAGGAGCAGGTTGATGGCGTTGATGATGATGGATTTTCCTGCGCCGGTTTCCCCTGAAAGGATATTGAGACCCTCCCTGAGGGACAGGTCCAGGCGTTTGATGATGGCAAAATCAGTAATGGCGAGATGGAGAAGCATCATGCCCTCGGCGAAAAGGGTGAATGGCCCCTTTGACATGCGCCCGCGTGAATCTCTTTCCAGGTCATGCCATCGCCCCCCTATGGCGGTCCTGCCGGGATGCCGGGTCCGCTGCCATGCTGAAACAGGCCGGCATCCATCCGGAGGCCTTCTGAACCAACGCCGCGGGTAACACTTTAGAGGTCCGGCAGGGGGGCTCGGTGAGAGCGCTCCAAAAACCTCTCTTTGTTTGTGGCAGCGGCAGCAAGGACACAGCGCTCCATGAAAGCCCTGCTGCCTTCCCCAGGAGCTGTATTCGGTTTTTCCAGCCCTTGGGCGGAGAACCCCCCGGGCGAACCTCTTCGCACGTCGCGGAGAAGTTGCGTACAAAGATCCTGGAGTGATACGGCCGCGGAAATTTTATAAACTGTCGGCAAGATTTCAATAAGTTAGGGCCTCTATTTACGCAGATCAGGACAAATAAACCCGAAATTCCTTTCTGCATGCCGGTCTTCAGGCGCACGACCTATGCGCCCTGTGCGGCTGAAGCCGCATCCGCCCCGCCTTTCTGAGGTCATGCGCCTGTTGTCATTCCCAATAGTTTTTGGAAGTCTGTTGCACCGTAGGTTAAAAATCATATCACCTCCCTGTAAAACCTGTCAAAGCAAAATCCGGATAGGGCATGTCTCATTGAACCAATGAAACAACCAATTAGTTGACTAAAAGGTCTGCACAACGTACCATGAACTTCGCTGCCCCTCATGGCTGTGACGGTCTGTGCCCGCACAATGCCGCGAGCGAAAGGTTCATGCGATCTTATTGAAACCGTTTTTAAAAGCGAGCTGCCGAACATGCCTGACATTTTGATTGTAGACGACGAAGAACAGGTCTCCCGGATGCTGAACCGGATGCTGAGCAGAGAGGGCTATACCTGCACCCTGTCGGCGGATGCCGGGGAAGCCCGCCGCCGCCTTGAGAGCCAGGCCTTTGATCTGGTCCTATGCGACGTGAATATGCCGGGTGAATCGGGCGTCAGCCTGGCCCGGCACATTGATTCCGCGTATGAAGACACGGCCGTCATCATGGTGACGGGCGTAGACGATCCCCGGGTTGCGGACGATGCCATAGAGGCTGGCATATACGGCTATATCGTCAAGCCCCTGGATGTGAACGAGGTCCTGATCAATATCCGAAACAGCCTGCGTCGTAGGGAGCTCGAGATCGCCAACCGCCGGTATCGCCGGGATCTGGAGCAGATGGTGGAAGAACGCACTGCCAGTCTGCACAGGGCCATGGAGGGGGTCATTCGGGCCATGGGCCTGACCGTTGAGTCGAGGGACCCCTACACCTCCGGTCACCAGCAGCGGGTGGCCATGCTCTCCGCTGCCATGGGACGGGAATTAGGTCTGCCGAAACACCAGATAGACGGCATCCGCCTGGCAGCCATGATTCATGACTTGGGGAAGATCACCGTTCCGGCAGAGATATTGAGCAAGCCCACCCGTCTCACGGATTTCGAATTCGCCCTCATCAAGACCCATCCCCAGGTAGGATATGACATCTTCAAGGAGATCGAGTTCCCATGGCCCATCGCTCAGATGGTCTACCAGCACCATGAGAGGATGGACGGATCCGGCTACCCCCTGCGCCTTAAAGGAAAGGACATTCTCCTTGAATCGCGCATCATTGCGGTGGCGGACGTGGTGGAGGCCATGGCCTCCCACCGGCCCTACCGGCCGGCCATCGGTCTGGACCAGGCCTTGGCCGAGGTCGCCCAAAACGCAGGGAAACGCTATGACCCGGAAGCGGCCCGGGTCTGTCTGAGGCTCTTCAGGGAAAAGGGATTTTCGTTTGAATGATTTTTTTGTAAAGAAACGGGAACATACCCTTTTCTCTGTGTTCTTTCTGGCTCCGTGTGAGTCTATAAAATAAAGCTTATAGATAAAGAGCGACTATTTTTCATTTCATTCTTTTACACCTCGCGAAAAACAGGCCATAGTCAAGAGCTGAGGCCATACCTGGAGAGAGAACAACGGACCATCCTGACAATCGAACACGTCCAGATCGCGATAGCCGACATGCATCTGTAAGTCTGGAATAAGGGAGACCCGTCATGATAAGGTACTTCAAGAACAGCTCAAAAAAGGCCGGACTGCCCCCCGGCACCCTCGTTCATGTGGGGGAAAGACGTACCGAAGCGGTGAGGATCACGCTTATGGACTATGATGAAAACCGCGTCGAGGAAAAGACGGACGTGACTCTGGACGACTGCCTTCCGTTCAAATCTCTGCCTACGGTCACATGGGTCAATGTTACGGGGATTCATGATGTGGACATAATTCGAGGCTTTGGAAAGGCCTTCGACATCCACCCGTTGGTTTTGGAGGACATCGTTAATGCGGGACAACGTCCCAAGCTGGAGGATTTGGGGGAGTACCTTTATATCGTCCTCAAGATGCTCGTCAGCGGAAATGCAGGGAATGGCTTTGATGCCGAACAGGTCAGCCTGATTCTGGGTCCAAACTTCGTACTCTCCTTTCAGGAGAGGGAGGGCGATGTATTTGACGCCATTCGCGACAGGACAAAAAAGGGGAAAGGACGGATTCGAAGGGCAGGAAGCGATTATCTCGCCTACAGGCTCCTTGACGCCATTGTGGACAACTATTTTTTTGTCCTCGAGAGGGTGGGTGAACAGATCGAGGAAATCCAGGAAGCGGTGCTGGAGCAGCCTGCTCCCGCAACACTCAAGCAGATACAGGACATGAAAAGGGAGATGATTTTCCTGCGAAAATCCGTGTGGCCGCTCAGGGAAGCCGTCAGCAACCTGGAAAGGGGCGAGACGCCCCTGATCGGAGAGGATGTAAGGCCTTATCTGAGAGATGTCTATGACCATACCATCCAGGTTATCGATACCGTTGAGACATTCCGGGACATGATCTCCGGGACCCTCGATATCTATCTTTCCAGCGTGAGCAACCGGATGAACGAGGTGATGAAGGTGCTGACGATCATCGCCACGATCTTTATCCCCCTCACGTTTATCGCCGGCGTTTACGGAATGAATTTCAAGCACATGCCCGAGCTGGAATGGGAATGGGGTTACCTGAGCATCTGGATTCTCATGCTCCTGCTCGGCTGCCTGATGCTGTGGGGGTTCAAGAGGAAGAACTGGCTGTGATGGGAGCCGGCACAAGGGACCGCTATGGGGCAAACTCCCGGGCGGCATGCTCCCCATCTGCGTCTCCTGCAAGAAGATCCGGGATGGATCCCTCAGCTCCCCCCCGGCGCCTCCACCATCGACCTTTGGGGAAAATCCAAATACGTGGCTGAATCCACTATCGGCGACCTGGCTGAATGGAGGTTAATCCTGGAACAGCCGGTGGCCCCTTTCCAGAAAAGGCTTTACAGCGCGTATTCAGGGAAATTCTTCCTGCTGTTCGCGATCCTGATCATCTCATTGGTCGTGGCAGCGTGGGTGAGCCGGCGCGCGGTCGCAGGGATCGCGGGGCTCGGCGTCATCACCCGCGACCTGCCGCCCAGGCTGGAGTCGGGCGAGCAGATCGTCTGGCCTGACAGCGCCATCCAGGAAATCCGGATACTGAAGGACAACATCCGGGACATGGCCGATTCCCTGAGGGAGAGATTCCTCGAGATCCGGCGTCTGAACGAATCCCTGGAGCAGCGCGTGAAGGAAAGGACGCATGATCTGCAAGAAACCAATAGGAAATTGCTCGCGAGCCAGGCCCAACTGCTCCAGGCGCAGAAGATGGAGTCGGTGGGCAGGCTGGCCGGGGGCGTGGCTCACGATTTCAACAACAAACTGACCGTGATGCTGGGATACGTCCAAATGGCCATGGATGATCTCGACAGGGCCGACCCCAGGTATGGGGATCTCCAACAGGTCATGAATGCAGGAAAACAATCTGTGGACATCGTGCGCCAGCTCCTGGCCTTTGCCCGGAGGCAGACCATCGCCCCCGAGGTGCTGGATCTCAACGAGACCGTGGAGAATATGCTCAAGATGCTGCGCAGGCTCATCGGTGAAGACATCGATCTGGACTGGTCGCCGGGACGAGAACTCTGGCAGGTAAATATAGATCCAACCCAAATCGACCAGATCCTGGCCAACCTGTGCGTCAATGCGCGGGACGCCATTTCAGGGGTGGGCAAGGTCGGCATTGAAACACGGAATGCGATCCTGGATGAGGCCTACTGTGCCCACCACGCGGGGGCCGTCCCCGGCGAGTATGTGGAGCTGGCGGTGAGCGACACGGGCTGCGGCATGGACAGGGATACCCTGGAAAATCTGTTCGAGCCTTTTTTTACCACCAAGGAGATGGGGAGAGGGACAGGCCTGGGATTATCCACCGTTTATGGCATTGTCAAACAAAACCAGGGATATATCGATGTGGTCAGTGAGCCGGGCCGCGGGGCCCGTTTCTGTATTTTTCTGCCGAGGCACGATGGGCCGGCCAGGAAAGAAACAGAGACGTCCAGGCCGTCCTTGCCCAAGGGCGATGGGGAGACTATCCTGGTGGTGGAGGACGATGCATCGCTATTGGGGCTGACGCAGGTGATCCTGGCGCAGGCAGGATATCATGTGCTGACTGCAGAAAGTCCAATCGAGGCCACGGAGATGGTCCGGCGGCACGAGGGGGAGATCGATTTGCTTCTTGCCGATGTGGTCCTGCCAGAGATGAGCGGCGTGGAACTGGCCAATGAAATCAAGAAGCTCCGGCCCGACATCAACATCCTGTTCATGTCTGGATATGCCAGGACCGCCGAATTGAGCCACGAAACGCGCGAAAATGCGGTCCCCTTGATCGAAAAGCCGTTCACGCCGGACAGTCTGACCGTTAAGGTGAGGGAGGCGATAGACAGGGGAAATTGAAGAGTGAAGAATGGAAGATGGTCATGATGTTGTCAGGGGTGGTCAGGGGTTGTCATGGGTGGCCTGATACAACGTATCCGCAACCCATTTATTGAGGCTTTTGCCGCTGGTCTCGGCTGCCGTGGCAATCGCTGCGTGAACGCCCGGCGGAACCCGTAGCGTCAGTTTTCCGGAGTAGGGTTTGTTCGGCGCATCTCCCAGTTTGGCGCAGGTAGCCAGATAATCATCGACCGC
>ENA-OSEO01004316-OSEO01004316.1-sediment-metagenome-genome-assembly--contig:-NODE-4316-length-15181-cov-7.282442_pt1 | contig 15181 bp, 10 predicted proteins | sample MGYA00237883_ERZ534232 | MGnify/ENA metagenome assembly ERZ534232 | reverse complement strand
CCCAGGGTGACAAAGGGGATGGTGATCATGATGATGAAGGGCTGGGTAAAGGAGTTGAACTGGAGCGAGAGGATAAAAAAGATGAGAAAGAGGGCCATGATCCCGGCCTGGCCCAGCTCCATCAGAGAGGAATGGGTCTCTTCCTGAAGGCCCCCGGCAATCATTCGGGACCCCGGAAAATCGACCCGGATCTTTTCAAAATAGTCCTCGGCGATGGCATTGGCCCGAACCGCAGTCATCTTTTCACCGCTCAGTTGAGAAAAGAATCCGTCAGAGCCCTCCGGACCTTCCTGTACCTCCCTGATGTTGGCGGTCAGGCGCACGGTTCGCTTCCCGTTGTAGTGATAGATGTTGTGAAATCCGGGGGTCAAGTGAATTTCGGCCAGTTCTTTGAGGGGCGCCTCCCCGTGTCCGGGGACCACGACCTTCATATTCACCAGATCGTCAAAGTCGCGGCGGTAATCGGGCAGATACTTCAGTTTGACATCCTGTTCTTCGCGCCCCTGGTTGTAGGTGGCTACAGCCAGCCCATGGAATGCGGCCTGGACCGCCATGACCAGATGGCTCTGATCGATCCCCAGCTTTTTGGCCTTGGCCTCGTCAACGGTGATCTCCATGAACTGCTTTTCCCTGGAAAAATCGTCCTGGATATCCACAATCCCCTTATGCCTTGCCATCTCTTCTCGAAGCATCCGGGATATCTTGGCCGAGCTCTCCCAGTGGGGCGACTGGATCTTGATGTCCACATCCGCGCCCACCGGAGGGCCTTCGATGAGCCGCTCCAGGACAAAGGAAGTGGCCCCCATGGAGGTCAGGAGGTGAGCGGTTTCGTCCCTGACCTTGTCCATCAACTCCACTACCGAGTGCTCCCGCTCTTTGTCGTCCTTCAGGATGACCATCAGCATCCCGAAATGGGTCCCGTAGATCGGCTCATAATTCACCTCCTTCATCCCCGCCACCGCAATGGGGGCCTCCAGCTCAGGACCGATCCGTTCCCTGATTAGGTCCGAGAGGGCCATCAGAGTCTTTCGGGACCTTTCCAGGGTTGAGTTGGCGGGCAGGTCGAAATAGATGTTGAACCTGGGGAACACGTCGCTTTTGGGAAACATCACAAAGTCTGTTTTGAAATAGAGAAAAAAGGCCAGAATGGTCGAGAGCACGATAAAGAGGACGGAGATGTAACGGTGATGAAGGATGACCCGCAGATAGGGGTAGTATATCTTTCTGAATGGGTGGAAGATGTCGAGCCGGCGTCTGAGGTTCGGGGTGCCCCTTTTGGGCGTCAGTTCCACCACGTGGGAAGGGAGCATGAAGAAGACCTCGAAGAGGGAGGCGGTCAAGGCGAAGATGACCACCTTGGGAAGGTCGGCCAGGTACCGCCCGATGACACCGCCCACCATGACGAGGATCGGGAAAAAGGCGGCCATGGTGGTGGTCACCGAGGCGATGACCGGGGCCAGGACCTGCCGGCTCCCCTCCAGGGTGGCCTGCAGGAGGGGCTTTCCCTTTTCAATATGCCGGAAAATGTTTTCAAGGACCACAATGGCGTCGTCCACCACGATGCCGAGGACCAGGATCAGGCCAAACAGGGTCAGGGCGTTGATCGAGAGGCCGAAGGCCTTCATCAGGATGAAGGTCAGCAGAAAAGACACCGGAATGCCGACCGAGGCGAAGATGGCATTTCTGAGGCCCATGGAGACCCAGAGGACCAGAAAGACAAGCCCGATGCCGAACATCCCGTTGGTTTGGAGTTCCTTGATCCGCTTCTTGATCTCCCGTGACTGATCGAAATAGAGGGTCGTCTTGAGGCCTGGGTACTGGACCGGGATCTCTTTCATAAGTCTTTTGACGTCGTCCACGATCTGGATCATGTTGACGTTCTTTTTCCGCTTGATGCCCAGGACCAGGGCGTTTTTTTTATCGATGAAGGTCAGGGTCCAGGGCTTTTCCAGGGTGGGCGTGATATGGGCGATGTCCCGCAGATAGACCGTCCCCTTGTCGTTGCTCCGAAGGACGATGCCTCCCAGGTCCTCCGGGTTTTGGGGTTCGCCCACCATTCGAATGGCGGTCTCGTGGGCCTCCATCTCCACCGTGCCGCCGGGAAGGTTACGCGTGCGGTCGGCGATGGCCTGGGCCGCCTCGGGGACGGAGATGCCATAGGCGGACATGCGGCGGGGGTTCAATTCAATCCATATCTCGGGTTCCCGCTCGCCCACGATATCCACCTCGGAGACGCCCTTGATATTTTCAAAGGTGTCGGCCACGTCGCGGGCGATGTCCTGAAGCTGCATCATGGGGACCTGGCCGGAGAGCCCCACCATGCACACAGGGAAGATGGCCACGTCGATCTCGAGCACGATGGGGACCTTGGCCTCTTCGGGGAGGTCGTCGACGCGATCCACCGCATTCCGGACCTCCTGCATGGCCTGGTCTATCTCGTAGTTGGAGAGGCGGGTGTTGAAATAGACGTGGATTTTGGAGGTGCTCTCGTAGGAACTGGATTCAAACCGGCGGATCTCGGATATGCCTTTCAGTTCCTCCTCGATCTTCTTGGTGACAAGGTTCTCCATCTCCTCGGGGGAAAACCCCGGGCAGATGGTAATGATCATCCCCTCGCCGATGGTGATGTCAGGATCCAGGAATCGCGGCATGGATCGGTAGGCATAGATGCCGAAGATCAGGATGAGGAGGAGGGCCATGCGAACGACAATGGGTCTCGATACGGAGAAACGGGTCAGAAACATAGAAGAAGTGCCTAATGTGAGTTTAAGTGCCGTGACAGCTCATGGGGCCAGAGGTCTAAACAGGGTTAACCTTCCCGTGCGGTTCCAGGTTTCGGGTTTCAGGCGTCAGGATCGATACGGGCAGAGCGAAGCAAAGACCTTTGTTTGTCATTCGTTTCCGCATTTAACCTTTCGGTACAAGAGAAAAAGGAAGAGACGACAAGCCCTTCTGTTTAAAGAGTCTCCCTGGATTCAGTGCATTGACCATATCGGTGAAGATCTCTCCCATAAGGGTATCCCCGCCATCGCGTCCGATGATCTTGTAGCGTTCCGCCTGCCCATTGACGAACTGGGTTGCGACCGCGCCCCTCTCTCCCGTCAACGTGGCCTCATAGCCCATCTTGGCCAACCACTTGCGGCCCACCAGGTCGAGAGAAAAAGTCTTCAGGACAATCACCAGGGTGGGCACTCCCGCGGCCTGTTCTGAAAGGACCCTCACCCCTGAACGCGCCAGTCTTCTCTTGAAGGCCTCTCTCACGAGATCGGGGGCCTGGAATATACCGGCACTCGACCCCTTCTGGCCAGGCTCCGCAACGCTCAGTGAGACACTGTTGGAGAACCTCTCGAATTCCTCTCGCGCCCCTTTCCCCAGTATGGACGTGTCTGCCCGCCGATCCTCAATAATCAGGGCTACGGCCCTCCCTTTCAGGTTATCCGATGGGGCCGGGAGCGTATATTGGACCTGCAATTCGGGAATGGTCGTGGCGCACGAAACCATGCTTACCAAGATCAGCAGGGCCAGCGTATTCCGGACGACGCTGCGCGGCGATGTTCGGCCTAATTTTTTCACGGCTCTATCCTCCCCTTCGACGGCGATCGACGATGGATGATTGAATCACCCGGCAACCCGCATCCCTCAATCCTCCGGTTCCCAAATTCCAGCATCCCAGCATTTCGCAATCCTACAGAAGGCCGCCCATATGTCAAGGAAAAGGCGCTTCGAGATCCAGGCAACGGCTTGTGCCGCCCCGCACGCGACGCAATCCGCCTATACGGATCTTTTTGTCGATTTTTTCATATAATCGTCCAGGGAGGCGTGCAGGGTCTCTTCGGCAAGACGGGCGCAGTGGAGGTGGTCCGCCGGGAGGCCTCCCACCGATTGCTGGATCAGGTTGGCATCGATCTCGAGGATCTCATCCGGGCGCCTTCCCGTGGCCAGGTCTGCGGCGGAACATACGCAGTTGAAGCTGTAGGCGCATCCATCGGTCCAGTGGGAGGTCTTTACGACATGGTCTCCCTTGAATTTCAGACATATCTCCATGGTATCGCCGCAGGTTCCGGTTATACGCGCCCTTCCATCAGGCTGTTCCACATGGGGGGTAAGCCAGCAGGTGACGGCGACCCATAGACCGACGATCACAAAGAGGACGACGCCAGCGAAAAAAAACCAAAGAATGTGCTCGGCCATACTTTATTTTTTGCCAAGGGCTGAGAATTTCTTAAACGCGGCCGGCGTTGTGGCTCAACACGCTACCGGAACATATAGGCTACATCAAAAACAGTCCGATAGTCGAGGGGAAAATAAAACCTGATCAGGCAGGATAAAAGACCATTATCCCTCCCTGAAGCGAAATCAGAAGTTTCTACAATTTTTCTTGACACCCGAGTAAGGCATATGGCATGTAACAAATTTCACAAAAGGGCTCAGGTCCGTAAGCAAATAGAAGCTAACAACACCGAACCGGTCAACAAGCAGGAGACAAACATCATGAGTCAAGAAAAACCTAAAGGCCCTGTCCTGGTTGTGGGCGGCGGCATCGCCGGGATTCAGGCGGCCCTCTCCCTCAGCGATGCGGGCTATGGCGTCCATCTCATTGAGAACACGGGCGCATTGGGGGGCATGATCCCCAAGCTTCACCGGATTTATCCCCTCTGCGCATGCTGCAAGATAGATCCGAGGATCGCCGCGTGTGAACAGGACCCCAACATCAACGTCATGCTCAATACCCGGGTGTCGGACGTTTCCGGGGAAGTGGGCAACTTCAGCGTGGCCCTCGAGACGAAGGAGGGGAAAACGGAACTGAAGGTCGGGGCCGTGGTTCTTGCCGCAGGCATTGAGACATTCGACCCTTCGGAACACCAGACCTATTCCTACGGACAGTTCCCGAATGTGGTCACCAGCGTGGAATATGAGCGGATGCAGAAGCCGTTAGGCCCCGGAGGAGGCGTGTTGAAACGGCCCTCGGACGGCAAGGCCCCGAAGAAGGTCGCCTGGCTTCAGTGCGTGGGGTCCAGGGACATCAACCAATGCGATGCGCCCTACTGCTCTTCTGTCTGCTGCATGTACGCCCTCAAGGAGGCGGTCAACACGAAAGATCTGGACGACGAGATTGACACGACCATCTTCTACATGGACATGAGGACCCCGGGCAAGGGCTACGAGGACTACCTCAACAGCGCCGTTGACAAGGGCGTCCGTCTGATCCGCAGCCGGGTTCACACCGTCGACGAGGCCCCTGAAGGCGATGATCTCCTGATAGCCTACGCGGACGAGAGCGGTCACCTCGAAAAGGAGGCCTTTGACATGGTGGTCCTCTCCGTGGGGGTCCGCCCGGCCAAGGAGGCCGCAGCGGCCGCCGGACGGATGGGCGTCCGGCTGACCGACGACATGTTCGTGAACGTGGAACCCTTTCAACCGGTCTCCACCAACATCCCCGGCATCTTTGTCTGCGGCGGTACCAGCGGTCCTCATGATATCCATCAGTCCATGATACAGGCCACTGCCACCGTCTCCGAAATCGCCTCGACCCTGATGCCTGAACCCTTCTCACTCCCGAAAGCATACCCAGTCCCGTTAGACATGGAAGAAAAAGAACCTCAGGCACTGCTGGCCTATCACCTCTGTTCCGGCATGACCCCCGATCTGGGGAAGGAGATGGAGGCCTACGGCATGAAGACCCCGGGGGTCAAGGCCGTCTCAAGGGTAGAGGGAGATATCCGGAGCGCCCTTGTTGACAAACTGAAAGCGAGTGGGGCCAACCGCCTGGTCTTTGCCAGTTGCACGCCCGTGATCCACAAGGCCCTCATCGAGGAGGCCCTGAGGATGGCCGGGCTCAATCCCTATCTCTACGAGCTTGTGGATCTGAGGGCGATCGACCCCCATACCGCCACGACCCAGGTTCAGGACCGGATCCGGATGGGCGTGGCCCGTGCCCTTCTCATCTCGGCCCCGGTCTTGACAGAGATCCCGGTGGTCAAGAGTGCCCTGGTGGTGGGGGCCGGCGTGGCCGGTCTGGAGAGTGCCCTGGCCATCGCCAGGGAAGGATATGCCGTCACCCTGGTGGAAAAGGAGAAAGAGATCGGCGGCCATGGCCGGCACGTGCGCACCACCTGGCAGGGATACGACGCCCAGGCCTATCTCAAGGGGCTTATGGCTGCTGTCCGGAATACCCCTGACATCACCCTGATGACCGAGGCACGGGTCAGAGCGAACAGGGGAGTTGCAGGGAATTTCGTCACCACCCTCGACCGGAAGGGAAAGACCGTGGAGGTCTCCCACGGCGTCACCCTCCTCGCCTCGGGCGGCGACCCGCGCCGGCCCAAGGAATACCTCCTGGGAGAACACCCGAGGGTCTACCTCTGGTCGGACCTGGAGCAAAAGCGGCTGGAAGACCCCGCCCTCATTGAAAAGGCCCAAAATGCGGTCTTCATCCAGTGCGTAGGGTCCCGGGAACCGGGCTGCCCCCACTGCAGCAATATCTGCTGTACATTTTCAGTGCGGGCCGCAGTCGACCTGAAATCCAAAAACCCGGGCATGAATATCTATATCCTCTACCGGGACATCCGTACGATCGGAGAAAGGGAGAACCTCTATCGGGAGGCCAGGTCCAAGGGGGTCATCTTTATCCGGTACACGGCTGACAACAAGCCGGTGGTCGAGCAAGGAGCCGATCGAGACAGCCTCCGTGTGGTGGTATACGATCAGGTCCTTCAGAAATCGATCGCCCTCGAGGCGGATTTCGTCTCCCTCCAGACGGCCATCGTGGGTACGAACAACCCCGAACTGGCCGACATCTTCAAGGTCAACTTAGACGCGAACGGTTTTTTTGCCGAATCCCCTGAAAAGCTGAAACCGCTCGACGCGACGGAAAAAGGGGTCTATGTGGCCGGGCTTGCCGGGTATCCCAAAGATACCATGGAGAGCATCGCCCAGGCCAGGGCCGCATCTGCCCGGGCACTGGAAGTCCTTACCCGGGATACCATCCAGGTCGGGGGACTGGTGGCCGAGGTCCTGCCGGAAAAGTGCGCCGTGTGCTGCACCTGCGTCCGGACATGCCCATTTCACGTACCGGTGATCGACCATGACCGGGGGGCCGCCTACATCGATCCCGGTCTCTGCCGGGGGTGCGGGATGTGCGTGGCCGAGTGTCCGGGGAAGGCCATCGTCATGGCCACGTGCAGCGACGCGATGCTGACCCGGGCCCCCGCCATCCTCTTGGCGACATAGATAGTGCCTGAACGAAAACCCCGTTCAGGCCCAATTGAATATTCAAGAATTGAAAATTGAAAATTGATGGAACAAGATTTAAATGAACTGAACCGATTCACCTATTTCACTATTCAATATTCAATCGTCACTTTTAAAGGGAGATGGTAGCATGAATGACTTTAAACCCCGAATACTCGCCTTCTGCTGCGGCAACTGCGCATCGTCTGCCGCTACGGTAGCCGAAGGCATGAAAAAGGCCCTGCCGGACAACGTCAAGATCGTTCAGGTCCCCTGCACCGGCCGGATCGAGATCCTGCACCTCCTCAAACCCTTTGAAGAGGGCGCGGACGGCGTGTACGTGGCCGGTTGTCAGGAGGACAGTTGTCAATATATGGACGGTATTGCCAAGGCGGCCAAGAGGGTCGACCAGGTCAAGAAGATGCTGGAGGAACTGGACATCGAACCGGACAGGATTCGCCTGTTTCATCTCAGTGCCGGGAAGGGTCAGGAGTATGTGGACGCCGCCTGGGAGATGGTCGATAAGGTAAAGGCATTAGGCCCCTTCCTGCCGGCATAAACCCCTAAAAACGCTACGAGGAACGAATAATGATAGTTGCACAACCAAAACCTATCAAGGAAATCCTTGAGATGGTAAAAGATTTCAGGAAAATCCTTGTCGTTGGATGTAAGGGCTGCGTGACCGTGTGTAACGTGGGGGGGGCCAAAGAGGTGGGTATCCTGGCGGCCTCCCTGAGGATCGCGAGAAGGCGGAGCGGCCATGCGATCCAGGTGGATGAACACACCCTCGAACGGCAGTGCGATCCGGAATATGTCGCTGAGCTGAAGGATATCATCGGGGGCTATGACGCGGTCATCTCCATTGCCTGCGGGGTCGGCCCCCAGTTTCTTTCAGAGAGATACCCTTCGACCCGGGTCTTTCCCGGGGTCAACACCCAGTTTATGGGAGGGGCCGAGGCGCACGGCGTCTGGTCCGAGAGATGCGCCGGCTGCGGGACCTGCGTGGTCCACTACTTCGGCGGGCTCTGCCCCATCGCCCGGTGTTCCAAGAGCCTTCTCAACGGTCCCTGCGGCGGCTCTTCTCATGGAAAATGTGAGATATCCAAGGACGTGGAATGCATATGGGACACCATTGTCAACAAGATGATGGAACAGAGGCGGCTGAACGAACTTCTCGAATTCAGGCCGCCTAAAAGCTGGACCACAGCCCGGGACGGCGGACCGAGGAAAATGGTGAGGGAGGAGCTGGTAAAATGAGCGACTACAAATCAGGAAGCAATCTGGAAAAGGTCTTGAGGTCCGGACAGTTCGCTTTTACCGGTGAGTGCGGTCCCCCCCAGGGCGCCAATGTGGAACACCTCCGGGAAAAGGCCCGGCACCTGAAGGGCGTCGTGGACGCCGTCAATGTCACGGACAATCAGACCGCGGTGGTCCGCATGTCCAGTTGGGCCGCATCCCTTATCCTTATCCAGGAAGGGATCGAACCCAATTTTCAGATGGTCTGCCGCGACCGCAACCGGCTGGCCATCCAGAGCGATATCCTGGGCGTCTATTCGTTAGGCATCCGGAACATGCTCTGTCTTTCCGGGGACCACCAGAAGTTCGGGAATCATCCCGATGCCAAGAATGTCTTCGACATCGACTCCATGCAGTTGATCCATACGGTCAAGACCATGAGAGACGACGGGAAATTCCTAAACGGCCAGGAGGTGGACGTGCCGCCCAGGCTCTTTATCGGCGCTGCCTCGAACCCGTTTGCAGAACCCTTTGATTTCCGGGTGTACCGGCTGGCCAAGAAGATCTCTGCAGGTGCCGATTTCGTTCAGACCCAATGCATCTACAACATGGACAAGTTCAGGGAGTTCATGAAGCGGGCCGTGGACATGGGCCTTCACGAGAAATGCTATATCCTGGCGGGCGTGACCCCCATGAAGAGCGTCGGTATGGCCCTCTATATGGCCAAACAGGTCCCCGGCATGGATGTCCCGGACAGCCTGATCCAGCGTCTGCGCGGGGCCGGAAAGGGGAAGGCGGCCGAAGAGGGGATCAAGTTCGCCCTGGAGCAGATCGAGGAATTCAAGGAGATGGAAGGGGTGGCAGGCGTTCACCTCATGGCCATCGAATGGGAGCACAAGGTCCCTGAGATCGCCGAACGGGCCGGGGTCCTTCCGAGGCCGGTGGTATAAAGGAGGCGCAAGGCGTCAGGCGAAAGGCATGAGGCGTGAGGGGGTGGGCGGTCAGGCGGTTGCGCCGTTGAGACGCTCACCCGCCTATCCGCCATGAGGTATCACCGATCCGTCGGTCGGTGGAAGGCACAGGGGTAACGGATGGTCTATGCCCGCAGGATCTTTTAATGATCGATCCTGCGGGCTTTTTTTCTTGAATTCCTCATGGAAACATCCATAATACAACGGATCCGGTTGAATCCCAAAATCCCCCAATTCGCAATTCCTCAATCCTCCCCTCATGCATGACGGGCGTATTCAATGGATTGCGTGATGGCAACACCGGAGGGGGCGATCCCAAAATCCCTATGATTATTACAACCAGAAGCGGCCAGCGATTCGACAGCAACCAGGACCTCACGGCAGGCGAACGCCATGTTCTTCAGAAGCTGTTCCTCTGGGAGTCCATGGCCTCTTCGCTGCAGGAATTCAGGGAAAAAAAGAGAGCGGCCCTGTCAAAGGGATGGAACAATTCCGGCCCCGTGGAACAGAGCGAGGCCCTGAAGAAGATTATCCTTGACCTGGAGGCGAAGGTAGCCCTTCGCCTGAAGGGATCCTGAGGAAAGGCACGTGAAAACACCCCCTCTGAAATCAGATCCTGCCACAGGTAGTCCTGTCACGCCTATCCCTGGAAAACAGACGGATCGACCTCTGGGCGTGGGCATCGTAGGGGGAGGAAAGGTGTGCCAGGGCCTGCTCATGCTCCTGGACCAAGAGCGACAGGCGCGGCTCAAGATGAAGATCCTGGGGGTGGCGGACGTGAACCCTGATGCGCCCGGCCTCAGATACGCCAGGGAACTGAACCTCTTCACCACCGCCGATATCCAGGAACTCGTTGCACTGCCGGGATTGGACCTCATCGTTGAGGTTACCGGTTCGCAAGAGGTGAATGAAGCGATTTCCAGGATAAAACCGCCCCATGTCTCTTTGATAGATCATGTATCGGCGCGCCTCCTCTGGGACCTGGTCAAGATCGAAAAGGAAAAGACGGCGCTGGAAGAGGCCCGGCAGACCTATGTTGACCAGAGCAAAAGACAGACTCAGGTGATCCTCGACTCCCTTCCCTATAGAATTATGGTGGTCAACCCCGACCTCACCGTGGAAACGGTGAACATGACCTTCCTGAAGGAATTCGGCCTCACCCGAGAGGCCGTCCAGGGAAGACGGTGTTTTGAGGTCAGGTACGGATTGAGTAAACCCTGCAAGGAAACCGGAGGCGTCTGTTACCTGGAAGATCGCCTCAAGGATATACAGGAAAAGGGCTTCATTGTAACCACTCCAGCCTGTCTTGTGGAGACCCTGCTCAGGGTACCAGCCCATTGAGATCCGGCTGGCATAGCTACCCGTATCCGGCATCATCATGAAATCCCAGTCTACGCGCTCCAGAATCCTGGCAGACAGCGACCGGATCCGGTTCTCCGTATCATTATCAAGGTTATAATAGTTACGTGCAAATATTATTCCCATCATCAGAAGTCCGGTATCGACCGATGAAAGCTCGCACTTCCACTCCCGTGTACCAGTGCTCATCTTCAGGAAATGATAATAGAATCCCCTGTACCCTGTCGCTGCGGTATCGGTACTCTGGACAGAGCTCATCAGAAAATTTAAAATATTCAGTGTAATACCTGCTGCCTGTTCGCGGGTAATCCAGCCCCTTTCAACCCCTATGGCAAATGACGGCAGTCCAAACCCGGTTGAAGCAATACTTGACGGCGACAGGTCTGTTGTGCGGTCCTTTACTATACCCCACTCCGGATGATGTTCACCCATGAAGAAGAGAAAGGTCTTGTATTGTATCGAGTCAAGCAAGGCTTCATCTTCCGCCGTAACAGGGTAATCAACCCGGCCACCTGATACAAATAGCGTGTCTCTCTGCTGATTACAGGAGGATAGCAAAAGAAGCGCAAGGAGAAGGTGGTATTTTGTTTTCATAATCCTTCAATAGGTAAACTCAAGCTTATCAAGACCAGCCTGAACCTCAGGAGCTGACATGAAAAGGTTCCAGAGCAATCCGCTCCTGTAGTTCTCGACCATACATACTATCGGGCCTTCATCAATTGCCAGGTATGAGGTCCCCCACCATCCGGCTGTGGCATTGAATGCATCATAAAAACCGTATTCACCCCACAGCCTGTCACCAAGCATGTAGTAAAAATGCCTTATGGCATCCATTGAATGCTCCGGAGTATAAGGAAGTGATGATATAGCTGCTGTGGGAGTTATAACACCCAGGTCGTTTGTAGGTGAGTGTGCACTGTACCCCGACTGGTTGTCACTGGCTGTAAGCCCCCAGCACTCTCCGCTGTAACTCACGTAGTTCCCGGGATTAATCTCACAGTGTTTCCAGTTTATAAGCGAATGGGCTACATTCTGTTCCCAGTAATCTACATAAACATCTTTAAGGTTACGCGGGTCAAGTCCAAGGAAAGAGTAGTGAGTAAAGAACAGGGGGCCTCCGTATGGCCATCCCATAGGGAGTGTAATTCCGTAATAGCTGCTGCCGTTAAGTATGGCGCCATCGTTCATGTAACCGTACCTGTATGTATCTCTGCTTATGGTGTGCGTTGGTGACCCTGCCCCGAGCACGTAACATATCAGGGTCTCATTGTAGCCACGGAGCATCATATTCATGTTGAACCCGTAATTGGGCGACCAGTGCCAGTAAAGGGCATTAAGGCCCTGGGTGAAGAAATCATACTCCACTGCATGCCATAGGACATTGATCCGGTCAATGAGCGCCTGTTCCTCCGGAATGCCGGGATCGAGGTATTGCCTGAAGGTTATAAGTCCCTGGATGAGAAAAGATGTTTCCACCAGATCACCTCCGTCATCCTTTTCACTGAAAGGCACCGTCTTGCCTGTCGTTCCGTTGAGCCAGTGCGGCCAGACTCCATGAAAGCGATCGCATGTCTCAAGGAAATCAAGAACTTTATCAATGTGGGCAAGTCCTTCATCGCGGGTAATAAACCCTCTTTCCATACCAACTATCAGAGCCATTATTCCAAAACCTGTCCCGCCTGTTGTGACTACATCACCGGAAGAATTACGTTCACGGGCAAGACCGGAAGCCGGGTGGGCAAAATCATAAAAATACCTGAAAGTCTGACTCTGTACCAGGTCAAGAAGCTCATCATCAGTAATGAGAGGAAATTTATAGGATGGATCAAGATCCGTGTAGAATGAATTGCTGAACCCGTCAAAAGTAAAGTCGTTTATACCCCTCAGACTGCTTGAAATTGTAAATGTATATTTTGTGTAGTAATCAAGGGGGCTGAGCGATGTGACGGTTACTTTCCTGTTGCCGTCAGAGAGGTCTAGCTGGAAAGGAATCTGCAAGTTAAAGTACGATTGATAATCGGAAGGATCAAGAGCCTCTGAAAATGTGACAACGATAGTCAGTTGTGACCTGCTGATATCGTGGGGCACGTAAGGGGGCAAAAATGACTGGCTGTTAAGGGTTATTGAGCTTATTGTCATCTTCCCGTTAACAGTCTTAAAGTTATAGGTCAGCCCGGGAAAGGTCTCTTTGTTAATCCCTTTGAGCGAGGATGTAATCTCAAGTGAATAATCCGTATAATAAGGCATATCCTGAACGGGATCAAGCACTATAGTTCTGTTACCGTCAATAAAAGACACCCTGGCATCTGTCAGGGTGACACCCTCTTTCCTGAGCAACACGCTCTTCCTCGCACTTGCCGTGTCAAGAACATTGCTGAATGCAATTACAATATTCCCGTCGGTGGGAATACCTGTAACCGTACTCTGAAGATTGAGATAAATAGTCCCGACTTTTGCACTTACAAGCTGTACCAGTCCTGTGTTCCCGTTATCAGGATCGTTTTTATCGCATGATGCAAGCAGTAATGCAATGACTACCACCCATGCTGCTGTCAATCTGTTCCGCATGGTCAAACTGAATCTGAAAAGAGAGGGCCCGGGAAAGCGCCGGGCCCCTCCTTTATTGATCAAATATATGTGAATTACGGTTTCTCCGAATTGTACATAAGGAGAATTTCATTGTCAGTAAGAGCTTTGTGCCACATGCGAATGTCATCGAGCTGGCCCTTGAAGTGATTGTTTGCAGGGTTTGCATAATCAGCCCAGTCATCACTGATCGTTTTGTTATCCCTTGCCTGGATGAATCCGAGAGCCAGTTTGTTGCCCTGGGCATTTCCGGCATACTTGAGACCTGTCACGCCTTTCTTGGCATCGCCGTCGGGCCAGAGGTTAAAGTCGAAGCTCTTCATCTTAACGCCGTCAAAGTAAAGTGTCCCGACCTTGGTAGGAGCATTGAAAGTATAAACGACATTCAGCCAGTTGTCCTTCAGCTTTGCCATCATCTCGGCAGCAGTCAGGCTCTTGGCATATGTCCACCCCTGCCAACCGAGATCGGCAAGCGCCGGGAACCACATATCTTCGGATGCCGTTCCGGTTGCATGCTGGTACTGAATAGCAAATTTAGAACCGTCATAACCTCCGAAAATCTCATACTGTATTCCGTACCATCCGGCCAGACCCATAACGAAATGACCGGTGGTTTTGTCAGCTGAATTGGTCTTTACCCAGAAAGCAATGGTGTAGCTGTTGGTATTAATCAGCTGATCGCCATTGGGAATTTCAATAAGGCTGGTCGATCCGTTGAATGTGGCAGCTTTGCCAGCGGCAGTATTTCTTGATGCCGTATAGGTGATATCAATGATATCCGCGGCAGCCGGATCATATGTGCCGATAACGTCATTGGCATTATCCTCAAAAGTATAATGCACAATTGCGCCTGCAGGTGCGAAAGTGCCTTCAGTAGTGAAGGATCTGTCGAAAGCGGTGATGGCTTCACCTTCGGTTGACATAAGCCCGTTACTGAAGCTGAGCACATAGAGAGCCCCTGTTCCCAGATCCGACTGCGGTACTATGGTTATGGTCTTGCCTGACACAGTTATCGTAAGATCTATATCTGTGTCATCGTAATCCTGTACCATTGTTATTGTGGCAGATGTTGCCGTTGCCGGATCTACATTCACATTGAATGTGGCAACAATAGTAGGATTTACCGGTACGTTGGATGGCGACGCGGCTCCGTTAAGGTCAATGGTACCGGCCATTAGAGAAACCAGATTCAGTGGTTCCGGCTCCTTCTTACAGTTACTGAGCATTAGCATGAATGCCACAGTAACTACAAGCATAGCTGAAAACGAAATTTTTCTTTTCATAAACTTTGTAATTTAAAATTTAACATTTATAAGCATTATCTGTATTTACCAGTTGGGGTTCTGTATGAGCGACCCCTGTGATATATCTATTTCATTCTGAGGAATGGGCAGGAGTTCATGTTTGCCGGCCACAAAACCAAGCGGGCCAAGCACAGCAGGTCCTCTTCCTGTTCTTACCAGGTCCCAGAATCTGTGTCCTTCCAGGGCCAGTTCATGCCTGCGTTCATCGAAGATAATATCTCTCAAAGCGCTCTTGCCGGTTTCGGTGATATCGGGCAGGATGCTGTTATTACCTTCACGAGCTCGCCTCCTCACATCGTTGAGATAAATGAGGGCATCATCAGGATTATCGTTCTCGTTCAGAGCTTCTGCTGCCATCAGAAGCACATCAGCATAACGTATCAGTCTGCGGTTATGACCCCACTGCGTGATGGTATTTGTGCCCGGGTACCATACTTTCTGATTGTAACACTCTACTTCAATAACATTATCGTTTTCGTCAAGTACTACATCGGG
>ENA-OSEO01004315-OSEO01004315.1-sediment-metagenome-genome-assembly--contig:-NODE-4315-length-15188-cov-8.425452_pt1 | contig 15188 bp, 9 predicted proteins | sample MGYA00237883_ERZ534232 | MGnify/ENA metagenome assembly ERZ534232 | reverse complement strand
GTGCGGTCGGAAGGTTTTCCGCAAAGCGACAGGAAGAGGTCCCCTGACATCCGCATCGGCATCGCAAGGGACGAGGCATTCTCCTTTTACTATCCCGAGAATCTGCGTCTCCTGCGGGAGGCCGGGGCGGAGCTGGTCCCCTTTTCGCCCTTACGCGCACGACATCTCCCTCATGGGATCAAGGGGCTGATCCTGGGAGGCGGGTATCCCGAACTCCACTGCGAGACCCTTTCCAAAAACAGGGGACTGTTGGGAGAGATAAGCGCCTTCGGGTTGAGCGGAAGGCCCGTCTATGCGGAGTGCGGCGGGTTCATGTTTCTGATGAAAGAGATCCGGGATCTTGAGGGACGATCCTTTCCCATGGCGGGCATCTTCCCCATGAGGGCACAGATGGCGCGTGGGCTCAAGGCCCTCGGATATCGTGAAATCATCACCCGGCAGGAGGGGATCCTGGGGCCGGCAGGGACACGGGCAAGGGGGCACGAATTCCACTACTCCATGATCGAAGAGACCGAAACGGATGTTGAATGTATCTATGCAGTGAGGGGTCGCGAGGGCGATTCAGCGGTTAACGAGGGCTTTGTTAGAAACAGGGTCCTGGGGTCCTATGTGCACCTGCACTGGGGGTCCAATCCAAAGGCGGCGCATAATTTTGTGGAGTATTGCCGCAGATACGCGTAAAGCGCAAAGCGCATGGCGCAAGGGGCATGGAGCAGGGGGCATGGAGCAGGGAGCATGGAGCAGGGAGCAGGGGGATGGCGGAATCTGGAGCACCCTGAAGGCATCGATCGAACCGGGAAACTTTGAAATGCGTTCCCTTTAACTTATTGAGATCGGCCCCACAAAAAAATCCGCACGAACCGGCCTTCAGCGCTGCGGAAGATGGGTTATGAGATCCGGGGGAAAGAGAGAGGCAATGGCCAAGGCTATCATGTTTCTGGGGACCGGGAGCGACGTGGGAAAATCCATCGTCGCAGCGGCCTTCTGCCGCATCGCCAGGAGAAGGGGGTTCAAGGTCGCCCCTTTCAAGGCCCAGAATATGTCCAACAATTCCTTCGTGACCATAGAGGGGGGGGAGATCGGCCGTGCACAGGTGGTCCAGGCCGAGGCGGCCGGCCTCCTCCCTTCCGTCCACATGAATCCCATCCTTCTCAAACCCTCCTCCCACGCGGGCGCCCAGGTAATCCTTCAGGGAAAGGTCTACGGAACCATGGACGCCCTCAATTACCACGAGCTGAAACCGAGGCTGAGAGACGTGGTCATGGAATCCTACAACAGGCTTTCCCGTGAGTACGATCTGATCGTGATGGAAGGGGCGGGAAGCTGCTGTGAGATGAACCTGAAGCAGAACGACCTGGTCAATTTTAAAATGGCCCGTGAGGCAGGGGCGCCCTGCGTCTTGATAGGGGATATCGACAGGGGAGGGGTCTTTGCACAGATCATCGGGAGCTTTCATCTGATGACCCGAAAGGAGAGGGAGATCACCATCGGATTCCTCATCAACAAATTCCGGGGAGACCCGAGGCTCTTTGTGTCGGGGATGCGATACATCGAGGAGAAGACGGGTAAACCGGGGTTCGGCCTGATCCCTTTTTTTATTGATATCCACATCGATCCCGAAGACTCGGTGGCGGTCCAGGAGGATCGGCGCACCCTGAAACCGATAGGCCCCGGGACCGTCAATGTCGCGGTCTTGAAGTTGCGTGCCATCTCCAATTTCACGGATATGGAAGGGCTTGAAAGGGAAAAGGACGTGGTCGTCAATTACCTGGTGAGACCCCGGGACCTCTCCCCTGAATATGACTGCCTCGTCCTTCCGGGGACCAAGAACACCATGGACGACGCGGCCTGGCTGGGCCGGTCCGGGTGGAAAAAGGAAATTGTTCGATTTGTAGAGGGAGGCGGGAGGGTCTTGGGGATCTGCGGGGGATATCAGCTCCTGGGCGAGGTGGTAAGGGATCCCTTGGGGGTCGAATCGGAAAATCGAGTGATCCGGGGCCTGGGCATCCTTCCCGTGGAGACCCTCCTTGAAGGGGAAAAGGTGGTGAGAAAGGTGACCGGGACCTCCCTCGAAACCGGGAAACGGGTCAGCGGCTATGAGATCCACATGGGGAGAAGCCGAATCCTGAAAAGGACCGGGGGGCCGTTGTTGCGAATCCACGAGCCTGGAAAGCGCCGGGTCTGGGAAGACGGGTGGTCGCTGAATGACGGGCGTATTGCCGGGACCTATGTCCACGGCATCCTGGATTCACCGGGATTCAGGGGGGACTTCCTCAACCGGATCAGACGGGCCAAAGGCCTCAAAGAAAGATCCCCCGGGCCGGGGAGGCTGGCCCGGTTTCACCAGTATGACAGGCTTGCCGATCATTTTGAGACCCATTGCAACGTGGATGGGATCCTGGCACGCCTGTGAAGATTTTCGCCGTCCTCTATGGCAGGCGTTTGCAACGACTGCGGCAGAGGCGCTCCCAAAGGGGCTCAAGGGGCCTTGTTGCGGGGGATCCCGGGTTCCCCCGGACCCTTGCTGAAATCGCCCGCTATGGGACCGGATAGGGAGGTCCGGATGAAGGGACAGGTGCCATGAAACGTGTTCAATGCATTCGTTTGATTCAGGAAATCTTCATTGCCGCAGTGTTTCTATTCTCAACCCCCTCCACGCTGTTGGCGGATCAGGATCAGCGTGGGGGCAGGTCCCGCCCGGTCCCTCAAAGGGTCATTTCCCTGGGGCAGACCATCACTGAAAGGATCTATCTGCTGGGCGCGGGGGAGAGACTGGTTGCAAACACCGTCTACTGCGTGGAGCCCGAGGAGGCCAAATACAAGGAAAAGATCGGCACCCTCCTCCAGGCCAACCTGGAAAAGATCATCAGCCTCAAGCCCGACCTGGTGATTGCCAGCAACCTGGCGAGTCAAAAGCAATTGACAAAACTAAAGGCCCTGGGAATACGCGTGGTTCAATTCTCTTACCCCAAAAGCTTTGAGCAAATGTGCCGGCAGTTTATTGAATTGGGAGAAATCCTTGGACAGGGAAAAACCGCAGAGGAGATCGTCCAAGATGCCAGAAAGAGGGTGGCGGCGATCCGCATGAAAATAGAGGACCTGCCCAAAAAAACGGTCTTTATGCAGCTGGGGATTAAACCGCTTCATGCCGTGACAAAAAAATCGTTTTTAAACGATTACATCGAATTCGGCGGGGGGATAAATGTCGCCCTGAATGAAGGGGGGGGGACCTACAGCAGGGAAAAGGTCCTGAGCGTAAACCCGGAAGTGATCATTGTCGCCACAATGGGTTCAAGCGAGGGTGAAGCCGGAAAACGGGAGAAAGAAAGGTGGATGACGTATCCGTCGATTGCCGCGGTAAAGAACCAGAACGTATACGTTGTCGATCCGGACAAGCTTTGCAGCCCCACTCCCGTCACATTTGTAGAGGCCCTGAGAGAGATTGCAGGGCTGATACATCCTGATCCTGGCCAGGGTGATGTGAAATGATGGATAAAAAGATGGGCCGATGGCTGGTGCTTCTCTCCATTGTCGGGGCCTTGTTGTGCGGCATTTGCATTATTTCCCTTTGCGTGGGCGCCGCAGGGATACCGATAAAAAGAATGCTTCACATCATGCTGGAAGGAAAAGGGTCAGGGGAGTACAGCATCCTGTTTGACATCCGTCTCCCGAGGATCGTCTTAGGGTTTGCCGTGGGGGGTTCATTAAGCCTTGCCGGGGCCATATTGCAGGGGGTTTTCAGGAATCCCCTTGTGGAGCCGTACACCCTGGGGATATCCGGCGGCGCTTCATTGGGCGTATGCATGAATATTGTATTCAGGTGGTATGACGCCATAGGGGTCATTGCGTTCCCCCTCTCCGGTTTTTTGGGCGCCATCCTGGTCATCCTCTTTGTGTACCGCATCAGCATGAGAACCGGGGCGTTGAAGACCCAGGGCATGTTGCTGACAGGCGTGATGATCAGTTTTATCTCTTCCTCCCTGGTGATGCTCATCATGGCGGTGTCCCGCAGCGAGGAGGACCTTCACAACATCGTGTTCTGGATCATGGGGTCTCTTGACGAACCCAACATGCTTCTCATCAAAGTTGCCGTCGTCGGCGCGCTTGCGGGGCTCATCGTGTCGTATTTTTTCTGCCTGGACCTGAATGCCCTTGCGCTTGGGGAAGAAGAGGCGATCCATCTGGGGATCGATGTGGAGAAGACAAAACGGATCTTGTTTATCATTGCGTCGGTGCTTACGGGTTTAAGCGTGTCCGTCGCAGGCATTATAGGATTCGTAGGCCTCATCATTCCCCATTTCATGCGCATGTTTACAGGCCCGGACCATCGTATCCTTCTGGTCACGGTGTTCCTGGCAGGGGCATCGTTTCTGATCCTTTGCGACACCCTTGCGCGTATTGTCATCGACCCCTTCGAGCTGCCGGTGGGCGTCATTACCGGGATCATCGGGGGCGGGGTTTTTGTGTATGCCCTGAGCAAAAGGCAGGTTACCTTGTGAACGATGCGCTCCTTAAGGTGGAGAACCTTTCCTGCGGATATGGAAAGGACCTCATCCTCCATGATATCACCTTCAGGGTATCCCCCGGCGAGCTTTTGGGGATCATCGGGCCGAACGGGTGCGGAAAAACAACCCTGCTCCGGGTGATCTCGCGGGTCTTGAAACCCGATCGGGGGAAAATCTTCATAGAGGGCCAGAATATAGACAAGATGCGTCACAAGGAGATTGCGCAAAAGATCGCCGTGGTCTCGCAAACCCTGGAGTCGACGTCCATGACCGTGCAAGAGTATGTACTCCTCGGAAGAATCCCCCATTACCGGAAATACCAGTTCCTTGAAACGGGTGATGATGATGCCATCACACAAGAATATCTGGGGTTAACGGGTGCGCTCAGATTGAAAGAGACACGGATGTGCGAACTCAGCGGGGGGGAGAGGCAGCTGGCCTCCATAGCGAGGGCCTTGACGCAGGAACCGACGTTGCTGCTGCTGGATGAACCGACCGCCCATTTGGATATCACCCATCAGGTGCGTATCCTTGAACTTGTAAAACGGTTGAATCAGGAATTCGGGCTGACGGTCGTTATGGTACTGCACGATCTGAACCTCGCCAGTGAGTATTCCTCCAGATTGCTCCTTCTCAACAAGGGATCCATTCATAAGATCGGGACACCCGAAGAGGTGGTGACCTACAGGACCATCGAAGACGTATATGAAACAGTCGTTTTTGTCGACAAAAATCCTCTCTCGGGCAAGCCCTGCATCTTCCTTGCGACAGAAGAGGACATAAAAAGGGCCGATCGAAACAGGACCGGCCCGGTTTAATGCCCTCGATCGGATATTCCCTATCAGAGGGTTGGGATCATTGGGAGACGGTCGGATCCTATCCCCCCGAAGGGCGTTCACCGGGATGACGGAAAGATATCGCCCGTTCCCCCTCAGCTCTTTAATTCCTCTATGAATTCCTTGAGGAATTGATCCTTTTCTTTCCAGTCGGGTCCGAATTTATGGTCAAAAAACGCCCCGAGTTTGTGAAAGACCCGCTGCCATCCGGATGCGCCCCCTGTCTCGACCACCTCTTCAAGGAATGGCTTCAGTTCCGATATCTTCTCCTTGGGGATGAGAAAAAGGGCGCCTAATTTGATGGACTTCTTGATGGTTTCCGGGCTCAAGGCGTGGGCCGTGAGCATGACGGTGGGAAACCCCTTGGCCACGGAGATCTTCAAAAGATCAAATCCGTTGACGCCCATGATATCCAGGACCACGAGATCATAGGTATAGCTCTGGAGATATTGACGGGCCCGTTCGTAATCCGTGGCCTTGTGCGTAATGCACATATCCAGTTCTTCCGCCACGGTTTCGAGGATATCGGGCTCATCATCCACCAACAGGACAACCTTGTCTTTCAAGGGACTTTCTAAACTCATTTCTCTCTCCGCTCCTGTGGTTGATATATGTCGAATATCTGTACGTTAGCACAAATCGGGACCGTGGTCAAAGGGGAATCGCGACCGCTGATCCACCTTGCGGTTCCTCTAATTTTTTACTACGATTTCAAGTAATTACCCAGTGCCTGGCGCCCGACCTCACAGAGGGTCTTCCATTTGTCGGCCCCGGATAGGCGTCTTGACACAATGCCGCCTAAGATGCGTAGTTGAATGCACACCTTATCTAAAGAGGTCTTCGGTGCAATAAAAGAGTCAACGGCAGAGCCGGCCCCATGACGGCATTTTTTCAGATGATTGACGGCCTGGTGGTCAAAGAGCATCCGGTCAATTGGCAGGAAGCGATTTTAGGCCTTAAGCCTGAGATTTTAAGGCGTTGGACAATTTGAAATCGGCATTTTCAAATTGACACATATCCTCATTTTGTGCTATTTATGATCCATGATCCCTCGAACCCTCTCAAGCCGATTAACACAACTCGCCGGCCCTTTTCCGGTGGTCTTCCTCACAGGACCCCGGCAGTCTGGAAAAACGACCCTGGCCCGGGCCACGTTCCCCCAATTTCACTATATTTCGCTTGAGGATCTGCAAAACCGGGAAGAGGCTGTTGAAGACCCAAGGGGATTCCTCCGTCGGCTGGAAGGACGAGGAGCCATACTGGACGAAATCCAGAGGACGCCGGACCTCTTCTCGTATCTCCAGGGCTTTGTGGACGAATCCCGCGGAGGCCCCCTCGTCCTTACCGGTTCCCAGCACTTTCTCCTGTCGGAGAAGATCAGCCAATCCCTTGCCGGCAGGGTCGCGATTCTGGAATTGCTCCCCTTTTCCCTTGCCGAGCTGTGCAGCCGGGAGGCCCTGACCCCGGATACCTTTATGGAGCCCGGGAATCACGTCCTCAACTACCCGGGGCTTGCTTTATACGAAACCCTGTTCAAGGGATTCTTCCCGCGCATTCATGACCAGGACCTGGATGCCGCTGTGTGGCTGGACGGTTATGTTCGGACCTATGTGGAGCGGGATGTTCACCATGTGGCGGGAATCGGCGACATGGATGCCTTCACCCGGTTTGTGGGTCTGTGTGCAGGTCGGGTGGGTTCCCTTCTGAACGCGTCTTCCCTGGGCGCGGATGCCGGAGTCACCCATGTCACGGCCAGGAGATGGCTTTCCATCCTTCGCGCCAGCTATATCCTTTACCAGCTCCCGCCGCATCATCAGAACTTCTCTAAACGACTCATCAAAAGTCCCAAACTCTATTTTGTGGATACCGGACTTTTGTGCCATGTATTGGGGATTCGAAAGCCTGAGGATCTGCGTAACCACCCCTTGCGAGGCGCCATTTTTGAGAATTTCGCTATCAACGAGGTTCAGAAGGTCTTTCTCCACAACGGGGAAAGACCGCCTCTCTATTTTTGGCGCGATCATCGGGGTCTCGAAGTGGACCTTCTCATTGATCTCGGGACCCGCCGAATTCCGGTGGAGATCAAATCCGGGGAGACCGTGGCTGCAGACTTCTTTGATGGCCTGGATCAATACATCCAGCTCTCCCATGACCCTGGAGGAATGCTTATATACGCGGGACGGGAAACCTACCGGCGCAGGAACCACGCAGTACGTCCGTGGTGGACATGTTCCTGAACGGGCTCATGGACAGGATCTAAAGGATTTTACATGCGTTAACGCGGCGGCCCGTATCTGGTCCCGGTTGTTTAGCCGCACCCCCACATCCTTAACAACCACGCGGTACTGCGCGCCACTCGAATCCACAGCAAAAAGCGTCCCTTCCAAAAGGGGCGGGATAAGCTTTCCACATCCCCGCACGAACAAACATATCCATTTGTCGTAACAGAACGGTATCACTTCAGCTCAGCCATATAGAAAAAGGGAAGGAAAATCAAGAACATGTAATTTTGTTGAAAAAATTTCAGTTTTTTTCAAGTTCACTGTGCGAGATGTGATACCTTTTACCATTAAGAGCGATTTTTCTTGACTTACTCTTAATTTTCAATAAGATGCTCAAAAAACCGAAGCATCAACCGAGTATCCTGAGCTTTCAGCTTTCAGCTTTCAGCTTTCAGCTTTGACCTTTGACCTTTAACTTTTAACCTTTAATCTTTAACCTTTCAGCTTTGAGCTTTCAGCTTTCAGCTTTCGGCTTATGAACCATCCCCTCAAATATCCCATACCCCGCTCCTGACAGGAGTTGTCTATCCTGTTGGGAGGAAAATCTTCAACGCAGATCCATTGATCTCAATTTTCACAGTCATACACAGAACGATTTTAATCCCGGCATAGGCCCGTCCATTCGGTTTGCAGATTTGATAAAGAATCACTGGGTGCTCAAGCTACCGGTTGATGGCATTTTCGGCTTCTGTCGGGGAGTATGAATTTGGCAGTTTCTCGAACTCGCGAGGGAATATTTTCCAACATCCTTTTCCTGAATCAAATGAAGGGAATTAAATACTTACAACATAACCACCCTCACAACATAAGTAAGGCATATCTCACGTTTTTGGTGCATTAAAATCTTTGAGATTACAAAAACATACATGTGGTTCGCCGGACCGTGGGGTAAGGTCGGCGCGGAGGCAGGCCCTCCAGCCCATCGATGGATCGTCGGTTGCCCGTATGTGCCATATTGAAGGCTTCTTGATGGCGGTGCTGGTGTGTTCGTGACGGGCTGAATGAGAACGGGGAAGACCATGACAGACGAAGGTATATCCAAGACCCGCGACGAGGAAGTCGTGGCCGTCATCCGTGACGTCGCCGACCGTAAGGGGGCGGAGGCGGCCGCCAAACGCCGGTTGGAGGGTTGGCAGCTCGTATCGGAGATAACGGCCAAACTCATGGATGTGCGCCCATCCTGCGCCAGTTCGGCGGTAGAGGCCGTCTTGGGCGAGTTCGCACAGTTCCTGAATGTAGATCGGATCTACCTGAACCTGATGCAGCAGGCAAAGCCGGTGATCCGAGCATCCTACCAGTGGTGCGCCGAGGGCCTCGACCCCTTTCCTTTCGTCGACGTGTCGCTTGGGCAATACGCGTGGGCGTTTCAGACGTTGAGACGCAGGACGGCGATTCGGTTCGAGAGTCTTGACCAACTGCCGCACGACGCACAGCGCGAGCGTGAGCTGTGGACACGGGGAGGCGTCAAATCAATTTTGGGTATCCCCCTGGTCGCTGCAGACGGGCTGGCCGGGTTCCTCGGGTTGAGCGCGGAACGACTGAAAGAGACCTGGGATGATGATGAGGTGGCCATCGTCGAGGTGCTGGCCGGGATGATTTTCAACATTGTGCGCCGCTGGGAGTCGGAAACGAAAGTGCGCCGAAGCGAGGCGAAGCTCAAGCTCGCCCAGAGCATCGCGAGTATCGGCAACTGGTCGTGGGAGGTCGATCTGAACCGCGCGGAATGGTCCGATGAGGTTTACCGGATATTCAAGGCTCCCCGGAAGGCGCCTTCCTTTGATCTCGCCAGGTCGTTTGTTCACCCCGCCGATCTCGACCACTGGGATCATGAGGTGGCGAGTGCCGTCGCCGAGCAGAGGCCGTTCAAGATCGAGTTCCGCGCCGTCAGAGCGGACGGCGAGACCATATGGGTGCGGAACCAGACGCGTACGGTTTCCGACCGGGACGGACGTTTCATCGGGTATGAAGGGACGGTGCAGGACATCACCGCGCAAAAGGATGCGGAGTCCAATCTGGCGCTCTTCAGACGTATTGCGGAATCCTCCCAGATCGCGATCGCCGTCAGCGATCCCAACGGGCGCCTGATCTACATCAATCCCGCACACACCAGGCTGTTCGGACGTACACTGGCGGAGGCCCGGCATGCCAATTACCGTGAGTTCTACCCGCCGGAGTCGGTAGATGTGCTCGAACGCGTCGTCGCACCGGCTTTGGAGCGGGGCGAAGAGTGGGAGGGTATCATTGATGCATTCGACGCGACAGGACGACGCTTCCCCCTTTGGGAGCGGGCCTCCACCGTTCGAGGTTCTGACGGCAAGATGGTCTGCGCCTTCGGTTTCATGCAGGACGTGACGAAGCGAGTACGGCTGAAGGAACTCGCCGCCGAGATCGCTGAAGCTGAACGCATCAAGTTGCGCCGGGAGCTGCACGATACGGTCTGCCAGCGGCTGGCCGGCGCGGGTATGCTGGCGGATCACCTGCGGGAAGACCTTGAGGAGTCACCCGGGGGCGGCGCCCAACGCGTGGATGAAATCGCGCGGCTCATCCGGGAATCCCTGAATGAGGCCCATCTCATCGGCCAACAGATGGAGCCCCTCCCGGACGCGCCGGGCGCACTGCTCAAATCACTGGAGGACCTGGCCGCCCGGATCACGGGGATGTACAATGTCCCCTGTCGGGTCATGTCGCGCAGGTGTGTGGAACTCAGCGACCGGGCGGCCGGAAACCAGCTCATGTTCATTGCTCAGGAAGCGGCGGCCAATGCGGCCAGGCACGCGGATGCCGCCTGCATTGGGATCTCACTTTTCCGACGCGGTCGGGCAGTCGTGCTCCGGGTCCAGGACAACGGCAGGGGCATGCCGAAGAAAAAAGACAAACGGAACGGTATGGGAATCAAGATCCTGCACGAGCGGGCGGAGCTCATCGGGGCAAAGCTGTCTATCCAGCAGCCGAAAAAGGGCGGCACGATCGTGGAGTGCGTCTGGAAGCCGCCAGCGGAACAGGGGGTGTAGATGACGGCACGCGGCATAAAACCCGATTCCGAATTTTCCAGGCAGGAGTCGTCCGCAGGTTCGTCATCTTCGGGACTCATCCGGGTCCTTGTCGTCGATGATCATCCCATCGTACGGGAGGGTGTTTGCCGCACCATCGAGAGAGAGAAAGACATGGTTGTGTGCGGCGAAGCGACATCGGCCTCGGAGGCGCTGGCGATTCTCGAGAAACGCCAGTGCGATTTGGCTGTCGTCGACATCAGCCTCGAGGGCCGGAGCGGCATCGAGCTGATCAAGGACATCATGTTGCGCGGAATTGACTGCCCCGTGATTGTGCTGACCGTTCACGATGACGTGTCCTACGCCGAGCGGGCCCTGCGCGCCGGCGCCCGCGGATATGTCCTCAAGCAGACAGGCGCCAACCAAATCGTCGCAGCCATGCGGCGCGTCCTTGCAGGCGAGGTCTTTGTTGACGATAAGATGTCCGCCAAGCTGATTTCCAGGCTGGTGCGTCAGCCCAGAAGCTTTCCCGGCGGCAGTCCGATTGCGGCGCTCAGCGACCGGGAACTCGAAGTGCTCGAGGCCATCGGCCAGGGGCAAGGGACCAAGGCCATCGCTCACAGACTCTGCCTTGCGATGAGCACGGTGGAGACCTACAAGGCCAACATCAAGATTAAGCTCGATCTCAAAGGCGCGGCGCAACTCGCCTCCTTCGCCGCACGATGGATCACTGAGCAGCGTGGTCATTAGTGCCTGAACGAAAAAACCCCGTTCAGGCACGATTTTGGATTTTAGATTTTGGATTAATTGAACGACATTCAGCCGGGTAAAACATAGTGGTTTTCTTCCTGGTGACCTCGGTTCAGCATTTCCGTTCAGGGATTAGTCATCGGTCATTGGCCATTGGACACTCAGCGCCCGGTGACTATTGACCTATGCGCCTCCTGGCGGAATCCGCTACCCCCCCCCCCTCCGCCATACCAAAATCGTGCCCTACCCACGATACCACGATCACGGAATTTGGTTAACAATACGCTAACAATAATCTAACAATACTCAAACGGTTCCCCCTGTGAAAAAAGGCGATCTCATCGTTGTCGTGCTCCTGGCGGAAGCCCAGGAAAACCATTGCGTGTCGGAGCTATCGTTGGATCTCAACGCGATTACGGTCGCGGGCGAGGCCAGCAGGTTGGCCGCATCAAAACGCCTGCTCAAGTTAACCGATCCGGATGTCGCCATCGTCGTCATGAACGGGTCTGTCGCACGCTGCTTGCGTCTTGTGCGGGGGCTCACGCGAGTCTGTGATGTTCCTGTACTGGTCATATCGTCCCGCGATGAGCGTCTCTACGCCGACCGGGCCCTGAGCGCCGGCGCGAGAGGCTACCTCATGGCCGACGTGTCACCCGACACCCTTGTGGCCGCCATTCGGGCCGTCAGCCGGGGGGAGGTGTACCTGAGCGGCACGGTAAAAACCAAAGTGCTGAAGGGCTTCTTGGAAGCCGCTCGGAATGCCGGGGATGAAGCATGAACGGCAAGTCGCATGTCGATTCAGGTTCGAGGTGGGGCACGAACACATTACCTGCACGGGGGGTGATTCAGAGGAGCAGGTGCTGCGGGAGGCGCCTGTGCACACGTTCGGGAGCCTTAGAAGGAGTAGGTTGATATGAAACTGCGCACGCAATTGCTTTTGGGATTTGGGGTGGTTTTCACGGTGATACTGGTCGTCGTGGGGATCAGTTATCAGACGACACGCTCACTGCTGAACATGAATACGTCAGTCGAGCATGCACATGAGATTATGACGAAGGCCCGGAAAGTGCAGAAACTGGTTGTGGATATGCAGGCCAGGAAGCGGGGCTTTCTGATTACCGGCAAGGACGCATACCTCGCGCCTTTCGAAGAAACCATACAGGAATACAAAGAGGAAATCGCCGAACTCAGGGTGCTGGTGACCAATGACCCGCAGCAGACCGAACGTGTGGAAGAGGTCGAGAAGCTCGTCCATCGCTGGAGCCAGACCATATCGTTGCCCCAGATCGAGGAACGCCGGAAGGTGAACGAAGGCGAAGTCACATTGTCCGAATTCATCGGGAAGGTGCAGGAAGAGGAAGGCGGCGAATACCAGCTTTTTGAAAACGTGCGTTCAGAACTCAGCGCGTTCATCGATGCACACCGCGCTCAACTCAATTACCAACAAGAAGCGGCTGCAACCGCGGCTGACCGCAGCATCTTGGCCGTATTACTGGTTGCCATTGCAGGCTCACTCCTGGGAGTTGGGGCCATGCTGTACGTGGTTCGTTCCACGTTGAGGCAGGTTGGGGGCGAGCCTTCGGCTATTGCGGCCGTTACCGAGCAAATCGCCAACGGAAATCTCGACATCCAAATCGAAAGAGGAACCGGGATCCGCGCATCGGTCGCGAGAATGCTGGAGGCGCTTCGGACGAATCGGGACCACACACAAAGACAGGACTGGCTAAAGACGGGTATCGCCCGTCTGAACGGGGCGATGAGCGGGGACCCGGAGATCGATGTGCTGGCCTCGAAAGTCATTTCTGAAATGGCGACGTATCTGGATGCACAGGTTGGGGCGTTTTACATTCTGAACGCGGAAAGCGGAACGTGGAGCGCGGAAGAAAGAGAAAGTCCTCAAGCGGGCGAGCACCCGGATTCCAGCTCCGCGGTCCTGAGGCTCGTGGGAAGCTATGCCTACACGAAGCGCAAGAAACTGTCCAACGTCTTCAAACTGGGAGAGGGCCTGGTCGGCCAGGCGGCGTTGGAGAAGCATCAAATTCTCGTCAAGAACGTGCCCGAGGACTACGTGAAGGTGACCTCCGGCCTCGGCGAGCGCATTCCCACATTCATTTGCGTGACCCCATTTCTGTATGAGGAGCGTGTGAAGGGCGTTGTCGAAATCGGGACGTTGTCCGACATGAGCGATCAACAGATGGATTACCTGACGCAAGCGATGCCGGCGCTGGCCATCGCGGTGGAAAGCGCCCATAGTCGGACACAGCTCGCTCGATCCCTGGAGGAATCTCAGCGGCTCACGGAGGAACTGCAGGCCCAGCAGGAAGAGCTGAAGGCCGCCAATGAAGAACTGGAAGAGCAGACCCAGCGGCTCCAGGAGTCGGAGGAACGGCTCAAGACTCAGCAGGAGGAACTGGAAGTCACGAACGAGGAACTCGAAGAAAAGAACGACCTGCTGGAACGCCAGAAAAGAGAAGTCGAACAGGCCAGAAGCCAGATTGAGGAAAAGGCCGCGGAGGTGGCCCTGGCCAGCAAGTACAAGTCAGAGTTCCTGGCCAACATGTCCCACGAACTGAGGACGCCGCTCAACAGCCTTCTGCTCCTGGCCCAGGGCCTCGCCGAAAACAGGGAAGGCAACCTGACGGCTGATCAGGTGGAATCCGCGAAGATCGTTTACAACAGCGGGAGTGATCTGTTGCAGCTCATCAATGAAATCCTGGACCTTTCCAAGATCGAGTCCGGCCGCGTGGAACTGCAGTCCGGACAGGTGCGGGTGACCGATCTGGCAGAAGGGGTGCGCACCTCTTTTGATCACCTGTGCAAAGAGAAGGGCATCGACCTGGAGGTGACGATAGCGGATGACGCCCCGATAACAATCACCAGCGACGGGAAGCGTGTGCAGCAGATCATTCGGAACCTGGTGTCCAATGCTGTCAAGTTTACCGAAAAGGGCGGAGTAACGGTCACCTTCGAACACGGAACTGGCGAGCGCGGAACGGGGAACGCGGAGCGCGGAAGAGAGAAGAAAGAGGGCATTCCGAGTTCCGAGTTCCGAGTTCCGCGTTCGATCGACATACTGTGCATTTCAATTGCAGACACCGGCATCGGCATCGTCCCGGAGAAGCAGAAGGTCGTCTTCGAGGCATTTCAGCAGGCCGACGGCGGGACGGCACGGAAGTACGGCGGCACAGGCCTGGGACTTTCCATCTCCAGGGAGCTGGCGCATCTGTTGGGAGGCGAGATTCATCTGGAAAGTGAGCCCGGCAAGGGATCGACATTCACCCTCTATCTGCCCATCGAAGGCGGAACGCTGAGCGCGGAGCGCGGAAGCGAAAAGGAGAGGTCTGTTCCGAGTTCCGCGTTCCGAGTTCCGCGTTCGGAAGACGTTCCGAGTTCGATTGCGGATGATCGTGAGAAGCTCGAGGCGGGTGACAGGGCCATCCTGGTCATCGAAGATGATCCCAAGTTCGCGCGAATTCTCTTTAATAAGTGTCACGAAAGGGGATTCAAGTGTCTTGCTGCACCCACCGGCGAGATGGGGCTGGAACTGGCAGCCAGGCATCTGCCCACCGCAGTGATCCTCGACATCCGTCTGCCGGGAATGGACGGCTGGTCCGTCCTGCAAGCGATCAAAGAAGATACCCACACCCGGCACATCCCCGTTCACGTCATTTCAATAGAGCAGTCGTCGACCGAATCGCTTCGCAAGGGCGCTGTGGGTCATGTGGTCAAGCCGGTTACCCTGGAGGACCTCGAGGCTACTTTTCAAAAACTCGAACAGGTCTCCCCTGGGCAGCCCAAACGCGTGCTGGTGGTGGAAGACGACCC
>ENA-OSEO01004312-OSEO01004312.1-sediment-metagenome-genome-assembly--contig:-NODE-4312-length-15196-cov-3.700179_pt1 | contig 15196 bp, 14 predicted proteins | sample MGYA00237883_ERZ534232 | MGnify/ENA metagenome assembly ERZ534232 | reverse complement strand
CGATACCATGACGCTGTTTCTGGATATCGCTCGGGATGAGCATCGGATCGAAGGGATTCGCTACGAAGACATTACCGCTTACAACCTTTGCGAATGCCTGAACATCGAGCCCGGGATCATCGATAAAATCGTCAACCGGATTCAAGACGGCGGGTATCGCGCCCCCTTAAAACCCATCTGCGGCGCACCCCGGGTGCTGGCCAGAATCGGCCGGCACCACCGACCGGTATTGATGGTCACGGCCCGACCCCATCCGGGTCCGATTCCGGAATGGATCCGCACAACCTTGTGCCTGCCGGGCTCGCATGTGGAGATCGTGGCAACCGGATCCTTCGAGGGCAAGGTGGATGTGCTGCTGCAACGGGGGGTCTCCTTTTTTGTGGAAGACCGGCTGGAAACATGCTATGGCCTGAAAGCGGCCGGGGTAACCCCCATCCTGTTCAGGCAGCCCTGGAACCGGACGATTCATCCCTTTATGGAAGTGGGCGGCTGGCACGAGCTGGAAGCTTTGATGCATCTGCCTTCGAGATGACCGGTATGGATCGATACATTCAAGACTACATCGCGTCGCTTTCAGCCGAGAAGGGATACTCCGAGCATACCTGCCGGGCCTATCTGAACGACCTTACCGAGTTTGAGCGGTTTGTCGCGGCGAAAGGAGAGCGGATTCCGGACCCCGAGCCGACCCAAGCGCAAAAGGGCATCGGCATCGATGGGTTGATCATCCGCGAGTACCTGGGGTTTTTGCATAAGCGGAACAAGAAGGTCACCATGGCGCGAAAACTCTCCGCGATCCGGTCCTTTTTTAAGTTCCTGGTCCGGCAGGGCATCCTTGTGGACAATCCGGCCGATGGTGTCGCCACACCGAAGTTGGACAAAATGATCCCGGACACCGTATCGGTGGACCACGTGTTCCGCCTGCTCGATGGGATGACCTCCGAGACCCTGTCGGATTTGAGGAACCGGGCGCTGTTTGAAACGCTCTACTCGACGGGGATACGGGTCTCCGAACTGGCCGGGCTCAATCTGCTGGATATCGATTTTGCATCCGGTTTGATCCGGGTCCTGGGCAAGGGGCGCAAGGAGCGCATCGTTCCCATCGGTCGAAAGGCCCTGGCGGCCATTTCCAGATACCGGGACGGCTTGCACACCGCGGCGGGAGAAAGGGCAGGGGGTCTATCGGCGGATAAAAACGGTCCGGTGTTTCTGAACAAAAACTTGGGCCGGCTCACCCCGCGGTCCATTGCACGGATACTGGATAGGCTTGCACGGGCCTGCGGGATGCCCACTCAGGTATCGCCGCATATGCTGCGGCACAGTTTTGCCACCCATATGCTCGATGCCGGTGCGGATCTCAAGGCCGTGCAGGAGATGCTCGGGCACAAGAGTCTTTCAACGACGCAGAAATACACCCATGTCAGCATCGACCGGCTGATGAAGACCTATGACCGGGCGCATCCCAGAAAATAGAATCGGCACCCGCCAGGTCGACAACCGGCGGGGGGTGCAGCAAGAGGCGGTCTTGTGAGCGGGAAACAGATCCACGGCACCACCATTCTGGCCGTCCGGAGCAGGGGAAAGCTCGCGGTTGCAGGAGACGGGCAGGTGACCTTTAATGAAACGGTGGTCAAACATCGCGCGGTAAAGGTTCGAAAAATATACAACGGCAGCATCGTGGTGGGATTTGCCGGCGCCACCGCCGATGCATTGAACCTTTTTGACCGGTTCGAATCGAAACTGGAGCGCTTCAACGGCAACCTGACCCGCGCCGCGGTTGAGCTTGCCAAGGATTGGCGGACCGATAAGGTGCTGCGCCGGCTGGAAGCCCTGATGATCGCCGCCGACACCCAGCGCATGTTCCTGATTTCGGGAAACGGGGATGTGATCGAGCCCGACGAGGAGATCCTGGCCATCGGTTCGGGGGGCCTGGGAGCCCGGGCGGCCGCAACCGCGCTGCTCAAGCATACGGATTTGACCGCCCGGCGGATCGCCGAGGAGGCCATGAAGATCGCAGCCGGGATCTGCGTTTACACCAACGAGACCTTAACGGTTGAGGAGCTCTAAGGGAGGATACCCTTTTCAGTCGATGCAGGATTTGAAGCCATCTGAAATTGTCGAGGCCCTCGACACTTACATCATCGGCCAGAACAACGCCAAACGGTCGGTGGCCATCGCGCTTCGCAACCGCTGGCGCAGACGCCAGGTGCCCAACGAGCTTCGCGACGAAATCGTACCCAAAAACATCATCCTCATCGGACCCACCGGGGTCGGAAAAACCGAAATTTCCCGGCGGTTGTCGAAGTTGACCGATTCGCCGTTCATCAAGGTGGAGGCCTCCAAGTTCACCGAGGTCGGGTATGTCGGCCGGGATGTGGAATCCATGATTCGAGACATCGTCGAACTTGCCGTCGGTCAACTCAAAACCCGGGAGCAGGAAGCCGTTCGGGAAAAGGCGTGGCAGAATGCAGAAGAGCGGATGCTCGATCTTTTGCTGCCCAAACCCCCGGCTGCTCCACCCATCGGCGAGGCCGGCGTGCCCGCGGTCCTGTCCGTCGGGGAAAAGGACAATACGGAAACGACACGGGAAAAGATGCGGAAAATGCTGCGTGGGGCCAAATTCGACCACCGGTATGTCGAAATGGATGTTCCAGAGAAGAGTACCCCGGTGGTGGAGATCTTTTCCAATGTGGGGATGGAAGAACTCGGGGTCAATTTCAAGGACATGTTCGGGAGCCTATTCCCCAAAGCCACCCGGCGTCGCAGGATCAAGGTCTCCGAGGCCATGCAGATGCTGGCGCAGGAAGAGGCCCAGGGGCTTGTGGACATGGACAGAGTGGTCCGGGAGGCCGTGGAAAAGGTGGAGCAGACCGGGATCGTTTTTCTCGACGAGATCGACAAGATCTGCGGCAAGCACGGCGGTCACGGACCCGATGTGTCCCGGGAAGGGGTGCAACGGGATCTGCTGCCCATCGTCGAAGGGTCCACCGTCACCACCAAATACGGTCCGGTCAAGACGGATCATATTCTGTTCATCGCCTCGGGGGCGTTTCACGCCAGCAAACCGAGCGATCTGGTTCCCGAACTCCAGGGGCGATTTCCCATCCGGGTCGAGCTGGATTCGCTGGGGAGCAGGGAGTTCGCCCGCATCCTCACCGAGCCGAAAAACGCGCTGATACGGCAATACACCGCGCTTCTGGAGACGGAGGGGGTCCGGGTGGTTTTCAAAGACGGCGCCGTGGAGCGGATCGCGGCCATTGCCGAAGAGGTCAACCACCGAACCGAAAACATCGGCGCCCGACGGCTGTACACCCTGATGGAGCGGTTGCTGGAAGACGTCCTGTTCGATGCACCCGATGTGGATCTTCAAGAGGTCCTCATCGATGCGCCCTACGTGGACGCCAAACTCAAAGATATTAAAGACGATGACGATTTGAGCCGTTATATTCTTTGACCCGGGGGTGAGGGGTACCCGTTCAACCCGGGGTCGAACCCACAGGGGGCAGGGCATGACACCCAATGTTGCAGACATTCTGATCGAGGCGCTTCCCTACATCCGGCAGTTTTACGGAATGACCATCGTCATCAAATACGGCGGTCATGCCATGGTGGATCCGCAGCTCAAGGAAGATTTCGCCCGTGACGTCACGCTGATGAAATTTTGCGGTTTCAATCCGGTGGTCGTCCACGGGGGCGGTCCCCAGATCAATTCCGTTCTGGACCGGATGGGCATTCGCCCCACCTTTGTCCGGGGGATGCGGCTGACCGATGAGGCGACCATGGATGTGGTGGAGATGGTGCTGGGCGGGCAAATCAACAAGGCCATCGTCGCACAGATCAACCGGCATGGGGGCAGGGCGGTCGGGCTTTCCGGAAAGGACGGCGGGTTGGTTCTGGCCAAAAAGCTTCACATCGTGCATCAGGAAGATGAGGACAGCCCACCGGAAATCATCGATCCCGGGCTGGTGGGGGAGGTGACCGAGGTCAGACCCGCGCTGATCAACACGTTGGCCCAGCAGGGATTCATTCCCATCATTGCACCGGTGGGGGCGGGGGAATCCGGCGAAACCTTCAACATCAATGCGGATCTTGTGGCGGGCCGGATCGCCATGGCGTTGTCGGCCGGGCGCCTCATCTTCCTGACGGATGTCGACGGTGTGTTGGACCCCGAAGGATCCCTGATATCCACCATTCATGCCAAAGACATTGCGCAGATGATCCGGGATAAGACGATTTCCGGGGGAATGATTCCGAAAATCGAATGCGCGTCGGATGCCCTGAAGGCCGGGGTGGGCAAGGTTCACATCATCAACGGCAAAAAGCGCCACGCCCTGCTGCTGGAATTGTTCACGGACAGGGGGGTCGGCACGGAAATTATTTTTTGAAGGGAACAGGGGCGTGAAAAAAGATATTCGACACCTGCTGGATCTTGAGCCGGAGGATTTCCATCGGCTGTTGGGCCGGGCTGCGGAATTAAAGGCGATGAACCCCCCGGGGGGGGCGACACAGCCCCTTGCCGGAAAGACCCTTGGGCTTGTTTTTGAAAAGGCCTCCACGCGGACCCGCATCTCCTTTGAGGCGGCCATGGCCCAGTTGGGGGGAGCCTCCATATTCATCCGTTCAAAGGACACCCAGATGTCCCGAAACGAACCGACCCGGGACACCGCCTGGGTGCTGTCCCGGTATCTGGATGCACTGGTCTTGCGCACCTACTCACAGGAGCTTTTGGAGCAATTTGCAGCCGAGGCCAGCATCCCGGTGATCAACGGGCTGACGGATCTTTACCATCCCTGCCAGGTGCTCAGCGATCTGATGACGGTCATCGAATTCAAGGGGGACCCCAAGCCGCTGAAGATCGCATGGATCGGCGACGGCAACAATATGGCCCATTCCTGGATCAATGCCGCCGCGGTTCTCGGGCTCACCCTCGTCCTGGCGTGCCCCGAAGGGTACGGGCCGGATCCGGAGGTTTTGGGCAGAGCACGCGCCCGGGCTCTGGGCCGGATCTCGCTGACCGCCGATCCGGTGGAAGCGGCTTCGGGGGCCGATGTCATCAACACCGATGTGTGGGCCAGCATGGGCCAGGAATCCGAACAGGCCCGGCGGATAGCGGCGTTTCAATCCTTCCGGCTCGATGCCCGGCTCCTGTCGCATGCCCGTCCGGATGCCATCGTCATGCACTGCCTGCCGGCCCACCGGGGAGAGGAGATCACCGGGGATGTTTTGGAAGGAAAACAGTCGGTGGTATGGGATCAGGCGGAAAACAAGCTGCACATTCACAAGGCGATATTGGAAGCAGTGATCAAACGGACATGACCCCCGGCCTCATGCGGGGGAGGTGATTAACGTCTCATCGGAAAGGAAAAGAAGCGGTGTCTCGTAAAATCCAAAGGGTTGTTCTGGCGTATTCGGGCGGGCTCGATACCTCGGTGATATTAAAGTGGCTGATCGAAACTTACGGCTGCGAGGTGATCACCTTCTCTGCGGACATCGGCCAGGAGGAAGAGCTGGATACCATTGAAGCCAAGGCCTACAAGACCGGTGCCCGGAAGGTGTACATCGAGGACCTGAAGGAAACCTTTGTCAAGGACTATGTCTTTCCCGTATTCCGCGCCAACGCCATCTACGAGGGGCAGTACCTGCTGGGGACCTCCCTGGCCCGGCCGCTCATCGCCAAACGGCAGATCGAGATCGCACACCGGGAGGGCGCGGATGCCGTCAGCCATGGGGCAACCGGAAAAGGAAACGATCAGGTCCGTTTCGAACTGACCTATCTTGCGCTGGATCCCCAGATCCGGATCGTGGCCCCCTGGCGGGAGTGGGACCTGAACTCCCGCAGGGCACTGATGGAATTTGCGGCAAAGCACGGGATCCCGGTACCGGCGACTCCGGACAAACCTTACAGCACGGACCGGAATCTTCTCCACATCAGCTATGAAGGGGGCGTGCTGGAAGACCCCTGGCGGGCGCCGGATGAATCCATGTTTACCCTGACCGTCTCCCCCCAGGCGGCACCGGACTCACCCGAGGTGGTCGAGATCACCTTTGAGGCGGGTGATCCGGTGGCCGTCAACGGAACCCCCCTGTCTCCGGCCGGTCTGCTCAAAGCGTTGAATGGCCTGGGATCGCGCCACGGCATCGGCCGGGCGGACATCGTGGAAAACCGGTTCGTGGGCATGAAATCCCGAGGGGTCTACGAAACGCCGGGGGGGACCCTGTTGCGGGCCGCCCATATGGCCATCGAATCGATCACCCTGGACCGGGAGGTCATGCACCTGAGGGATTCATTGATACCCAAATACGCGGAACTGGTCTACTACGGGTTCTGGTTCTCCCCGGAGATGCGGCTGCTTCAGGACATGATCGACCGGACCCAGCGGAATGTGTCCGGTCTGGTCCGTTTGGAGCTCTACAAAGGCAGTTGCCGGGTGCTGGGGCGAAAATCCGACCGGTCCCTGTACCGGGAGGATTTTGCAACCTTTGAGGACGATACCGTTTACAGCCAGAAGGATGCAGGCGGATTTATCCGCCTCAACGCCCTGCGCCTGCGCATCGAAAAGATGCTCGATCTGAAGGGGTGACCCTCCGAACCGACGGAAGCCAGACTTCCGCCAACCTCTGCAAGGGGACAGACCGGATACCATGAAGACGAAGCTCTGGGAAGGACGATTTACAGAAAAGACCGATGCGCGGGTGGAAGCCTTTACGGCATCCATCGATGTCGACAAGCGGTTGTTTGCCCATGACATCGACGGCAGCATCGCCCATTGCCGGATGCTTGCAAAGGCGTCGATCATTTCCGAGGCCGATGCGGCGTCCATGATCCAGGGGCTCGGGCAGATCCGGGAAGAGATCGCCCAGGGGCGCTTCCGCTTCCGCAACAGCCTCGAGGATATTCACATGCACATCGAGGCCCGGCTGGGTGAGCTCATCGGGGATGCCGCCCGGAAGCTGCACACCGCCCGGAGCCGAAACGACCAGGTGGCGCTGGATGTGCGCATGTACTTAAGGCAGCAGGCGCAACAGACCATAGCCGACCTGATCCGGCTCAGGCAGGTGCTCGTCGGGATGGCCCAGGCGAACATCGATGTGATTCTTCCCGGATACACCCATCTGCAGCGGGCGCAACCGGTTTTGCTCTCGCATCACCTCATGGCCTATTATGAAATGTTTTCCAGGGACACCGAACGGTTTCGCGAGGGTTATAAGCGCACCAACGTCATGCCGCTGGGATGCGCGGCGCTGGCCGGAACGACCTATCCCATCGATCGGCCTTACACGGCGAAACTGCTCGGGTTCCCGAAAGTGTCCGAAAACAGCATCGATTCGGTGGCCGATCGCGATTTTGCCATCGAGTATCTGGCCGCAGCCAGTCTTTGCATGATACATTTGAGCCGGCTGTCCGAGGAATTGATCCTTTGGTCTTCCGCCGAATTCGGTTTCATCGAGCTGCCCGATGCATTTGCAACCGGCAGCAGCATCATGCCCCAGAAAAAAAACCCGGACGTTCCCGAACTGGTCCGGGGAAAGACCGGAAGCGTCTTCGGTAATCTTGTGGCCCTGCTGACGATGATGAAGGGATTGCCCCTGGCCTACAACCGGGATCTCCAGCAAGACAAGCAAACCCTCTTTGAGGGCGCGGACACGCTCAGCGCATGCCTGGACATCTATATCCGGCTGCTGCCGAAAATAAAGATCAACCGGGAAACGATGTATCGGGCCACGGCCAGAGGGTTTCTTAATGCCACCGATTTCGCCGACTATCTGGTGTCAAAGGGACTGCACTTCCGGGATGCACATGGGTGCGCGGGTCGGGCGGTGGGCTACGCCATATCCCGGCAAATGGAACTGGACGCCCTGTCCCTTGAGGAGCTCCGGTCGTTTTCCCCGCTCGTCGACACGGATGTGTTTTCCATACTTACCCCCGAGCAGATGATCCGTCGCCGGAGGTCCTTCGGGGGAACGGCCCCCGTAAATGTGAAAAGGGCCATCGCGAAGGCGGAAAAAAACCTGACCGTGGAGAGCGGCAAACTGAGCGGTCAAAGGGCGAGCGCAGCATGAACCGGTTTTTTTTCAAAGCCATTCCAGTGGCGCGTCCCCCGGTCTGTTTCCTGGTTTTCCTCATGATGCTTGCCATGGGTGTGTCCTGCGGGAAAAAAGGCCCCCCGATTCCCCCCCGCGAGGTTCCGCCGCTTCCGGTCGCGGACCTGAAGATGGAAATTCAAGGCGACCGGGTCGTTCTGAGCTGGACCGCACCCGAGGGGGGCCGCAGGATGACGGCAAAGTTGGCCGGCTTTTTCGTATACCGATCCCAGAAGGACTCGGCCGCCCCCGAATGCCAGGATTGCCCCGTATTTTTTACCCGCATCGCCGGTGTGCCCTACAAGGGGGAGACTCCCGGAAAGGAACCGATCAGCTATTCGGAACCGCTGCGGAAGGGGTTCCGCTATATTTACAAGGTGAGGGCCTATTCAACGGTCGGTTTGACCAGCACGGATTCAAATCTGGTGACCTTTGTCTATTGACCGGATGCATCCTTGGAAAATCTCATTTCGATTGCGGTCCTGAACAGGGGTGAGACCATGTGCGGCGCCTGCGCCGATGCACCAGTGCACCCGGAGGCCTGGCATACGGCCTACATTTCCATCGGATCCAACCTCGGGGAAAAACGGAAAAACTGCGAGGCGGCGGTGGCCGAATTGGCGGCTTGGGAAGGGACGGTCTTGGCGGCATGCTCTTCCTTTTACAGGACCGAACCGGTGGATTTTACGGCCCAGGACTGGTTTGTGAATTGCGTGGTAAAGATCCGCACCCGATGGGATCCCGGCCGGCTGCTGGAAAGGCTCCGTAGGATCGAACGCGCCTACGGAAGGGCGGAAAAGCGGATACGGTTCGGCCCCCGTATTCTGGACCTGGACATCGTCCTTTTCGATGGACGGGTGACGTGCCTGCCGGAACTGACCCTGCCCCATCCCCGCATGCACAAAAGGCGCTTTGTGTTGCAGCCGATGTGTGATATAGACCCGGATGTCGTTCACCCGGTGCTCAAACGGACCATGGCGCAGTTAAACCGTCTGCTGGATGTGGAGGGGCAGGATCTTTTTCGCGAACCATGAGAGTGTTGATTCTTATTGCGGTGCTCTATCTGGGGTACCGGTATCTGAAATCCCGGCTGACCGCCCCGCCCCCCCGCGGGCAATCCGCAGCGGATGATTCAGCCAGAAGGATCGACGACGTCATGATCAGGGATCCTTTCTGCAACGTCTATTTCCCCAAGAGAAACGGGGTTCGGCTGACCGTCGATGGGACGGACCTTTTCTTTTGCAGCGAGGAATGCCGGGACAAGTACCTGGCGGAAAGGTCAAAACCGAAAACCGGGTAGTTCGATTCGTTGAACGATCCTCCACCCTTCCGGTGGGCGGTGCGGAAATCCGCATCAAACGGGAGCGGGTCCGGGCCGCCCAGGAGAAAATGGCTCGGGGTGCGCGGGTGGGGGAAGGGATACCCTGTTAAATGAACGCGGGATGAGGGTGAAACCATGCTGGCGGGAAAATTCATCAAATCGGAGATTCGAAACCCCAACAGCCTGACCCTGTACCGGATCCTGGTCATTCCCATCATCGTGTTGCTCATGGTTTTCCCGAATCGTTACTGCACCTTCTTTGCCGCGATCATCTTCAGCAGCGCGGCCGTTACCGACTATCTGGACGGGTATTTCGCCCGCCGACGGCAAATGGTGTCGAGTTTCGGCAAGGCCATGGACCCGATTGCCGACAAACTGCTGACCTGCTCCGCATTTATCATGCTGGTTGCCCACGGCTGGGCTCCGGGTTGGCTGGTTTGTATCATCGTCGGCCGGGAAATAGCCGTCACCGGACTGCGCGGGGTGATCGCCCACCAAGGCGGGGATGTGTCCGCGTCGCTTCTCGGCAAATACAAGACCGGTTTTCAAATCGGATCGGCGATTCCGCTGATTCTTCACTACCCCTATTTCGGCGTGGAGGTTCATGCCATCGGCATGGTGCTCCTGTATGGGGCGATGATATTCACCCTCTGGTCCGGTGCGGATTATTTCATCCGGAACAGAAAACTGCTCCAAAAGTAGCATGTTTTTTGGTTGACAACCCCCGGCATCTTGCGCTAAATATCTGGCTTCGAGCGGGAATAACTCAGCGGTAGAGTGCAACCTTGCCAAGGTTGAAGTCGCGGGTTCAAATCCCGTTTCCCGCTCCATTTTTCCTCCGGCGGCATAGCCAAGTGGTAAGGCAGCGGTCTGCAAAACCGTTATTCCCCGGTTCAAATCCGGGTGCCGCCTCCACGTTTATTGATTCTTTTCGTTCTTTTTCCCAACCCTAAAAGAAAAGGGAAATACAATGAAAGGAACCGACGCAATCGCAAAAGTCCTCAAGGCCGAAGGGGTCGAACTGGTGACCTGTTTTCCCATGAATCAGATCATCGATGCGGTGGCGGCCGTCGGGATCCGGCCCCTGGTCGCCCGGACCGAACGGGTGGTGGTCAACATCGCCGACGGCTACAGCCGGATGAACAACGGGAAAAAGATCGGCGTATCGGTTGTTCAGTACGGACCCGGAGCCGAAAACGCCTTTGCCGGCATTGCCCAGGCATATGCCGACAACTCTCCTGTCCTGATCCTTGCCGGGGCCTACGAGCGGGAGCGGCTGAACATCCCGCCCAATTTCAAGGCCAGCCGCAGCTACCAGCATGTCACCAAATGGACCGAAACGGCGACATCGGTGGATCAGATCCCCCAGCTGCTCCAGCGGGCATTCGCCCTGCTGCGGTCCGGAAAGCCCGGGCCCGTGCTGCTGGAATTTCCCAGCGATGTCATGCTCGGGGAGTATCCGGCTGAACACTTCGAATACACCCCCCGGGGGCGATCCCGCCCGTCGGGGGATCCCGATGAAATCCGGCAAACCGTCACCGCGCTTCTCGCGGCCAAGACCCCCGTCATCCTGGCCGGACAGGGGGTCCTCTACGCCGAAGCCTGGGCCGAGCTCAGGGAGTTTGCCGAGCTGGTGCAGGCGCCGGTGATGAGCAGCCTGAATGGGAAAAGCGCTTTTCCGGAGAACCATCCCCTGGCCCTGGGAACCGCCAACGGGTTTTCCAAGCCCGGAACCGTCGCGCATTTTCTGGCAAAGGCCGATCTGGTGCTCGGCATCGGCACCAGTTTTACCCGATCCAAATTCATCACCCCGATTCCCCCGGGGAAAACCCTGGCCCAGGTGAGCGTCGATGAGTCGGATATCGGCAAGGATTATCCGGTATCCTGCGGGGTTATCGGAGACGCCAAGGCGGTGCTCGCCCAGATGATCGACGAAATCAAGGCCCGACTCGGAGAAGCGGGCCGCAGATCGGAGGCCGGCGTATCGATGGAAATCCGGTCGGTGAAGGACGCCTTTCTAAAAGAATGGAAGCCGAGGATGGCCGCGGCCTACGAACCGATCAGCCCCTACCGGGTCATCGGGGAATTGATCCAGAGCGTGGATCCGAACCGCACGGTGATCACCCACGATTCGGGCTGCCCCCGGGATCAGCTGGTACCGCTCTATGAGGCGGTCGTTCCCAGGGGGTACCTGGGATGGGGCAAGTCAACCCCGCTGGGGTCATCCCTGGGGCTGATCATGGGCGCGAAACTGGCCAGGCCCGACTGGCTGGCCGTCCATCTCATGGGGGATGCGGCCTTCGGGATGGTGGGGATGGACGTTGAAACGGCCGTCCGAAACCGGATACCGATCTTGACCGTTCTGATGAACAACGGGGTCATGGGCGGGTATACCAAAAAACAGCCCATCGCCTGCGAACGATACGGGGTCGACCGGTTGTCCGGGGACTATTCGACGGTTGCCAAAGGCCTCGGCGCTTACACCGAGCGGGTTGATCGGGTCGCCGAGCTGAAGCCCGCCATCGACCGCGCCGTGGCCCAGACAGAGGGCGGACGACCGGCCCTGCTGGAGGTGATGACCGCAGATGAACCCGATTATCCCGGTGCGTGATCCTGGGGATTCATCAAGCGGATAACAGAAGAAAAGATTCTCATCCCTTTTTCAAAGGGAGGTTGGGCGGGATTTTAAACCGTTACCGCATCGATGCCGCGCTATCCTTCAGATGCCGGTGCACCGGGGATTTCAATACCTCCGGATTGACGATATGCCGGGGTCTGATCCCCCGCATCAGATCGACCACCGGCTGGGCGGTCATGATCTGCATCCCGATTTTTCCCATATCGGTATCCGACCCCACGTGGGGGCTGACAACGATGTTGAGGCCCTGCAAGGGTAAATCGAGATCCCAGATTTCATCCATCCCGTATCCCCAGATTCCGCCCTCTTTGACGGCGTGATAAACGGCCGGATTGTCCACGAGATGCCGCCTGGCGCAATTGACCAGGACGGTGGTCGGGCCCATGCGCCGAAGCTGGCTTTCGGTGATGATGGTGTCGTTGGATGCGGCATGCAGCGTTATGATATCGGCATGCTCGCAGATCCGATCGGGGGAATCCAGATAGCGCAGGTTTACCCGTTCCGCCCATTGTCTGTCCGGGTAGGGATCATAGCCGACCCCCTTGACGTTGAATCCTTTCATCAACTCGAACACGTTTTTGCCGATCGAACCGGTTCCGATGAGTCCGAGCGTCTTGCCCGAGACGTCCAACCGAGAGGGACCCCGTTTGACTTTTCCCCTGCTTGCGGTTTCGTAATGGGGAATCCGCCGTCCGGCCACATCCAGAATCGTCATCACCGTCAGCTCGGCGGTGGGCAGCGCATTGCATCCCGGACAGTTGGTGACCATGACCCCCGCGGCCGTGGCGGCTTCAAGATCGACCGCGTCGAATCCGACGCCGTATCTTGCGATCAATCTCAGTGCGCCGTTGTTTGCGGCACCGACCTTCACGAGCAGTTCGCTCGGATACGCTTCAAGATCCGAAATGACCGCGGCGGCACCGGTCAGCTCTTGTGCGCGCAGGGGAAGTCTCGGATCCCGATCACACCGGTATGCAATCTCAATCGTTCCTCCCGAGCCGTCCGCCAATTCATCCAGCATCCGTCTGGCTTTGCCTTCCTCCTTCGGATGCGTTATGAGATCGTCCAGAAAGCTGGTCGCAAACACGATGACCTTTTCCATTCCTCACCTCCCGGCGGTCTTCAGCTCTTCTGCGACCTTTTGAAAGACCTGGATGGTCTGTTCCACGTCCGCATCGGTGTGGCATGCGCCGACATAGTACTTCTGGCCGCCCTTGAGGATCCCGTGTTTGTGCATCGCCGCCTTGTATTTTGCCATCATGCCCGTATCCGCCTTCAACCCGTCGCGGTAGGTTTTAACGGGCCGGTCGGTGAAATAGACGTCAAAACAGGTCTCGATCCCCGATACCTGGGCGGCGATCCCCACCTGGGTGAACGCATCGTTGAGCGCATCCATCAGTCTGCGGCCGGTGGCATTGACCCTCTCATAAAATCCGGGCCGCTTGAGGATTTCAAGCGCGGCCCGTCCTGCGGCCATGACCACCGGGTTGCCGCTCAACGTGCCGACCATGTTGACGAAATCCGCTTTCTCCGTATTGAAGGAATCGCACACCGACATGATCTCTTCGCTGCCGGCCACGGCTGCAAGCGACATTCCCCCGCCGATGATCTTGCCGAAGGTGGCCATATCGGGGGTGACATTGAAAACTTCCTGCGCGCCCCCGTATGCCATCCGAAACCCGGTCACCACCTCATCGAATATGAGCGGCACCCGGTAATGCGCGGTGATGTCGCGCAGTCCTTGAAGAAAACCCGGGACCGGCGGGATGATGCGCTGGACCGGCTCGACGATGACGGCGGCAATGTTTGACGCCCCGTGCAGCTGCACCAGACGCTCCAGGTCGTCGGCCAGTTCGGCGCCGTGCTCGGGCAGGCCGCGAGCGAACGCGTTGCGCGCCAGATCGTGGGTGTGGCGCAGGTGGTCGACGCCGGCCAGCAGGTTGCCGAAGGCGGTGCGGTTGGGTCCCATGCCGCCGACCGAGATGCCGCCGAAATTGACGCCGTGATAGGCACGCTCGTGCCCGATCAAGCGCGTCCGCGTGCCCTCGCCGCGCTGGCGATGATAGGCGATCGCGATCTTGAGCGCGGTTTCCACCGCCTCCGAGCCGGAATTGGAGAAGAACACATGGTCGATCCCCTTGGGCATCAACTCGACCAGGCGCGAGGCGAAACGGAAGGCCTTGGGGTGGCCCATCTGGAAGGGCGGCGCGTAATCCATCTCGGCCACCTGTTCCTGCACCGCCTTGACGATGCGCGGCCGCGCGTGGCCGGCGTTGACGCACCACAGGCCCGCCATGCCGTCCAGCACTTGTCGGCCGTCGTGGCTGCGATAGTACATGCCCTCGGCCCCCACCAGCAGTCGCGGTGCGCGCTTGAACTGCCGATTGGCGGTAAACGGCATCCACAGGGCATCCATGTCATTGGGCACGGCGACGGTTTCGGGGGCGGACATCGAAGCTCTCCTGGCGGATCGGGATGGCGCCATCATTAGGGGGTTGTTTTGGACATTGAACAAGACATTATCTTCTTGATCATTAATGCATTGTTTTTTATGGATTCCTTTTCTGTTCCGTTTAGTATGCTAAACAGATAAACAGCAGGAGCCGCAATGGATATCGATATCGCCGGCCGCTTGCGCCAGCTTCGCGAACGTCACCAGTTGTCGCAACGCGAACTGGCGAAGCGGGCGAGCGTCAGCAACGCAACCATCTCGCTCGTCGAATCCGGACGGCTCAATCCATCGATCGGCAATATCAAGCGCATCCTCGACGGCATCCCCATCAGCGTCGCCGAATTTTTCGCCATGGAGGTGGAAACCGAACGCCCCCAGGTATTCTTCCGCGCCGCCGAGTTGATCGAGATCGGCCGCGACGACATCTCGTATCGCCAGGTTGCCGCCCGCCTGGCCGACAAAGCGCTGCAGATCCTGCACGAGCGCTTCGCCCCCGGGGCGGATACCGGCAAGATTCCGCTGCGCCACAAGTCGGAAGAAGGTGGCGTCGTCATCAAGGGGCGCATCGAACTGACCGTAGGGGATCAGGTGCGGGTGCTGGAAACCGGCGACGCCTACTACTTCGACAGTACCCTGCCGCACCGCTTCCGCAACATCGGCGACGTCGATTGCGAATTGATCAGCGCCTGTTCGCCGCCCAGTTTCT
>ENA-OSEO01004311-OSEO01004311.1-sediment-metagenome-genome-assembly--contig:-NODE-4311-length-15208-cov-68.610469_pt1 | contig 15208 bp, 15 predicted proteins | sample MGYA00237883_ERZ534232 | MGnify/ENA metagenome assembly ERZ534232 | reverse complement strand
AAGGTTGGCTCGTTAACGGTGTGGGGCCTCCGCCCCCACACCCCACCACCGGCCATGCCGGTGGTTTTGACCGATAATAAAAATAAAATAGTGATGGGCTCGGGAGGGCTGAATAACGGGGGCTGAAACAGGTGTCTTAGGCTTGAGACACTTGTTTCTGAATCATAAGTCCGTGTCGCTTCAAAAGCCTGTACATGGTGGCCCGGGAAACGCCCATGCTTCGGGCCGCCCGGCTGACGTTCCAATTGTTTTCCATTAAAGCCTTGAAGATAACATTTTGGTTATGCACAGACTCTTGCGGCTTATGACTCGACGGCTTCATGGAAGAGGCCGAGATGTCTTCGGGCAGATCGGAGGGCGCAATACTTTCCCCTTGGGACATGATAAAGGCATATTCCATCACATTTTTCATTTCCCTGATATTACCCGGCCAGGAATACAACTTAAGCGCCTCTATAGTCGCGGGGTCCAATCTTTTTAAGGGATTTCGGGTTCGAGCGGATATTTGCTTGATGAAATAATCGGCTAAAAGAAAGATATCATCCGGCCGTTCTCGAAGAGGAGGAAGGGAAATAGTAATGACCTTAAGACGATAATACAAATCCTCTCGGAAACGACCTTGTTCGACCTCTTTCTCTAAAGGTTTATTGGCGGCGGCGATTATTCGAACATCCAGAGAAATCCTTCTGTTGCTCCCGACCCGAAGGATCTCCCTTTCTTGAATAAATCGATTCAGATAAATTTGAATGTCTAAAGGTATCTCCGAAACTTCATCCAGAAAAATCGTCCCCTGGTGGCAATATTCAAACTTGCCTATCCGGCCCTCTTTTTGCGCCCCGGTGAAGGCCCCTTTTTCATATCCGAAAAGTTCACTGGCTAAAAGCTCCGAAGGAATGACGGCGCAGTTGACCGCCAGGAAATGACCGGCGGACCGAGGACTGTTTAAATGTATCAGGCGGGCGAACAGTTCCTTGCCGGTTCCACTTTCGCCGGTCAGGAGAACCGTCGAATCAAAGGGAGCCACCCTAAGGGCCCGCTCCAAAGCCTTTTGCAGAACCAGGCTCTGGCCTATCAGGACGGGCGAAGAAAAGCCATTCCTTCCGCCTTTTCTTTTCCAAGCCTTCACCTTTAGACGGTCGGGATCGTCGACAGCCACAAGATAACCGAGTCTGATTCCCTCGTGCCTTATGGATTTGATGCGGACGAGGGTGCTTCGGCCTTCCCGATCCACGATTTCTTCCAAAACCTCTTCCGGATCGGTGTCCGGGCTCTGTAAAACATGAAAGACGGGGAACAAGAGGTCAAGGTTATTTCCCATTGAGTTGTTTTCCAAAAGCGGTTTGGCCCCCTCGCTGAACGTTCTCACTGTTCCCTTATTGTCCGTAATAATGAAATCCTGCGATTTCAACTGACCGATGTCTTTGAGCGCCTCCTTGCACAGCCAATATTCCTGTTTACAGTGCCGGGTAAAGATCGACCACTCGATTTGGCGAACCGTCTCTAAAAGTAGTCCATAGGCATGGCGGTGGTTATCGTTTACCGGCCCGGATATATCCAGGACGCCAAGAATTTTTGAGGCGAAGGGATCGCGGATGGGGACGCCCGTGCAAATGAAATTATGCCCCCCGAGACAAAAATGCTCCCCGGAAATTATTTGAACCGGGCCTCCCAACGTAAGGCAGGTGCCGATACCGTTATTGCCGATCGTGTTCTCGGCGAAACTATATCCTTCCTTGAAGTTTATCTCCTCTAAAACGGGATGAATGGCCGTATCGCCGGCAATTTTCAGGATTATTCCTTTATGATCGCAAAGGGCCGCTACGCACCGCAACCCCCTTAACATCTCCCCCAGTTTTTGGAAATAAGGAAAGGATATGGAAACAATATCGAAAGGATTGTCATCCTGGCCCTTGCCGGCCTCATTTCGTTCGGGCGCCGCCTTTCTGTAGGGATCCACCCCCCTTTCCCGGCACCGCCTCCAAGCCTCCGAGACAACCGGGCGAACGAGTTTCGGTTCCAGCCGGCCGGTTTCCATATAATCGGACCACGCTTTTTCAAGCCGCGGCTTTATGTCCCGAAAATTTACCTTTGATTCCAGATAAAGAAGCCCATAAAAATCGGAGGCAAACATGGCCTTTTCTCCCTAGCGTTTACAGGGTTTGTGGAAAAAATAAGCTCCAACCCACAAAAATAAGGCTCCTGACCTGCTTCTGAAGGAGACGTTTACCGGTTTGCTGTTATTACTCTTATACTGAAAATATATTTCAGATTACCTTTTAATTGTCAACCCAATCTTGGGACCTCTGGCCGGTAAAATTTATCAGTATGGCAATAATTATAGCGTTTCTCTAAAGTTCTTTCCTAATAGAGCCAGTGATGGTGTTTTGCTGTTTCCGATTATTGGCCCAAAGAAGCGCCTTATCGACTCGTTCGATTAGTTTCTCGTAGTCCTTGGCGAGCAAAGGGGTCAGGAGCCTTTTTTTAGGGCTCCTGACCCCTTTTTGCGTCCAAGCAAAAAATGCACCTTATCGGAAATTATTTTCGAGAACCGCTATAATAATTTATCATAGTTAACCTCGTGGTGAGTATGAACGTTCGGGTTTCCGCGGATGAGAGTTTTAGGGACTCCCGTCCCGACATCCGGGAAGGCGGGCGACCCGCCGGCCTTAGGCAACCGCTCTGCTTATGTTTGATGTTGGAAAAAGGTCGGAAAAATTAAAAGGGCCGCGGACATGAAATCCGTGACCCTTTGATTAACCTGGTGCCCAGGGCGGGAATCGAACCCGCACGAGGCTTGGCCTCAAGGGATTTTAAGTCCGAAAAATAGGTTTGGGGAAAAGTCAATGAAATCAAATAAAGAGGCGAAACGACTTGGATTTTCGGCCCGAAAATACTTTAGGTTTTGTTTGTTTTTTTAGACTTTTTCGGGCACAATGGGCACAATTTGGGCACAATTTTTCAGGTTGACCCCAAGACGGTCCAGGGGCGGGCCGACAGGGACAGGTGAAGTCATGAAGCGAATATTTTTAGTTGTGGTGGCGGCCATGGTTTTGGGCCTGGGTCTGGCCGGGCCGGCCCAAGCCGATTTTGAGGCCGGAAAGGCCGCTTTCGAGCACGGAGACTATGAGACGGCCTTCAAGGAATACAAGGCCGCCGCTGAACAAGGACACGTCGAGGCGCAAGGCAGTCTCGGGTTAATGTATGCCGAGGGCCAAGGCGTGCCCCAGGACTATTCCGAAGCCCTTAAGTGGTATCGAAGGGCCGCCGAACAGGGCCACGCCAAGGCGCAGGCCAGTCTCGGGTTCATGTATTATGGCCAAGGCCAAGGCGTGCCCCAAGACTATTCCGAAGCCCTTAAGTGGCTTCGACTGGCCGCCGACCAGGGTAACGCCGACGCGCAGAACAATCTCGGGGTCATGTATTATTATGCCCAGGGCGTGCCCCAGGACTATGCCCAGGCGGTCAAATGGTATCGGCTGGCCGCCGAACAGGGCGACGCCTGGGCGCAGGCCAGTCTCGGGTTCATGTATGGCCAAGGCCAAGGCGTGCCCCAAGACTATTCCGAAGCCCTTAAGTGGCTTCGACTGGCCGCCGACCAGGGCCACGCCGGCGCGCAGTTCAATCTCGGGTTCATGTATGCCAAAGGGCAAGGCGTGCCCCAGGACTATGCCGAAGCCCTTAAGTGGTTTCGGCTGGCGGCCGAGCAGGGGCACGCCGTGGCGCAGTTAAAGCTCGGGGACATGTATGGCCAAGGCCAAGGCGTGTCCCAGGACTATGCCCAGGCGGTCAAATGGTATCGCCGGGCCGCCGAGCAGGGACACGCTTGGGCGCAGTTCAATCTCGGGGTCATGTATGCCAAAGGGCAAGGCGTGCCCCAGGACTATGCCCAGGCGGTCGAATGGTATCGGCTGGCCGCCGAACAGGGCCACGCCTCCGCGCAGAACAATCTCGGGTTCATGTATGCCGACGGCCGAGGCGTGCCCCAGGACTATGCCGAAGCCCTCAAATGGTTTCGGCTGGCCGCCGAGCAGGGCCACGCCGAGGCGCAATGTAGTCTCGGGGTCATGTATTACCAGGGCCAGGGTGTGCCGCAGGACTACGCCGAAGCGGCCAAATGGTTTCGACTGGCCGCCGAGCAGGGCCACGCCAAGGCGCAGTTAAATCTCGGGGCCATGTATGGCCAAGGCCAAGGCGTGCCCCAAGACTATTCCGAAGCCCTTAAGTGGTTTCGGCTGGCCGCCGAACAGGGCCACGCCAAGGCGCAAGGCAATCTCGGGGCCATGTATGGCCAAGGCCAGGGTGTGCCTCAAGACTATCAACTGGCCTACATGTGGTTTAATCTGGCCGCGGCCGGAGCCACGGATAAGGAACTGCGGGACATGGCGGTCCGAAACCGGGACCTAATCGCCGAAAAGCTGACTCCGGCCCAACTGGCCGAAGCCCAGAAATGGGCGCGGGAATGGAAGCCGAAACCTGAACAAAAGCGATAAACTCAACCCTTGACCTGATACTAAATATTGGTATAATAACATGACATGGGACGTTCGCCTTTCCAGGAAAGCGGCCAAGGCGGCGGACAACCTGCCCCAGGCCGTTCAATTATCTCTGGCGGTCCTGGCCAAGGAAATCGAACTGTCCGGCCCGGTCCGGGGGAACTGGCCCAACTATGGGAAGCTGGCCCCCGGTCGGCACCATTGCCATTTGAAAAAAGGCCGGCCGACTTACGTGGCGGTTTGGGAAGAAAGGGCCGGTGAAGTTAATATAGTCGAGGTGGTTTATGTTGGCCCGCACGAAAAAGCGCCCTACTGACGAAACAGTGGAAATCCGCCTGCGCGGTCCCCGGAAAAGCCGGGCAGCGGCCGTCCGGGCGGTCGAACCCTTGGGCTTTGTGGACGTGTCCGAATCCCTGCCCTGGCGGTCCGTTCTGCCGGAACCCGCGCCCGGTCAGGCTCTAAAGGGGGCGCGGGCCAAGGAAGGCCTGACTCAACGCGCCCTGGCCGACTTGTCCGGCCTGCCCCAGAGGCATATTTCCGAGATGGAAAACGGCCAGCGGCCCATCGGCAAGCAGACGGCCCGAATCCTGGCCCGAGCCTTGAAAGTCGACTACCGGCTTTTCTTGTGACCTTCAGTTTCCAGGGCTAGGGTCGCTCCCGAAAAGATGAGAATCCCCGCTCATCCTGGCCTGGTTCATATCCGGGGGCGGTTTAGGGGAAGCGCGAATGTCAAGACGGATTACATGGCTGAACCTACTTGAAAATTGGAATTTGCAAGATCTTGAGCTTATGGAATATGTAAGGTCGGGCGGTCTTCCGACTTACACCAAACAAGGGAAGCGGGTATTTGATTACAACTATTATTGGTGTCGTATTAATAGTAAAACCAGAAAATCACTTTCCGATATGTTTATCAACCTTTTTCCCGATATGTTAGAAGATGAGATAAAAGATATAGGGGAAATAGACGATTTACTATCAGCGGAGGATTCAAACGAAGAACAATCGTTTGATGATCCTTCTTCGGTAGAGCTAATAGACTTTGGCCCGTCCCTTAAAATGCTTGAAAAAGAAAAATATGACCGCCTTTTAAATGATTGCCAATCTTTTATTTTTAAAATCGAAGACGTTAGGGATTTTGCCGAAGAAAATAATCTTCCGTATTATTTTTTAGATGAAGAAAACATAAATTCAACTGCCCCCACTGGCATTGAAACTTTAAAGGAAACGCAATATGAATTCTTACAAGAAGAACCGTCTTGGACAATTACCTATTAAGGCAAGACTTCACGTGGTCTGAAGGGCAAAGGGTTCTTCGACTTGTATTTTCTTGTTTCACATCCAAACAAAGATTGGCACATTACCGAAATAGCCAAAAATGCCGGAGAAAATGTTAGGAAGGAAAATGCGCCTCATATCATAGATGAAAAAACCCTTGGCCAACTGTGGAAAGAATGTAAGGATTGTCAGGCTGAAATTGACGAGGCAGAGGAAAGTAAAAGTAATAAAGGTTCCGAATGGGTTGATAGAATCAGACAGAAGCAAGAAAAGATTTTTTCCGAAATAAATTCAGTCACGGATGTGACGGGGAAAAGAAGAAGGTTCAGAACTCCTGAAACTCAAGCAAAAGAACGTATTTCTAAAAGAATTGATCGCGCCTTAGATCAACTCAAAGAACATAGTGAGGATGCTGCCAGGCATTTTAGAAATTCTCTTTCTCCGTTGAATTCATATACAATCGCTTACCGCCCTAATCCTAAACCTGACTGGCATTTTAAATAATAGCTATCCACTCTCCCACCTCAAAAAGATACTTAAGACAAAAGTAGGACACAAAAAGTCTCACACGAGACACTTTTTGTCACGCCTTCCTTTTTAAAAAGATAGAGAGGAAAGGCAATGGAATATGAAAATCTTAGCTGTGTCACTCGCCTAGACCCGGCCGCTTTTTTACACCTGAAAGGATTTCGACTCGTTACCGTCAAGCCCGACGAGAACGACCCAAGCCGAGGCCAATTTTTCTTTGTGAGAGAACCGGGTTTTGACGAATCTTTAGCCGAATTTTTTTCTGGGCAAGGGCTTGTCGAACCGATGGCATATTTAAGAAAACTTCGTGATTTAAAAGGGTTGGCCGCGGAAATTTTCGCCGGGCGGAAGGCCCTGGACGCCGGAGGTTATTTGAAGTGACCCCCTTGCTCCAAGCCGCCCTGGACTACCAGAAACGGGGATTCAGCGTTATCCCGGTCAGGCCGGACAAAAAGCCTCATATCGCTTGGACAGAATTTCAGCAACGGCGGGCGACACCGGACGAGATTAAAAGGTGGTGGAGCAAATGGCCGAAGGCGATGATCGGGGTCGTGACCGGCGGAATATCGGGTTTGCTGGTGGTCGATTGCGACACGCCGGAAGGCTTCGAAAAAATCCAAGAAATGTTGCCCGACAGCCTGATAATGCCTCTGACCCGAACACCACGGGGCGGCCAGCACCTATATTTCAGCTTTCCTGATGACTGCAAACCAACTATCGGGGCGGGCGTTATTCCGGGAGTGGACTTTCGGGGCGAAGGCGGCTATATCATCGCCCCGCCGAGCGCGAACGGCGAAGGCAAAAACTATGAGTGGCAAATCAGCCTGGATGAAGTCGCCTTGCCGGACATGCCTAGCTCTTTATTAAATCTTCTTTTGCAATCTTCTCTTAATAACTCTTATAGATCTTGTACTCTTTCTTCTAGTACTAGTACTCTTAAGGGCGATGAAGTCACTTTTGAAGTCAGTGACTTCAATCGACTTCAAGTGACTTCAGGTGACTTCGGGATTTTTGAGCAAGGGCGGCGCGACAATGACCTTTTCCATGTTGCCAATTGCTTAACCAAGGGCGGTTGTGAACCAGCCTTTACTTCACAAATCCTTCAAATTCTTGCCGAAAATTGTAAACCGCCTTTCCCGGAAAAAGAAATCGAGGCGAAAATTTCTTCCGCTTTGCAACGGGCCGAGAAGCGGGAGATAAATTTTGCTCAAGAGGTCCGCGACTTCGTACTGACTTCAAATGGCTTCTTTTTGACTTCAGATGTCTTCAACCGACTTCAAGTGACTTCAAGGCAAGAAAAAAAGAACGTGGTCCTGGCCTTGCTTCGTCTGTTCAAGGACGGGTTGATCGAACGTCACGGGGAAAAGGACGGGTGTTATCGACGAATCGAGAACGAAGTTGAATCCATCGACTTCATGTCCGCCTCAGACGAGACCCTCAATATCCGCTGGCCGTTCAAGATCGAGCGATATGTTTTGACCTTGCCCAAGTCCGTCATCGTTATCGCCGGTGAACCGGACGCCGGGAAGACGGCTTTTCTTCTGAACCTGGTCCGCCTGAACCAAGATCGGCATGACATTCATTATTTTTCATCTGAAATGGGCGCGGTCGAGATGAGAAACCGGCTTCTGAAGTTCGATTGCCCGCTCGATTCCTGGAAATTCAAGCCCAAGGAAAGGTCCAGCAACTTCGCCGACGTGATTCAGCCGGACGCGCTCAACATCATCGACTTTTTGGAGATAACAGACGAATTTTACAAGGTCGGGGGCTACATCAAACAGATTTTCGAGAAGCTCCGCCGGGGCATTGCTGTCATCGCCCTGCAAAAAAACAAAGGGGCAGACTTCGGCCTGGGCGGGTCTCGGGGCCTCGAAAAGCCGCGCCTCTATCTCACCATGGGTCAAGGCCAGATTAAGATCGTCAAGGCGAAAAACTGGGCGATGGAAAACGTTCGGCCCACGGGCTTAACCCTGGACTTTAAATTGGCCGCCGGTTGCCGGTTCATCGTGGATAAGAATTGGCGGTATGAAAGATAAAGACGCCCACAAAAAGTGTGCGGCATATCAATCCCCACTTTGAGGGTGCAATATAGTTAAAGATAATTATGCTTAATTATAATAATCCAAGCGAGTGAAAGATGCTGGTTGAAATCAAGTCCAAAAACGGCTTCAAAACGGTTGACCTGAACCGGGGCCGGGCGATCAGGGAACGTTGCCTTAATTGCGTCGGCTGGGAAACGTCAAGGGTCTGGTGGTGCGAGGCCCCCGACTGTCAACTTTACCCCTTCCGCATGGGCGACAAAGGCCGGCCCGGCGAAAAAGTCAAAGCGATTCGTAATTACTGCCTTTGGTGCTGTAACGGCAGCAAGGTTGAAGTCGGGCTTTGCCCGGTGACATATTGCCCGCTCTGGCCGTATCGCCAAAGCAAGGTGGACCGGTCTCTAAATTTGGCCGAGAAGCCGAAAAAACCGGGCCAGGCTGGCGTTTGAAAGACGCGGCGGTTTGACCCTATACACAACCATAGGCCAAGACCAGAAAGTCGATTATGAGCCGTTTTTCGCCTGCGCGTGTGGTGTGTGTGCCGGGAGAAGATATTATCTTCCCGACGGCCCCGACCCGGTTCCGGTCCCCCCCCCGGCAGCCCCCCAGGATATTTATTGCCTCACTTCTTTTGTCTCGATTCCTTGGCCGGGGGCCGGGGAAGCGGTCTTCCGGCGGCGGTTTCCGGGATATGGCCGGGGTCTCTTTCCCAAGGACATAGGGCTTTTGGCGATGATAAATCCGGGCACAATCCGGGCACATGGGCTTGAAAGTGGCTGAAAGGCAAGGGAAAAAACAGGAACAAGGGATTAATAATCCCAAAAGGTGTCCCAAGCTGCTGACCTTAAAACAGGCGGCGGAGCTTTCCGGTTTGACCACATGGTGTTTGCGGGAGCGGGTTTGGAAGGGCGAACTTCCCTTCTATCGTTTAGGCGAAAAGAAAATATACGTTGCTGAAAGCGACCTGGCTGATTATCTGGCCGGGCAAAGACAAGTGTTTGGACAATGACCGGGATGCTTGGTTCATGTCCAGGCCCTGTTGACTTGACAATAAATTTTTTTGGGTTTATTATCTACTAGTAGAAGTTATTTTAGGGGGTGAACATGCAGAAGGAAAAAGCACACACGGCGGCTCAACGGCGGTGGCGGTCCAGGATTTACGCCCAAGGCGGAAGACAGTTCGCCTTGACCTTGACGGCGGCGGACCTGGACGCCCTTGAATCCCTGGCCGAAAAAACCGGTCTAAGCCGGGCCGAAGCGGTCAGGGCGGCGGTCCTGGAAACCTTAAGGCGAAAGGGGTAACTTATGGGCATGATCTACCAGAGGGGTAAAACGTGGTGGATTAAATACTATCACAACGGTCGGCCGGTTCGGGAATCTTCCAAGTCCACAAAGGAAGCGGAGGCCAAGCGACTGCTTAAACTTCGGGAAGGCGAAATATCCACAGGCAAGACGCCGGGCTTTTACTTCGACAAAGTGACTTTTGAGGAACTGGCCCAAGATTTTTTGACCGACAGAGCGGTCAACGGAAAGGGCGTGATGGAAGCAAAAAAACGGCTGAAGCACCTTGAGGCCCTTTTCGGCGGAATGAAGGTCACGGCCATAACCACGCCCAGGATACAGAAATATATCCAAGGGCGGCTTGAGGCCGGGGCCGCGAACGCTTCGATCAACCGGGAACTGGCCGCCTTGAAACGAATGTTCAACTTGGGGGCCAAACAGACTCCGCCCAAGGTGGCCCTAGTCCCCTATATTCCTATGCTGACAGAAAACAACGTCCGGACGGGGTTTTTCGAGCCCCACGAATTTCAAGCCTTAATGAAGCACTTGCCGGACTATCTCAAGAGCCTGACGGTTTTCGCTTATCAGACAGGGTGGCGGTCGGGAGAAATCCGGGGCTTGACCTGGGAGCAAGTTGATTTAAGAGAAGGCGTGGTTCGGCTTGACCCCGGCCAGAGCAAAAACCGCGAAGCGCGGACTCTGTATCTGAACGGTCCGCTCAAGGAAATCCTGTCCGAAGCCTTGAGCAAGCGGCGGCTGGGCTGTCCCTTCGTCTTTCACCGGGAAGGACTCCAGATAAAGGACTTCCGGGACGCATGGACGCGGGCCTGTCAGGCCGCGGGCCTCAAGGGACGGCTTTTTCACGACCTGCGAAGGACGGCGGTTCGGAACATGGTCCGGGCCGGGATTCCCGAGCGTGTGGCGATGATGGTTTCCGGTCACAAGACCCGGAGCGTCTTTGAAAGATACAACGTGGTTTCGGCTGAAGATTTGAAGCAGGCGGGACAACGGCTGGCGGACTATCTCGGGCACAGTCCGGGCACAATTTTGGGCACAATTGGTGAAAATGGCGAAATTGGCGGGCGCGATGGACAAGGGCAACTAGTTGAAATAACTGGTGCCCGGGGCGGGAATCGAACCCGCACGAGGCTTGGCCTCAAGGGATTTTAAGTCCCTTGCGTCTACCAATTCCGCCACCCGGGCCTGTTCGTCTTTTTATCCCTTTTGCCGGTCCGATTGTCAAGATATAAGGGAGGGCCTTATCTTGCGGGGAAAGTGTTCCCCTTTGGGCCTAATCCCTTTATAAACAGGCCCGGACAAGATTCAAGGCCTTTTATGGAACAAGACTATCCGGTTGGTGTTGGTCCCGGCCCGATTGTTGGTCACCCCCCAGATGTTCGAGGTCTTGGTGAATTCCTGGAGATTGACCAGGATCGCCTCGCAAGCGAATCCGGCCGCCATCCCTAAAGGAACCACCTGCTCGTCAAGGTTGATCCGCCGGTTTCTCACTTCACCGACCTCGAAGGCCGTCCAGCCGTCCGGCCGGGTTATTCTGAACAATTCCCGGAAGACCGGGGCCATGGCCGTCAGCCATTCATCCAAGGCGGCGGTCATGGTTATGGTCCCGCCGATGGCGTCGGCGTCAAGGTCGTTGAACCAGCAGCGCAGCCAGTTGTCTTGCGCATATTGGACCACGTTCAGGAAAGGGGGCGAGGTGACGGTCAACCGGACCGAGTCTGAAGGAATCTCTTCGGTCCGTTCGGCCGGGTTGGTCAGAAACAGGCCGGTCCGGCCGGCGGCCCGCAGATTGATTTCCTGAACCCGGCTTAGGTTTCTCAGCAGACTCTTGGTTTTTTTCCAGATCAATTCGCGCGTATTCCGATATTCCGGCTCTTGACCGAGCCGTTTGTTGATCTTGAGCTGTCTCTCCGGCGAAACGGCCTGATTGGGGGGCAGGGTGTAAACCGAAAAAAAACCTTTGGAATGACCGGTCAAGCGATTGGTGGCCACCAGTCGTATCCACCGGTCGAGATCGTCCTCCCGGCCGTCTTTTTTTCGATTGATCAGGTACCTTCGGAGTGAAACGATTTCGGACTCGGTTCGGGCCTGAAAAAACATGGACACATCGATCCCGGCCCGGGCCGTCGGGTCCAGGGGAAGGCCTTCGAGCCGTTTCTTCAGCTCATCCGGGTCGGGCGGGAAGAAGCGGGGCCAAGTAAGAAGGCGGCTTAAGGGGTTGACGTCGTTGGCCGCGATTCGGCGGTTCAATAAAGCGGCTTCGACGGCCGTGGTGCCCCGGCCGGAAAAGGGATCATAAATCAGATCGCCGGGCCGGGACAACCATTCGATAAAGAAACGGGGCAGTTGAGGCTTGAAGCAGGCCCGATAGGAAATTTCGTGAATTGACGAAGCCTGTCTTTGTTGGGCCGTCCAGAATTCATTGACGAATCTCGGGATTTTCGTGCTGTTTATTTCCAGGTGGTCGACTTCGGTTATTTTCCGATCAGGCGGGAACAGGCTTAAATTCGCCTCGTCTCCGTCGAAGACGAAGTCAGCCAGATATTTCGAGATGTCCGAGGAAGGGTTGACGGCCATTTTCAAATCTTAAAGTTTTTTCAGTTGGAATTTAATCGTTTAAAAGAGTTTGCCCTCTTTCTCCTGACCCAGGGATTCTATTTCTTCAAGGGAAGGCAAGGCGTCCAGACTGGGCAGGTCGAAAGTCTCCAGAAATTTTTTGGTGGTGCCGTAGATAATGGGCTTGCCGGGGAGGTCCTTGCGCCCGGCCACCCGGATCAGGCCTTTTTCCAACAAGGTTTTCAAAACACCGCCCACGTCCACGCCGCGAATCCTCTCGATTTCGGCCCGCAAGATGGGCTGGCGATAGGCGATGACGGCCAGGGTTTCAAGGGTGGCCCGGGACAGACGGGTGGGCGATTTCTTTTTCATGCGGAGAATATAAGAAGAAAGCTCCGGCCTGGTTCTGAATTGATAGCCGCCGGCTACTTGACATAAAACATAAGCCCGGCCTGTTTCGTCATACTCGGCCGCCAATTCGTCCATGACCTTTTGCAGGCGGTCGACGGCGACGCCCTCGGTGATTTCGCTGATCTTTTCCAGGCTGAGCGGTTCTTCGGCGACAAAAAGCAGGCCTTCCACGATGGTCTTCAGGCTGAGGCTCATTCCACCGGGTCCTCCTCGGAATCCTGTTCCTCTTCTCGGTTGTTTTCATTCAGCCCGACCTGGACAAAAAGATTTGGCTTATCGGCAAAGAGCAGCATGATGACCTTGGCGGTCTGGTGTTGATACAGCCGCAGGCAACCGGTCCGGGCCAATTCCAGGATGGCCAGGAAGCTCAAGATAAACTCGGCCTTGGTCCGATCCTTGGCGGTGAGTTCTTCAAAGGAGGCTTGTCGATTTTTTCGAAGAAACAGAATGATTTCGTTGATTCTTTCCTGAAGGGTTTTGGTCTCCAGGTATATATCAAGGCCGCTGACGGCTTCGAACTTCGAGACCAGACGTTGAAAAGCATCGATGAGTTCGAACAGGCTGACCTCGATCAGCTCTTCCTCGGCCGGAGCCAGGCCTAATTCCGGCCAGGGAATGTCCCGGGTGAAAACGTCACGGTCCAGAATGGCCCGGCGTTCCAAGGCATCGGCCGCATCCCTGATTTTCATATGTTCCAGGAGAGGGCGGACGATGGCCATGCGCGGGTCTTCTTCCTCCTCGTCCTGGTCCTCTTCCAAAACGGGCAGGAGCAGTTTGGATTTGATCTGGGTCAGCGTGGCGGCCATGAGAAGGAATTCGCCGGCCAGCTCAATGTTCAGCGATTCCATCAATCCCAAGTATTCCAAATATTGACCGGTGATGAGGGCGATGGGGATATCGTAGATGTCCACCTCGTTTTTCTTTATCAGATGGAGCAAAAGGTCCAGCGGTCCCTCGTAAATTTCCAGCTTTACCCTAAGGTCCATCAGCCCGTGAGTCCCTCCTCCGGCCCGGAATCTCACACTCCGCCCAGGAGAAAGCGGGCCAGGATTCTGATGATGGGGAAAATGATTTTGTCCACCAAGCCGGTGAAAATCAACAGCAATAGAATGATGAATCCGTAAGGTTTCATTTTTTCGTATCGACGGGCCAGATCAAGAGGCAGAAGACCGGAGGCGATGTTGGAGCCGTCCAAGGGGGGAACGGGCAGAAGATTGAAAACGGCCAGGCCGATATTGATCAGCACGCCGGTATGAGCGATCAGAACGGCCGGTTTGAGAAAGAAAAAAGGCAGCCACTCGGCCTGGGCCGACAATATTCTGAAAATAAGGGCAAAGCCTCCGGCCATGACCAGGTTGGCCGCCGGACCGGCGGCGGCTACCCAGAGCATATCCTCTCGGGGGCGCCGGAAGTTCAAAGGGTTGACCGGGACCGGTTTGGCCCAGCCGACCATCCGGGTGATAAAAAAGACCAGTGTTCCGACCAGGTCGAGGTGTTTGATCGGATTGAGGGTCAAGCGGCCGGCCAGGCGGGCCGTGGGGTCGCCCAGTTTGAAAGCCGCCCAGCCGTGAGCGAATTCGTGCACGGTAACGGCCAGCAAGACCGGAACGGCCAGGATGGAGATGGTGACTAAAAAATCATTCATTGATTCAAATAATCCGAATTTGATTAAGCCGAAGGGGTGAAGTGCCGGAGCACGTATTCTTCTTCATCTTCATGTGTTTCGATCTCCCCATTGAGTCTGGCGTCCAAGAGGGCCTTGAAGATTTGCTTGAATTGGGGCCCCGGGACGAAGCCCAGGGCTATCAGGTCGTCGCCGGTCAATTCCGGTCTGACGTGTTTCAACTGGGTGAAGTAGCTGGAAACCGCCCGAGAAGTGGTCTCCCGAGTGGTTTTGGCCATCATGAACAGCAAGGATTCTATGGACAAGGGCTGGAGGAGCCAATAGATTTCGCTGGGACGGACCTGTTTTTTCTGATAAAGCCAGAGCAAGGCCTTGTCCGCCAGCGGCTTTTCGTCGACCAGAACGATTCTTTCCTTCTTCAGCAAACTAAGCCGCTGGCAGACCTCGGCTGTTTCCTGCGGGTTCAATCCATCTAAAAGACCCATGAAATAAACCAGCCAGGCTTGGTATTCCTCGGAAAGATAAGTCAGGTCAAACCAGCTCAGGACCTTCTTGATCCGCCGGAAAAAATCCTTGCGCGAGGCGTCAAGGGTCAGGCTCGAATGAATGAACTTGAGCAGGCCGAACTCGGCCATCCTTTCCACGGCCGGACTGGGGTCTTCCTCGCGCAGGATGAGCCTGATTTCTCCGGACAGGCGTCGGCCGGAGAGTTTGCGGAAGAAATCGTGTTTGACCGCGTTTTGGATCAAGTTGGCCGTAAGTTTTCCGATCTTGAAGCCGAAACGTTGTTCGAAACGGATGGCCCGGAAGACCCGGGTGGGATCGTCGACGAAGCTCAGGTTGTGAAGGACTCGGACGAAGCCTTCCTTGAGGTCCTTGAGCCCGCGGAAATAATCTATCAAAACACCGAAATTCCTCTCGTTCAAACAGACGGCCAGGGTGTTGATGGTGAAGTCGCGGCGATAAAGGTCCATGCGGAT
>ENA-OSEO01004310-OSEO01004310.1-sediment-metagenome-genome-assembly--contig:-NODE-4310-length-15210-cov-3.422652_pt1 | contig 15210 bp, 13 predicted proteins | sample MGYA00237883_ERZ534232 | MGnify/ENA metagenome assembly ERZ534232 | reverse complement strand
ACAGGGCCTCGAATATCCCCACCGCGATCAATACGATGATCAGGGTGGTGATCCGCCGTTTGGAAGTGGCGGTCTGGAGCACCAGGTAGAACATTGCGACATATCCGGCCAGTTTCAGCCCCTCGATGATCACCGGGTGCCGGTAATACGCCAAGCAGGTCCGGGTGAACCCGCCCGTTCCGGCCGCGGCCAGGATGTCCGAAAGAACCGCCTTATCCCCTGCGGTTAAAGGCGAAATCCTTTCGAGCCAGGACAGCGGAAGCGGCACCAGCTGCACCCCGATGACCAGCAACAGCCCCACCAGGATGCCGTCCACCGGGGTGCGGATCCACACGAAAGACCGACCCGGCAGGAGACGATCGATCAGAAAAAGACCCCAGAGCCCAAAGACCCCGGCCAAAACCACCGTATAGGCCCACACGTGCACCGAACCGAATGCCAGCGGGGCGAACACCAGCAACACGGCCACCCCCCAGAATACCACCCGCTCGATCCGCCCCTGCTGTTTCTCAATCATCCCCTCTCGCCCTCCGGACTTCCCGACATCTGTTCTTCCACTTTCTCAACTTCCCAATTTCTTGCTCTTCACCCTTCACCCTTTGCCCTTTACCCTCTGCGCTATGCGCGAGATCGATTCAAAAATTCTCCGCATCCCCGCATAGCCTTTCATCCTAATCATCCGTGGCAAAGCCACTCATCCTAATCATCCCTGCCGTCAGGCATTGATCTCCGCATCCCGGCATTTCCGCATTTCAGCATTTCTTCTATTTCCGCATTCTTCTTACACAAACGGAATGCTCAACTTTTCCCCGACCTCCCTGAGATCCTTGACCACCGCATCCAGCAGCGGGATCCCCTCGGCCTTTCGCTTCTGGATCATGGCGATTTCGGGGTCCCCGGGCACCAGCACCCGCTCGCGCCCCTCGGCCGGTCGGGCGCTCCGCATCCGGCGGATCCAGTTGTCCATGTGATGTTTGAAGGCATCGGCGGGTTGAAAGGCATCGATGCGCAAGGCTCCGAAAAAGTGCCCGATCCCTTCTCCCACCGGGTTTTCCGGAACCGGAAGATAGGCCGGAAAGGGCGGCACCCAGGGGCCGTAATTGGCGCCCGATAAAACCGCGGAAAAAATATCCACGATGGCCCCCAGGCAATACCCCTTATGCCCCCCGGTCTCCCGGGCCCCCCCCACCGGGAGCATCGCCCCCCCTTTGTGGGTGGCATAGGCGTCGGTGGTCGGGTTGCCTTTTTCATCCTGAACCCAGCCCGCCGGAACCGCCTCGCCCTTGCGCTGCTGATTTTCTATCTTTCCGTAGGCCACCGCGGTGGTGGCAAAATCGGCCACAAACGGGGGCTCGTCCCCGGCCGGCACGGCAACCGCAATCGGGTTGGTGCCCAGCAGCCGTTCCACGGAAAAGGTGGGGGCAACGTGCGGGCTTGCATTGGTCATGCTCAACCCGATCATGTCGTGGGCCAGGGCCATCATGGCATGGTATCCGGCGATTCCATAGTGATTGGAATTTTTCACCGCAACCCACCCGGAACCGGCGAGCCTGGCCTTTTCAATGGCGATTTTCATGACATGCGGGGCGACCACCAGCCCCAGCCCCTTGTCGCCGTCCACAAGAGCGGTGCTCGGTGTTTCGTGCACGATCCGGATGTCGGGCCGGGAGTGGATACGACCGATCTCCCAGAGCCGAACATACCCGCTGAGCCGGGCGATTCCGTGGGAATCGACCCCGCGCAAGTCGGCCGTCACCAGCACGTCGGCCGCGGTCCGGGCGTCGGCATCCGAGCAACCGATCTTCAAAAAAACATTTCGACAGAATTCTTTGAGGGTTTCATGAGAATACATGGCAGAATGTCCTTTGGAACTTTTTGTGAATTCATCAAACCTTCGATTTATAGTGAAGCCACCCCCGAGTGTCAAGCAGATATTGCGGACCCCAGGGATGTTGAATATCAGGCAAACGGCTGAAGGGCGCGCTGTCGGAGTAAATGATCGGCAAGAACGACACAGACCATGGCCTCGCACACGACATTGATCCGGGGGATGGCCGAGACGTCATGACGTCCCTTCACGGAGATCGTCTGCGGCCTGCCGAAACGATCTATGGTTTTCTGCTCGATGGCAATCGAAGGGATCGGTTTGACCGCGACCCTCAGCACGATATCGTCCCCGTTTGAGATGCCCGCCAGGATCCCGCCGGCGTTGTTTCCGGAAAATCCGTCCGGAGTGATCGGGTCGTTGTTTTCAGCGCCCGTCATGCCGGCCGCGGAAAAGCCCGCTCCGATTTCCACCCCTTTGACCGCACCGATACCCATCAATGCCCCGGCAAGATCGGCGTCAAGCTTGTCGAACACCGGATCCCCCAACCCGGAGGGAACCCCTCGGGCAACGATTTGGACGATCCCGCCGATGGAATCCCCCTGTTTTCGGATTTCCCGGATTCGTGCTTCCATTTCCTTTGCGGCTTCAGGATCCGGGCAGCACAACGGGTTGGTCGCGAGGGTGTCGAACCGGCAGGATCGTACCCCAATGCCGCCCAGCGCCGCGGTGTACGCAACCACATCGATTCGCGCCGTCTGTAACAGGGCTTGGGCCACGGCACCGGCCGCGACCCGGGCAGCGGTTTCACGGGCCGAGGCGCGCCCCCCGCCCCGCCAGTCCCGGATACCGTATTTTGCCTGGTAGGTGATGTCCCCATGGCCGGGGCGAAACAGGTCGGCGTACGGCCGATATGCGGTCGAATCGATATCTTTGTTTTCGATGACCATCGAGATGGGGGTTCCGGTGGTCATGCCCTCAAACACCCCGGACAGGATATTCACCCGATCCGGTTCCTTTCGCCGGGTACCGGCCGCGGATCTTCCGGGCCGCCGCCGTTCCAGCATGGCTTGCACCCCCGCTTCATCCAGCGGGATGCGCGCGGGGCAGCCGTCGACGACCACCCCCACCGCAGGCCCATGGGATTCCCCCCAGGTGGTGATTCGAAAAAGCGTACCCATCGAACTGCCGGACATCGCCTGTTTCCTCACGTGTCGATCGGTTTAGGTTCTTTTCCAACCTTGTTGGAAAAAAGGGTTCACGGATGACCCGCATTCAACCACTCACCGATTCGGTCGCACACCCCCTCCACGGACAATTCATCGGTGTCGACCGAAAAGTCCTGTGCCTTTTGGTAGAAGGGGGTGCGCGCGGCAAGCGTTGTCACGATCTCGTCAGCGGCGCTATTTCCGGCCAACGCCGGCCGGAACGCGGCCGTGGAGGGATCCTGTTGCATCCGCCTGCGGATGGTTTCCGGCGCGGCCTTCAGCCAGACCAGCACCCCGCTTTTTTTCATGCGCCGGACATTGGCTTCCGCCAGAACCACCCCGCCGCCGGTGGCCACCACCGCCGGGGACAATCGGCAGATCCGGTCCACCGCTTCTTGTTCCAGTTTGCGGAAACGATCCCAGCCCCCGTCTTCAACGATCTGCCGGATGCTTTCCCCGGCTGCCCGGACGACCTCCGCATCCGTGTCGATAAACGACCGGTTCATCCGCGATGCCAGCCGGGATCCGACAGCGCTCTTTCCGCTGCATCGATATCCGATCAAATAGAGGTTCATTGTCGATACAGCCCCTGGAACACCTCCCAGAAGTTGGGAAAGGATTTGGCCACGCACCCCTCCGCTTCGATGACCACCCCCGGAACCCGAAGCCCTGCGATACCGAAGCTCATGGCGATGCGATGATCGTCGTATGTGGCTATGGTCGCCCCGTGGGGACGCCCGCCGTTGATCACAAGCCCGTCTTGGCTCACCCGGGTCTGGATGCCCATTTTCTGAAGCTCGTTTGAAACGGCCGCCAGGCGGTTGCTCTCCTTGAGCGCCAGGTGCGCGACATTCCGGATAATGGTCGTTCCCGGGGCAAACGCCGCAACCACCGCAAGGGTGGGTACCATGTCCGGGATATCGGCCATATCGGCATCGATGGGGTGCAAAGCGCCTCCCACCACGCGAATGCCGTCCGCTTCATACCGGATCCGGCATCCCATGTCCTTGAGCAGCTCGAGCAGCCGAACATCCCCCTGCCGGGAGTTTCGGGGAAACCCCTTGACCTTGACGTCCCCCCCGGTGATCGCTGCAGCCGCCCAGAAATAACCGGCCTGGGAAGCATCCGGCTCCACCGTAAACTCCCCCGCCCGGTAGCAGCCCCCGCCGGGTACGCCGTACCATTGATAGTCTCTGCGGGCGGTGCGGATGCCGAACATTTCCATTACCGCCAGGGTCATGTCGATGTAGGGCCGGGATACCGGCCCGCGGGTCACCGTAATGTCGATGCCGTTTCGGCTGTAGGGTGCGATCAGCAAAACGGCGGACAGAAACTGGCTGCTTTTTTCGCAGTTCAGCCGTATGGATCCGCCGGTTATCCGGCCGCCCTGGATCTCGACCGGCGGGCACCCGTTGTTTTTCAGGCTCATCGCGGAAACCCCCAGTTGGGTCAGGCCCTCGATCAGATCATGGATGGGTCTTTGCTGCATCCGTTGGCTTCCGGTCAGCTGATACCGACCCTTTCCCAGCGTTGAAACCGCGGTCAACAACCGAAGCGAGGTTCCGGAATTCCCCAGGAAAATGGGACCGTCTGCGGCATCGAGCCCCCCCGAGGTCCCGTGCACGATGTAGCGGTCTTCCCGAATATCGATCCGGACCCCCATCCGTTGGAGCGCCTGGGCGGTCAGAAGGGTATCTTCGCTTTTCAATCCGTTGACCAGCGTGCACAATCCATCGGAAAGCGCAGCGGCAATCAGCATACGATGCGTATAGCTCTTGGAACCGGGTACGGCGACCTCGGCCCGGACCCGATCGATGGGTTCAATGGCAATCATGGTGGTGTTGGGTCTTCCTGTTTGGTGTTGATTTCAGCATTTCCGCATCCCGGCATCCCCGCATTCTTCTATTTCAGCATCCCCGCATCTCCGCATCCCGGCATTTCCGCATCCCCGCATTCTTCTATTTCCGCATTTCCGCATTTGCCTTGCCCGCCCAGCGCCCCTATCACGGTCTGCCGCATCACGGCAACGGGCGCAGGCATCCCGGTCCAGAGTTCGAACTGTTTTGCCCCCTGGTAGACAAACATCACGGTCCCGTCGATGGTGGTGCACCCGATCTTTTCGGCATCCCCCAGCAGGCGGGTCTTCATCGGGTTATAGACGATGTCCATTACGATCATGTCCCCGTGGAGGAATCGGGGATCGATCGGCGTGGTGTCCACAGCCGGCTTCATTCCCACCGAGGTGGTGTTGATCAAAACGTCCGCCTGAATCCGGCGGATCTCTGCAAGGGGCAGAAACTCCGCCCCGATATCTTTTGAAAGCCGCTCCCCCTTGTCGACCGTCCGGTTGACGATGGTCACCCGGGCCCCCTCCCGGAGGGCGCCGAACCCGATGGCCCTGGCGGCACCGCCGGCGCCGAGGACGACAACGGACCGGTTTTTGAGGGGTGTTTTTTCCGAAAGCGCGGTGATCGCCCCCCAGGCATCCGTGTTGCACCCGAAAAGGGTCCCGTCGCGATGGATCACGGTGTTGACCGCTCCGATCCGGGCGGCAAGCTCGTCCACTTCATCCAAAAACGGCATCACGGACTGCTTGTGGGGAATGGTGACGCTCACCCCCTGGATCCCCAGCGCGCGAACCCCTCGAACAGCCCCTTCAATATCCGAAACCCGGAATGCCAAAAATACGGCGTTGACCCCCAGGTGGGAAAACGCCCGGGTGTGCATGATCGGGCTCAGGCTGTGCGCCACCGGATCCCCCAGAACCCCGTAAAGTCGGGTATGTGAATCGATCGGCATGGTCATCACTCCAAAGACGCTAGGTATGGGCCCTCGGGTAGGAGCCCAGCCATTTTAAAAACAGGCAGAGCGCTTTCATCTTCTCTACGGTCTGCTTCACCGCAGGTTCGGCGATGTGCCCCTCCAGGTCCACAAAAAACATGTAGCTCCAATTCTCATGCCGGCTCGGCCGGGATTCGAGCTTGACCATGTTGATCCCCCCCTCGGAGATGGGCTGCAGCACCCGGTAGAGCGCACCCGGAACGTGGGAGGTCACAAACATGATGGAGGTCTTGTCCCGGCCGGTTTGGCGGATGTCATTTTTTCCGATCACCAAAAACCGCGTCACGTTCCGGGACATATCCTCGATTTTGGAGGCCACCACCTCCAGTTTGTAGAGTTGTGCGGCTTCACGGCTGGCGATCGCAGCGGTTCCCGGCTCCTGGGAAGCCTTCCGCGCAGCCTCCGCCGTACTGCTGCAGTCCGCCAGTCGGCATTTCGGCAACTGCTGCCGAAGCCATCGACGGCACTGGGCAAACGCCTGGGGATGGGAATAGATCACCCGTATCTGCGACATGTCGCCGGTTTTCGAGAGCAGGTCATGGGAAATGGCATGATAGATCTCCGCGCAAATCTTGAGCTCCGATTCGGGAAAAAGATCCAGCGTGTAATTGACGGCCCCTTCAATGGAGTTTTCCACCGGAACCACCCCGAAGTGATACGCGCCCTTTTCCACCTGCCTGAAGATATCCTCGATGCTGGGTTGTGGGAAAAAGGAAACCGAACGTCCGAAATGATTGATGGCCGCGATATGGGTAAAGGTGGCTTCCGGGCCCAGATAGGCGATCCGGTGGGGGCTCTGTATTTCCCGGGCCGCGGCAATGATTTCCGTAAAGACATGCCGGAGCGCTTGCCCGCTCAACGGCCCCGGGTTGAGGTCATGCAGCCGCTTGATCAGTTCGCTCTCCCGGGCGCTGTCGAACACATGATTTCCCCCCGCGGCTTTGAGCCGCCCGATCTCCTGTGCCGTGAGCAGCCGCTGGTTGATGAGCTGAAGTATCTGTTCATCGATCGTGTCGATTTCAACCCGTTTCCGGGCGATCTCGCCATTTTCATTCATGGTCACTCCCCTTTATCCAGGCAAACGGTTCCGCGTTCAGAGTTCCGGGTTCAAGGTTCCGGGTTCAAAGTTCCGGGTTCAGCGGTCACTGGAGGGAACAGCCGCCTTGTAGAGCCTGCCCGTCCCTTGGATCCGGTAGGATCCGTTCCCGGCCGGCATCAGAATCGACATCCCGCGGGTTACGCAAACCCCTTCTGGTTCCCCCCCGGCGAAAACCCGCACCGTCCCCTGGGTGCAGAGCAAAATTTCGACCCCCCGGGTTTCGGGTCCGTGATAAATTTCTTCTTCAAGGGTCAGCACGGAAAGCGCGAACTCCGGGGCAAAGCTGTCATAGATCCCCTCTCCGGTCGTTTGTTCCCTGGGTTCGAGGATCTTCGGGGGGCTTTGGTCAACATTCAGGATTTTCAGCAATTCGGTCACGTCCACGTGTTTTTCGGTCAGACCGCATCGAAGCACGTTGTCGGAATTGGCCATCAGCTCGATTCCCGTCCCCTCCAGATAGGCATGCAGCTGACCGGGGTTCAGAAACATGGCCTGCCCGGGCTCAAGACGGATCAGGTTGAGCAGCAGCGGCGAGGCGGTTCCGATATCTTCCGGATACGCCCGGTGCAGCGTGCGGATCCACCGGTTCGCCGGGGCGTTTTCTTTTATCTTTTCAGCGCTGTCCACCAGTTCGGACAAGATCCGGCGCTTTCTTGCGGGGGAAAGCGTCAGGAGGGTCTCCAGGAATCTTTTCAGCCCTTCCGAATCCTGGGTGCGTTCAAGCTCCCGGATCTCGCCGGAAAGGCTTGTGGGGCAGTATCTTTTCAGATCGGAAAGGATCCGGGGGATCTTCCGGAAACCGTTCAACGCCCAAAACGGCGTCAATGCGCAGATACACTCGGGTTTGTGCAGATCATCCTTATAGTTGCGTTCAGCCGCATCCATCGGAATCCCCTGTGCATTTTCACGCGCGAATCCTTCCTTGGCCCGAACCCGGTCCGGATGGGCTTGAATGGAAAGCGGCCTTTCGGCCGCCAGCACCTTGAAAAGAAAGGGGAGCCGACGGTTGAACCGCACCGCCACCTGGGACCCGAGGATAAATTCGGGATGCGCATCGATGAGCCGGATCAGGGACACCCACTTTCCGTTGGTCTTGACCCTGGAGGGTGCCTTTGGATGTGCGCCCATCCAGAGTTCCGCCTGGGGTTTTTTTGCAGGGGTCGATCGTCCCAAGAGCTCCGGTATGGCCGTATGGGACCCCCAGGAATATTCCTGTATGGTATTTTTGAGTATATAGATGCGCTTCATCCTGCATCCGTGCCCGCGGGTTCCAAACCGGAGGCTTCCCCCACCGGATACCCGCCTGTATTGAATTTTCGGGCGATGCCCCTGCCCGCCCCCGTCCTCCCGGCTTGCCAGGAAAGCCGGTTTCCTGTTATGCTTTAAAATAGCCGATTTTCTCTGAAGCAGTCAACCTTTAAGAACCCGTATCACGATGGACCCGGCAAACCATAGGATCAGACAGGAAATTCTGGAAATCATCGAAACCGGCCTTTCCACCCTCACCCCGCTTGAACTGGAAAGGGCCCTGTCGTCTCGTTTAGCGGTTCAAAAACACCGGTTTCGCAAGGTCCTCCGATCGCTTGTCTCGGAGGGCATCCTGGCCTACTCGAACCGTTATGGTCGAAGCGTTGTGGGGGTATCCCCGCTCAACCCGATTCGTATCACCGATTCGCTCAGCATCCTGCCCCCGGGCGGGGGCGCTGGAGGGGAGACAAATGAGACGGTAATTGAAATTTCACCCGGTGCCGCCTTTGGATCCGGGGAGCACCCCAGCACCCGGCTGGCCGCCGGGGCCATTGCGCACGTCCTTTCGTGCGCGGCCCGGCCGATAACGCCGATACCTGCGACGGCGCTGGATGTCGGAACCGGCTCCGGGGTGCTGGCGCTTGCGGCCCTCCGGTTGGGCGTTGCTTATGCGCAGGGGATCGATATCGATCCGTGCGCCCGGTACGAGGCAGGACAGAACGCGAAGCGCAATGGGCTTTCCAATCGTTTCACCGTATCGGATACCCCCATCCAAGGGATCGACGCCACCTTCGATCTGGTGATCGCAAACCTGCGGACCCCCTCCCTGGTTCGGCTGCTGCCCGAATTTGCGAGGATAACCCGGCCCCAGGGCCACCTGGTGTTCTCGGGGGTCAAAACCGAAGAAGTCCCTGATGTCGAGCGGCTGTGTGCAGCGCACCGTTTCTGCCGGATATGGTGCCGACAGGAAAAGGGCTGGGCCGGGTTTGCTTTCCAGAACCAACGGCTTGCCTTGCCATCGGGTGATTTTGCTTGATCTTATGCCGAATCATCGATAATTCCGGGAATCGACCGGATGATTCATATTCACCACAGGACACAACGAATGGGAGGTCAGAATGAAATACCGATATTTGGGAGACACCGGCATCCAGGTATCCATGCTGGGGATGGGAACCATGACCTTCGGCAGGGAAGCCGATGCACACGCTTCAGCGGCGATTTTCAACCGCTGCCGGGAAGCGGGAATCAACCTTTTTGACTGCGCAGATGCCTACAACAACGGGGTGTCCGAAGAAATTCTGGGCAAATTGACGACCGGCTGCAGGGATGAGCTGATCCTTACCAGCAAGGTCTACGGCCAAAGCGGCCCGGGCATCAATGACCGGGGGTTGTCCCGCCGGCACATCATGGCCGCTGCGGAGGCCAGTCTTCGGCGGCTGAAAACGGACCGGATCGATATCTATTTTTTGCACCATCAAGACCTCAACACCCCCCTGGAGGAATCCCTCCGCGCCCTGGACGACCTGGTCGCCCAGGGAAAGATCGTCTATTCGGGTGTCAGCAATTTTCCTGCATGGCGAACCGTCAAAGCCCTGGGGATCTCCGACCGGAGCGGGTGGCACCGCATAAAGTGCATCCAGCCCATGTACAACCTGGTCAAACGCCAGGCCGAAGTCGAGTTGCTGCCCATGGCCCGGTCCGAAAAACTGGGGGTGCTCTGTTACAACCCGCTGGGCGGGGGGCTGTTGAGCGGTAAGTACGCCGACACCGGGCGCCACACCCCGGCCCGGTTCGACAGCAACACGATGTATGCCAGCCGGTACGGCGAAGCATGGATGCGGGCGTCCGCCGAGCGGTTCTGCGGTTTTGCACGCGAACGGGGGATTCATCCCGTGAGCCTTGCGGTTGCCTGGGCCGCCCATCACCCCGCGGTGACCGCACCGATTATCGGCGCACGGAATGCCGGCCAGCTGGAAGATTCGCTGAATTCGATTTCCGTCGGGATGACACCCGAATTATACGACGAAATATCCGCGCTCAGCCCCCAGCCGGCCCCCCCGGACGATCGGAGCGAAGCGCCCGAATTTAGAAAATGAACCTTTTCTTTTATCCTCAGGACCCCGTCGGCATGACCTGTGGGTTTGCCGGGGTGATGCACCCCCTGGCGGCGGAGTGCGCACCGGTTTTTTCGAGGCGGAGGATGTGGGTGATGCAGGGCAGAATTTCAGACGGCTGGTGGGTGACATACAGCAGGTTTGTGGGAAGATGCCGGCCGATCTGATCGATCAGGTCCAGTATGATGCCCCGGTTGGCCGGGTCCAGACCCTGGCAGGGCTCATCAAGGATAAGAAGTGCCGGCGATTTGACCATTGCTCTGGCCAGAAGTATCAACCGTTTTTCTCCATCGGAAAGCCGATCGAACCGGCGCTCGGATAAGTGGGCGACCCCCAAACGCGCCAGCCATTCCTGTGCCTGCCCCCGCTGCTGTGGCGTGGCGAACCGATAGAGCCCGATGGTGTCGAAAAAACCGGAAAGGACCACATCGCCCACCGTCATCCGCTTGCGGTATTGGATCTGGAACTCCGAAGAGATGATGCCGATCCGTTTTTTGATTTCCCAAATGCTTTCGCCGGTTCCCCGGCGGCAGCCCAGCACGTAGATTTCGTTGGCGTAGGCCTGGGGGTTGTCCCCGGTGATCATCCGCAGCAGGGTGCTTTTCCCCACCCCGTTGGGACCGATGACCGCCCAGTTTTCCCCATCGCGAATGGTCCAGTTCAGATCTTCGATCACATGAACCTGTCCATATCCCACCGTGACGTTCTTCATTTCGACAACAACCGGCTGCCGGTGGACCCCCCGAAGATTTTCAAGCGCAAGCCCGGGGTGCAAGCGAAGGGAACCATTGGTCCCCCCGGAGTAAAGCGCCGAAAGCCTTTCTTCCCGGAGAACATCCGCCGCTTTTCCCTTGAGAAATATCCGCCCGGCTTTCAGGCACAGCACATGGGTGATGTTCGATGTAATTTCGTCGATCCGATGGGTCACCAGGATGATGCGGGTGGCGCCGGTGGTCAGCCCGGCGATGCAGCTTTTCATCCGTTGCCTGGCGTCTTCATCCAGCCCGTCAAAGGGTTCATCAAGGATCAGCAGCCGGGGGGACTTGAGCAATGCCTTTGCGATCAGCATCTTTCGCATCTCCCCGGTGGACAGAAAGCGAATCTCACGGTCCAGAAGATGCACCATGTCGAGCTGTTCCAGGATCCGCTGCAAGGGGTCCGATCCGGCTGCAAAATCCGGCTGAAAAGCGGAAAGATTTTCCCGGAGGGTCTCAAAACGATCGATATCTCCGGCAAACATCCGGGATTCGTCCCGTTTGATGTCGCGTTGGATGGTCCGCTCATGCAGGCCGAAGGATACGTAACCGACGGCCCATGGCTGGGTTTGGTGAAAATGGCGGACAATTCTTCCCCTGGCCACCGGCACCTCCCCGGCGATGGCCCCCACCAGCGAGGACTTGCCCGCGCCGTTGGGTCCCAAAACCGCCCAGTTCTGGTCATTGAGAATCCGCCAGGATGTTCCCTCGAGAATGAATCGCTCCCCCAGCCGCAGGGTAACGTTTTCAAGGGTAACCAGCGGTTCGGCTTTTTCGGGAGGTAGGGGGGCGGCCTGTTTACATGCGCTCATGGGTCCGGTGATCGATGCGGGTCTGCTTATGGAGGATTTCACCGGTCAATCAAATCCGTTTGATATTGCGGATTTCATAAAGCTGTGCGTTGTGAATGTATTTGAACAGCGTCTCCTGATCCTCTGGGCCCAGTTCGCCGAACCGCGCACCGACAAACCCGTTGGCCGCGGTATCGGCGATGGATTTTCGCGCGATTTCGATATCGGTGGATATTCGAAAGGGCTTCTGATCCGATTGGGCCTCGGCCAGAGTGAGCAAAATCGGTATTTGCGTGTCGAGGGGGATGTTCAACAACGGGTTGTCCTTTTTGCCGACCCGCCTGGGCACAAGGAATCCGACCCCGGTGACCGAGATGTCCTGAACCGTGAAATAGGTGCCGGACACGTAGGTGGCATTGCCCAGGCGGATGGTGGCTTCCACATTGTACCGGAGACTGGTTCTGAGGCGGTAGGTGGTGCGAAGATTGATCTTGCGCAGCCGCGGATCATATTCGATCACGAAAAAATTGTCCGTCACCCGCTCCGAAATCCGATGTTTGTTCAAGAATTTGATGATACGGCACCGCAGCCCCACGCGGACCATGCGGTTGAGTTCTTTTTCCAGCAGGATGGCGATATCCATCGACTGGTATTTAAAACTCGGCAGCACCTCCGGCCGTGTCTGGTAGATCAGCATCCGGTTGGCGGCATAATCGCAGCCATGGATGCTGGTCGGCAATACGATGGGAAGCTCGCCCTCGAGATCAAATGCCACTTCGATCCGGGTGCCCGCCCTGAATATGTCTTCGATGGCTTCATCGATATCCAGCTGATTGAAATGAAGGCTCATAAAACTCCACGAATCGAATAATCTTATTTACTTTTTTGAAAAGTTCTAATACCAAAAAATGGAATGATGTACAATTTTAATTTTGATTTTCCGTGTGTGCACAGGATGAACATCGCTTTTATTCACTATCATCTGAAAACCGGGGGGGTCACAACGGTGTTGCGCCGGCAGGTCGAGGCCCTCAACGGCATCTGCCGGGTGCTCGTCCTGACCGGAGAGCCCCCGAAAACCGCCTTTCCCGCGGAAACCGTTTGCATCCCCGGGCTGGGCTACACCCGCGGTTCGGATGCTGCGCTCGACCCGGGGGCGGTCTCCGATGCCGTGGTTTCCGCCATATCGAATCGATGGAAAGCCGGCTGCGATCTGATCCATGTGCACAATCCCACCGTTGCAAAGAACATCCATTTTATGAAAATCCTCACCGCCCTGCAGATAAGGCAACAGAACCTTTTCCTGCAGATTCACGACTTTGCCGAGGATGGCCGACCCGATGCGTATTTTTCCGAACCGTATGTGGCGGATTGCCACTATGGTGTCATAAACTCCCGGGATTACACCCTGTTGATACGTGCGGGATTAAAAAAAGAAGGCCTCCACCGAATCTTCAACACCGTTGAAGCGCTGGGCCCGAAACCGGGTGATGACCGGGGTACGGATCGGATCCTGTACCCCGTCCGGGCGCGGCGGAGAAAAAATATCGGTGAAGCGGTTCTGCTGTCCCTGTTCATAAAGGACAACGAATTTGTCTCCATCACCCTTCCGCCCATCAGCCCGGTGGACATGGAAAGCTTTGCGGGATGGCGGCGCTTCGCCGATGAAAACCGTCTGAAGGTCACCTTCGGGGAGGGGTTGAAAACCGATTTCGGAAGTCTTGTCGGATCGAGCCGCTATTTTCTCACCACCAGCATCACCGAAGGTTTCGGCTTTTCGTTTCTCGAGCCCTGGACAGCCGGAAAACTGCTCTGGGGGAGAAAGCTTCCCGAGATCTGCGATGATTTCGAAAACAGCGGCATCCGGCTGGACCATTTGTACGATCGGCTCGAGGTCCCCATCGGGTGGCTGGGCAAAGCACGGATGGTCAAGACATGGTGCGCCTGTGTGGAAAAAAATGCGTCGCGTTTCGGCTGGCCGATATGCCGGAAGGAAATCCGCGAAAAATTTGACGCATTGGTTCATGCCGGGACCATCGATTTCGGCTTGCTGGGCGAGCGGTTCCAAAAAGAAGTCATCCTGCGGGTGTGCAGCGACCCGAGGGCGCGGCAAAAGCTGGTATCGATCAACCCTTTCCTCCACAACCCGGCTGCCGTACCCGGGGAGCAGCCCCTTATCGCGCACAACCGGCAGGCGGTGGCCCAAGCCTACAGCCTGCCCCGATATCGCGATACCCTGCTTTCAATCTATGAAAAGGTCAAGAAAGGCCCGGTAATTCATGGCATCGACAAGAAAAAAGTGCTGGACGCCTTTTTCGACCTGACCCGCTTCAGCCTGCTCAAATGGTGCGATGATGTCGGATAACGACCGTTTAAAGGATTACATCCTGCCCCTCGAGCCGATTCCAACCGGTCTTACCCCCTCGGGAACCCTGACAAGACCGGTCTCGTGCATCCTTTTCGATATCTACGGTACGCTGTTTATCAGCGAATCGGGGGATATCCACAGGGCTGAGGATCGGTTGTCCAAGACCGACCAGGTATCCCGCCTGCTTGCCGCCCACGGCATCGACCAACCGGCCGATGCGGTGCAGCAGGCGCTGTTGACCGCCATCCGCAGCCGTCACCGATCGCTTAAAGCGGCCGGGGTCGATTGTCCGGAAGTCGAGATCGATCGTATCTGGATGGAGGTCCTTGGCGATACCGATGCCCGCCGGATCCGGGCATTTGCCATGGAGTACGAATTTTTGGTCAACCCGGTGTACCCCATGCCCCACCTGTCGGCGCTTCTGTCCGGCATCGCCGGCCGGGGGATTCCCATGGGCGTCATCTCGAATGCGCAGTTTTTCACCCCCGGCCTTTTCGAGCTTTTCCTGGGCGCCCCGCCCGAGGGGCTCGGGTTCCGCTCGGACCTTATCTTTCTTTCCTATCGGTTCGGATATGCAAAACCATCGCAATTTCTTTACCGGCGGGCCGCAGAGCAGATCCATCGGATCGGCGCTTCCACAACCGATACCCTGTATGTGGGAAACGACATGCTCAACGATATCCATCCGGCAAAATCCGTCGGCTTCGCCACCGCGCTTTTCGCCGGAGACGCCAGATCCTTGCGGCTGCGAAAAACCGAACCGCGGTGTGAACACCTGGCCGCGGATCTGGTGATCACCGACCTGATCCAACTGCTCGACCACCTAAACTAAAGCGGAATTCCGTAAAGAAATCATGCAACATCACTCCCAATGGTGCAGAGGCCGAACCCCGGATCGACCCGGGAGGGTGGGCAGTGTAGGGACCGGTCCCCGACCGGTCCGTTTGTGCGCCCGCAC
>ENA-OSEO01004308-OSEO01004308.1-sediment-metagenome-genome-assembly--contig:-NODE-4308-length-15211-cov-22.511167_pt1 | contig 15211 bp, 13 predicted proteins | sample MGYA00237883_ERZ534232 | MGnify/ENA metagenome assembly ERZ534232 | reverse complement strand
GAAATATTTGACGAATATGATTTGGAAGAGGTTCTAATCGAGGAGATTGACGAAAATAACACTAGAGTTGACGCCCGGGCTAATCTTGACAAAATAAATGAGATCCTGGAAATCAATCTACCCGAAGATTATGAGTATGAAACTATCGGCGGTTTTGTCTATAACCTGATCGGCAAGATTCCGACAGCCGGGGAAAAGGTTGAGTATAATAGATTGGTTTTTACAGTGGAAAAACTGTTAGGCAGGCGAATCTCCAAAATATTAATTACCAAGAAGACGGTTGATAATAAGTCTGATGGGGAAGAAAAAGAAGAAAAGGAAGTAAAGTGAAAACAGCCGATTTGGTAAAAGCGGCAACCGATGTCCAAAAAAACGCACACGCTCCATATTCGGGATTTAAAGTGGGTGCGGCACTTCTTACAAAAAGCGGTAAGGTTTTTATCGGCTGTAATGTCGAAAATGCTTCTTACGGCGATGCCATATGCGCGGAGAAGGTAGCGGTCATCAAAGCCATATCGGAAGGAGTTAGCGATTTTTCAAAGATGGTTGTCTTCTCTGATGCGGAGGAGCCAGCCAGCCCCTGCGGTTCTTGCCGTCAGATTCTATTTGAATTTAATCCCAATTTGCTTGTCATCATGGCCAATTCCAAGGGTAAGATTGTTGAAATGAAGATTAGCGATCTACTGCCCGATGCTTTTTCGCTCGGGCATGCAAAGAAACTGATTTAAGAATAAAAGTTATTTAACTGCCGGAAACTTTAAACGATTTTTACCTGCCTGATTGGGGCAGCAAAGGAACTTAAATGAATTTTAGTGTTGTTGAGTTAAAGGATTATGATCTTTCCCTCCTGGATGAATTAATTGAACTGCAAAAAGAGACTTTTGGCGATCTTGGATTGGACAAAGGAACTCTGCCACTTATGATACGATGTGGTAGAGTTTTTCTTTTAAAAAAGGACAATAAGGTAATTGGAAGTGCAGAGCTTATGAAAGATTGGACTGATCCAAAGTGCGCTTTTTTGGTTGGTTTTTCTATCAGTGAAGAAGAAAGACAAAAAGGCAGAGGGAAGTATTTTATGAAAGCAATCCTGGATAGACTGTACAAACAGATAGAGAAAATAAGGTTGACCGCATCATCCGAAAACAAGGCTGCTCTTGGTTTGTATAAACAATTGGGGTTTGAGGAAGTCGATTTTTGGAAAGATGCATACGGAGCCGGAGAGGATAGATTGGTTTTGGAGCTGCAACTGCGGGGTTCAGATGAAAGATAATGGTAAATTTAAATCAGGATTTGTTGGCATAATCGGTCGTCCTAATGTGGGGAAATCCACACTAATAAATAGTTTTGTTGATGAAAAAATTGCCATAACTTCGGATAAACCGCAGACAACCCGGAACAAGATCCGCTGTATTGTTAACCGGAAAAACGCCCAAATCATCTTTGTTGATACACCGGGTTTCCATAAACCCAAAGATCCTCTGGGAAAATATCTTAATCAGGCGGTTGAATCTACTTTTAGAGAAGTTGATGCTATCATTTTTGTTGTGGATGCTTCGGAGATAATCGGCAGAGGAGATGCCTACATAGCTAAACAACTGGAAAAGGTAAATACACCGATAATTTTGGTATTGAATAAGATAGATAAAATCGGAAAGAATAAACTAGAAAGTCAGATCGAGACAGGTAAAAAACTGGGTAGTTTTGCAAATATTATCCCTCTGTCCGCTAAAACACGAAAAAATATTATCAAGCTACTGGATTTGGCTACAATTTATATGCCACCCGGGCCAAAGTATTATCCGGACGATATGATAACCGATCAACCGGAAGCATTAATAATAAGTGAGTTTATCAGAGAAAAAGTCTTAAACTTGACCTCCGAAGAAGTTCCTCATAGTGTAGCCGTAGAGATTAATGAGATTAAAGCGCGGTCAAACAGAGACCTAACCGATGTTTTCGCCACAATATATGTTGAACGTGAATCGCAAAAGGGTATTCTTATTGGAAAAGGCGGCACCATGCTAAAGAAAGTGGGAAAGCAAGCCCGTCTTGATATTGAGAATCTTCTCGGGAATCAAATTAATCTGCAGTTGCATGTAAAGGCAAAAAAGAACTGGCGAAGAGACGAAAGGACATTTCAGCAGTTTGGCTATGACCGGTGAGATATTGGATTTATTTTCAATGCTTGCATTTCTCAGGCGGTAGCTCTACTATTCTGATATACTTTTCAAATAGAACGTTAAATAGTCGCGACTTAATGTAGGAGGAACCTTAATGACTTCAGATGAACTGGCCAAAAGTATTGATTTTGCACTTCTGCTGCCTGATGCCTCGGTGGATGATGTTACCAAGTTTTGTAAAAAGGCTCTTGAGTATAGTTTTGCTGCTGTATTTGTTAATCCTTGTTATGTCTCTATTGTGAGCAACATACTCCAGGGCTCTTCGGTAAAGCCCGGTGTTGCCATCGGCTTCCCCTTCGGGGCAAACACTACTTCCATTAAGAGGCTGGAGGCAGAGGATGCGATTGAAAGAGGCGCTCGTGAAGTTGACATGGTTATCAATGTGGGCGCACTTAAATCGGGTCAGATTGACGTAGTTGCCCACGAACTTCGCAGTATTGTCGAACTGGTAAGGCGAAAAGAAGTCGAAGAGAGTGCCGGTACTATCCTGGTAAAGTTTATAATTGAGACTTGTTATCTGACTGACACAGAAAAGAAGACGGCTTGCAGGTTGGTAGAAGAGTCGGGGGCGGATTTTGTGAAGACATCGACAGGATTTGGTCCGTCAGGAGCTATGCCCTATGACGTCAGACTGCTTAGAGAATCAGTTGGCCGAGGTGTGGGAGTTAAGGCTTCCGGAGGAATCCGCGATCTCGAGCAAACAATAACTCTTTTGGATGCGGGCGCATCCCGGATTGGAACCAGTGCAGGTGTTGAAATAGTAACGGAATTCTTGGCGACCAAGAAACAAAAAGTGAAAGGCTAATCAAAAAAGGAGAAAGATCGGACCTTAGATCGTCTTTGATAGGTATTTCCCCCAAATGAAGAGGAATGCTACTAAAAGGAGGAGCCATAGATGGCAAATTATAAGACGGAAGGCATTGTTCTTAAATCCATTAAACTAGGGGAAGCTGATAAGATAATAACTATTTTTTCAAGCGAGCGGGGGAAGATAAGCGCGGTAGCTAAGGGGGTAAGGAAGACAAAAAGTAAATTCGGAGCAAGATTAGAACCTTTTAGTCATGTTGACTTATTGCTTTATGATGGTCGTAACCTCGATATTGTTACCCAGGTAGAACTTATTTCATCCTTCAGGGAGATCAGAGAAGATTTTGATAAAGTTGTGTATGGTTCGGCTATGCTGGATCTCTTGGAGAAAATATCTCCTCAGGAAGAAAAAGATGATAAAGTCTTTGAACTTGTTATTTCCTCACTGAAAGCTCTGACATCCGCCGAAAAAAATGTTCCTCTTCTTTTGGCTGCGTTTGATCTTAAGCTGATGTCAATTGCCGGATTTCGCCCCAATTTATCTCATTGCGTGATATGTTCCGAACCAAAAACCTCTTTTAAAAAACAAATAATATTCAGTTGTGAGTGGGGCGGTTTGCTTTGTGATAAATGTGGTCTTTCCGATATTGACGCTCTTTCTATCTCCAGAATGACACTGGAAGTATTGAGTGAGATTTCAAAAAGAGATATCGGAGATATAGCTAATCTCGAAGTATCAAAGAAGATTGAAAAGGAAATACTCTCACTGATCCAGCACTATGTTAAGTATTATCTGCATGCAAGGCTAAAGAGCAGCGAGTATCTAAGCAAGGTTGGAGATAATCAAGCTGATTTGAGCTGGGTGCGGGATTTGCCGGCACCGGGAAGTCCTACTCTTTAGCATATAGTAATCTCACCTGGCAGTTTATTTGAATTTGGGGGGTATTTTGAAATGGAAGAAAAGCCTTGTAGTGAGAAGAGATGGATAGATAATTCGATCGGGACACTAACCTCATTAATTGAACTTGCCGAGCTTGCCATAGCTGTCTTCATGGTAATAATAATCTTCTTAGGTCTAGGTTATTTGATTACCGAGCTTGCAGGGGATATGCGCACCAGCCTTTTCTTGAATTCAGCGGAGATTCATCATTTCCTGGATGTCGTTTTAACCCTATTTATCGTAATTGAATTAGTAAGACTTACTTTCGGATATCTTACCAGACAAAATATTTGGGTAATTGTTGCCGAAACAGCCTTTATTGCGTTGGGTAGAAAAATCATCTTATTTGAGTATAAACAATATGGTCTCCAGGGAGCGATTGCTCTGGCTGTTTTGACAATTGTGGCTGTATTTGCGTATTATGTCTACAAACATATAACCAAAGAAGTGATGACGGAGAGTAGTAGCTAAAGGGACGTATTACAGAGAGCCGGATAGGGTGGAATCCCGGCACACGGAACTTGGCGAAGGCACTCCTAAGCTTTGAGCGGAAAGCTGAATCAGGCAGGGTATTTAGGCTAGCTATAGTTGTTATAGGATTGAGCCGGACATGTTTTTGGCAAATTTGAAGTTATAAAACGGCAATGGCTGCCTGATTTTAGGGAACAGAGCTTATCTGTAAAATTTATCTGTAAAATAAGAGTCCTTTTACTGGCTGCTGTCTTGTTCAAAGCAAGATCCTTTTTGTAAGAATGAGCATGAAGGCTTGCCTGGCTTGACCTGAGCGGAACCGAAGGGAGCGAGCGAAGCGAGTCAAAGGGAATCAGGGTGGAACCGCGGGAAAATATCTACGGTTGAAAACGTAGGCCTCTCGTCCCTGAGTGCGAAACATACTGCATTTAGGATGGGAGGTTTTTGTATATATGATTTTTCATCCTGAGGCTACGGGTTTTTAGGCAAATAGTTTGGCTAACAAAGGAGTAAGGTGAACTTTCAGGAAATTATATTGGCCTTGCAGAAGTACTGGGCCGATTACGGGTGTGTTATCGGACAGCCATATGATATAGAAGTAGGAGCGGGTACTTTCAATCCCCATACTTTTTTAAGGGTCTTGGGTCCTGAGCCCTGGAAAGTTGCCTATGTAGAGCCATCCAGAAGACCAACTGACGGTCGATACGGAGATAATCCAAATCGCCTGCAGCACTATTATCAATTTCAAGTAATACTCAAACCTTCACCGAACGATGTTCAGGAAATCTATTTAAAAAGCCTGGAAGAGCTGGGTATCGATCCTAAAAAACATGATATCCGGTTTGTGGAGGACGATTGGGAATCCCCGACCCTGGGTGCCTGGGGATTAGGCTGGGAAGTATGGCTTGATGGTATGGAAATAACCCAATTTACCTATTTTCAGCAGGTAGGGGGATTTGATCTTAATCCAATATCGGTTGAGCTGACGTATGGACTGGAAAGAATCGCCATGTATATACAGGAAAAAGAAAACGTATTTGATCTGGAGTGGGTTGACGGTGTTACCTATGGCAATGTGCATCATCAAAGTGAAGTTGAGTGGTCGAAATATAATTTTGAAAACGCTGATGTAGAAATGCTATTTCAGCTTTTTGATGATTTTGAAAAAGAATCAAATGAAATAATAAAAAGAGGTCTTTTGCTTCCAGCCTATGATTATGTTCTGAAGTGCTCGCATGTATTTAACCTGCTGGATGCGAGAGGAGCAATAAGCGTGACCGAGCGCACCAGATTTATTGCCAGGGTGAGAAGCTTGGCCCGAGCGGTCGCGGGGGAATATTATCGGCAAAGGGAAGAAATGGGATTCCCCCTTTTAAAAAGAGTAAATAATTGAATGCAAATTACTAATTGAAAAGTGAAGAATAATTTGATCTGGAAGCTTTGTCAATGATACTGTTCTAAATTTTACATTTTGACTTTTACATTTTACAGTTGATTACAACGGATATGAGCCGAGCTAGAGTAAAGAATATATTACAAAATTCTGAATAAAAGTATATACATTAACGAGGTGGGATTTGGCAAAGGATTTGGTTTTTGAGATTGGAACCGAAGAAATGCCTTCAGCAGCTGTTTATTCAGGCATAAAACAGCTTAGTGAAAACGCACGCAAACTAATGGAGGAGAATCGTCTTTCTTACAAAGAAATTAAGACAATGGGTACTCCAAGGCGCTTGGTTTTGTTGATATCAGCTCTTTCGGAAAGACAAGATGACCTGGTTAAGGAAGTAAGAGGGCCGGCTAAAAAAGCTGCTTACTCCGATGACGGTAAGCCGGCAGCAGCAGCCATCGGTTTTGCCCGCGGACAAGGTGTGGATATTGATGCTTTGGTGATTAAGCAAGTAGCCCAGGGTGAATATGTCTTTGCTGTAAAGAAAGAAAAAGGTCTCTCCGCTACCAAGGTGCTTCCGGAAATACTCCAACAAATAATATCTTCCATAACTTTTTCCAAAGCGATGCGTTGGGATGAAAGCGATACTCAGTTTGTAAGACCGGTGAGGTGGCTTCTCGCTCTCTTTGGCGATAAAATAATCAGATTTCATTTTGCCGGATTAAAGTCGGATAACCTTACCTGGGGACACCGGTTTTTAGCCAAGAATCCTATTGCGGTTGAGAACAGTAATGTATATTTGGCGACAGTAAAAAAAGGCAAGGTATTGGTAGATGAAGCAGAACGCGCCCATTACATTGAAAAACAAGCACAGGAAAAGGCAAAAATGGTTGGCGGAGAAGCGGTTATTCATTTCAATACTTTTGATGAGGTAGTTCAATTGGTAGAGTTTCCGCACGTCATTTCCGGTAGTTTTTCCAAAGAATATGTCAAGTTGCCAAGAGATGTCCTGATAACCTCAATGGAGTCACATCAGCGCTATTTTCCGGTTGAAAACGATAAAGGAACTCTTCTCCCGTTCTTTATCGTTGTTCATAATGGCGATCCTAAAAGCGATGACATAATTTGCAGGGGGCACGAACGGGTTTTGCGGGCTCGCCTGGCGGATGCCAAATTCTTTTTCGAAGAAGACCAGAAGAAATCACTAAAAGATAAAGTGGAAAAACTAAAGGGCGTTGTTTTCCAGGAGAAGCTGGGTACAGTATTTGATAAAACAAAGCGGATTGAGAAACTTGCTGTTTCAATCGCCAGAGAATTGCAGTGTAAAGAAGATATACAGAAAAATGTGAAACGTGCTGCGTATCTCTGTAAAGCCGATTTGGTCACGGAAATGGTTGTTGAATTTCCGACTCTTCAGGGGGTTATGGGCAGGGAGTATGCGCTGCTGTCAGGAGAAAAAAAAGCGGCTGCCCGGGCTGTATTCGAACATTATCTACCCCGCTACGCCGGTGATGCTTTGCCCGATACGCTTGAAGGTAAGATCCTAAGTATTGCCGATAAAGCAGACTCTATTGTAGGCTGTTTTTCGATAGGATTTTTGCCCACAGGTTCGGAAGATCCTTATGCTCTGCGGCGTCAAGCCCAGGGTATTATAAATATAATCCTGGAAAATGGATTTGTATTTTCTTTTACGGATATCTTGGAGGCTTCGCTCAAGCTTTATGAAAAGGCAAATCTTAAACTACGTCCAAAAAAGGAAGTAATAAATGATTTGGAGGATTTCTTCCGGGGAAGATTGAGGGGGCAGTTTATAAATGAAGGATTCAAGTATGATGTGGTGGACGCGGTTCTTGCCCTCGGTATAAGTAATCCCGCGGATCTAAAGAATAGAATAAACATTGTTACATCCTTACGGGATACGTCTGAGATGGAGGATGTTATTATTGCTTTTACCAGGTGCAGTAATTTGGCCAAGCCGGATCTTGGAGATTGTGTGAAAAAGAATCTCCTTAAGGAGGAAGAAGAGAAGAAACTCTTTGAGGCAGTTGAAAAAGTCGGAAAATCGGTTAACAAGGATGTCGGAAAAATGGACTATGAACAGGCTATAAGAAATTTGGCTTTGCTCCGTCCGGATGTTGATCTGTTTTTTGATGAAATTCTGGTTATGGCAAAGGAAAAATCGATCAGAGAGAATAGACTAACCCTTTTAAATAAATGTGTGGATTGTTATCTGCAGGTTGCTGATTTTTCGAAATTGGTTGTACCGGGGAATCAGAACAACTAAATACAACTAAATATTTGAAAAGTATACCTTGTACTTTGACAGATAGGGGAGGAAAAACAGCTTCGAAGTAGAATAATAAGTTATTTCCCCCGTAATTCATAAGTTTATAGCCTCTCTAATAAATAAAGGCCGAATTATCCGCCTTTCACAGCATATAAAAATGTTAATGCAAACGAGCGAGTAACCATATTTTAGGGTCTTATTTTTTGATAGGAGGTCGGATTGATGGATGACGAAAGAAATATTTTAGACGATATGTCGGATGATGAGCAAACAGAACTTCAAGGTGCACCTTTGGCAAGTGTTGAAATTGAGGAAGAATTGATTGGGAGTGGTGAGATGAGCGAGGCGAAAACTGCGGGGAAGAAGTACATATACCAATTCAATGAAGGCAAGGCGGATATGAAAGCTTTGCTGGGGGGAAAGGGGGCAAACCTCTGCGAGATGACACGTCTTGGATTTCCGGTTCCCCCGGGTTTTGTTATCACAACTGAAGCTTGTGTTGCCTATATTGAGAAACACGATTATCCCGATGGTTTACCCGCGCAAATCGAGCAGTATCTGTCTGATTTGGAAAAAAGGGTAGGTAAAAAATTGGGCGATTCGAAAGATCCTCTTTTGGTCTCGGTACGTTCCGGAGCGAAATTTTCCATGCCCGGTATGATGGACACCGTCTTAAATCTTGGATTAAATGATGAAAGTGTTGTCGGGATAACCGGGCAGACAGGCAACGAAAGATTTGCCTATGATTCTTATCGCCGTTTTATCCAGATGTTCGGAGAAATCGTACTCGGAGCAGACAAGGATGGTTTTGAAGAGGCAATGACGGAAATGAGAGAATCAAGAGGGGTTAAGAACGACGCCGAGCTTAGCGCAAAAGATTTAAAAGAGCTGGTGGAGATTTTCAAATCTATCGTCCAAAAAGAAACAGGACGCACCTTTCCCACTAATCCTAGAGAACAACTTGATTTGGCGATAAGAGCGGTTTTTGGTTCCTGGGATAATAGGCGTGCCCGCGATTATAGACGTCTTTATAAAATACCGGATGAACTGGGAACTGCAGTTAATATCCAAACCATGGTATTTGGAAATAAGGGAGACACATCAGCAACCGGTGTGGCCTTTACTCGCGATCCTGCTACTGGCGAAAAGGTTCCTTACGGAGATTTTCTGGTCAACGCGCAGGGAGAAGACGTTGTTGCCGGAATAAGAAACACAGAGCCGATAGCTGATATGGAACAAAAATTTCCGGAATGTTATAAGCAGTTAATGGACATAATGGAAAAGTTGGAAGGTCACTATCATGAAATGTGCGATATAGAGTTTACCATTGAAAAAAATGAACTGTGGATGCTTCAGACGAGGACAGGGAAGCGCACGGCCCGTGCTGCATTGAAAATTGCTGTCGATATGGTGCAAGAAGGGCTAATAGACAAAAAAGAAGCGGTAAGCCGCATCGAACCCGAACAGCTTGATCAATTGCTCCATCCCCAATTTGATCCCGATGCCAATGTGGATGTTTTAACTACTGGTCTAAATGCCTCTCCGGGGGCTGCTACTGGTCACGTTATGCTGGACGCTGATACTGCTGAAGAAAAAGGTCAGAAAGGTGAAAATGTGATTTTGGTCAGTTGGGAAACTACACCTGACGATCTTCACGGCATGATTGAAGCTCAGGGTATTTTAACCAGTCACGGTGGAAAGACCAGTCATGCCGCAGTGGTAGCTAGGGGTATGGGGAAACCCTGTGTATGCGGGGCAGACGCGATTAAGATTGATTTGGCTTCCAGAACATTCAAGGTTGATGACGTCACTGTAAAAGAAGGGGATTTAATCAGCATTGACGGGACGACCGGTAGAGTTGTTTTAGGTGAAGTGCTCCTAGTTCCCCCTACTCCAAGCGAGGATTTTCAAAAAATACTTGCCTGGGCGGATGGATTCAGACGCTTAGGGGTGAGGACCAATGCTGATACCCCGGAGGATGCGGATAAAGCAAGAGAATTTGGAGCGGAAGGGATAGGACTTTGCCGGACAGAACATATGTTTTTGGGCGATAGACTTCCTATCGTTCAGAAGATGATTTTAGCGGAAAATAAAGTTGAGCGCGGCAGGGCTCTACAAAAGCTTCTTGCGGTACAACGGGAAGACTTTGAGGGAATTTTTAGAGCTATGGACGGACTGCCGGTTACCATACGCCTGTTGGACCCGCCTCTTCACGAATTTTTGCCCAATCTGACTGACTTGTTGGTTGAATTGACCAAAATGGAATGTAAAGGCGCCGGCCAACAGGAGATAGCGGAGAAGAAAAAATTGATAGCTAACGTTGAGAGGATGGTAGAAGCAAATCCAATGCTTGGATTAAGAGGCTGCCGATTGGGTATTACCTATCCTGAAATCTACCAGATGCAAGTAAGAGCTATTATGGAAGCCGCGTGTAAAGTGAAGAAAGAAGGCGGAGATCCCCGGATTGAAATTATGATACCTCTGGTTTCCCTGGCTTCCGAGTTAAGCCTTTTAAGGGAAGAGACAAATGCTGTATGTGAGGACGTCCTTCAGGAAAAAGGTGTCGATCTTGATTATAAAATAGGAACAATGATTGAATTACCTCGTGCTTGTGTAACCGCGGATGCAATTGGCAGATATGCGGATTTCTTCTCATTCGGAACAAATGATCTTACCCAGACAGCTTTCGGATTTAGCCGTGATGATATTGAAGCCAAGTTCTTACCAAAATATCTTGAGCGTAAGATATTAAAGAGCAATCCTTTTGAGACCCTTGATTCCGGAGTAGGCAAATTAGTGGAGATGGGCTGCCGATTAGGCCGGGAAGTTAATCCGAAAATCAAACTTGGAATTTGCGGAGAACACGGAGGAGATCCTAATTCAGTAAAATTCTGTCATAAAGCAGGGCTCTCCTATGTGAGCTGTTCGCCATACAGAGTACCCCTGGCCCGCCTGGCAGCTGCGCAGGCAGTTATAGAGGAAGACAAATAATTAAGGAGTAAATGGTAGTGCTAATTTTAGCTATAAACGGAAGCCCGAATAGGGAAGGAAATACAGCTTTTCTTCTAGATCAGGTTCTCAACGAGGCAAAGAACCATGGAGCTAAGGTGAAAATGATAAATGCCTCGGATGCCCTGGAGGATCAAGATAAGCCCTATTGTGACGCGTGCTCCAGTCCATGCAATAGGAGTTGTATAGACGGAACCGAACTTGAGAAAGCGTTTGATCTTCTTGAGAAGGCTGATGGTATTATCCTGGGGAGTCCGGTATATTTCGGGACCGTTTCAGCTCAAATGAAAGCTTTTTGGGATAAAACAAGATGCATAAGGAGCGATAAGGCTTTAATCGGGAAGTTCGGAGGCGCGGTTGCAGTTGGCGCTTCCAGGTTCGGTGGTCAAGAAACAACCGTGAGAGCTTTGCATGATATTATGTTGATCCACGGTATAAGTATTATTGGAGACGGTTCAATCGGATTTGATGCCGGGCATCAAGGGGTTTGCGCCCAGAAACCGGCAACTGAAGATCAGGATGCAATTAAAAGAGCCAAAGTAATGGGCACAAGAATTTGTGAAGAAGCCCGAGAATAAAATAATAATTAAGGAGATGCAGGATACACGCTACTTAAATGCCGAAAATGGTTTGAAAAAATCATGCCGAAAGTTTTATTTGCCCGGATAAACAATAGAAACGAAACTGCAATGTATCTTGAATTGTAATAATGGACATACGTGAGCGAATTGAGACAGAAGAAGAGAAACATCTATCCCCGAGGGCACAGCTAAGCATAAAGACAAGGGGGCGCGAGAGGCCCGAGAGGCCTTCTTCGGTTAGGACCTGTTTTCAACGGGATAGGGATCGCACTATCCACTCCAAAGCATTCCGCCGGCTATCTCATAAAACACAGGTTTTTCTTGCTCCTGAGGGCGATCATTATCGCACCCGTCTTACTCACACCCTGGAAGTTACCCAGATTTCCCGCACTATTGCCCGAGCGCTGATGCTTAATGAGGATTTGGCTGAGGCAATAGCTCTGGGTCATGATCTGGGACACACCCCTTTCGGTCATGTTGGCGAGGATGCTCTATCTGAATGCTTGGGTAAGGCAAAAGCCGGTCAACCCGAACTATATGCTAACTTGAAAACGACTTTTGATCATAATAAGCAAAGTCTTCGGGTTGTGGAAGAGTTGGAATATGAGGGAAAAGGTTTAAATCTGACCTGGGAAGTGAGGGACGGTATATTGAATCATACCGGGGATGTTCTACCGGCGACACTTGAGGGACAAATAGTAAAGATTGCTGATCGCATAGCATATATTAATCATGATATTGATGATGCAGTAAGGGCGAAAATACTATCGGAAGAAGAACTTCCTCCTGAGCCACTTAAAGTGCTGGGAAGACGCCATAGTTTGAGGATTAATTTTATGGTTGAAGATATGATTGAGAACAGCAAGGATAGCGATGTTATTAAGATGAGCCCGCCATGCGCAAAAGCGATGAATGATTTAAGAGATTTTTTAATGAATAATGTTTACATAAACTCACCGGCAAAAACTGAGGACGAGAAAGCTAAAAGAGTATTGAGGACACTATTCTTTCATTTTTTGGATCATCCGGAGCTGCTGCCTCCGGAGTTTAAAAAAGGGAGTGCACCGGAGCTTCCAATACAGGTCTGTGACTATGTTGCCGGTATGACTGACCGGTATGCTCTTAAGGAGTTTGAGTCTCTTTTTGTACCTAAATCCTGGGAGGCATAAAAAGTATCGACAACTTAGTTTATTATTTGTTATAATCCTCAACCAGACTGTATTTTTTGTTTTTATCACCACACCATGGGTTTGAAAGGAGATATTACATGAATCTAGTAATTGTGTCTGTTATTGCTGCGGTTGTCGGATTGCTCACAGCGGTCTATTTTGCGATTGTCGTAATGAAGCATGATATTGGAACAGAAAAAATGGCGGAGATATCAAAGGCGATACAGGAAGGTGCGATGGCATTTCTGAGCCGGGAATATCGTACAGTTTCTTTTGTTCTTATTATAGTGGCGATATTGATAGTTGTTTGGCTAAAACAACCTTTAACCGGTATTGCTTATATATTAGGCGCGGTTCTATCCGGTACGGCCGGATTTGTGGGTCTTTATATTGCAACCAGGGCCAATGCCAGGACAACTAATGCTGCCAAAAAGGGTATCTCGGAAGCGCTTTTGGTTGCTTTCAGGGGCGGGGGAGTTATGGGCCTCACGGTTGCCGGTCTGGGTCTTTTTGGATTATGTATTTGCTTTTTCGTCTTTCTTTTTGCGCTTGGTCTTGATAAGAGCGGAGCGGTCTTAACTCTCGGTTCTTTGAAAATAACTGCCTCAAATGTTTATGAGGACATTATTCCCGGTTTTGGTCTGGGAGCTTCCACTATTGCTCTTTTTGCCCGTGTCGGAGGTGGAATATTTACCAAGGCAGCGGATGTCGGCGCTGATCTAGTAGGTAAAGTTGAGGCGGGCATCCCCGAGGATGATCCGAGGAACCCGGCTGTTATTGCTGATAATGTTGGTGATAATGTTGGTGACGTAGCCGGAATGGGCGCGGATTTGTTTGAATCTTATGTCGGCTCGATTATTGCTCCATTGGCTCTCGGTTCAATGCTTCTGGGTTTTTCCGGAGCCATCCTGCCGCTTCTTATTGCAGCTGTAGGAATTATTTGCTCGGCAATTGCTTGCTTTTTTGTAAGAAGCAAACCCGGCGGCCATCCCGGAAAAGCTCTCAGCATTGGTACTTACGGTGCCGCGATCCTTACAACTGTCGGCTGCTATTTTCTGGTTATTATGGTTCTGGGAAGCGAAGCTAAAGTAATTAATCCGGTTGGTTTTTTCATGTCCATAGTTGCTGGCTTAGCTGCTGGATTAGCAATCGGGCAGGTCTCAGAAGTGTATACTTCTGATAGATATAAAGGAGTCAAAGAAATTGCGGAATCATCAAAAACAGGTGCAGCTACAAACATATTGGCCGGGCTGGCTGACGGCATGCGTTCTACTGCCTGGTCGGCAATTATTCTAGTAGCAGCTATGTTCCTATCATATATGGCCGGCGATTGGGCCATGGTTGGCGGAGGTATTTATGCCATTGGGTTATCGGCTATTGGTATGCTTGCTACGACCGGTATTGTTGTCTCGGTTGACGCCTATGGGCCTATTGCTGACAATGCCGGTGGAATTGCCGAAATGAGTCATCAGGAGCCCGGAGTAAGAGAAATTACCGATTCACTGGATTCTGTTGGAAATACAACAGCTGCGATTGCCAAAGGATTTGCTATTGCTTCCGCTGCTGTTACTGCTCTCGCACTTTTTAAACTGTATTCGGCAAAAGTTGGCCTAAAGAGCATCGATATTTTAAATATTGAGACTCTTATAGGATTATTTGTGGGAGGTATGTTCCCGTTTCTTTTCTCTTCTCTGGCTATTAAGGCTGTGGGAAGAGCAGCTTATAAGATGATTGAGGAAGTACGACGCCAGTTTAAAGAAATACCAGGTCTCAAAGAAGGCAAGGAAAGCGCACGTGCTGATTATGCTACATGCGTTGATATTTCTACTAAAGCGGCTCTCAAAGAGATGGTTGTACCGGCGCTTCTTTCAGTTGTGTCTCCGGTAGTTATCGGGCTTTGGAGCGCCGAGGCATTGGGCGGTTTCCTGGCCGGGGCTCTGGTTGTCGGATTTCTGATGGCTGTCTTTATGGCTAATGCCGGCGGTGCCTGGGACAATGCCAAGAAATATATTGAAGCGGGAAATCTGGGAGGCAAGGGTTCTGATCCTCATAAAGCGGCAGTGGTTGGTGATACAGTTGGCGATCCATTTAAAGATACGGCCGGTCCCAGCATGAATATTATGATAAAGGTAATGTCGGTTGTAGCGGTTATCTTTGCGCCGCTGTTTATAAGATAACCTTATCTTTTATCCTTCAACGCGGATTACCATGGTTTTAGATGTAGGTGAATGAACCTTGCTCAAGATGTTTTCGCCCGTATGGGTGTAGCAGGAGGTGCCACGGGCTTGCCTGTGAGGTTCCATAATTGATAGCTTGAATATATTATCAATTCTGCTATAATCCTATTTTACAGAAGCGGGTAGGCTTTGCAGTGTAA
>ENA-OSEO01004307-OSEO01004307.1-sediment-metagenome-genome-assembly--contig:-NODE-4307-length-15214-cov-5.207241_pt1 | contig 15214 bp, 9 predicted proteins | sample MGYA00237883_ERZ534232 | MGnify/ENA metagenome assembly ERZ534232 | reverse complement strand
AATTGTAATTATCCTGTTTTCACCAAGGCTGTATTCGGCCAGAGGATCGTCAGCTATATGCACATTTCTGTAAAATTTTCCGTCAGAAGAGATCAAGTCTGTCTTTGCCGGTATATCTGTTGCACTGTAGCTGGCAATAATGTAATTACCTCCCGGACTTAACAAACCTACATGCACTCCGCTATTTTTTGTCAGTCTTTCTGTTTTTCCCGATTTAATATTGACAGAATAGATATTTACCTCCAGGGGGCTCTCTTTTGTACCCTCAAAAAACATAAATTTCTCTTTATGATCAAATCCCAGGATACGTGTAACCTCCCACTCCCCTTTTGTAATTTGTCTGACAAGTTTTCCGTTGATATTATATTTACAGACATGAAACCATCCGTTCTCACGGCTCAGATAATAGAATTCATCGCTGTTGACCTTTGAAAAAATGAGAGGGTGCAGAGGTTCAATATACTTTTCATCTTTTTCTTCAAAAAGAGTCCTTACCTTCTCTCCAGTTGAGACGTCAAAACAGTTAAGGCTCATATGGTTCTGTTCACGATTCAGTTCCGCCATATAGAGGAATTTTTCATCAGGTGACCAGGCAATATTGGTAAGATAATGATCTTCAGGTTCCCCGGTATTCAAAAAAACAGTCTTTCCCGTTGCTATACAGTATATCCCCACTGTCACATGGTGACTGTTCATTCCTGCCATAGGATATTTTACAGGAGTGTGCTCAGCCACTCTCTCCATATAATCAACCAGCGGGTAGTCTGTCACCATCGACTCATCTTTCCTGTAGAAAGCGATGAAATTCCCTTCAGGTGAATCAAAAATTCCTTTTGAAATTCCGAACTCATTACGATGAACAGTTTTCCCGTTGACAATCCCGTTGCCTCCGTCATTGGTTATCTGCACACGTCTTCCGGAAGAAAAACTGATAAACAGGTCATCATCGACTGTGTATGCAGCAAATTTTCCGGCAATGTTATAAATAGCATTTTCAGCATTTTGGGGCAATTCAATTCTGTATTCAACCTTCTTTTCATCAATATTTACTGCATAAAAACCATTTTCAGTATTCAGTCTGATAATATCATCACTCTCCCATGAGTAATCAGGAAATACCCTAAGTGATTTTTCGGCTTCGTTATTCAATATTTTTTTAATACCAGAAAGATCTATGACAGGCCTTTTCTCATCTTTATCAGCATCTGATATCCACAAAGTATCATTATCAACAAAAGAAAAAACCCGGTCATCTTTCCATGCAATACCGGTGAGTTTTTCCGGATTCAGATAAGTATAACGACCAACCACAGCATCTTCAAGAGACATCTGCTTTTGGGCTGAAACAATTGTCGCAGTGAGAAGAAGAATTGTTAAAAGAAAATTTTTCATCTGCCTGAAATATTAAGTAAAGTGCCAAAAGTAAAAATTTTTTGACAATGGAGCTTTGAGCTTAACTGAAACAAAATTACTTTTACCCCTAAAATACACATGACTGAAAAGCAAAATATAATAACTATCTTCCTGATAACGCTGATAGGCGTAATGGGTGTAGCCAGTATTACTCCCGCCTTTCCCACTATTATCAGGCATTTTAATATAAAACCCGCGGAAATAGCCCTTCTGATAACAGTATTCACCTTTCCCGGCATTTTTTTAGCTCCGGTAGTGGGAGTTCTGGCCGACCGGTGGGGACGTAAAATGATTCTGTTACCATCACTTTTTCTTTTCGGACTTGCAGGATCAGGATGTTTTTTCACTAAAGAATGGGAAGTTCTGCTGATATTACGTTTTTTCCAGGGCATAGGAGCGGCATCACTTGGTGCACTTAATGTTACACTTATTGGTGACTTATTTTCAGGTGAAAAGCGAGTCGAGATAATGGGATATAATGCCAGTGTGCTAAGCATTGGAACCGCTGTTTATCCGGCAATAGGAGGGGCACTGGCCATGGCTGGATGGCAATATCCTTTTTTATTGACTCTTTTAGCCATACCCACAGGTCTTTTAGTAATATTTTGCCTTAAAAATCCTGAGCCCAAAGAGCCGCCTAAACTTAAAGACTATTTAATTCGTACCTGGCGAAATATAAACAGGCGGACTGTGTGGGGATTATTCATAATTAACGTTCTCCTGTTTGTCATTTTATATGGAGCATACCTATCCTACTTTCCATTGCTTCTGGAAGAGCGTCTGAATGCTACATCTCTGCACATTGGCCTATTCATGTCCGGTTTTTCACTTGTTACGGCAACAACATCCTCACAACTAAAAAAGATAAACAGGAGGTTAGGATCAGGAAAACAGATATATATAAGTATTATCCTATACATGATCTCCATGATCATTGTTGCGTATGCCCGGGAGTGGTGGCAGTTAGTCATTCCCCTGATAACCTTCGGCATGGGACATGGTATAATGATCCCTGCTATACAGACTCAGTTAGTCGGATTTGCACCGCTAACCGAACGGGCCGGTTTTATGTCGATAAACAGCATGGTACTTCGGCTCGGACAGACAATTGGTCCGGTGTTCATAGCCCTGTTTTATGCTGTTGGAGGCACCGGGGCAGCCTTCCTGGGAGGTGCTGTTGTAGCACTTGTAATGCTTATAGTATCAATGACTTTGGTAAAGCTGAACTAAAGGTGTATGTATATTATTTATATAGTGGTCCGAAGTTTTCACAAGCCCGGTAATCCGATCCCTCTTTATCTTCACCGAATGCACTCCATGCACTTGGTCTGAAGATTTTATCCTCATCAACATTATGCATACAAACAGGGATACGCAAAATAGAAGCCAGTGTAATAAGATCAGCGCCAATATGCCCGTAGCTTATAGCGCCATGATTAGCACCCCAGTTAGCCATAACTGAATAAACATCTTTAAATGCCCCTTTTCCTGTTATTCGCGGCACAAACCACGTAGTAGGCCATGTAGGGTCAGTCCGCTGATTCAGAACTGAATGAATATCATCTTCAATATCAACGGTAAATCCTTCAGCGATCTGGATGACAGGACCGAGACCTTTTACAATATTTATACGCGACATAGTAACAGGCATCTCCGAGGCCGTCTTGAACTGACTTGAGAAGCCGCCACCTCTGAAATACTCACGGTTTGCCGGACAGAATCTTGTATTTTCCAGGCATCTCTTAACGTCATCCTCAGTAATTTCCCAGAAAGGTTTCATAAGAGATTTTCCATCCTGATCCTTTTGCTCTCCGGTAGCATCAAGCGTTGTAGCACCCGAGTTAAGCAGGTGGATAATTCCATATTTTGCAATACCTGTCAGCTCTTTACCGGTAACCCTCTTTACAGCCTCAGGACTCCAGAATGTGCGCACATCAGAGAATATCTGGGCTGTATTGGAGAGAAGATGTCCGAACAACATAGAAACGCCATTAAGACTGTCATTTTCAGTAGCAAAAACAAAAGCCTGCCTTATGCCGTTCCAATCAAAAGAGGTATTGAGCATAATCTCCGGAAAATCACCGTTAGGCATAAAATCAGTCCACTGCCTCTGTCCCTGGAAACCACCGGCAATAGCATTTCTTCCGAGTGACTCCTCGCCAAAACCGGCATCTTTCAGTTTTGGATTTCCAATCATAAGATCTCTGAAAATGAGAGTCATCTTCACAACGACCTCCCACTCCCAATCCTTACGTTGCCGGTCGGCCTGATTAGCAGGTTTGTTGTAATCCTTTCCCTCTTGACAATTTTCTCTTGTCCAGGCCAGAGCCTTTTCGAACTCCTCCTTATCGTAGATCTCCTCCTCGATACGACGTTTCACCTCGCTCATATCGACAAACTCGGTACGCATTCCCAGATAGTTCTGGAAAAAATCAGGATTCACCATAGAGCCGGCAATACCCATTGAAGTATACCCAAGCGACAGATAAGATTTACCCTTCATCTGAGCAACAGCAAGAGCCGCTTTCACAAAACGGATGATCTTCTCTTTAACATCCTCCGGGATAGTCTCATCACCCGCATCCTGCACATCACGACCATAGATACCGAAAGCAGGCAAACCCTTTTGAGTATAACCTGCAAGAGCTGCTGCCAGGTAGACTGCACCAGGCCGTTCGGTACCGTTAAACCCCCATACAGCCTTTGGTATAAGCAGATTTGAATCCATAACTTCGGTACCATAACACCAGCATGGAGTGACGGTCAGGGACACCCCTACCCCTTCACGTTCAAACTGGTCGGCGCACATAGCCGCCTCAGCAACTCCGCCAATAGTAGTATCTGATATCACGCACTCCACCTGCTCTCCACCGGGAAACCGGATATTATCTTTAATAAGTTTTGCTGCTGCTTTAGCAAGGTTCATAGTCTGTATTTCAAGGGATTCGCGCACTCCCCTTTCACGCCCGTCTATAACAGGGCGAATGCCTACTTTTGGCAATCTGCCTATTAATCTGTTCGCCATATTCTTTTATTTATTTGATTAATCCTGATACAAAAAAACATTGGTGCAATTTAACAATTAATCTTCAAAAGACGAATGTTGATGTAATGTTATATATTAACCTTCTTATGAAAATCAATGTTGTAATTTGGCCATTTTATCATCAAGTCTACTCTCAAGTCTTAACAGATAAACCAACGTCTTAATGTCTTACCCTATTTATATTCTAGACATTATTTTAAAGATTATTAAGATGTGGAACGATTATCATCCGTATCCATAAAAATTTAATAATGATGAGAAATGGCAAATACAGTTACTCAACAACTTCAGTTAATTTACAAACCATATTAAACATTACTTTTTAATGCCCAAATGAATTCAAATCAAGAACATGTGTATTCTCTTAAATAAATAATTTTTCAAGTTATTTTTCTTGGGGCTATGTTGTCCGACAATGAGGAACTAATATATCTTGCATAAATTCAAATTAATATGATAACTGAACTGGCTGACAAGTGGACGTTTGTGATACTTCATGACAAAAATTCGCTGAGAAAAATGTAATTGATCTACTATAACAATCAATTTTCTTTATTAACTTAGCAAGTGTGATTTTTAATAATCTAATCAAACTTAAAAGTACGAGTGGAACATTTGGAAATCTGGGAACATATAAAAAAAGGGGATAAAAATGCCCTCAAAAATCTGCACACCAAGTATTTTTACCAGATGTGTCTTTATGCCCGTAAAACATTAAATGGGAATGAAGGTCTTGCAGAAGAGCTTGTTTCCGATTGCTTCATTAAAATTTGGGAAAACCGAAAAAGAATCGAGATCAAATCATCATTGAGATTCTATCTTTTTTTCATGTTACGAAACAGCATTGTTGACTATCACAGGAAAGCCAAAATAATAACAGGTGAATTAACTGAAGAGATAAAAGACCCCGGAGGAATAGAAGAATTCAATGAACAAGAGGAATATGCCCGGTTATACTCTACCATACAAAAATTACCGGAAAAGAGAAGAAAAATTCTGAAAATGGCTGTTTTTGATTCACTTACTTATGATCAAATAGCAGAAAGGTTACAAATTTCAAAAAATACTGTGAAAACACAGATTGCCAGGGCATATAGATTTTTAAAAGAGTCATTAGATCCAAAAGATTTTAATCTCTTTCTATTGATAAGAAGCAATAAGAATTCTAATTCAGGATCGACCAGATAAGCTGTTTCTACAAATAAAAAAAATTCAATCTGTTCTGAAAAGAAAATTTATTAAAAAAAATCTCACTTCTCTGTCACCCTGTCACTATTCATAATTCGTCTTCCTCATAAACAAAAGGGAAATTGAATCTAAATCAAATCCCGGTTGTTCATAGCTTTAAGTTTAGATTAGATAAAGAACGACTGAGAATTTCGGTCGTTCTTTACCTCAGTTAATTTTAACAGAATGAACCATATTCACGACGATAAATTTTGGGAATTAATAACAACTCAGATTCACAAAGAATCTGATTCTGAAGAAACAGAGCAACTTAAACAGATATTAAATGATAAAAATAAACAAAATATTTTTCTAAGGTTAAATGACCTATATTCCAAATTATCTAGAACAAAATTTCTCGAAAAAGTCTCCATTGATCATTCATGGAATACCATTACAAAATATATTACCTCAAAACAAAGACGTATTTACTTTTCAGTTTTTAAATATGCTGCTATTGTGTTAATTGCCATATTAGTGGGGACAATGATAAATGACACTAAGAAAATTCAACCAGAAGAACCGGCAATGTTCACAGAAATATATGTTCCTTTGGGACAAATGTCAGAAATGACACTGTATGATGGCACACATGTTTGGCTCAATTCAGGAACAAAGCTTATATATCCAAATAATTTCGGAAAAGAAACGAGGGAAGTAAAACTCGAGGGTGAAGCCTTTTTTAAAGTAAATCCGGGAGAAATACCTTTTAAAGTACAAATTAAAAATAATACAATTGAAGTATTAGGTACTTCATTTTCAGCAATTGCCTATCCTGAAGACAATTATAGCCAGGTTACTCTTATTGAGGGAGCAATTATAATTAAGGATAAAGCAGACAATAAGCTTGCTGAGATGGAACCCCGGCAGCAGATAAATATCCCCGAAGATTCAAATTCAGAAGCCTCATTAAAGTTAGTCGATACCCGTTTTTATGAAAGTTGGATTGAAGGGATGATTCAGTTTGACGACGAACAATTAAGTGAGGTAGCAAGAAGATTGGAACGTTGGTACAATGTACAAATTATATTTACCAGCAAGGCAGCCAGCAACTTAAGGTTCTCCGGAACAGTACTTAAAAGTAAACCTATTGATCAGTCAATGAAAGCAATGAGTCTTTTATTACCAATTAAAGTTGAATATCAAAATAATCTTGCAAATAAAGATGTAATAACTATATCAATAAAATAATTGCCTATGAAACATTACCTTACTAAAAACGGCGAATATGACCCACATATTCACCGTTTTTGATTACAAAAAAAGTTTTATAATCATTAAAAGTTTGTAAATTTATGAAAAAACTATCAAACCGTGCCGGGTTAATCCGACTATTGAAAAAATTTATGTTAATCATGAAATTAACGTTAACACTTCTTCTGTTTGGGATTATAAGCGTAACAGCTTCCACCTATTCACAAAATACTCGTCTTGATATCTCTTTAAAAGATGGTAACATGATAGATTTGATAAAGCAGATCGAAGAGAAAAGTGAATTCTTTTTTTATTATCAAAAAGAAGATTTAAAAGAAGTAAATGAAATAACGGTTGAGTTAAATGATGCCACTGTTATGGACATTTTGGACATGGCACTAAAAGGCTCAAAATTTGACTACCGGATTGTTGACAGGTATATAGTATTGAGACAATCTGGTGATTCTTTTGGAGAGGACTTGCTGGCATCTGCACGAAGATTGACTGAAAGCCAACAAAGAACTGTTTCCGGGAAAGTAACAGATGAATCAGGACAGCCTCTACCTGGTGTATCTGTTATAATAAAAGGCACTACCCAGGGAACTGTTACTAATGCTGATGGAGAATATATTATTACAAATGTTCCAGCAGATGCTAACTTGGTATTCTCTTTTGTAGGGATGAGAACACAAGAGGTAATTATTGATAATCAAACAGTTATAAATACACAAATGATTGAAGAAACAATTGGATTGGAAGAAATAGTAGCTGTTGGTTATGGAGTTCAAAGAAAAGAGACACTAACAGGATCAGTAAGTTCTGTTGAAGGATATAAATTCGATGTGGGTCATGTTACCAATATTTCACAATCCATTGCTGGACAATTACCTGGTTTGGTTTCCATAGCATATTCAGGAGAACCCGGACGAGATGACGCAACTCTTAGGGTAAGAGGTATTAATACTCTTGGTAACAATAGTCCTCTGGTTGTTGTCGACGGTGTTGTGGGTAGATCCATAAACCGGCTAAATCCTTCTGAAATTGAAAGTATTAGTATTTTGAAAGATGCATCCGCTGCTATATATGGCGCACGTGCAGCAAACGGAGTAATAATAGTTACCACTAAAAGAGGATTAGATGGTAAGCCAGAGATTACAGCTAATATCAACCAGGCATGGGTCATGCCAACTAGGATACCAGAGATGTGTGATTCCAAAACCTATGCCACATTAATAAATGAAATAGATAATTATAATAATCTGCAACCCACTTTTACTGATGATGATATTCAAAAATATGGAGATGGAACTGATCCATGGAGGTATCCCAACACTGACTGGTTCAGTGAAGTATTTAAATCCCATTCAAAGCAATATTCCGGCGATATTTCGGTAAGAGGTGGAAGTCAGCGAATCAAATTTTTCTCTTCCATCCATTATGATACTCATGATGCTATTTATAAAAATAGTTCAGAAAAGTTTTCTAAGGGTAATTTCAGGGCGAATGTGGATGTCGATGTTACAGATAATGTTTTTTTGGGAATAGATTTTTCAGGTCTTCAGCAAGAAGGAAATTATCCAACTTATTCAACTGGTAATATTTTTACTTCCATGATTACTGGCGGGGCAGGAAGCGGAGGAAGGCCAACTATGGTTTCATTCTGGCCTGGTAATAAACCTGCTGCAGGTTTTATAGGTGGAATGAATCCTGTAGTAATGGCTACAGATGCCGTTGGATATAATAAAGAAAATGATTACGATATATTCAGTAAAGTTGAATTGCGGATTAATATACCTTGGATAAAAGGTTTAACATTGTCTGGTAATGCTTCGTACGATAAAAGCTGGGAAGACTCAAAAAGATGGGAGACTCCATATTTATTATATGCATGGGATCAAGTCACAGTTGATGAAAACAAAGAACCAGTTGTTACTCCTGCAGTAAGTGGACAAGTTACTGATAACCAGCTAACTGAAAGATATGGTAAGGGACAGCAAATACTTTTAAATTCATTGATAAATTATGATTTTAATTTCGGGGAGAAACACAATTTTAAAACATTAACTGGGATAGAAAGACTGACTGGAAGATCCAGTTGGATTCAAGCATATCGTAGATATTTTCCTTCTAAAGTCATCGACCAGATGTTTGCAGGTGCTGATCAGGATAAAAATAATAACGGTAGTGCTGCACAGTCTGCCCGCTTGAATTATTTTGGTCGTTTTAATTATGATTATTCTCATAAATATATGTTTGAATTTGTTTGGAGATATGATGGATCTTATATATTTCCGCAAGAAGGACGCTGGGGCTTTTTCCCTGGGGTATCTGCAGGATGGACAGTTTCACAGGAAAATTTCTGGCAAAGCAATCCTTTATCTATCAGTTACTTTAAAATTCGAGGTTCGTGGGGTCAAACCGGTAATGATAGGATTGCAGAGTATCAATATTTAGCAACATATGGCTATGAAAGCAGACCCTACGTTTTCAATGAAAATGTAGAAAAGATATCCCTTCAGGAATTAGCTATACCAAATAAAGAAGTTACATGGGAAGTTGCTAACCAGTCTAATATCGGCTTTGACAGCAGACTTGTAAGTGATAAGATTGGTTTCTCAGCTGATTACTTTTATAATCTTCGTACCAATATATTGTGGTACCGGGATGCATCAGTGCCTTACTCAACCGGATTAACTTTACCACGTGAAAATATTGGAGAAGTTATAAATCAAGGTTTAGAATTTGAATTAAGTTATGGTAACAGGGCAGGCAATTTCAGTTATGATATATCGATAAATGGATCTTATGCAAAAAATAAAATAAAGTTCTGGGATGAAACACCTGGTGCTCCTGATTATCAAAAATCCACGGGTAGGCCGATTAATGCCGGATTATATTATAATGCTATAGGTATATTTAAAGATCAAGCAGCAGTGGATGCTTATCCTCATTGGGCTGGTGCACGTCCTGGTGATGTGATATTTGAAGACGTAAATGAAGATGGTGTTATAGATGGATTAGATAGAGTAAGATTTGATAAAACTGATGTTCCGGTGTTCATTGGAGGAATGACAACAGAGCTTAGATTTAAAAATCTTTATGCGATGCTATTTTTTCAGGGAGCTACCGGAGCAGTACGTACTCGAACCATTGAATCGGGAAGGATTGGAAATTTCCTGCTTGAAGATGCTGAAGGACGCTGGACTGAGGAAAATCCAGATGCTAAAAAGCCAAGGACATGGAATGCAGCGAATGAATACTGGAGTTCCTCAAACAATACATACTGGCTTAGAAACAATGATTATATCAGGTTGAAAAACATTCAGATAGGTTACAACATTTCATCTTCAGTAACAAATAAATTAGGCATTTCCGGATTGACTATTTACTTAAGTGGCCAAAATGTGTTAACTGTATCTCATGAAAAGGTTTTCGACCCGGAAACCGTTGGGAACAGATATCCTTTGAATAAAATTTATAATACTGGTATCAAATTAACTTTCTAAAATTAAATATTATGAAATACCTAAAATTAATATCTATAATACTTCTGGTTAATTGTACAGTGATGATATCATGTAATGATGATTTTTTAAATACATCTCCTTTGGATAAAATAGCAGAGTCAGATGTATTTAAAGATCCGGTATTAACGGAGTCTGTCATTAATGGAATTTATCGGAATATACAGATGAGTATAGAAAAATATATGAAATGTATTTATGTAGATGAAGCTCAGCGTAGAGATAATGCTCAAGCACTAAACTTCAATAAGTGTCTTATTACACAGGATGTCATTCCCTTCTGGTATCACGAAACTTGGAATAGCCTTTATAAACAAATCCGAAAATGTAACGTGACAATTGAAGGCCTTGAATCAGCTGATTTTGAAGGTAAAGACAGAATGATGGGAGAAGCAAGGTTTTTAAGAGCTTATACTTATCATCAGTTAATAAGGCTCTATGGAGGCGTTCCACTAATCACCACAGCTTATGGAATAAATGATGAGTTTGAAGTACCAAGGGATAAATTTGAAGATTGTGTGAAATTTATCGTTGATGAATGTGATGCATCTGCAAATCTTTTGCCTCTATCATATACGGGAGATAATATAGGTAGAGCAACCAAAGGTGCAGCTTTGGCCCTGAAAGCTAGAGTGCTTCTTTATGCTGCCAGTGACTTATACAATACCACTGTTTTCCCAGGATATTCGAATCCTGAGTTAATAGGCTATACCGGTGGCAGCCAGGCAACACGATGGGAGGCAGCAAAAAGTGCAGCTAAAGCAGTGATGGACCTGGGAATTTACAGTCTTTATAAGCCTAATCCGAGTCCTGATGAGGATATCGTGCTGAACTATACAGAAATATTTTTAAACAAGTATAATCCTGATGAGGATATCTGGAACAGGTTTGAAACATTGCTGACAATGACTAATAACCGCAACCTGGCAAGGATAAATGGGATGAATGGCTGGGGCGGACAAGCTAATAATACTCCTACAGGAAACCATGTTGATGATTATGAAATGATCAATGGTACAAAATTTGATTGGAATAATCCTGAACATGCAGCATTTCCATATAAAAATCGCGATCCTAGATTTTATGCTAACATCCATCATGAGGGGCAACAATGGGTACCCAGACCAGATTATTCAAAGGATATAGATCCATATGGTATTATTCAGCTAGGATATTTTGAAAAATGGGACGCAAATCAGAACAAGGTCGTTATAGTACCAGGCATAGATAGCCGAAACAGTCCATTTGAACCATGGAATGCCGGACAAACTTCTTATCTTATGCGAAAATTCACTGATCCTGCATATTACCCACCCACATCAACTAACTGGCAAGAAGTATCCTGGAGATATTTTAGGTATGCAGAAATTTTATTGAACTATGCTGAAGCTTGTATTGAACTTGGACAGGATGCAGAAGCCCGTACATATATTAATATGATAAGACGCAGGGTGGGAATGCCAGATATTACAGAATCAGGTGAAGCTCTTATGGTCAGGTACCGTAATGAAAGACAAATTGAACTTGCTTTTGAAGAACATCGTTTTTATGATGTTCGCCGGTGGGTAATAGCTCCTGAGGCATATACTACCACTTATAGAGTAAATGTGATTTATAAGATACAGGATGATCATACAACATCTACTGTTCCAACAATAACTCCTGATGTGCTTGAACAAAGAGCATGGATTAATAAAGCTTACTTTTTCCCGATTATGCGCACAGAAATGAACAGAAATAGTCAGCTAATCCAAAATCCTGATTATTAGAAAATATTGTTCTTGGACAGACGCAATTCAAGAGCTTGATAAAGATGAGTTATGAAGGATATTTCAGGAATATCAAAATTAAGATAAAAATGAAAGTGAAAGGGGATAGGGAATAACGTGTTGCATCCTGTTATATAAGTATAAAACTAAAAAGTGTGAAAGCTTGTGCCTGTTTCAGGATTTACCTTAGGTGAGAAATCTCTACACAATGACAGATTTCTCACCTTCCTGTCCCAAACCTTTTTATATAGTATTTCAAAGTGATTACTCTTTTGTTTATTGTATACAAAAATATCATATTATCATTAATTAAAAACACATACATTGAAACGAGTATGATTGTAAAATCACCTAAAAGTATGAGTAAAAAATATGCGAGTTCTATATGATACCTTTGAAAATAATAAATTTTGATCAAATAAAACGAGCCATTTACTGTCGTTCACAAAAGATGATATTTATAAATGAAGAGTTCCATATGTTATCATTAAAAACTATCAATATAAACAAATGAAAACAGATAGACGAAAATTTATTGAAAGTACCGGACTTGGTTTATCTGGTATGTTTTTATCTGGTAAATTGACAGAAACTGATTTTTCTCCGGAAGAAAGTCACGATAGTAATTTCCTACAAACTCATATGGTTGGTAATCCATATGAAGTTAAGCTCAATGTCAAGCTTCTTTATTATGCATCAATCCATTCCACTACCTGGGAGGGCCCATGCAGATATGAGGAAATGAAAGGGCCTGATGTCGAAAGAATTGAAGCGAAAGAAAGTTTTAATGTATCTGTTAAAGAATTTAAAAACAGCTTGGGTAAAGATGTCAATTTTTTAGAACCTCTTTATTTTGAATTTCCGGAGAACGCGCGTATCGGCCGTGAGGATATTGTGAAATTAGAGGAAGATAAAGAAGTGGTAGATTTATATATCATAAGAGGTTATCAGCTAGGATCACATCCGGAAACATATTTTGCCTCTGTTTTGGCTGATAATTATAAAAAACCAATAGTACCCTCTTCGCATTATGGCAGGACTACTTCAGCTTATCTGAACAGTATAGGGGCTGAAGGTTATCCGGTTTATGTTTATGGTGGATTAAATCAGCTAATTTCTTTACTAAGGGCAAGAAAAGTTTTTCAGCAAACTAATATGTTGCTTATTACTGATTTAGGAGGAGTAATTAAAGGTCCTGGTTACTTGAGAGGTTCTGTCAAGGATTTTGACGATCTGAAAAACAAATTCGGGATAGGCACTTCTATAATTCGTTTTAAAGAACTTTCTGATGAAAGAGATAGAATTTTAAAAAATAAATCTCAAATGAAAGAAGTGGAAAATCTTGCTGACAAACTGGTCGGGAATGCTCAAAAGGTTCATATGGATTCTAAGATATTCAGCGAAAATATACTGTTTTATTATACAATTAAGTCACTATTGAAGAAACATAACTGTAATGCATATAGTATAGATTGCCAGGAGTTCTGTTCAACCAGATTGCCTGAAGCCTGGAAAATAACACCCTGTATTTCTTTTTCGCTGCTCAATAGTGAAGGCTATCCAACAGCATGTGAAGGTGAGATAGGTTGTTTACTTGCAATGAATTTACTTGGAGCAATTTCGAAAAAATCGCCATATTTGGGGAACCTGAACCCATACCGGCAAAGCTTTTATGACCCAGATAAATATTTATGGATTAGGGGACAGGACAGACAGAAAGTAAATTTTAGTTTTGGTCACAATGTTCCAGGGCTGAAAATGCTTGGTTATGATACCCCTGATTTACCATATGAGATAAGGAATTTTGTACCTGCTTGTGAGGAATGTGACAGACCGGCATGGGGTGCATCATTAAAAATTAATTTTACAAATATTGAAGAAAACACAATTACGATCGGAAGGTTTAATCCATTAACAACTAAATTGTTAATAACTAAAGCAGATGTAATTGGAATGAGAGGTTTTGATATGGAAAGGTGTTCCACAGAAATGCTTATTCACATTCGGGATCCAGAATGTTTTCATTTAAAAACTGCAGATTTCGGACATCATTTTGTTGGAGTTTATGGAGATTATATCCAGGATATTATTCATCTGGGCAATATGCTCAATATTGAGATTGAATTACATAATACATAAAATGAATATGATAAAAAATATGAATAAAAATAACTGTTTTTAAAATAGATACATTAACAATCATGGAAGACTTTTTTAAAACAGAAGGATTTTAATTGTTGAAGGGAAAACATTCAAGCTGTATAAACAGAACTGAAGTTATAGTGATTTTAATTATGTAGTATGATCACTAAATGAATTGCTGAATTTTGAGATAGTAATAAATAAAAAAATAATTAACAGATTAAAGAATTATGAAAAATTTATGTTTTGAGGAAAGTAATAAACAGATTAATTTATCGAGGCGGAAATTCATGGAAAAAAGTTTACTGGGCAGTGCCGGAGTATTGGCAGGCTCGATGGGTCTGATGGCCGAACCCTTAAGTTTTAGTCGCAAAGTACCCCCTGGCGACAAGATTATTCTTGGAGTTATGGGACTGGGGGGCAGGAACCTCTTTTTGATCGAGGAGTTCATCAAGCAGGGAGCAGAGGTTGCATGGATCTGTGACGTTGACACCCGCCGTTTTGAGAACGGATTAAGGGCATGCAGGGGTGACAGCTGGGAATCAAGGACCCCGCAGGATTTCAGGTGGACAAGTGATGGTGTCGGACAAAAGAGAGTGCCCAAAACCACTCAGGATTTCAGGCGAATTCTTGACGACAAGGAGGTAACGGCAATGATCATTTCCCCGGGGACACACTGGGCACCTTTAGGTACCATAATGGCCTGTCAGGCTGGTAAGGATGTTTATGTTGAAAAGCCTATGTCGGCCATTGTGAATGAAGGGCGCAAGATGATTGAAGCTGCTCGTAAATATAATAAGATCGTGCAGGTAGGATCTCAAAACCGCAGCGGTTTGTATCATAAAAAGGCAATAGAGTACCTTAAGACCGGCAATATCGGCAAGGTTCATTATATAAGG
>ENA-OSEO01004304-OSEO01004304.1-sediment-metagenome-genome-assembly--contig:-NODE-4304-length-15223-cov-3.656213_pt1 | contig 15223 bp, 17 predicted proteins | sample MGYA00237883_ERZ534232 | MGnify/ENA metagenome assembly ERZ534232 | reverse complement strand
TCGAGCGCCGCCGGACGCCTCATGCGTTCCTCCTCGCCAGGTACTCGATCAACTCGGAGAGCTCCCCACGCCCCTCCTCGGAGAAGGGGACCCGATCGAGCGCACGCCGCGCGTCGTCCAGCTGCTCGCCGATCTCCCGCTCCCCCGCTCCTCGCACGTTCCATCGCTCGAAGATCGCGACGGCCTCGGCGACGTCAGCGTCCGTCACCGGCTCCCGGCGGTACAGGTCCGCCAGCCGCGCCCGGCTCGCCGCGTCGGCGGCGGCGAGCGCCGCGACAATCGGATACGAGTTCTTCTTCCTCCGGATGTCGGATCCTTCCGGCTTTCCGGTCACCGCCGCCTCCCCCCAGACCCCGAGAAGATCGTCGCGGATCTGGAACGCCCGGCCGAGCGCCCGGCCGGCGCAGGCAAGCGCCGCGTCGACCGCGTCGGAGGCGCCGGCGACGCGCGCGCCGAGCTGCAACGCGCAGCGCAACAGGGCCCCCGTCTTCCGATCGATCATCCGACGATACGCCTCCAACGGGATCTCACGACCTTCATGATCGAGATCGAGGAACTGACCCTCGATCATCTCCATCGACGCTTCGACGAGGAGTCGAGCGACGTCGGCCCCGAGCCGGAGCGACTCGCCGACCGCAAGCGCGAACATCAAATCCCCGGCGTTGATCGCCTGCGCCTCTCCGTGGAGGCTCCAGACCGTCGGCCGCCCCCGGCGCGTTCGATCGCGGTCCTGAATGTCGTCGTGGATCAATGAGAAGTTGTGGACGAGTTCGAGCCCGACGGCGGCGGGGAGGGCGGCCGTCGGATCGGCCCCAAGCTCCTCGGCGACGAAGAGGACCAGACTAGGACGGAGGAGCTTCCCCAGAGCGCGCCGCGGCGCGCCGTGCTCGTCCTCCAGGCCGACGTGGTAGCGGAGGATCGACCAATAGCGGTCGTCCCGCCGGATCGCCCGATCGAGTCCGTCCGCGATCCGCTCCCGCCGGCGCTCGATCAGCCGGAGCGTCATGCGCCCCACCCCGTCGGCGGCGCCGCGAGCCGGATCAGCCCCCGCTCCGCGGAGACGCGGACCAGGTCCGCGCCGCTCCGGACGCCGAGCTTCTTCATCAGCCGGGCGCGATGGTTTCGAACGGTATGGATGCTTCGGTTCATCGTCTTTGCGATCTCCGCGTTCTTCCTCCCCTCGGCGATGAGCTGGAGGACCTCCCGCTCCCGCGATGTCAGCGCGTCGAGCAAGGTCCCCGCGGCGGCACGGTCCGGGGGGAGGCAGATCTCCCCGTCCATCACCCGCCGGATCACGTCGATCAGCCGGTCGGACGCTTCGTCCTTCCGGACGTAGCCCCACGCGCCGGCTCGCCGCGCGCAGGCCCGGTACTCCTCGTCGTCGTGCATCGAGAGGACCACCGCCCGCGTCTCCGGGTGCCGCCGCGCGATCCGCCGCACCGCTTCCAGCCCGTCGAGCCGCGGCATCGACAGGTCGACGAGGACGAGGTGGGGGCGCAGATCCCGCACGCGGCGGAGAAGCTCGCGGCCGTCGCTCGCCTCGCCGACGACGTCGATCTCTGCGGCGCGCAGCAACGCCACGATCCCCTTTCGCACGAGCGTGTGATCGTCGGCCAACACCACCCGGATCTCCGCCATCTCCCGTTCATTGTACGAGGGGATGCGGGGAGGCGAAACGGGGAAGCCGCACTAATTCGACCGGTCGACTCCGAGCCGCCGCCCGTGTGCGACGAGGCCGGCCCGTGTGTGCGTGTCGAGCTTCCGCATCAACGACTCGCAGTACCCTTCGACGGTCCTCGGGCGGATCGACAGCGCGGCGGCGATCTCGGCGTTCCCCTCTCCGCGGGCGATCCGGCCGAGGACCTCCCGCTCCCGCGGGGAGAGCTCCACCGGCGGAGCGATCGTCTTCCCCGCCGCCGCCGCTTCGACCGCCGCGATCAGCTCCTCCGGCGGCGCCGCCTTGGAGACGAGGCCGGACGCCCCGAGCTCGATCGCCGCACGCGCGTGCTCGGGGTCGTCGTACATCGATAGGATCACGATCCGGGTCGACGGGGCGCTCTGCCGGATCCGCGCGATCGCCGACAGCCCGTCCATTCCCGGCATCGCCATATCGAGGAGGATCACATCGGGGCGAAGGCGCGCCGCAAGCTCGACGGCGGCGGCGCCGTCCGCCGCCGTCCCAATGACGTCGACTTCGGGACGGCTGGTGAGAAGCTCTCGCAGGCCCTCTCGGACGAGCGCGTGGTCATCGACGATCGCGATCTTCACCGGCATCGGCCGGCACCTCCACGCTCAGGATCGTCCCCCCGCCCGGTCGCGGGGAGACGGTCGTCCGCCCGCCGGCCACATCGACCCGCTCGCGGATCCCGCGCAGGCCGTGCCCCGGAGCATCTCCCGCCCCGATCCCGATCCCGTCGTCCTCGACCGAGAGCCGGACGAGACCCAGGCCGGACGAGTGGACTGAGATCCGAATCTCCTCCGCAGCCGCGTGCTTGACGGCATTCTGGACCCCCTGCTGCGCCACGAAGAACAGGAGGCTCTCGAGCGACAGGGAGAGCCGTCCGTCGATCTCCCCATCGACGGAGATCGGGACGCCCGATTCGCGCGCCATCATCTCAGCGAAGCGCCGCAGCGACGGGAGGAGGCCGAGCTCATCGAGGAGCGGCGGTCGGAGCGAGTAGGCGAGGGTCCGCGTCTGCTCGATCGAACGGTCGATCACCTCGACGATCTCATCGTAGCTCGGGGCGGGGATCCGCTCGCGCGCCGGGGCGAGGTGAAGCTTGATCGCGACGAGCGATTGAATCAGCTCGTCGTGCAACCCCCGCGCGATCCGACGTCGCTCCTCGTCCTGCGCGAAGAGGAACCGCTGCGACATCTCGGCGAGCTCCCGCTCCCGCGCGGCGAGCGCCCGGTTCTTCGCCGCGTAGATGTCCGTGAACGCGCGGACGGTGAACGCGACGACGGCGTAGACGGCGACGCTCCCGGCCAAGATCGTCGTCACCGTGTACGAGAGGCTCTGATACGGGGCGCCTCCGACCAGTTCGAAGAGCGAGCGATGCGGGATCACCCCGGCGAACTCGAGGAGGACGAGGCCGGAGTACCCGACGACGACGAGAAGCGTGATCAGCGCCCCCGCCGCCCGCGGGAGGTACGCGTTCGCGTAGATCACGGTGAAGAGGTAGAAGACGTTCCCGATCCACTCGCTCCCGCCCATCAGGTGCACCAGGACGGTGATCAGCGCGATCTCGACGACGAAGAACCCGGCGTGCACCCGGTGGACCTGGCGGGCGGTCCGCTGCCGCAGGATCAGGTACTCGAAGGGGAACGTGAGCAGAAACCAGATGAGCGGCGCGTAGAACAGCGGATTCAGATAGCTGATTCGGCTGGTCAGCAGAACGACCAACGCGACCGCCGAGAAGACACCGAGCGTGATCCGCCGGGCGAGAATCGTCCGGCGGATCCCCGCGATCAGCTCCGAGAGCGGCGACAGCCCGTCCATGGGACCCGGTCGTCCGGGTTCACGTCAGGTTCGCCGGGAGAACGATCGTCCCGAAGTTCTTCTCGTACCGTTGGATGTTCTCGCCGATCGCCTGATAGAGCCGCTTCATGTGCCCGGGGTTGAGCACGACACGCGATGTCAGGATCGCCTGATCTCCGCCCGCGCTTTGCGTCTGCGGGTCGACGAAGAGGAAGTCGATCATGAACTCCTCCTTGCGGTGCGAGATCAGCGCGAGATTCGAGTATCGGCCCCGTCGGGTCTCATTGTCCGCCGTGATCTGCATCTTCCGGTCCGCCATTCGACTCACCTCCGCGCTCGACCGATGGTATCGACTGGCCGGAGGAGCGGCAACAGCGGGCGTGTCAGGAGCGGAAGTACCGATCGTGGAACCGCTCGATCGTCTCTCGGTGTCGCCCGCCAAGAACGATGTGGTGGTTCCCGAGCGGCGACCGGAGGAGCTCATCGACCGAGCCGTCGACGGCGATCTCGATCTGCGTCCGGCAGAGGTCGTCGCGGACGGTGCTCCGGTCGATCACGCCCTCGCGGACGAACCGTTGGTCGAGCCGCTCCCCGCCGAGCCGGAAGATCGTGCACGGACCGGCGGGGAGCGTCCCGGCGATCCCGACGCCGAGCCCGGACTCGAAGTGACTGCGGATCGCGTATTGGGTCGTCATCGAGAGCGGGCACGTGCAGTGGGCGACCCCGATCCGCCGCGCCTCGGGATCGACGGAGGCGACGTTCCCCATGAACGCCGCCGACCGCGAGAGGAGGAACGCGATGTACAGGGAGAGCAGCGACTGGAGATCCCCCTCGCAACCGGCCGGCACCCGCTCGTCGTTCAGGCGGGAAAGCGCGTAACACCCTGTGTTCTCAAGGCGCTTGACGAGGTCGAAGCATCGGACCGTGCACGCGGTGAGGCGATGATCGTCGACGAGCCCGCGGAGCGCGTGGTAGACTCCGACCGCCCCCCGGATCGCGTCCTTGTCCGGCTCCTCGACGTGGCTCGCCCCCTTGATGAACTCGGCGACCTCTCCCCGGGACGGGGACGCGGCCGCGGCCCGGTCGATCAGTTCGTCGATCGGGATCTCGACGAGTTCGATCGACAGACGCCCTCGGAGGAAGGCGCGATCGACGTCGCTCGCGACGAGCCAGTCGGACGGCTCCCCGATCAGCCCCAGCCGACTGAAGCGGAGCGCCTCCCACGCCGACGTCACGCTGTCCTCTTGCCGGAGGCCCACGGCGATCCGCTCCGGGGAGCCGAAGAGGATCCGACCGTCTCCGCCATTCTGGCGGATCCGCGCGAGGATCTCCATCGCCGCGGGAAGGGAGTTGTGCCCCGGATGGGCGATCAGGAGGACGGGGGAGGGAAGCTGGGCCACGGCCTTCAGCGCCTCCCGCTCTACTCCCCCGGTGAGGATGAGGATCGCCGTCAGCGCCTCGGCGGAGGGATGCGAGACCTCGACGAGGTCGAGCCCGCCCGCGGCCCGGACTTCGTCGAGCAAGCGTCCCTTCATCTCGGCGACCCGCCGCCCGTCGTGCAGCGACGACGCCTTCACAACCACTTCGATCCGGCCCATGGCCCCATCGTAGAAGGGGCCGCCAGATCCGCACCAGCCATTCCCCGACCCGCCCCTCGGACACCGATCACCCCCCCGCCCCGAACGCGGGCGCCCGCGAGGTGCCGGGGTTCCCGCCTCTATGGCGCGTCCGGGCGGTTGATCATCGACCGGATGCCGGGTAGGCTCGGTTCCATCGAAGGTGCGGCAGCGCGTCGGCGTACGGTGGAGGGGCGATGGGGATTCTCACACGAACCATCTATCAGAATCCGGTCTGGGAGTGGCTGCTCGCCGTCGGCGTGCTCCTCGTCGTCGGCGCCGTCCTCCGCGTCGCGATGCGGCTCCTCGTCGCCCGCCTCCGGCGGCTCGTCGATCGCACTCCGACGCAGTTCGACAATCTGATCGTCGAGCTCCTGGAGAAGACGAGGCTCCTGTTCATCCTCGTCGTCGCCCTGTATGCGGGGTCCCTCGTCCTCTCCCTCCCCGACGCGGCAGAGGGGGCGCTGCGCACGCTCCTCGTCCTCGCCCTCCTCTTCCAGGCGGGGTACTGGGGGAACGCGGTCGTCTCGTTCTGGATCGCGCAAACGGTGAAGCGGAGACTCGCCGAGGACGCGGCCGCCGCCACGTCAATGTCGGCCGTTGGGTTCATCGCGAAGATGGCGATCTGGACCGTCGTCGCTCTGCTCGCCCTCGACAACCTCGGGATCGACATCACCGCCCTCATCGCCGGGCTCGGAATCGGCGGAATCGCGATCGCCCTCGCTGTCCAGAACATCCTCGGCGACCTGTTCGCCTCCCTGTCGATCCTAGTCGACAAGCCGTTCGTGATCGGCGATTTCATCATCGTCGGGGAGCAACTCGGGACCGTCGAACGGATCGGGCTGAAGACGACGCGGATCCGAAGTCTCTCCGGCGAGCAGATCGTCTTCTCCAACACCGATCTCCTATCGAGCCGGATCCGCAACTACAAGCGGATGTACGAGCGGCGCGTCGTCTTCGCCGTCGGCGTCACCTACCAGACGCCGCCCGGGATCGTGGAGCGGATCCCGGCGATGATCCGCTCGATCGTCGAGGAGACGCCGAACGTCCGTTTCGACCGATCCCACTTCAAGGAGTTCGGTCCCTCCTCCCTCGTCTTCGAGACCGTCTTCTACGTCCTCGTCCCCGACTACAACGCCTACATGGACGCCCAGCAGTCGATCAACCTCGGGATCATGCGGGCGTTTCAAGCGGAGGCAATCGAGTTCGCGTATCCGACACAGACGCTCTTCGTACAGCGCCTCTCCCCCTCAGAGGACGAGTAGGCCGACGGCGACCGTCACCGCGGTCCCGACGACCGCGGGGATCGCGAGACGCCGGAGGAACGGCCCCATCGACGTTCGGAAGTACTCGATCGAGACGGAGATGCACGGGTGGATCGGCGTCAGCACGTACCCGAAGAAGATCGCCGCGTAGGTCACCGCGAACCCGGCCGCTGAGATCGGCCCGTACGTCGTCACGTAGATCGGGAGGAGGATCGACATCGGCGCTTGGATCCGGCCAGTAATCAAGCCGAGCGCGAACCCGAGGACCCCGCAGAGGACGATCGGCGGAAGCGACAGGGCCGCGATCCGTTCCGGGACCCCCGACGATTGGAAGACGTTGAGAAACGCGAACATCGCCAACACGATCAACGCGTACTTCCACGGGCGGGCTCGAACGGCGACCTCGGCGAGTCGCCGCGGGCGGAGACGCGCGACGGCGAGCCCGCCGGCGAGGCTCGCCGAGACCCCGAGAACGGTCGGGATCTCCGCGTGAGGGAAGGGCGTCACCGCATTCAGGACGATGTCGACGGCCGGCGCCGTCAGGAGGATCGACAGCGGGATGAGGAGCCCGCGGAGGGAGAACGGGTCCGGCTGATGGAGGGACCCGTCGACCCGCCGCAGGAGGAAGAGGTACCCGAGGACGAGCGTGCCTGCGAAGACCGGGGAGAGAAACGGGATCACCGCGTAGACGTCGAGGTTCGCGATCTTGGCGGACGCGATCAGCGCCGGACCGAGCGGGTAGACGAGGAGGAGGATGTGGCGGAACCAGACGTTGGCGGCCGCCTTGATCTCCGGATCGGCGTGCGGCGCCCCCCGCTCGATCAACGGCGCGGAGAGGAGGGCGCCCCCGGGCATCGGGAGCATCCCGAGGAGCGCGGGGGCGAACGCGAGGAACGGGCGGATCCCGATGCGAAGGTTCCCGACGAGGCGATCCATCTCCCCCGACGCCTCGAGGACCCCGCCGATCAGCGGGATCAGACCGACGATGAGGGCGAGGAGGAGGACGGACGGATCGGAGATCGTTTGCCAGAGGGCGTCTCCGAGCGCGGCCGGAGAGAGTGTGAACACGGCGAGGATCCCGGCCGCCGTCGCCATCCCGAGGGCCAGGTGCGTTCGCGATACGATCAGCAGCGACGCGATCGCCAGCCCGAATCCGATCCAGAGCATCCGTCCCCTCCCCGACCCCGCGAAGGATACCCGATCTAGCCCGCTCTCCCCACGCCTGTCCCTGGCGCTCCCGCGCGCACCGAGCGATCATTCGCGACGAGGTGATCTCGATGGACGACCTCCGATTGGAGATCGCGCGGTCTGCGACGGCGGGGCGGCTCCGGTGCGCGACGGCGTTTCGGCTTGCCGGCCGGTTCGGCCGAGCCCCGGGGGAGATCCGCGCCGAAGCCGATCGGGCCGGCGTGCGGATCTCGTGCTGCCAGCTCGGCCTATTCGGGACCGAGGAGTTCGGCGACCCCCGGTACGCGCGCGCGCACGCGCTGTCGACCTGTCCTCCGGAGCTCGCCGACGCCCTCCGGGACGCGTCGACGGACGGTCGACTCCCGTGTCGAGCGGCGTGGGAGATCGCCGACGCTCAGGGGGTCCCGCGTCTGTTGGCCGGGTGCGTCGCGGAGGGGCTCGGCCTCTCGATCGGTCCGTGCCAACTCGGCTGCTTCTAGGGCGACGACTCCCGCGACTGGACCGGCGTCCGCGGCGGATCGCCGCGCAGAACGGCGAGGACGTTCTCCACCGCCAGCCGGGCCATCGCCCGCCGCGTCGCCTCCGTGGCGCTTCCGACGTGCGGCGTCAGCACGACGCGCTCCGTCTGCCGGAGGAGCTCCGGGTCGACGCTCGGCTCGCGCTCGTACACGTCGAGCCCCGCCCCGGCGATCCGCCCGCTGCGAAGTGCGTCGGCGAGCGCCCGCTCGTCGACGACCGGCCCCCGGGCGGCGTTGATCAGGAGCGCCGATCGCTTCATCCGCGCCAGCGCGGCGGCGTCGATCAGATGATGCGTCTGCTCGGTCAGCGGGACGTGGAGCGAGACGATGTCGCTCTCCTCGAGGAGCTGCTCGAGCGGGACGCGAGTTGCGCCGAACGCCCGTTCCGCGGGTTCGTTCCGGCCTCGAGCGTGATAGAGGATCGACATCCCAAACCCGAGCGCTGCACGCCGGGCGACGGCGGTCCCGATCCGCCCCATCCCGACGATTCCGAGCGTCCGTCCGGAGACCTCGAGGCCGAGGAGCGGCGGGCAGAGCCCCCACGGGGGGAACGACCCGCGCCGGACGGCGGCGTCCCCCTCGACGATCCGCCGCGCCGCCGCGAGGATGAGCGCGATCGTCAGATCCGCCGTCGCGTCCGTCAGGACATCGGGGGTGTTCGTGACGACGAGGCCGCGCTGCCGCGCCGCGTCGAGATCGACATTCTCGTACCCGACGGCCACGTTCGCGACGATCCGAAGCGACTCCGCGTGAGCGATCGCGTCGCGGTCGATCGCATCGGTGAGAAAGGAGATGAGCGCATCAGCGTCCGCGATCCCGGCGAGAAGCTCCTCCCGGGGGATCGGTCCGCCGGTGTCGCGAACGTCGACGTCGTGCCCGGCCCGCTTGAGCCGGTCGACCTCCTCGGGGAACAGGAACCCGGTGACGAATACGCGCGCCATGCTAGTCCTCCCTCGGGATCGCGGCCCGGGCGAGCGCATCGCTTCGCTCGTTTGCCGCATCGCCGGCGTGTCCTTCTACCCAGTGGAACCGAACATCGTGCCCCCGGACGAGCCGGTCGAGCTCCCGCCAGAGGTCGGCGTTCTTCACGGGCAGCCATCGCTTCCCGCTCCGCCGGCGCCAGTCGTTCTCCTTCCAACGGTGGATCCAGTCGGTGATCCCGTTCTTCAGGTAGACGGAGTCCGTGTACAAGTCGACGATCGACGGCTCACGGAGGGCTCGAAGCGCCTCGATCGCGGCCGTCAACTCCATCCGGTTGTTCGTCGTCTCCCGCGCGCCGCCGGAGATCTCCGCCCGCAGCGGGCCGGAGATGAGGACCGCACCCCATCCGCCGGGCCCGGGGTTCCCGCTGCACGCTCCGTCGGTATGGATCGTCACCCTGTTCACGACGCCCGTAGGTATAGCCGATGGAGACCGCCCTGTCGAGGTCCGTGCCGTTGCCCCGCCCGCGCGCGCCGACTACCATGTCCCGCGGACGTGCGACGAAAATGACCGAACCACAGACGCTCCTTCTGATCGGGGATCCGTACCGGTGCGCCCGCGCGCTTGCGGCGCGCGAAGCCCGCATCGCGGCGATCGATCCGGCCAGCGAACGCCACCCCCTCCACGCGGACGAGATCGATGTCGCGTCGTTCGACATCGAACTCCGCTCGGCATCGCTGTTCGCGCTCGGACGCCACTTCGTCGTCCACAGCGTCGACCGGCTCCGGGCGACGAAGCCCGTGGCGGAGGTCCTCGAGCGGGGGCTCCCCAACGAGACGTTCGTCACGCTGATCGCGCGACAGATGAAGGCAGCGAGCGCCTTGCGAAAGGCGATCGCGCGGATCGGGGCCGTCGAGGATCTCCCGGCGCCGCGCGGGCGCGCCGTCGCGTCGCTCGCCGCGGAGATCCTCGCCGCCGAGGGGGTCGACCTCCCGCCGAAGGCGCGAACGGCCCTCGCCCACCGATGCGGGAACGACCCGATGACGATCCTCCAGGAGGCGCGGAAGCTGCGCGCCTACGGCGTGACAGCGGGGGAGCGGGCGACGATCGTCGACCGTCTCGTCTTCCCGAGCGCCGAGACCGGGATCTACCCGTTCTACGATCGGCTCGGGGAACGATCTCTCGCCGCTGCACTCTCGGAACTCCGGGCGTTGAGAGAGGACCCGGTCCGCCTTCTTGCGGGGGCGACGCGACACGTCGCCCGCCTCGCGGCGATTCGGCTCCTGATCGATCGCCGGACACCGGCACCGGAGATCGCATCCGGAGTGGGGATCCCGGACTGGCTCGCCCGGCGCCTCACGGGGCAGGCGCGGACCGGGACCCTCGAGGAATGGGCCGCCGCCCTCCGCCTGGGGGTCGACCTCGACCGGCAGGTGAAAAGCGGCAGCATCGCCGGATCCGACGCGCTCCTCCGGTTCGTCTACTCGGTCACTCGCTCTGCGACGGCACCGGCACGGGGATGAACCGCGAGAACCCGCTCTTCTCCAGGAGCAGACGGCTGGCGATGAGCGCGCAGAACAGGCTCCCCACCACACCGATCGCCAACGTGATCGCGAACCCCTTGATCGGTCCCGTCCCCAGCAACAGGAGGATGATCGCCGTGAGGAGCGTCGTCACGTTCGCGTCCAGCAGCGTCGACAGCGACTTCTCGAACCCGGCGCGCACCGCGGCCAGCGGGGACTTCCCGGTCCGCCGTTCCTCCTTCACGCGCTCGAAGATGATCACGTTCGCGTCGACGGTCATTCCGATCGTCAGGATGATCCCGGCGATCCCGGGGAGGGTCAGGACCGCCCCGAACGCGACGAGGGCGCCGAAGACGATCAGCATGTTCAGGATCAACGCGAGGATGGCGACCGTCCCGAGCACCCGGTAGAAGACAAGCATGTAAATCAGGATCAGCACAAACCCGATCAGAATCGTCATCATCCCGCGCCGGATCGAGTCGTCCCCGAGCGTCGGCCCGACCGTCTCCTCCTCGACGATCCGAACCGCGACCGGCAACGCGCCGGCGCGGAGGGCGATCGACAGGATCTTCGCCTCCTCGAGGCTGAATCGGCCCTGGATCGTCGTCGAATCCTTCACCGCCCGCCAGCCCTGGCGCGCTGCGGTCCGGATCGACTCGTCGATCACCGGCGCGCTGTAGACGACGTTGTCGAGGACGATCGCGAGCCGCTCCCCGGCCTGCATCTGGCGCATCAGTTGAGCGAACTGCTCGGCTCCCTCCTGGTTGAACTCGAGCTGGATGTACAGCTGGCCGGCCGTCTGAAGCGACTGCGACGTGCGGACGATCGCGTTCGAGAGCGCCGCCCCCGTCAAGAGCACCCGATCCTCGAGGATGTACGGGACTTTCTCCCGATCCCGCAGGAGGATCTGGCCGCTCCCGGTCGGCACCAGGTCTGCGAGCGGACCGCTCCCCGCCTCGATCACCTTCCGGAACTCGAGCATCGCCGTCTGCCCGATCAGGCGGCGCGCCTCCTCCGGATCGCTCGTCCCGGGAAGGTTGACGAGGATTCGCTCCCGGCCGAATCGGCGGATCTCGGCATTCGCCAACCCGTATTGGTCGATCCGGTTCGCCAGGATCGTGATGACGCGGTCGATCGTCTCCCGCTGATCGTCGGAGGGGAGTTCCGAGACGCCCTCCCCTTCGAGGACGAGCCGCACGCCCCCCTGCAGGTCGAGGCCGAGGGGGATGACGTCCTTCAGGGGCCAGAACGGGTAGAGGAGGTACAGCGCGGCGATCGCGACCGCCGCGACGACCGCGAACCGCAGCCAGTCATTGCGGGTCATGCTCTGATGCGCCATCCGCTCCCCCTATTTCTCCAGCTTCCGGACGATGCTCGTCTTCGCCATGCGGAGCTTCGCCCCGTCCTCCAGCAACAGGACGACTGACGTATCGCCGACAGAATCGATCTCCCCGTGAATCCCCCCGGCGGTGATCACCTTGTCGCCGCGCTTCAGCCCCCCGACCAACTCGTTCAGTTTCGCTTGGCGCTTCCGCTGCGGGCGGATCAACATGAAGTAGAAGATCGCCCCGAAGACACCCAGGATCAGCAGGAGGGGCAGGAAGTCCCCGAACGCCGGCGTTTCCCCGGTTGTCTGCCCGTATGCCGCCGCACCGCCGACCGACAGTGCGCCCGCGACTGCGAACAGGATCCTTCGACCCATTGGATCACTCCTTGTTGTTGGCTCGCCGGTGACGACAGATCCCGACCCAGATGAAAACCCCTCCGATCACGCCGAACGCGACCGAAGCGACGATCTCCCCACTCGGCGAGAACTCCCTTTTCAGCGATACGACCCGCTCGAGAAGGACGAACAGGTCAGCCCAAATTATAGCGTATAGCCCCGACAAGATCGATCGAGTCCCCCGCGCTGTCCGAAGGAACCCGACGGAGAGGGCGTCGTACGCGATCGACGCCGGGGGGAGGAGCGCCCACAGCCACGGGAGGAGACCCGGTCGAGGGAGCAGGGAGATCGCCAGGAGGAGAAGGAGGTGCGCGGGGACCAGCGGGAGGACGTTCGCCACCGGTCGGACGTGCTCGCCGACCCGCCCGCGCACGATGACGTACGCCGCGTAGGCGAGCGTCTCGAGTCCGATCACGATCGAGGCCGGAACCGACAGGTTCCCGACCAACATCGTGATCCCGACGAGGGCGAGCGGGAGGGGCGCTGTCCAGACCGGAGTCGACCCCGTCATCAGATCGCCGGCATCAGCAGCTTCGCGATCACGAACAACAGCCCGAATCCGAGCATGTCGGTGATCGTTGTCAGGAAGATCCCCGACGCCAGCGCCGGATCCTTCCCGACCCCTTGAACGGCGAGCGGGATCACGACTCCGCTGATCCCGGCGATGATCATGTTCAGAAGCATCGCGGCGAACGCCGCGATCCCGATCATTGCATCCCCTTTCCACAGGAACGCGATCAGGCCGATCGTCGCTCCGATCAAGGCGCCGTTCACCGCCCCAAGGAGGAGCTCCTTGCCGAGGAGGCGCCGCCCCCGGCGGCGGTCGAGCTCCCCGAGCGCCATCCCGCGCGTGATGATCGTGACGGTCTGCATCCCGGCGCTCCCCCCCTGTCCGGCGATCACCCCCATCAGGACGGCGAGCGCGGCGACCTTGGCGATCGTCGCCTCGAACAGACCGACGACGACGGCGGCAACGATCGCCGTGGCGAGGCGGACGTAGAGCCACGGGAGGCGCATCCGGAGGGACTCCCACCAGGTGGTATCGACGCGCTCTTCGCTCGGGACGCCCGCCATCCCGTAGATGTCCTCCGTCGCCTCATCGCGGATCACGTCAATCACGTCGTCGACGGTGATGATCCCGAGGAGGCGACGGTCCGAGTCGATGACCGGAAGCGCGAGGAAGTCGTACTTGTCGAACATCCGCGCCACGTCCTCCGCATCGGCGTCGATCGGGACCGTCACGGCGTCGCGCACCACGAGGTCGCCGACGCTCCGCTGCGGGGGAGAGAGCGCCAGGTCCCGCAGCGACACGACCCCTTCCAGCCGCCCCGCATCGTCGACGGCGTACGCGTAGTAGATCGTCTCCGCTTCCTGGGCCCGCCGGCGGAGGAGATCGATCGCCTCCCCGACGGTCATCGACCGCGAGAGCGCGACGACCTCCGGAGACATCAGCCCACCGGCGGTGTCGGGCGGATACGACAGGAGCGCGGAGAGGACCTGCGCGTCGCTGGCGCTCAGCCGCGATAGCAGCTCGCGTTGGAGGTCGTCCGGGAGCTCCATCAGGAGGTCGACGGCGTCATCGGGGTCCATCCGGGCGAGAATCTCGCTCGCCTCCGACGGGTCGAGGGCGCGCACGAGTTGTGCCGACGCCTCCGGATCCATCTCCCCGAGCGGCTCCGCCGCCGCGTGCCGGAGGTAGAGGCGGTGGATCAGCTCCGTCGCCTGTTCCGGTGCGAGTTCGTCGAGCACCTGGGCGATGTCGGCCGGGTCCTTCGCCAGCAACTCCCGCAGGATGACCTCGCGCTCATTCATCGTCCCCTCCGAAACCGATCCATTATATGCACCGGCGGAGCGGCCTCCATCCGCCGCGTTGGCGGGGCGCCCGCGAGACGTGGCCCCCGAGGGGAGCGCCCGGTATCCTTCCCCCGATGCAACCACCCCGCCGCAGAGGAGGCCGATGACCGACCCGCGATCCGGATCCCCCGGCGGTCGATCCGTCGTCATCACGCCGCGCGCGATGGCCGCCGCCAGTCAACCGCTCGCCGTCTCGGCCGCCCTCGAGCTCCTCCGGACGGGGGGGACTGCGGTCGACGCCGCCATCGCGGCGAACGCCGTCCTCTCCCTCGTCGAGCCGATGAGCTGTGGGCCGGGGGGCGATCTCTTCGCCATCATCTGGGATGCGGCGTCGAAGCGGCTCCATGGACTGAACGGGAGCGGGCGGGCGCCGGCCCGGCTCACCCTCGACCGGTTCGCCCGCGACGGGCTCGAACGGATCCCCGAGCAAGGGCCGCTCTCGTGGACCGTCCCCGGGTGCGTCGACGCCTGGTTCGCCCTCCACGAGCGGTTCGGCCGGCGGCCGATCCCCGAGATCCTCGCTCCCGCGATCTCGCTCGCCGAGCGGGGCTTCCCCGTCAGCCCGATCATCTCCGCAGCTTGGGCGCGATGCGAAGACCGGCTCGGGCGCGATCCCGGGGGGCGCGAGACGTTCCTCGTCGACGGGCGGGCGCCCCGCACCGGAGAGATCGTTCGGAACCCCGACCTCGCCAGGACGCTGCGGCGGATCGCCGATGGGGGATCCGAGGCGTTCTACCGCGGAGAGATTGCCGATCGGATCGACCGGTTCTCCCGGACGGTCGGCGGTGCCCTCTGTGCCGACGATCTCGCGGCCCACACGTCGACGTGGGTCGACCCCATCTCCGCCCCGTATCGCGGGTACGATGTCTGGGAACTCCCGCCGAACACGCAGGGGCTCGCCGTCCTCCAGATCCTCGCGATCCTCGAGGGGTTCGACCTGCGGGGGATGGGGCCCGGAGATCCCGAGTACCTCCATCGATACATCGAGGCGAAGAAGCTCGTCTACGCCGATCGCGCGGCCTACTACGGCGACCCGGAGGCGGGCGGGATTCCGGTCGATGCGCAGATCGGAAGAGCACACGTCTGAACTCCAGTCACGGTAGCATCTCGTATGCCGTCTTCTGCTTGAAAAAAAAA
>ENA-OSEO01004303-OSEO01004303.1-sediment-metagenome-genome-assembly--contig:-NODE-4303-length-15226-cov-8.845336_pt1 | contig 15226 bp, 14 predicted proteins | sample MGYA00237883_ERZ534232 | MGnify/ENA metagenome assembly ERZ534232 | reverse complement strand
TAGACTTTTGCGCACAACCCATCCCCGCCTTCCATGTACTCGCTAATACCTGCGGGAACCTTCGATCCCTCTCGATTTTATATCCACATTGATCGACTGTATTCAAATATCGACTACGCGAACTGGCGGACGACGGCCCGGGAGGAGAGCGATGATTCGATCAGCGGCTGCAATGCCGGGGCCATGAGCCCACTGTTCCTGCTTTTGCTGGCATCGATGGGACTGCTGCTAAAGAAGTCCCGGTAGAACAGCTTTTAGAGCTAAAGGCAATTAGGCCGTTCGAGGGGGATCTCCTTGTGGAGATCCCCCGTTTTGTAGCATGCGTGGGCGAAATGGATTAGAAGAGCACGAGGGAGAATATACAGATTAATGAAAATGAGACTCGACAAAAATCGCAATATTTGCTTAATATGATAACGACAACACAATAGCCTTATGAAGTACTATCCAATCCAATTCGACAAAGGAAGGTGTTGCCGTATGAAGAGTCTTTATTGCAGAAAAGCGCTTTTATCGGTCTTGCTGGTCTTTGGGTTTGTATTTACCTTTGGCGGAGCCTCTTTGGCGGCTACGTACACGGTCAATCCTACGACAGACGCCGATGCAATCAGCAGCGTGATCAATGCCGCAAATCCGGGCGACACGATTACCTTCAACGCTGGTGATTATTACCTGGACGATTACATAGACGTCCAGGTCAGCGGCCTGACCCTCCAGTCTGAGACCAGGGGCGGGGCGAAACTCTACCGCGATGACGATTATGTCTTCGACATCGATGCGGACTGCGCAATCACGATAGACGGTTTTTACATGGAAAGCAGTTCGTATGTCGGGATCGAGCATTATGGAGGCGCTCCTTCCGGGCCTGTAACGATAACGAACAACGAGTTCGTCGGGTTTGGTGATTATGCAATTGAGGCTCTTTTCGATACCGCATCCCAGGTTCTCACGATCACGGGCAACACGTTCAGGAATTGTTACGAAGGCCCGTACCTGGCGATAGAGGGCTGGACGGTCGACATCTCCGATAACGTGTTCGAGGACTGCGTTTACGGGATCGAAATCAGTTCCACCACCCCCTATGGTTCGGAAAACGTGAAAATAACGGGAAATACGATCACCGCTTCAGGCGGTTCGGAATGCGATTACGGGATTTATTTTGAGGATGCCGGCGGCGGGGCGACGGTAGAAGTTTCGGGAAACACGATCGAAGGGGATTACGAATACGGAATCTATTTCGAAGCGATAGGGACCGACGGGACGAACCGATCAACGACTCTCGTTGAAAAGAACCGGATTTCGGTCACGGGGACCGGGGTGTACTTCGGGGAGTTGTTCGACTCCGCCCCCGGGGAACTGACGGTTCGCCACAACACCCTCGAGGGAAACCATTACGGGATCAAGGTCAGCAGTTTTGGAGCCTTGGCCAATGACCCGCAGACAGACATGCTCTTTACCGAAAACAATTTCGAGGGGAACTGGTTTGGGCTCCAGAACGCGGGAAACGGGGTCGTGCTCAACGCGGAAAACAACTGGTGGGGCGACGCGAGCGGCCCCACTCATGACGACAATCCTGGAGGGATAGGCGATACCGTGTCCGATTCGGTCGACTACGATCCCTGGCTGGGCTCGGCCTGGGAGGAGAGCGATGATTCGAGCAGCGGCTGCAACGCCGGCATCATGAGTCCGCTGTTCCTGCTGTTGCTGGCACCGATGGGACTGCTGCTGGGAAAACGCAGGTAGAAAAACCGACCGTTGGAATGAAATATAGGTTGCTAGAGGGGGAACCCCCTTAGGGGGCGTTCCCCCTCTTTTTGAATAGGGCATCAATGATCATTGCAATTTTCAAGAAAAACAACTTTGCTGTGATAAATTAATTGTAACAGGCAAGAACTGACGAGGATGTGAGGAAAAAATGAAGGAAAGTTGTGACGCAACAAGATTAAGCACGGGGAGAGCCATGGGGATTTTGGCGGTGGCCGTCGGGGTGCTTTTTGCGGGTCTCTTGCTGGTCAAGGCTTCTTCGACCATTGCTCTTCTTGCATCGGGGGCAGTGACGGTCGCCATGGCTTTAATCTCTGGCGTGAGTTGGGATGAATTGCATGATGATATCTGTAAAAACATTTCATCTTTTATCCCTGCCATATTGATTTTATTGTCTGTCGGGATGCTTGTTGGAGCCTGGATTGTTTCGGGCACGGTTCCCGTCATGATCGATCTCGGGCTGAAGATGCTTTCTCCCGAGTGGTTTCTTGTGGCGACCCTGTTCATTTGCACGATCATGTCCGTCACGACCGGAACTTCCTGGGGGACGATAGGAACGGTCGGAATAGCCCTGATGGGAGTTTCCGTCGGTTTGGGAGTTCCCCTGGCCTATACGGCTGGAGCGATTGTCATGGGAGCGATTTTTGGAGACAAGCTGTCGCCGCTTTCGGATACGACCGTCCTGGCTTCGGCGGTATCGGGAGTCGATATTTTCGACCATGTGAAATATATGCTTTTGACGACGGTTCCCCCATTTGCAATAGGAATTGCGATGTACTGGTTTTTGGGAAATGGCGCGAAGGGGAGCCTGGAAAGCGCACAATTGAACCTGATCCTGGCCACAATGGAGAAAACTTTTACCCTTAGCCCGATGCTCCTTTTACCCCCGATAACCGTACTCTCCCTGGCCTTGATGAAAAAGCCTGCCCTGCCGGTCTTTGCAGTGGGTATTGTGTTGGCTGTCATTCTTGCCGTCTTTATCCAGCAAGCGAATTTGAAGGATATTTCTTCCGCGCTGCTAAACGGTTATGCAAAATCCACCGGGGTTGAAGTCGTGGATAAGATGCTCTTGCGAGGCGGCCTCAAGAGCATGCTGGGGACAGTGGCCCTCCTCATCGCTGCGGCGGTGTTTGGCGCACCATTGAGGACGATTGGAGTCATGGAGATCCTCATCGTGTTTGTCCGCAAGTTTTCGAATACAGGCAAGGTGTTTCAAACGGGGGTTTTCTTTTTGCACGGTTTCCTGTTCATGATCACGGGGAGTTATTACGTCACTTTTTCAGCTTTTGCACCCATGATCAGGCCTGTCTATGATGATCTTGGGCTTCACCGGGTAAACCTGTCCAGGATGCTTGAAGATACCGGAACGGCATTTGCCCCGATTGTCCCATGGAGCGTAACGGGAGCTTTCATTGCGACGACGCTCGACGTTCCGACCCTCGAATTCGCCTTGTTCGCGCCGATTACGTATGGCGGCATGCTGTGCGCGCTGGCTTACATCGCGTTTAACTACAAGATAGCCGTTGTCGAAAATCCCCTGGTCTAGCACGGTCAAACCGGACGATGTCCATGGAGAGGCCATCATGACTTCCGGCGGAAGCCCCTGCTGCTTTCCAAGCCTGTCCCTCCGGCAAAGCCGCGAGGGGCATAAAGCCGCAGAACGACGAGCTTCCGGGTGCCATCATTCCCGATCGCAAGCGCCTTCGCTGTAACGTTCGTACAGGACCGTATCCCCGAGCGGCTTTCGCTCGGCCTGGTGCCGTTCGGGGCTTAAAAACGCGTCGGAAGGGTATCCCAGGATAAGCAGTGCGGTCGGCTCAATGTGTCCGGGCACGCCGAATTCGGTCCGGATGACGTTGGGGTCAAACAAGCCCACCATCACGCTTCCAATTCCCAACTCCCTCGCGGCCAGCATCATGTGGTCGCAAACAATACCGATATCCAGGTCGCCTGAACACTTGCCGTCCCATGGGCGGACCAGGGGATCGCTTTTATCCTGGCACACGATGAGGACGCATTGTGAACCGAAAGTCCGGTAAGCCTTTTGGACCCTGAGGATGTTTTCCGGGTCCCGGACGACAAGGATACGTTGGGGTTGCCTGTTGCAAGCGGTTGGTGCGACACGTCCGGCCATCAGGATTCGGTCGAGGTCCTCTTCAGGGATTTTTTTATCCGTAAAGCCTCTGGTTGTGCACCTGCTTTTTGCCAAGGCCAGGAAATCCATCTTTTTAACCTCCTTGAAGGGCGTTCGCTTTGCCTGCGGTTCGACAGGGGGCCTCGATCATTGTACGCCCCTTCCCGGGATGGTCCAGAGCCCGTACCAGGCATTCAGGACTTCCGGCGAGTAAAGGTCGAGCTTCCTGAAAATATGCTGGGCGAACTCCAGCGGTGCTATTCCGGAAGCCGTGATCAGGTTGTCGTCGGTGACGGCAAGGGCATTTTCATATCGGGAATGGCCCCCATACCCTGTTGCGGCGAGATATTCCGGCGAGTTGCTCGTGTGTTTCCTCCGGTCCAAAAGGCCGTCTCGTGCAAGCCCGGCAGTTGCTCCACAAATGGCGGCCACGGGAATGCCGGAATCCAGGAAGGTACGGGCGAGCCCGACGGTTTCGGTTTCCTGTCCCAGGTCCCAGGAAGAGCCTCCGGGAAGGATCAGCATGGCGCTACCATCCGGAGAAAGCTGGTCGAGCAGGAGATCTGGCTGGATCCGGATGCCCCCGATGGTTGTGACCAGGGTTTTCCTCGAAGCGACCGTTTGTAGGCGAAATCGGCCGGGCCGGAGCTGGAATTGAGGGTTGTTTATGCCTGCCGCTGCATAACCGATTTCCCAGTCTGAAAGGCCGTCAAAAACGTAAAGATGGACGGTTTCCTGTCTCATTGGTTCTTCCCCCTTCACCCATGTCATGATGACAGAATACACCCTGGGAAAAGGGGAGGACCGTTCCCTCATGGGCTTTCCCTTCTCTGTTGTGGTCGGTTCTCACCTTATGTTATTGCTGTGTGGTGGCGCATTATTATGGCGAGGACATGACAAGTTCGATAGGGTCTTTCACGACGGAAGGTCCCTCAAGCGGCTGCAGCACGGGAATCCTGAACCCGTTGTTCCTGCTGTTGCTTGCCCCGATGGCGCTGCTGTGGAGGAAATCCAGTAGGTAAGATATCGAAGAAGGACCCAGTATCGTTAAAGTCCGAAGGGATCTCCGGTGAGGAGATCCCTTTTTCCTTGCGGAGATCTGAGCATCCTTTGGGTGATAAATCCGGGAAGGCGACGGCGGAGATTTGGGGTTGCACAAATGTCTCGATTGAAAATAAGGCGAAAAAAGAATAAGCTAATAAAGCAAAGCAATAGCATGAACAAAAAGGGAGTGATGTGCGATGCGTGACAAAATGTGGGTATTGATTGTCCCTTTAATCGTGGCATTACTAAGCTTCTCTGCTTTGTCCCCATGCATGGCCAATGGTTTTTCGGGTGTTGGGGGCGGGACGTCTGGTGACCCGTACATCATCATGACAGCGGCTCAGTTGGACGAGATGCGCAATTTCAGTTCCCCGGACGTTTATTTCAAGCTGGGCGCCGACATCGACCTCGATGTGGCCCCATACAACGCCGATGAGGGGTGGGTCCCCATCGGGGACGGCTGATCGTTCCTCGGTCACCTGGACGGTGACTATCACACGATCAGCAACCTGTACATCAACGACACGGATTCCACGACGGGGGTGAACCAGGGATTGTTTGCCGCTGTTTCGGGCCCGGGTTCCTCGGTCAGGAACCTCTTCCTGGAGGACGTCGAGATCCACGCTTACTCTCAAGCGGGCGCGTTGGCCGGTCATACCGAGAATGTGCTGATCGAGAATTGCGGGATGACGGGATCCGTTTCCGTGGTCAGCACGGATGCGGGAGGATTGGTCGGTGATGCCGGGTCTTTAACCAGGATGCGGCAATGTTTCTCGTCAGGAACCGTGAATGGGGATCAGTTTGTTGGGGGATTGGTTGGGAATTTTTTTGACGGCCAGGTCTACGACTCTTTTTCTCGTGCGAAAGTCGAGGCGAATACCGGTGATTGCGGAGGCCTTATCGGCCATGGGGATGACAATGCGATCTATAACAGTTACGCGGCCGGCAGGGTGACGGCTCCGGCCGGTAGTGGCGGGTTGATGGGGACGGGGGTAGCTGCCCCCATAGTTGACGAGTGCTACTACGACGAGAACGTTTCGGGGCAGGATGATAACGGTTATGGCGAGCCGAGGAGCACCTCGCAAATGAAAACCCTGTCCACCTTCTTGGATTGGAATTTCGGCGATGTCTGGGCGATGGACTCGGGGAGGAACGACGGTTATCCCTACCTCCAGTGGGCCGAAGACCTCTTTGAGGAAGCAGGGAGCAGCTCCAGCAGCGGCTGCAGCACGGGTATCCTGAACCCGCTGTTCTTGCTGTTGCTCGCGCCGCTGGCGCTGCTGTTGGGGAAATCCAGGTAGGCAAGATCAGCCGTTGGAATCCAAAAAAGCAAGTTTAAAGGGGAATCCTGATTATCGGGATTCCCCTTTTTTGAGGTGGATTGGGCCTTCCGGGATACCCGACCCTTCAGACGAAGTGCGCGCGCCTTTGCCGCTGCCCCGGCACCGGGGAGGGAGTGGTCCACAGGACCCATAAGGATTCGTCCGGGCGGCACCAGGATGGCTGGATCTGCTGCCAAGGCCGGAAATACGGGTTGGGTGAGAAGAAAAAAACAAGGGCCCCAGGTTTTGCCCAGGACCCTCTGCGAGCTAGGGAACCGCTTCCGTTATGGATCGGTTCCTGCCAGTCGGGCTGTGCCGCACCCATAAGAGCCGCACCTCGCCGCTTCTAGCCGGATTTCTCCTCTCGGGCAACCGCCGCGAGTCGGAGAAAGCCCCCCAATTTGCCGTGACAAGCCGTCCCATGGTCTGCTTCGCTTCGCCGGGCCCTGTCTTGTCGCCTCTGCCGTGCCCTTTCGAGCCGTGCTTCGAGGTCCCTGACAGGTCGTGCTTGGCTTTGCAACGTCTTGCCGCGCAAGTCCTACCTCGCAAAACCTATTATAGGGGGAAGGAGCTTACATTGCAAGTCATAATGTAAGCCCATAAAAAATACAATTTCTCCCGGTTGTTTTCACGGGAAAGCTTGGCGAAGGATCGTGCCGAGGGTGTATAAATCATTCGGGATTGAATGGCTTGAGGGCCGCCACCCGGTTTGGAAGGAGATGAGGGTTTTATGTCGAGCAAGATTGCAGCGGAGACTGTCATAGGCCGGGAGGTGCATGCCGGGAATCAATAGCCGTGTACACCTCCCGAAAGTTCCCTAAAAAACTTTTTGGAGGAGATAGGGTTGGAAAAATTCGATATGGAAAATATCGGGCTCAGCCAAAGGTTCATCACTGAGTCCAGTGGTTATTCGGGATTTTATGTCGGTCGCGTGGTTTCCCAGCACAAGGACCTATACAGGGTCGTCACGGAAGATGGCGATTGCACGGCCGAGATTTCCGGCAAGTTTCGTTTTGAGGCGAAAATGCTGTCGGATTATCCGGCGGTCGGTGATTTCGTGATTCTCGACCGAAATGAGAACATCGGCGGGAACGCGATCATCCACCACGTCCTGTCAAGGAAAAGCACCTTTATCCGAAAGGCGGCCGGGACATCTAACGAGGAGCAGGTTGTTGCGGCGAACATTGACACGGTGTTCATCTGCATGTCGCTGAACAATGATTACAACCTGCGAAGGATTGAGCGTTACCTCGGAATCGCCTGGGATAGCGGAGCCGTTCCGGTCATCGTGCTGACAAAGGCGGACTTGTGCGGCGACGAACTTCCCCAAAAGCTTTTTGAACTGGAGAGAGTCGCCTGCGGGGTCGATGTGATCGTGACCTCCAGCTTGACTGCCGAGGGGTACGCTCCTATCCGGGGCTACCTTGGCAGGGGCAGGACAATCGCGTTTATCGGCTCATCAGGGGTTGGAAAGTCAACCCTGATCAACAGGCTTCTCGGCCGAGACGCCCTCAAAACCCGGGAAATCAGGGACGACGACAGGGGCAGGCATACGACCACCAGGCGGGAACTGATTGTCATTCCGGGTGGCGGGGTCGTGATCGACACGCCCGGGATGAGGGAGCTCGGGATCGAGAGCGCCGATCTTGCAAGAGCCTTTGCCGACATAGACGAACTGTCGGCAAAGTGCAGGTTCCGTGATTGCACTCATACTCGCGAGCCGAACTGTGCCGTGCAAAAAGCCATAGAAGACGGCCTGTTGTCGGCGGAGCGTCTTGCCAATTACGTGAAGCTGAAAAAGGAAGCGAAGTATGAGGGCTTGAATTCAAGGCAGATCGAGACTGAAAAGATCACGGCCATGTTCGCGGAAGTGGGCGGGATCAAAAATGCAAGGAAAATGGCGAAAGCAAAAAATAACCGGGAAAATTTCACCTCTGCCGATAGGAAGAGGGGGAAGCATTCCCGGTGACGATTCGAGATATCGGTCGTCCCCGAACGGCGCAATGCGGGAATCGGTTCCGCCCTGTCGCGGAATTCGGGATCGCGAACAGCCAGGAGGTCACTGCGGAGCCTGTGATGGCCTGCGGGTGCCGGACGCCCAAGGCAGGGTGAAAGGGAAAATCGACTGCTTCTAGCTGTTGGCGGGATGCCGCCGGAAGATTTACGGGGAAAAAAGAAGGGATTCTCCGGGCGGAGAATCCCTTCTTTTTTCCCCCTCAAGGTTTCATTTCCTCGAGAACGGGCACACCTTCCGGCAGGTATTGCAGGTGAGCATAAAGCCTCCGCCGTCAGTCATAGTCGCCGAAATCGCCCTGCACTTGATCTGCTCGATGGTGGTCCCGTCCAGTGCGGACTGGGGGCAGGAATCCCGGCATAGACGGCAGCCTTCCGGACAGCTGCCAGGATCCAGGGCATCGGATTCCAGAGGGGCATCGGTAATAACGGCCCCGAGCCAGAGACGGTTGCCATAGTTCCCGTTTACGAGCAAAGTGTTTTTTCCGATGAATCCCAGTCCGGCAGCCTGGGCTGCATGTTTCAGCGAAAGGATGCCCCGGCCATGCCGCAGTTCCGGGTCCCAAAACTCATAAGGTTCGGAGGACGGAACCGGCACTGCCATAAAGCCTTCTTTTTCCATCTCTGAAGATAATTCCACCGAGATATGGTCCACAATGTCGATCAGCTTGTTCCGGAACAGGGTATACGGGGCATTCGTAGACGCGATAAAAAGGGATTTGGGAAACTGCCTGCCGTATACGACCACCGATTTTGCCCCCGGCAGTATATCGGCCGGGCGGAACCCCGCGGGAGCTCCGGCAAACCTTCCCGTTCCTGCAATACCACAGGCTTCGGCACCCAGGGACGAGACCAGTCTTTTGATTTCGCCTTCAGTCATTTTGCCGCCTTCTTTCCGTGTTTTGCCTAATCCGATGTGAATAACGGTGTTGTGATGTCAATGCCTCAATTATATTGCCATCATTTATTTCCTGAAGGTTGGCTCACCCGGGTGAAAGAGTACAATTGGCGCATGACGCTTGCGAAAAGAGAACGAAGTCTTTCCCTATACCTGTTCTGGGTGATCCTGCTCGTGGGGTTGCTTCTGCCCTGGGTTGTCGGGCTCTGGGTCAAGCTGCTCCTGGTGTCGAGGGGCAGCCCGACATGGCCGTGGGTCTTTTTCCTGCATCCCGGAGTCCTGCTGGTCGAGGTGCTCGTGTCGGTTTACTGGGCCCTTCCTTTCACCGGATTGGCCATGCTAAGCCGGTATGGAATGGAAATACGCCTCCCCCTTTTCAACCTGTGTCCCATGGAAAGATTGCTTTGCATCACCCTTTCCTTCCTGGTGGGCGTCTATCGGGCCGTTCCGCTTTTCCGGGACCTCTTCTGGAAATTCCACCCCATCTCGTTCCTGTATCCCTGGTTTATCTGGCACGGGGGATTGGATATGCTCGTGGCGCTCATTGGAGGGTGGATCCTGCTGGGGGCCGGGAAAAAAGCGTTCAAAAGAAAATGAAAAGATTGCGGTCTTTTCTGCTGATGGATGCGAGAGCCGGTGAAACCCCGGTCCCGGCTCCGAAAAGCAGAAGACCGGGTAGCCTTCGGGAAGATCCATCATTAACTGGCCCGTGGACGAGCAAAGGTAAAATAGGAAGCAAACCCATGCTTTCATAGGGAGTCAAGGAGGGGACAAGATGGGCAAGGTTGTGGATATCGACTGGGCGAACCTGGGTTTCAAGTACACGAAGACGGACCTGCGCTACATTTCCAGGTGGAAGGACGGGAAATGGGACGAAGGGAAACTGGTGGAGGACAACAAGCTCTGCATCAGCGAGGCTTCGACCGTGCTTCACTACGGACAGTCCTGCTTCGAGGGGCTCAAGGCCTACCGCACGAAGGCGGGCGGACTCCAGCTCTTCAGGCCCGACCTGAACGCGAAGCGGATGCAGGACAGCTGCCGGAGGATCCTGATGGCGGAAGTCCCGGTGGAAAAATTCATCGATGCCTGCGTGCAGGTGGTCAAGGCGAATGAAGCCTACGTGCCGCCCTACGGGACCGGGGGCACCCTCTACCTGAGGCCGTTTCTTTTCGGAACGGGCGACACGATCGGCGTGTCCCCCGCACCGGAATACATCTTCAGCGTGTTCTGCCTGCCCGTGGGGGCCTACTTCAAGGGCGGACTGAACCCGGTCAACTTCACGGTTTCCGGGTACGACAGGGCGGCCCCCTTCGGCACGGGGGCCGCAAAGGTCGGGGGGAACTACGCCGGCAGCCTGATGCCGCATACCCTGGCGGCGGAGAAGGGGTTTGCCGACTGCATCTACCTCGACCCCGCGACTCACACCAAGATAGAGGAAGTCGGGGCGGCAAACTTCTTCGGGATCACGAAGGACGGCAAATTCGTCACGCCGAAATCCCCTTCCATCCTCCCCAGCGTCACGAAGATTTCCCTGCTCCAGTTGGCAAAGGAAGTCCTTGGGATGGAAACCGAGGAAAGGGATGTCTTTATTGACCAAATGGACGAGTTCGCCGAGGCAGGGGCCTGCGGAACCGCTGCGGTCATCACCCCGATCGGCGGGATCGAATACAAGGGGAAGCTCCACGTTTTCCATAGCGAGACGGAAGTCGGTCCCGTGACGAAGAGGCTTTACGAGACACTCACGGGAATCCAGTTCGGGGATATCAAGGCCCCCGAAGGGTGGATCTACGAGGTCAGGTGACCAGCTGCCCAACGGTTGAAGGAGGGCCCGGATCCGGCGGTGACGAACCATGGAATCGCTGGATGCCTTGAATCCCGGGAATGGGAATCGCAATGCTGAAAACCGAAAAGGGGAACCCCCGGGGGTTCCCCTTTTCGTGTATTAAAATTTCAGGCTTCTCACTTGGGGCATCCGCACCCGACGTTCCCTTTCATCATTTCCCTGTAATCGGAGAGGAGATCATGGACCCAGCAATCGTCGTTCCCGGCGCTTTCCCGGAAGGTCAGCGCGATGACCTGGGAAACCTCCTGGAGCGTGGCTCCTGCCTTTAGGGCCCCCATGAAGTGCTTTTTGACGCAGGGGGCGGACCGGCCCTTTATGGCGAGAGCCAGGCAGATGAACTGGTATGTCTTTTCGTCGAAAAGACGTTTTTCTGCAAACATCGTGTCGATTTCCTCGAACTTTTCCGCGAACTCAGGGAACCATTCTGCAACCAGCCGCATGGGGGAAATCCCTCCTCTGAATGATTTTCCGGCTTTGCCTCTTTTGCCGAAAAAGGTACGAACTGGAGGATATTGTAAAGGCCGGGGCGTCATGTGGCAATTTGTGCTCGAATAGAAAACGGCCGGATTTTTGCGATAGGGAGGCATAAGAAGAGTCGCAGGATTGAGGCCGATCAGTTTGGGGAAAGTTGAACTGGAGCGGAGAAAAGGGGAAGTGGGATAATGAAAATACAGCAGCTTTCGGAAGGAGGCAGGAGGGAGCATGAATATTTTTGAACCCGCACCCGTCAAGCCGGCTATTCCGTTCAGCCTTCTCGAACAGGTCGATATTCGTGCCGGCACGATCGTTTCCGTCGAACCCCTTCCAAAATCGGACAAGCTGGTCAGGTTGACGGTGGATTTTGGCGATTGCCTGCGCGCCGTTGTCGTGGGCATGAAACAGGAACGGGAACACCCGGAGGAAATCACCGGAGTCCAGGCCCTGTTCGTGGTGAACCTGGAACCCCGAAAGATCCATGGGGTCTTGTCGGAGGCGATGCTTTTCGATATCGGCTACTCCGACGGCATCAAACCCGTCCTGGCCACAACCGAAAGGCCTGTTCCGAATGGAGCGAGAGCCGGGTAAGGGGCAGCGTCAGGAAGGGGTTTTATTTTTTGGGGGGAGGTGTCCCTGGTGGCGCAACCAAGGAAAGCGGTTTTCTTTTTCTGTGTCGACAGGATCGATCCGGTTGCCGGTAAGGTTTTCCAGGCTTCCGGGGAGATTTTCAACCTGGAAGCGACGGATATCCTCGTTGACGACAGGTCTGTTTTGAAACACACGGACGGGGAAGGGAATGTTTTTTACTACGTCCCTACTGAAAGGGTCGTAAGCCATGACTACGTTCGCTACCTGCCGGTCATGAAGCGCAACTTCCAGGATTGCGACCTTGCAGGGATCATCACCTGGCATGAGGGAGAGAACGCCCCCGACGGGATACTGCCGGTCCACACGACCGGGGACGTGGATTCCGGCAATTTCGGGCCGGCAGACCCCGAACTCATGAGAAACCTTTTGCTTGCAATGGAAAGAAACAGGCTTGACGAAGGGTTGCAGGATTTCAGGGTCGTTACGGAGGCGACTCACTGGTCGGGCATGGTTTACGGCGGGGGAGATCCGGGGAGAGTTCCGCAATACCCTGTGCCTCTGCTGGACATCGAGATCGGAAGCAGTCCCGCCTCCTGGGCGAACGAAGGGGCCGCGAGGGTCCTCGCCAAGTCCCTTCCCGCGGTTTTCAAAGCCGACGGGCACAGGTTGAGGAACCTGCTTTGCGCCGGAGGAGTGCATTTCGAACCCGCTTTTGCAAACGCTGTCTTCCAGGAATGGGATCATTCCGCTTTCGGGATTTCCCACATCCTGGCGAACCAATGGCTAATCACGGGAAAGTATGAGGAACCGGATGGCCCTGAACGGCTTGCAGCCTGTGTCGGGACAATCAGGGGCGGTATCGAAGGGATTGCCTTCCACGACAACCTCAAGGGCGTCTACAAGGACAGGTTCAGGAAACTCGCTTCCGACCTCGGAATTCCGGTGTTCAAGCACCAGGCTTTGCGCCGGCCGGAAGACATTCCCTGGAAAAAGTCATGACAAAAAGAATCGTCGTCATCGGAACCGGGGGAGCCGGTCTCGTCGCCGCCATAGCCGCCAGGAAAGCAGGGGCGGACGTCATTCTGCTCTCAAAAACAAGTCGAGGCACGGGGACATGCACCGCCTATTCCGGAGGGGTGTTCACCCTCGCATGCGGCGGTGTTTCACCTGGAGAACATTACGAAAAGACGCTGAAAACGGGGCACGGGATTAACGACACGATTCTTGCCAGGGTTTTGTCCGAAGAGGCGGAAAAGGCTCTCCTGACCCTTGTCGATTGGGGCGTCCGGATCGACCTGAAGAGGGGAATGGCGACTGTCCGTGCCACGGCCCCGAATGAAATCATGGGAGGCGCCGGCTTTACGGCCGAACTCGTTTCGATTGCGGAGAAGGCCGGGGTCAGGTTTGTGGACTGGACCCTGGCGACGTCGCTGGTCATTCGCCGGGACCGGGTCGTTGGCGTTCATGTCCAGGACTGGCGTACGGGCAGGACGGAGTTCCTCGGTGCAGGTTCGGTCATCCTTGCGACCGGCGGGGGCGGGCAGATTTACAGCCATACCGACAACCCGGCCAGGATAACGGGCGACGGCTATGCGCTGGCGTTAAATGCGGGGGCAAGCTTGCGCGACATGGAGTTTGTACAGTTCTACCCCGTTGGGTGGGCCGAGCCGGGTTTCCCGAAATGGATCGCGGACGTTGCCCTGGTCGATTACCTCCGGATAACGGATTCGGGCGGAGAAGAGTTCCTGAAAAAGGCCCTTTTCGAGTGGGGATACAGGAATGGCCGCGAGGCAAACCTCTACGCTCGGGACCGGTGTGCCCTGCTCATGGCGGAAAAAGACGGCAGCGGCGGTGTGTATGCCCACCTGGAAGACCTGGGCGAAGACCAGTGGAACGACCCGTACCTTCAATACTGCCTGACCCTGGATGCACGATTTTTCAAGGGGTTGAAACGCCCGCTGCGGGTCGCTCCCCTGGAACATTATTTTTGCGGCGGCACCGTTATCGACAGTGATGGACGAACTTCCGTCAAAGGTCTTTATGCCTGCGGAGAGGTCACGGGGGGCGTGGACGGTGCAAACCGTATCGGGGGCAATGCCCTCGGCAACATCGTCACATTCGGCCTCAGGGCTGGAACGGCCGCCGGCGAGGAATGTGAGCCTGCCTCCGGCACGGATCATGATCCAGGTTCTATAAACGGGCTCCTTGCGGTTTCCGGAAGCGCCGGAAAACCGGAAACCCTTCGTCGCGAGCTTCAGGAAAAGGCCTGGGCCGCAATAGGCCCGATTCGTGAGACGGGAAAAATGCAGGGATTCCTCTCTTACCTAGAGGATTTCAAGGGCAGGACGGTCAGGATTGACACCCCCATGGATCGGCTATACGCGCTCGAGATGGAAGGGCTTTACATGACGGCAAGAGCCGTTGCCGAAGCTGCCCTTGAGAGGAAGAATAGCCTGGGAACCCACTTTCGGGTCTAGCCGGGATTGGTTGCTGCCGTGCGCGTTCTCAGTCATGGCCGCGAATGCCGGGCTTACGTCTTCGAGCGTTTCGCCTGCCCGATCACGTATTCTTTAAAAAACGGGAAAGTTTAAGGAGTGGAAGCCATGATTATGGTTTCTGAAGAGTGGAGGATGTCTTTTCCTGGAACGGCCTTCGGGTTTTTGGCAGTTGAAGGGGTCAGGAATTCCCTGGCTCACGAGGGAATCGAGGAGGGAAGAGCAGGTCTCGAAGAGGAACTGAGATCGAGATGGAGCGGAACAAGCCGAAGTGCGCTAAAAGGAAGTTACCCGTTTGAAGCTTACGAACGGTATTTCCGAAAATTCGGGCAAGGCTACCCCGTGTTGCACCAGCTGGAAACCGTTGCGATCAAGGAAAAGCCGATCATGTCCCCATCTTCGCTGGTCGCGTGCATGTTCATGGCCGAGTTGGAAACCGGTTTTTTAACCGCTGGCCATGATCTCGATCGATGTCACCCCCCTTTTCGCCTGGATGTTGCCCATGGGGGAGAGGCTTATCGGAGCCTGGGAGGCAAGGAGCGGAAGTTGATGGAAGGGGATATGTACCTTTCCGACGGGCACGGGATTGTTTCCAGCGTGCTTTACGGTCCTGATGACCGGACTTTTGTCACTCTCCAAACCACACGG
>ENA-OSEO01004302-OSEO01004302.1-sediment-metagenome-genome-assembly--contig:-NODE-4302-length-15230-cov-3.161816_pt1 | contig 15230 bp, 13 predicted proteins | sample MGYA00237883_ERZ534232 | MGnify/ENA metagenome assembly ERZ534232 | reverse complement strand
ATCTCGACCTAAAGTCTTTAGCGTTGCCCAAATTGAGGCTTGATTTGACGTTATCACCTTTTTGTTCGTTGCTGATTCAATAGTATTAATTGCCTCCATAGAACGCCAGGCAGTACAGGAACAAAAAATCGTGTCTGCCTTAGGATCATGCATATTAATTACGAAATTTGCTATCTCTTCAGGATCCTGATCATTAATGAATGTGTGCCCCCCTTCACGTGCACGCAAATCTCCAGAAACGTTTAAAACTTCAAAGCCCATATTTTCGAAATAAACTTTCAGTTTTTCATTAGTCCAGTCCGGATAAGGTGTAGCGACAGAAAGACGTCTTGCATCAGCATTTTTTAGCGCGTCAACAACTGCCGGACTTGTGGCAATAGCATGGACTCCTGTTACACTGTAAATCTTTTCTAGAACAGCCTGATCCCAGCCTGGCCCTTTGTAGAAACTGCCAGAGGTACAGCAATAAGCCATAGTGTCGACTCTAGCGGCTGCCAACGTCACAATCCCTTGGTCAAGATCTTTATTCATCTGGTCCAGAAAGGCTTCCGTCATATCGCCCTCCGGTATTCTTAGCCTTTGGGAGTGAATTGAAATATCTTTGGGGACCGTCCTTTGGAAGTCAGCTTCGACCGTCGTATTTGTATTTGGAATAAGCACTCCTATTTTTACCATCTTTCCCCTCCTTTAAATTGTTATTGTCCTTATGATTTAGGTATTTATTGGCATTCACATTTTTTAGCTTAGCAGTAAATTTGGCAGCCAAAGAGCAATTTGAGGGAATGCGGTCAACAATATAATGACTAGAATAATGGCAATTAAAAATGGCATTATCCCTATAAACACATCATTTAAAGAACCACTTTCCCGTATACCCTGCACGACATAACAATTGATACCGATTGGTGGAGTGATCATTCCCGCTTCAACCACAAGCATGATGATAACACCAAACCAAATAGGATCAAAACCCAAGTCAATGGTAATTGGCGCTATAACGGGAACAGTAAGGACGATAAGTGAAATTCCATCTAGTACGCAACCAAGAAGAATATAGATAAATATTATAATCGAAAAAATCATAAGGGGAGAGAATGATAAGTCACCGATTAGTTTACTAAGATTTTGAACAAAACCTAGTGCTCCAATACCAAAGTTTAAAAAATATGCTCCTATCAAAAGGAACATTATCATGGCCGTAGCTTTCATTGTCCGTTCAAATGCATTGTGTAGCATGTTGAAATTTAAAACACGCTCTCGCGCAGTCATTGCAAGGGCAACGATTATCCCTAAGGCAGATGCTTCGGTAGGCGTGGCGATCCCCACATAAATAGAACCAACCACAACGACAAACAATCCAAGAGGTGGCAGTAGATGAGGAAGGCCTTTTACACGCATCCCCCAATTACTATCGATTTTATTACCGCCCAAATTTGGATTAATTAAACAAGTAATTGTTACCGTTAACATGAACATTGCTGCCAGTAATATCCCAGGTAATATCCCAGCTAAGTAAAGTTTTGGTATTGATGTGTTAGTAAGTGCACCATAAACAATCATATTTATAGAAGGTGGTATCAAGATACCTAACGTGCCACCGGCTGCTAGTGTGCCTAAAAATAATCGTTCATTATAACCGTGTTTTTTAACTTCGGGCAGTGCCACTGTACCAATAGTTACTGCCGTAGCCACACTTGAGCCTGAAGTTGCGGCAAAGAGAGCGCATGTAACAATATTTGTATGCATCAATCCCCCTGGCAGTCTATTTAACCATGGAACCAATGCCCCATACATACGTGACGCCGAGCCACTTTGCAGCATAAGTTCACCGAGCAGAATAAACATTGGAATTGGAATTAGTATATAATTTGTTAGAGTTTCCCAACTTGTAATTCCAAGGGCTGGGAGTATATTGATTGGCAACCATAAAGCATTAATTGCAAGCGTTAGCAACACCAAAACGGCACCAACAAATAAACCACTAGCGATAAGAATTAATAGCATAACTATAAAATTCAGCGCGATTATCATAAAAACGCCTCAACTTTGTTAAGCATTTTAATCATTGATGACGCCGGCTTCCAGATTAACTTCCTCATATCTTCTTCTAATCAAAAATATCAGAGTACGTATCGCCAGGTATATTGTCGTAAATGAAAATAGTACAAGGCCCAAGCAACAGAATAAGTGGGGTATCCAAAGTGGAATTCGTAAAAGTGCTGATTCTGAACCTAATTCTACGGACTCAACCAAAAGACTCGCAACGAACCAAGCAATCAATAATGAAACAGCAGTAAGGGCCAACATGGAAAACACATCTAAAAATGCTTTAATAGATATGGGTGTTAATCTATAGGCAACATCGACACGCACATGAGCCTTCTTTAATACCGCAAAGCCAAACGACCATGCCGCGCTGATCGCGAATGCAAAACCTGATATCTCGGCAGCGCCTAGGAGGGTTACGGAAAATAATTTTCGTATAATTACATCGACTGAGATTATAATAGCTGTAATAAGCATGATGTAGCCGCCACAGCGGGAACCGTATATTGCAATTTTATTTAAAATACAGCCGACGTCAGGTCTTGCATTGATATTTTTTGTCTGCATGAAAAACTGTCCCTTTTAAACATTTCCCCAACAGTATATAGTTGGGGAAATGTTTATAAAAAATTATTTAAGCTATTTAGCTGACATTTTTAAATCTAAAGCCTTCCCAATAGAATTGTTCCAGTCCTCAACACATTTACGGTTAGCGCTCTTCGCAAAGGCAGATAGAACATTTTTTTCCACAGCTTGTTTAATTTTGGCTTTTTCTTGCTCGCTAGTGGGTCGGTTAAGTTTCATAGACGCTTTTGTAAAGCCTTTAATTTTGGTGTCGCAACGAGCATCTCCACAGCTGCACCACACCCCCATATCATTATTGCGCTTTTGTACTGGAAGCGCCATGGATTCCTGGAAATATAAGCTGGCTTTTTTTAACCATTCCTGAACTTTGGGATTTTGCGCTGCAAACCATTTCTTATTTACAATGCGAATTTGAGGAGCCCAACCAACGTTCAATTCATAAAGATAGTCTGCCACCTCAAATAGTTTTGATGTATTACCACTTGCAGTCCCGGTTATACCGCAATCGATGACGCCCCGTTGAAGTGCAGGTGTCATTTCAGCGAATGACATATTTACAGGTATCGCGCCCAAACCAGCCATAAAATCAGCCATTGTGGCACTCCAGACTCTGACTTTTTTCCCTTTTAGATCTGCTAATTTTTCGACTTTCGCGTGGCACCATAATACCTGTCCGGTTGCAGGCCAATAGGCTAAAATAGAAACCCCCATACGTTCTTCGAGGATTTTGTTAACAATCGGAATATAAGCTGCGCACGCTTTATTAATTTGGTCCCATGTCGTGGCCACACCGGACAAATCTAAAGCATCAAGTTCTTTTATGTCTTTTGCGGCATAATTTGCAACAGGATCGGCAATATCTACTATTCCCGTCTTGACTAAACGAACCATTTGATCTCCAGAGACGCCGAGTTCAGTGATGGACTTGAGATTTACTTTTATCTTTCCACCGCTAAGTTCTGGCACCACCTTTTCCCAAAATGGTTTTGTCAAAAATGTCCACTCCGAAGTGCCCGAAGCCAACCCCAAGACACGAACTGTGATGCTTTTAGGTAAAGCTCTGGCAAGGGACTGTAATTCAGACTTAGTAACCTCTGCGGAGGTAATCTGTACACTAAATATTAATCCCACACAGAGGACAACTAACGCAACTAATAAGCGGTAGAATTTCATTTTTAATCCCTCCTATAATTTTTATGTGTTAATTTGACTTTATTCACAATTTTTAATACTTTAAACCTGATCATTTGCAAAACAAATGTAATAAATTATAGATAGCAATCTAATTATTTGCTATGTTTCTAAAAAGCAAAAGTTATGCATATTTAGGAACTTTAAGCTACTCTACTTTTTGTCCGCTTCTATTTATTTCTACGGGTTTAAATGGTACCTAGCGTAATTACCGAAACTATTATGCATGCTTTTCCATTCTAAATTGAAAAGGTTGAGCGCATAGGTGATGACTTTTTACCAAGCTGGGAGGAGACACCCATGCCAGCACACTTTCGCAGATTCTATAACCATATAACCTAAATCACTAATAATTGTAAAATGAATATTTTTTTGATATATTATGAATTATATTAATATATATAGGGTTAAACACTAAGCCTTTATAAAGCATTATTATCAAGATGTTACATCATATGCTTCTCCACTCAAGACGAAACACCCGTAGTACATACTCATGACTATTTTCGTCAAGGCAGGGGAAAATTTGTATGATTCAGCGAGGAATATGGAGACCGTCACTTTTTACGTTCTCAGGCCGAAATAATGTTACCCCACTTTAATGGTAAAGGGGCTTGGTTTGCAAATGATGGTTCCCTGTTGGCAAAACCCACGTTTAACTTTTAAGAACATCTATAATCTATAGTAGGTCATATTATGTATTATCGAGGAATTGAGGCATTTCTTGCAATTGCGGATACACAAAATATTTCGACTGCGGCTAAACTTCTACACATAACACAATCTGCTGTCAGCCATAGAATTCGCGAACTAGAGGAAGAACTAGGTGTGATCCTAATCGACCGGCAGAAAGGCCTGCGCCATAGTAAACTGACATTGGCTGGGGAAAAACTCTATCCCCTAGCGATAAAATGGAAACAATTATGGCATGAAACGAAGCAAATACAAACGACCATATCATCCTTATTCGTGCAGGTGGGTTGTGTCGACAGCGTCAACACCTTGATTTTACCGCAATTTTATCAAGCCCTAATCGCTAACTTCCCCCCAGTTTACCTTCGTATCTATACAATGCCATCAATTGAACTTTATGAAAAAATTGAAAAAAGAACTCTTGATATTGCCTTTGTTCTACAACAACAGCGTCATAAGCATATTAACGTGACACCATTTTATCGAGAATCAATGTCGGTAGTACGTTCCAAAGGAAAATCCCATTCTAAGAAAAAAATAAAACCGAAAGATCTACGCCCTATTGATGAGTTGTATATTAACTGGAGTCCATCATATCAAATCTGGCATGATAAGACGTGGGATCCGTTGCATCACCCGAAAATAGAACTTGACTCTGTATTCCTTATGCAAGCCCTTCTAGAAAATCCGAAACATTGGGCAATTGTACCTCAATCGGTTGTCAAACACTTAAACAAAGAACATAAATTTATAGTACAACAGATAGAACCGCCCGCTCCAGAACGCACAACGTACATGGTAACTCACCGATTTCCCCGCATGGGTGCAGTCGAAGGAATTGAACTATTTCGATCCATAGCAAAAAAATTTGGCTTTTTTAATGATGTGACTTTCGATAGTGAAAATAGCACAATGGAATCTAAGTGGCCAGAGCATGGATAACGTCATGAGGACCGCATATCCTTTCGGCGTTTTGCCGGTTTTTCTTTTGGCTACGATACGCCTGACTCCTCAATCATCTTTACTATTTGTCTCAGCAGAGTCTGGATGAGAAGCTGTTTGGGATCATCAGCCAATAGCTTCAGGTCCGCGGGCTGATCGCGAAAAGGGGGTGATCGTGGATGCGAGCATTGTGGAAAGCTCTCGGCGGCTACATAAAGTGAAGGTGGTGGCAGAACGCGAGGAGAGCGGAGAAGAAGATTCCCGCTACGAGGTGACCACCACCCATTTTGACGATACAGATGCCAGGTGGACCAACATGGTCTTTGCCGACAAGGGATATGCCAGCGCGGAGAACTGTTGCGGCCTAGAAGAGCAGAGCCTTAGCGGCAACATCCTATACAAGACAGCCAAGGGATAAAAGTTGTCCCGGCCTAAAAAAAGAACAAGTTTATCAGCCGGCTGTTGGACAAGGTGGAGCGGGCCTTTGGCACCTTGAAGCGAACCCACCTCTTTTCTCGGTTTCGTTACCTGAGGTCATGAAGATCAAGCTGGAGTTTTTGTTAAACGCCATGGCCTTCAACCTCAAGAAGGCGGCCCTGCTGATGGGATAGTTCGACCGAATTATGAGGCCGACCTCCAAACCGGCTAATCAGCCCGGAAACGAAGGCTGGATCATAATTCGCAGAGCAGGCCAACGTGGTTGATAATTATTGTCTAGACTTGAATTTCATATTTCTTGATTTTACGCCACAAAGTGCTTGGGGAAACTCCCAAAAATCTAGCGACGTCAGCTTTAAAGCGGTGTCTTTTTAAAAGATTCAGGATCAATTGCCTTTCTTTATCCTCCCTGGCGGACCTCAGGTCCTGGGGATTTGAGTCTCCTGCCGCCTGGGGTGCGTATTTTTCCAGACAAAGGGTTAGAATCTTCTCCAAACCCCATCGTGCCTTTTCCGAGCGATACAAGAGGCAAAACCGCTTGGCCACATTCTCCAGTTCCCGAGCGTTTCCTTTGAATGGCTGGCCGGATAAGGATCGCGCGATGGTTTTCCTTTTGGGTAAAATTTCCTGATGGATATCCGTGTTTATCTTAGCAGTGAAATGCAGGAAAAGCGGCTCAATATCATCAGGCCGTTCGCGCAGGGCCGGTATCCTGAGACGAAAGACATTCAGGCGGTAATAAAGGTCTTCCCGGAAGCGGCGCTCCTCCACGCTTATTTCAATGTTTTCGTTGGTGGCCGCTATGATGCGGACATCGATGGGAATGATGCGGTCGCTGCCTAGCTTCAGGATCTCGCGTTCGGAGAGAAGGCGTAACAGTTTGGCCTGGATGGGATAGCTCTATGCGTATAAATCAGCCCAGAATCAGGCGCTGGGGGTCCACCTCCTCGCGCAGAACGCGCAGCTCCTGCTCCGTGGGTGCCTGGCTCTCCTTGGCCTGAGACACGTCCAGGTCAAATCCGGTGTTCGCAATGACCTGTTCTTTGCTGACGCCCGGATAGGTCTCGGCCAGATACATGGCCTTGCTTCCTTCCGTGAACTTCATAATGCCCAAGTTTGTCACCACCGCCAGGGGGCCGCCTCTGGCGAAACCCGTCTCTTGGCGTGAATTGCCTCCCCGCAGCCAGCCCGGGCTGGTAAGATAATCCAGATCTTCCACGAAGCGCTTCTTTTCCTGCTGCATGAAGATAATCACGCCATGAGCCAGGGAGCTGGCGTCGCAGGCCCCCCCACTGCCCGGGAAACGAACCTTGGGCTGCTTAAAGTCGCCCAAAAGGGTGGTATTCAAATTTCCGAAACGGTCTATCTGCGCCGCGCCCAAAAAAGCAATGGTCCTCAGCCGGCGGTGGCTTAAAATGGAAAAGGCCTCGATAAGCCCCGAATTAAGGGAGGCCCCGGACATGACCCGGGGGTCGGCCACTGCCATGGGCAGTTCGTCCAGACTGGGGTCAATTCCGCCAGTCTCGAAAAATACCATCGATTCCGGGGCGTGTATGCGCTTGGCCACGGTGGCGGCAAGCATGGAGACACCGGTGCCGGCAAACAGTATGTCCCCGTTTTGGATCATGCGCCCGGCGCAGAGCGCCATCATCTCCTTGTCGGAATAATCTAACATATCGCTGCCTGCTTCTTTTACCTGCGATCCAATCCCGGACTGTAGCCCACTGTAGGATCCGCCTTTATTTTTTGTAAATTGTCCACCCCTACCTTGGACAGATAATCCTCGTGGCTATGGACCCCAAACACCCATTCCTCAAGATATTCACGGAATCCGGCATCCTCTGCGGCCTGTTTGCGGTACATATTCAAATGAGCGGGGTCATAGTCATAAAAGTTATGGCAGGCGGTGGGATGGGCACCATAGGGCAGCTTCACCACCGCGTCTACCAAAAAAGTCGGCAGGCAATTCTGCGCCGGGTCTTGCCGGATGAACTGGCGCGGCACGATCTCCTCGCAGGTCACTATCACATGGTCAGCCGCCTGAGCCTGTTCCCGGTCGGCAAAGGAAAGCCCCTTTATGCGCACCGTCCCGTCCTCGCCCACGTATTGCACATGCAATATGGTCACGTCCGGATTCAGGGCCGGCACCAAAACCACCTGGTCATGCCCGTGGTTGAAGGGGTTCTCCGCCACCACCAGTTTCTTGCTGGGCACCTTGCCCTTTCCCCGGTCCTCGGGCTTGAATCTCTCTTTATGCACCAGGTCCGTGCCCAGCCCGGATTTGGTGCTCATGAAGGGCAGGCCCATGGCCCCCGCCAAAAAACGCAGGCTCATCTGGTAGTTGGAGTAATCCTCCACCTCCAGTTCACCCGCCTGCACCGCCTTGCGGAAACGGACGCAGGTGGGCGCGAAACGCCCCAGGCCCCCGTAGGCTATCTCCAGGCGCTTCACGCAGTCAGCGCCTATCAAGAGATCCAAGGCCTGGCCATGGGAATGGCAAACCAGGTAAAGGTCCTTGACGCCCTGCCTGACGATCTCCCGGGCGATGGCCATGGGATTGCGGGTCACCGTGAATCCACCTAAGGCAACCTGGGCCCCGTGGGGAATAAACTTTTCCACCGCCTCCTCGGCGGTCATCATTTTTTTGCCAAGTTCATGCGAACTCATGTGCCACCCATCGCCATTCCGGCTCCCAAGCCAGTTTGGCCGAGATAACTTTTTGGATTAACTAACAGAAAGGCCGCAGATCCTGCCGGTCCGGGACCCAGGATTACATGCTGTCGAACTCCTCATGGCTGATGCGAAAAGCTCTTTTCGCGTTGATTAAGGGGTGAAGCCTGGGAACAAAGTCCATATGGGGAAACAAAAAGTGGCCCATTCGCATCCTCTCGGAAGTTGCCTTTAGAATAGTCAGGCCATTGGCGCCTAGTATATGAAACGTTAGTATTTTTTGCAACTCTGCGGACGGGGAAAGGGACAATGGGAGTATCAGTTCCACCCAGCCCTGGTAGCCAAGGGCCTTAAAGGGCTGAAAACTTCCACCCCTTGACCGCTTTTCAGCCATGGCGTAGGTTTAGGGCCATGTCCGGTGCAACCTTGACTACAGCTCAGATGTGGCGCCAATCCCTGCAACAGGGCTCGGCTCGCACCCGGGATTTCATCTGGTTTCTTTTAAAGGTGATCCTGCCCACCTACATTATTACGGAACTGATGAAATATTGCGGTGCTATTCAGTGGATAGCCGGTTTTTTGCATCCAGTGATGGGCATTTGGGGGCTGCCCGGCGAGGCGGCGGCGGCCATGGTTGCAGGTTTTCTGGTAGGCATCTATGCGGCTGTGGCGGTGGTCGTTTCCTTGGGTCTAACTCCCACCCAGGTCACGGTCTTGGGTGTAATCCTGTGCATAGCCCATAGCTTGCCCATGGAGGGCGCCCTCATACGCCAACTGCTGCCCGGCAGTTTCTACCAGATAATCCTCATGCGTCTGGGTCTGGGTTTGCTGGCTGGCTGGGTTATAGCCGGAATCCTGCGATGAGCGATTGGGTTACGTTTTTGGTTGCGGCCACCGGCAAGGGATTATTCCTTTGCCTAAAGATCACCTGCATAGTGGCCCCAATCTTGTTCGCTTATGAGGTGGCCAAGGCCTACGGCATATTCCAACGCCCCTGGCCGGTGATAAGCACGGCGTTGATTCGCCTGGGCTTGGGCCCCAAGGCCCTAATCCCCATCTTGGCCGGTCTCTTCCTGGGTATCTTATACGGGGGCGGTATCATGTTGGCCATGAGCCAAGAAGAGGGGCTCAGCCGCCGGGAGCGCTTGACTCTGGCCGTATTTCTGTCCCTAGCCCACGCGGTGGTTGAAGATACGGTCATTTTCGTGGTCCTGGGGGCCTCGGCGGTGGGGGTGCTGGGCCCCCGGTTGGCTCTGGCCGTCATGCTTTGCCTCTGGCTGGCCCGCCGGCCCTACGCGCCGGAAACATCCAGTTGATCCCCGGCGAACCTTAAAACCGCCGGCGAGGAAAAATCGCCGCCACATCTTCGGAGGCTTTTACATGGCGAGGCATTCTCACCAATTCGTGGAAAGCTACACCGGACTGGTGGGCTTCGGCTTTGACCGGCCCACGGACGAGGCCACGGTGCAGGTTTACCTGCAGAAATTTTCCGATGATGAATGCCTGAAAACCATCATCCCCCGCTTGAGCGGCCAGGAGCTGCAGACTGTTTTCGATTCGGTCAGCGGACTCCTCCGGCGCCATCTTTCCGAAGAGGAGTACCACCGCTTTTTTCTTAAGGAATCTCAAAGAGAGTTTTAGCAAGCATGAAAAAGACCAACACAAAACCAGGCCCCGACCTGGCCATCGTCCAGGGGATCCTGGAGGAAGCCTTCTTCACCCCCCTGCTTAAGAACGACTGGCTGGCCTTTTTGTTCGACCAGCCCGGCCTGTTGGGTTTAGAAGACAGTGAAGTCTTTGACCTGTTTGTGCGGGGGGCCATTGCGGCGGAGACGGTCTTTCCCCGGGCGGCCGAGGGGCGCACGCCCTTGGCCTGGTTCTGCACCCTGGAGGATTACCGGCCGGTGCTGGCCCAAGTCCTGGCCAGCCTGCGCTATGACCGCCCCTTTCTTTTCCACCGCGCCCTACTCGGCCTGTCCGCTGTAACTCAGGGCAAGCTAAATCCAGCCGACTTTGAGTTGGTCGAGGACTTTCTGCAAAATGCCCTGGAGCGGCAAGGCGGTGAAATAAGGCAGGCGGCGGCCCACGAACTTAACACCCTGTACCTACGAGGCCTCAAGGCAGCAGGCCAGGCCACCGCAGAGAACGATCCCCGCTTGAGCGCCGCTGCGCAAAAAATCCTGGCCCATCCCTTTGCGGCCGAGGCCAGGAGCGACACCGAGTTGCGGATTTGGCTCGGCCGGGGGGAAGGCCTGGAAGGGGTGGCGCCCGAGCTTGCACCCGCGGTATTGGTGGAGGTCTGGGCCCGCTGGACGGGCGCGGTGCTGGGGGCTCGGCCCGATTTGGAGCTTTTGGGCCGCATGCATCCCCATTTGGACCTTTCCAGCCAGGATCTGGCCCAATATGTGCCCCCCGACCGCGAGGCGGGCCATGTAATAAGCGCCCAGTGTCCCTATTGTTCCCAAAATGCCAGCATTAAGTTGGGCCAAGCGATAACCACCCTGAGCGAGTGTCCCCATCTGATCCTGATGGGAACCGACGACGAGGTGCATCTAAAACACGTGGTCCAGCATTTTGATTTAGGAAAAGACTTCGAGGCCCTACTAGCCTCCTATTACGATTCCCCCAGCGATTTGGATCTTTTCTCCACTATCGTCAACGACCTTTACGAGATGCTCTCCGGCCAGGGCCGCCTGGAAGCCAGGCAGGTCTCCTGCGAGAGCGCGCCCCGCGGCTTCTATTACTTGAGCGCCTACTTCGCCGGCCCGCCGCCGGATAATGATCTTTGCCATTAACGGGCCGGAACATCCTCGGCTGATTTGCGGCCAAAATGAAGGCGGGAGGGAGGGGATAAACCCCGCCCCTAGGCAAGCAAGCTATTTGCGGCGGCATGGTTTAGCCCCGCCGGTATTGCTTGTTATTTGGCCCTCTCGCCTATGTGCAGGCAGGCGATGCCGTGGCTTAAGAGCAAGTAACGCGCGTTGACCAAGCCGGCTTGCCTCATCTCGCCCAGGAATTCCTCGGGGGGAGGAAACTCCAAGACCGTTTGCGCCAGATAGAGATAGCTTTCCCGGTCGCCGGAGACAAGCCCGCCCAGGGCGGGCAAAACCTTGGCCAAATAGGGCCTGTAGACCGCGCCCAGCCGACCGGGAGGAGGCGGAGCCAGCTCCAGCACGGCAAGCCGGCCGCCGGGCGCCAAGACCCGCCGCATTTCGGCGAGGGCCTGAACGCGCTGGGGGATGTTGCGGATGCCGAAGGCTATGGTAGCCCCGTCAAAGCTGGCCTCGGCAAAAGGCAGCTTGAGGCCGTCGCCCACCACCAAGCTCACCCTGGCGCCGGTCTTTTTTATCTTGCGGCGGGCGGGCCCCAGCATGGCCGGAATCAGGTCTAACCCCACCACCAAAGGCCTTTCCGGCCGACGGGCCAGGGCCAGGGCCAAACAGCCGGTGCCGGTGGCCACATCGAGCAAACGGCCGGTGGGGCCGGGGCGCAGAACCCGGGCGGTAAACCGGCGCCAGCGAAGATCCTCGCCCAGGCTGAGCACCACGTTCAAGAGGTCATAAAAGGGCGAGATACGGTTGAAGATGCGTCTGACGCATCTTTTTTGCTCGGCCGGTTCGATCACCGTTTTAGGAAAAGCCCGAAAACCAGGGCCGGATCGAGGTCCATCTTGGGGCTCAGTCGCAAAATTTCGTCTTTAAGCCTGGCCAGGACCCCGCGTAGAAGCTGGCCGGCCAAGGCGGCCTCCTTGGGATCGGCCAGGGTCTGGCAAGATTTGAAGAGCTCCTTGGCAAGGGGGCCCTTAAGGCCTTTTTGCAAAAGGGTCACCGCACGGTTGAGTTCCGGGCGCGGCAGGGGGGCCAAGCCAGCGAGGCCCAAGGCCCGCCGGGCCAACCAGGTGCCGATGACGGAGCTTATCTTCCGGTCCCGGGGGTCCGCGGGCCATATTTCGGCCTCGATCAGGGCCGCCAAATCGCCGCGTTCAATTCCCATGAACTCGAACAAGATGCGGCCCCAGAATCCGGCCATCTCCAGGTGACGCCGGGCCTGCTCCAGATCGGCCAGGCTAACAAAGGAGCGATATTCCTTGCCGCCTTTTAGGGAGGGGTCGAAGCAGCGCGGCCTCTGGAAAAGAAATCCAGCCAGGCAGCGGTCCAGGGGGGGGTCCAAGATGAAAAATCCGTTGGGCACGTCCTTCAGCCAGCCATCCTGCAAGAGCGCGAAGGCCCCCTGGTTCAGTTCGCGCAGGGCGGCCGCCCCCTGGCGGGCCAGGGAGTCCATCCCCACCCGGGCCAGGATGGCCCCGGCCCGACCGGCATCCCCCTGGGACAAAACGGCCAGGCCCAAATTGGCCAGGCCCAGGCTCTCCCGGGCGGCTTGTTCCACTTCCTTGGGCTGAGCCGGATCGGCGCCCAGGGCCACCACCCCGCAGTTGGCCACATAGGCCAACTCGGCCCGCAGGGCGTCCTTGGCCTCCTCGCTTAGGGCCTCGGCCACCACCGGCAGGGCCTCATCCTCGGGCAAAAGCCGTAAAAAGGCGTCCGAGCGGGGATGTGGGTCAGGGGGAAAGCCGCGGTCGGCCTTGGGGGGCAGGCTGGTCCAATCCGTTTCCTTCGGCCGCAAATGGGCCCAAAGCTGGAGGGCCTCCAGGCGCTCGGGAAATCCGTGATCGCCCAGGCGGCCGTTGCGCCAGCGCAGGGCATCCTCGGCCACCTGGGAGGTCGACTCCCAAAGCATGGACTCCATGACCGTCTGGTAAAATTCGGGCTTCTCGCTTTTTAAGTACACCAGCACCTGCGCCACGAACGCGGCCTGTTCCTTTTGATAAAAATCGAGGTGATAAACCCCGTCCAAGGTGAAACCGGGCAGATCGTCCGGCGGTTCCTGCTCGTCCTGGCTGGGCAGATATTTCACCACCTTGAACCAATGGGCGAAAAGCAGGGTGAGCACCTCCAAATCGGCGCTATCCAGCCAACGGCCCAACTGCTGGGGGCCGGCGTCCAAAAGAAGCGGCAGCCAGATCTGATACCGGGAAGGGGCGAAGCGCTCCTGCACCCAGCCCGTGAGATCCAATAGATAGGTGATCTGCTCAGCGCTGCAAAGGCCGAGCAGGGCGCCGGCATCCTCCGGCCCCACCTCCAAAACCGTCCGCGTGAACTCGTCCGGGGTAAGGGCCTGTACCAATTCCCTGGCATCCTGGGCCATGGTGATAAGCCGCTCGCGCTCGGGTCCCTGGGCGCTCAGGATCGTACGCAGGCGCTCGCGGGAAGTGAGCGCCTGCCACAATTGTTCGGCCCGCCGGGGGTCTTTTTTCTCCAGGGCCAGCCAGGCCTTGGGATCGCGGCCTGGGGCAGGTGGTTGTTTTTCTTCGGCCATGTTCCTCTTAATTTAAACATCAGGTTAAGCGGCCCTTGCTATTGGCATACCCCGCAGCGGCGGCAGGTCTTGGGCTCACAGGGCGGGGATTGCCGGGCCTTTGGGGCCCTTTGCGCCTCTGCCCAAAGATACTCCATGCCCAGGCCGTGGTCCACCAGGGACCAGGGCAGAATTTCCTCCCGGGTCCGGCGGCGGGCGGCATAAAAATCGGGCCCTGGATTCAAGCGGGCAAATGCCTGCTTGAGGCTGACGCCTTGGGCCAAGTCCCTTACCAGGCCACCCACCCGGCGGTCTCCCCGGGCGAGCACTCCTTGTAAAAAGGCGTAAATGGGCACATCGCTCACCACCTTGAGGTTGGCCACCGGAGAAAGCCCCCCCTTGACCAGGCTCATGCGCTGCTTCAAGACCTGCATCGGGGCCATGGGCTCCCATTGGAACGGTGTCCAGGGCTTGGGCACAAAGGCGTTCAGGCTCACCGTCAGACGCCCCAGGCGGCCCCTGGCCCGGGACAGGCTCACCATCTGCTGCCGCACCCGCCGCACCAAGGCGATGAGCTCTTCCACGTCTTCGGCCTCTTCGCCGGGAAGACCCACCATGAAATAGAGCCTCAGGTTGGGTATGCCCCCGGTTATCAGCATCTCCACCGCCCGGGCCAGGTCGTCTTCGCTCAAGTGCTTGTTTATCACCCGGCGCAGGCGGTCGCTGCCCGCCTCCGGGGCCAGGGCCACGGTCTTTTGCCCGCTTTGGGCCAGGGCGCCGACCAGCTCCGGGCTCAGGCGGTCGGCCCGCAAGCTGGATACCGAAAGCACGCCTCCCTGGGCCAGAATCTGGGCGGCCAGGGGGGCCGCGCCCTCAAGATCGCTAACCGCGGCCGATACCAGCCCCACCCGTTCTCCTTCCCGGGCGGCCTCCTTGGCCAGAGCCATGAAATCCCGGCCGTGGCCCAAGCGCGGCGGCCGGAATATGTGGCCGGCCGCGCAGAAGCGGCAGCCGTGGCCGCAGCCCCGGCCCACCTCCACCAGGGTCATATCACCGAACTCGGGCCCCGGGGCCTTAAACTGGCTTTGGGCCAGGCCCGCGGCCGGCCCCCGGTACTTGGGTACCGCAATCCTATCCGGCACATCCCCGCTGGGGGTGAAAGAACGGATGGCGCCGCCCGGATCATACCCAACCTGATAAAAGCGCGGGACGTAAAAGCCCGGCACTTCCCGGGCCAGGCGCAAAAGGGCTTCCTCCCGAGGCCGGTCCAATACGCCCAGATAGGCGTCCAAAAAAGGCGCGAGGACCAC
>ENA-OSEO01004301-OSEO01004301.1-sediment-metagenome-genome-assembly--contig:-NODE-4301-length-15232-cov-3.681227_pt1 | contig 15232 bp, 13 predicted proteins | sample MGYA00237883_ERZ534232 | MGnify/ENA metagenome assembly ERZ534232 | reverse complement strand
GAATATGGGCTGTATCATAAAGCAAGTTCGGCCCGTATCCATCAGGAAGCTGCACATCCAATAAGACCACATCCCCATCCCCACGCTGCAAGAAGTTCCGCGCTTCGGCCAGCGTGCCCGCGCCAATGACCTCGTAACCCTTTCCGGTGAGAAATTCTCCAATATTGTTCCGTGCGTTTTCTTCGTCGTCGACAATTAATACCGTGATGCTCATTTACTTCTCTCCATCCATGATTGGTAAAAATACATGAAAAACAGTGCCACCAGGGAATGTGCTGGCGTGAATGCTGCCGCGATGCGCGGTCACGATTTGTTTGGTAATCGCCAGACCTAACCCCGTGCCTCGCGGGTTTTTGGATACAAATGGTTCAAAAATATGGTCCTTGATTTCATCAGGAATTCCAGGGCCATTATCCGAAACGGTCACTTCAATTTGGGGGGGATTAGTAATCTCTTCACTTCGGCGCATCCGGATAGCCAGGGTTCCCCCATTTTTGTTCATGATCTCAACCGCGTTACTGATCAGGTTGGTAAACACCTGCTCCAGCGCGCGCTGATCTCCCTTTACCATAGGAAGGTTTTCATCCGCCTGGAAATAGGGGGATACTTTTACCCGAGCCATTCTGGGCCGCCAGCGGTCCAGAATCCTTTGTAAAAGGAAGCTTAAATCCACTGGCTGAAGGGTGATATTCATCGGCCTCGAATAAGATAACACAGACTCCATCAGGCTGTTCAACCTTGTGCAATCGCTCTGCATTCGTTGGATCAGATCAAGGTTTTTATCATCCGAACTCAACCGTGTTTCTAAAAGCTGCAAACCGGTAGAAATATTGTTGATCGGATTCCGAACCTCATGCGCAAACACCGCTGTGAATTCACCTAAAACCGCTCTGTGTTCCAGTTGCTGAGTCCGCACCCGGATTTGTTCGTGTTCACTCATATCCGATACAAAAATTTGGATTGCCAGAATCCTCCTGCCTGACATGACCGGAATGATTTTCACCTTGGCAGGAAAAAGCTGTCCATTGCGGCGGATCAGTGAAATACTCCCCATATCATGCGTCGGGATCCCTTTTATAGCAGATTCAATGGCAGGCATCAGACTCTCGGTGGCGATCAGCACATTTTGAACATTCTGACCATGCACTTCACTATCGGCGTACCCCAGCATCAATTCCGCGGAAGGATTTATCTCAGCGATACGCAAATCCAGCGAAAGAACCAGCACCCCTTCTTGCACGCTCTCCCCCAAACTATTGCGGATCGCCAGCAGCCGGATCTGTTCTTTTTGCTCCTTCTTTAAATTATTCACCAGCATTAAATGCTGCAGGTTGCTGCTGATGTAATTCCCCACAAATTCCATCAACAAAAGCAGGTGTTCTTTGGGTTGCTTTTCAGTATACCCGGCAATCAACAAACCAAAAGACGCCGTTTTCTGTCCCAGCGGAGTTGAGGCGACATGCGCCAGGTTTTGGATACGACCCGAGCGATGGATTTCTGTTGTAACCCGTTTTCCGGGGCTCCAAATCGCCGTTTTCGATAACCGGATCAAATCCGTTGAAGGAATGACCTCCGGAAAGTAGGTTCCGCTTTCGCCGGAAATCACTCTTGATAGTCTGGGGAAATCGCTCTCTGCCTGATACAAACAGACCATATCCGTTTTCAGCACTTTTTTAGCAATTTCCAGCGCTTCAGATAGCAATTGATCTCTTGTTTCAGCTTCTACCAGTTGAGATAAACTCAACAATTCACGGAGAAATATTGCGTCCCCATGAAACAGCCGGACTTCCTCCGAAAAAAGCGGTTGAATTTTGATGATCAGCCACGCAGCTTCAACATCCAACCGGTTAATCTCAACTTTAACTGGCAGTGGCTCGCGATTGTGGCGTGTGAGCAGGGCTTCTCTTTCTTCGCCGGGCGCAATCTTATCCAGAGAAATATCAGGGATTAAATCTTTCAGCTCACTCCCTCCCAATTCCAGTCTGGTAAAAGCGGTCAGGGTGAGAAGTGAGCTGTTAGGAAATATTATCCGCTCCCGCTCTTTGTCCAGAAGCAAAGCGGCCTCTGGCATCATATTTAAAAGCGTACCCAGGTCCGTCATGCAGGGTTCTTTGCCCTGCCAGATAATATTTCGGGATAAATTGGTGATAGTTTGTGCCATTAGACCTTTATGGATGTATGCCTCAAATGGGCTGGCAGGACGCCCTCCATGGCTCGATACTTTGCTACCGTTCTACGAGCGACCTTGTAACCTTCTTTTTCCAGCATTTTTGCCAGTTCCGCGTCACTCAATGGTTTATTCTCTTTTGCAATTAAATCACACAATACAGTGCGAATACTCAAACTCCGGTCAAAAAACATGGAAAGTGGCACAATTCGCTTGTTGGGTAACTGCACTGTTTTTCCAGCCACAGCACGGGAAATCGTTGATTCATGCACATCCAGAATTTTAGAAATCTCCACCCGAGTCACCGACCTCAAATGCCGTTCCCCATGCAAAATCGCATCTTTTTGAATTGTAACAACCTGCTGCATCAACCGCTGCATGGTGTTGTTGCGCTGCTGCAAGCATTTTACCAGCAAAGATGCTCGTTCCAGGTCGCTTTTCCACGCCTCGCGCTTTTCTTCCCCTGCTTCGCGGAGCGCGTTGCGGAACATCGGGCTCACCCTCAGAATCCCTCCGATTGGCATAATAATCTCAACCACAAACGGTTTCTTGGGGTCTCCATTAATGTAATTGATCAGGATGTCCGGATGCTGGTATACATTCACACCGGTCTGAGTGGGTTCGCGAACACTGCCCCAATGCGAGCGGGCTGGATACGGGTTTAGGTTTTCACTGATAAAATGCACCACTTCCTGAATTTTGCGCTGCGAGGTATCAAACCGGCGGGCTAATTCTGCATACTGGAGTTTCTTCAACCGATCCATTTCTTTTTCTATGAGCAACCGTGCCAGCTCAGGCACCGCAGAAGTTTCTGCGATCACATCCAGTTGGGCCAGCAATGCCTCCTGGGTTGTGCGCGACCCAACACCCACTGGTTCAGCCCGTTTGATCACATTCAATACATGCTCTACTTTTGAAGGCAGCACATGATGATACCGCGCCACTTCCAGAACTGTGGTGGTTAACAGCCCATCATCATCCAGGTGCGTCAGTAGAAAAGCTGCCAGATGCCGGTCTTCTGAATCCAGCTCCGGCGCGACCTGCCGCATGACATAGGTCGGAAGATCTTCAGCCGTAGTTGAGAAATCATCTTCCTCTCCCTGGCTGTCCGGATCCGATTTGCTGTAATAGAAATCATCGCGCTGCGATACAAACACAACAGGCTCATCCGATTCTCCTGAAGACGGGCAACTGCATACCGGGCACACCCCATGCTCCGGAAGAAGCCGGCGGCAGGTTGGGCAGCGCCTTTCTTCCACCAACTCCAGTGCCGGGTTGGATGCCAGTTCCGAATCAATTTCTTGCCTTAATTCATCCACAGTAAGGCTTAAAAGCGTCATCGTTTGCGCAAGATGAGCTGTCGTCAAAGGTCGAAGTGCTTGAGTGTGTACTTGAAACATATTTTTACCCGCCCAATCTTTGTCTAGTATATCCAGTTTGAAAGATAAGTGCAAGTTTCGTGCCAGACCAATTTCTCTATCTCTGGTGGTAAAATTTGTAAGATGAAAACCTTAACAGGCGCTGTACACCATGAATGAACTAATCGTCATCGGTGGCGGATTAGCGGGGTGCGAAGCTGCCTGGCAGGCAGCGCAGCGCAATATTAAAGTAAACCTGTTTGAAATGCGCCCCAACCTGCAAACAGGAGCGCATCAGACCGATCAACTCGCCGAGTTGGTTTGCTCCAACTCTCTGGGATCCAACCTGATCGACCGCGCGTCCGGTTTGCTCAAAGAAGAGCTGCGCCGGCTGGGTTCGCTCCTGATAGCGTGCGCGGACGCCAGCGCTCTCCCCGCGGGAGGCGCGCTGGCGGTTGGCAGGGAAGATTTCTCTCAACGCGTCACACAAAAAATCTCGCAACATCCAAACATCCGGTTGATCCGCCAGGAAGTCCAGCACATTCCCGAATCACCCACTATCATCGCCACTGGTCCACTGACCTCAAACAATCTTGCCAACGCCATCCAACACCTTACTGGCGTGGAAAGTCTTTTCTTTTTTGACGCGATCGCCCCCATTGTTCTGCGGGATTCCATTGACATGGAAATTGCCTTTCGGGCTTCACGTTACGAGCGTGGAGAAATGGATGAAGGCGATTACATCAACGCGCCCTTCAACAAAGATGAGTATGATCAATTTGTGGATGCGTTGATTTCTGCTGAAAGGATTGATCTGAAAGAGTTTGAACATACCCTGGAAAAAGGGGTAACAGCAGGTTCTGCGCGCTTCTTTGAAGGCTGTTTACCGGTCGAGGTGATCGCACGCAGGGGACTACAATCCCTGGCGTTTGGCCCGATGCGCCCTGTTGGATTACGGAGCCCCCACACCGGGCAACGGCCTTATGCGGTTGTCCAACTCCGGCAGGATAACCTGGCCGGTTCGCTCTACAACCTGGTCGGCTTCCAAACCAACCTCAAGTTTTCCGAGCAGCGCAGGGTTTTCCGCATGATACCAGGATTAGCCAATGCCGAATTTGAGAGGTATGGACAGATGCACCGCAACACTTTCATCATGTCGCCAACACTGTTAAATCCCAATCTACAGCTTCGCGACCGGCCAGATTTATTCTTTGCCGGACAGATTACCGGAGTTGAAGGTTATGTAGGTAACATTGCGACCGGATTATTGGCGGGGATAAACGCCGCTCGCTTCGTGAATAATAAACCCACAGTTGTTCCCCCCCAAACAACAATGCTGGGAGCGCTGGTTCATTACACCACCCATGCCGCACCCCAGGATTTCCAACCGATGAAAGCCAATTTTGGCATCCTTCCCCCGCTTGAAGAAAATTTGAAAGGAAAGCGCGCCAGGGCAGAAAAGTACAGCCAGCGGGCACTCAACGATCTCCATGATTTATTCCAGGGGCCACTATGCGAATGAAAAGAAATTCAATAGGATCCATCTTTATCCTGATAGCCTTAATATTGTTTGTGGTTCGATTTCTCATTCAGGGTTACAACATCAGAACTCAGGATCCGGAAGAACCAACTTTTAACGGAGCCCGGGCTCACCAGGATGTGATCCACCAGGTATCCATTGGGCCGCGCACGCCAGGCAGTAAATCACACGATGTGCTCGTCAGTTGGCTCCAACAATCTTTGTTACAGTATGGCTGGAACGCGGAAATACAGGCGGGCACTTTTGAAGGGCATAGTCTCAAAAATGTAATAGCGAAAAGGGGAGAAGGACAACCCTGGATCATTCTGGGCGCGCATTACGATTCGCGTCTGATAGCTGATCGGGATGCGGATCCCGCTCTCCGTGTTAAGCCGGTTCCTGGGGCGAACGATGGCGCGTCTGGTGTAGCAGTTTTGATGGAGTTGGCCCGAGTGCTTCCAACCAATCCCGATCAACAAATCTGGTTGGTGTTTTTCGATCTCGAAGATCAGGGGCGTATAGAAGGATATAATTGGATACTCGGATCCCAATACTTTGTTGAAAATTTGGAAGGGAAACCCGATGCGGTTGTGATTGTGGATATGATAGGAGATGCGGATCTGAACATCTATTTTGAAAATAATTCCGATCCCGAATTGGCCTCACAAATCTGGCAGCAGGCAGCCGCCCTGGGTTATTCAGATTATTTCATCGCAGAAAATAAATATAGCATCCTCGATGATCACACACCTTTCCTGGAAAAAGGTATTCCCGCCGTTGACATCATCGATTTTGATTATCCATACTGGCACACATCCCAGGACACCGCCGACAAAGTCTCCCCGGATAGCCTGCAGGCCGTTGGAGATACTTTGCAAACCTGGATCAACAGTCAGAAATAATTGGCAATCCTGCCATTCTAACGTAAACTATTAATACTTATGCGCGCATTGAAATTGATCCAAAACATCAGACCAGCCTGGCATAAAGAAGTTGCCAGCGCTTTTAACCCGGGCGCTGTCATGCATGAGAATCTGGATTCGCTTCTGGAAAATTTCTACGATCTTCTTGAGAAGGTGGTTGAAACGGGAGATCCATCCTGCCTGGACGGATTACTTACCACATGGTCCGCTGACCAGACCGAAACGGATGTAAAAGGTGAGCCAAACCACCTTACCCGCGTCATCAAAGAAATCATGCAGTTAACTTATACCACCTTCCAAAACACCCTATCCGCCGATGACGTCATCCCTGTCCTGAACGCATCCCTTCCTTTCTTCACGTATGCCTTTGAAAAGGCTGCCGAACTGGAAACCAGCCGACAGATCATTCAGGCTCATCATGAAATGGATCAGATGCGCGAAATGATGGAGAAGCTCGATCACAGCAAATCGGATTTCATTGCCATCGCCGCGCATGAACTGAAGACGCCATTAACCCTCATCGAGGGATACACCACTATGCTTGATGAAATCTATAGCCGAGTGGAACAGGATAGGTCGTCTGAAAAAGTGCTCCTGAATGGCATTCACCACGGCACAGATCGATTGAAGTTGATAGTGGACGATATGATTGACGTATCGTTGATTGATAACAATCTCTTACAGCTGAATTTCCAACCGGTGTGGCTAAACCGGTTGTTCTCAGTCTTGAACACCGAACTGGAAAAGACGTTCAAAGAGCGCAAACTTGAATTTATTCTCGAAGATTTTCCTGGCAGCAATAAAATGATCTTTGGCGAATCGGAAAGGCTGCTCCAGGTTTTCAGAAACATCTTGATCAACGCGATTAAATTTACACCGGACAGCGGTAAGATTACCATCAGTGGTCGTGAACTGCCTGGCTTTATCGAAGTCACCATCACGGATACTGGAATTGGCATTAACCCGGAAGACCAGTCCCTGATTTTCGGGAAATTCGGCCGCCTGGGGAATATCGCCACGCATTCCAGTGGAAAAACAAAGTTTAAGGGTGGGGGCCCTGGTCTGGGTCTTCACATCGCGAAAGGCATCATCGAATCACATGGAGGAACAATCTGGGTCGAATCGGCCGGCTATGATGAGATCAACCACCCTGGCTCTACCTTCCATATCCTTATTCCGGAACGCACAGAGCCGCCCGATAGCGCCATGGCAAAACTATACTCCGCACTCAACAATGAACAAATCTAAGAAATAATTAACTCATGGATAAAATTACTCAAACTCACAACCCCTCAAAAACAAACCTGTTCTTTAAACCCGCCGATCGCGTTGCGGGTGTTAAACCCTATTTCTTTGCTTCACTGAATCAAAGAATCACAGAATTAAGAAATAAAGGAGTAGACATCATCCGGGTGGACATTGGTTCACCAGATCTTCCACCAGAGAACTTTATTATCAACGCTTTGATAGATGCGGCTAAACACCCGGGGGCTCACGGCTACTCGCCGATCGGAGGTTCTCCGGAGTTCCGTCAGGCAGTAGCTGTGTATTACCACAATCGTTTTGGGGTTGATCTTGATCCACAAACCGAGATTCTTGGCTTGATTGGTTCTAAAGAAGGGCTTTTTAACCTGAGCCAGATTCTACTTAACCCCGGAGATGTTGTGCTGGTGCCTGACCCGGGTTATCCTGTTTACTCATCCAGCGGGCGAATTGCTGGTGCTGAAGTCTACAAACTGCCGCTATACCGTGAGAATTCGTTCCTGCCCGATCTTGAAAACATCCCCGAAGCAATTCTACACCGTGCCAAATTGCTTTGGTTAAACTATCCCAACAACCCTACTGGAGCAATCGCGCCTTTAGGATTTTTCGAAAAAGCGGTGGAATTTGCTCACCAGCACCACATCATCATCGCGCACGACGCCCCATACGTGGATGTTTGTTTTGATAATTACCGCGCACCCAGCATCCTTGAAATACCCGGAGCGAAAGAGGTCGTTGTTGAATTAAATTCCCTTTCGAAAACCTACAACATGGCTGGCTGGCGCTTGGGAATGGCGGCGGGAAACCCACAAGTAATTAGATCATTGCACACCTACAAATCACAGATCGACACCTCTCATTTCGCCCCCATATTGAAAGCCGGCGCAATTGCTCTGACGGGCGGTCAAGATTGGCTGAAAGAACGCAACCGGGTATATCAACAGCGCCGGGATATTGTCGTTGAGAACCTGCAAGCGGTTGGCTTTCAGGTTCACACCCCTTTAGCAGCAATATATGTCTGGGCTCATCTGCCCGAAGGATTCACCAATTCCATCGAATATTGCAGCGATTTGCTTGAAGAAACTGGTGTGAGCGCAACTCCCGGGATTGTTTACGGACAGTATGGAGAAGGCTACATCCGTGTCTCGCTGTGCAGCAAACAAGCGACCCTGGAAGAAGCCATGCGGCGATTAACTGCATGGACTCAAACGAGAAAGTAATCATTTATGTCAAAAAAAACTTCTGAATCCACCGCACCACCTCGCGAGCGCGCTTTTCTGGTTGGGGTGGAATTACGCAGTGAGCCCTCCCTGCTTTCGCTGGAAGACTCGCTGGATGAATTAGCTTTACTTGCGGATACAGCTGGTCTGGATGTGATTGGTGAAGCAACCCAACGCCTTGATAGACCCCATGCCGGCACTTACATTGGTTCTGGCAAAATCGAGGAAATTATCGCGCTGGTAGAAGACAGTCTTGCAGAAGTGGTCGTTTTTGACAACGAGCTTTCCCCAAGACATTTACGCGAACTGGAGAAACGGTTTGGAGTAGACGTTAAGATATTAGACCGCACTGCTTTGATCCTGGACATTTTTGCGCAGCACGCCAGCACCAGGGAAGGTATTCTGCAAGTCCAGCTTGCCCAATATGAATACCGCCTCCCCCGGTTAACCCGCGCGTGGACTCATCTCGCGCGGCAAAGTGGCGGTGCCTCTGGCCGCTCTGGTAGCCATGGCGGCGTAGGTCTGCGAGGCCCAGGTGAAACCCAGCTTGAAGTTGACCGGCGGGAAATCAATCGCCGTATCACCACGCTGAAAGAAGAACTGGAGAAAATCCGCGCCCATCGCGAACGTTATCGCGCAAAACGCAAACGCTCCCAAATACCAATCATTGCGTTGGTGGGATATACCAATGCCGGAAAATCCACTTTACTCAACCACCTGGCCCAATCTAATGTTTACGTAGCCGATCAATTATTCGCGACATTGGATCCCACCACAAGAAAAATCAACCTGCCGGGTGGGCACGAGGTTCTGGTAACGGATACGGTTGGATTTATTCAAAAGCTGCCCACTCAACTCGTTGCGGCTTTCCGGGCCACGTTGGAAGAGATCACTGAAGCAGACCTGTTGCTTCATCTGGTAGATATCACCCACTTCAGCGCCTTGGCACAATCAAAGGCAGTCCTGGAAACGCTGGAAGAAATAGAAGCAACCCAGATCCCAACGCTGACTGTGTTAAACAAAATTGACCTGCTTCCATCTCCAGATGCCGCACACGAGGCGCTTCAGGCTTTCCCGGAATCCGTAGCGGTTTCAGCGCTCACCGGTCAGGGTATTCCCGAACTGATGCAGGTCATTGAGTCCAGATTGTTTCAAGAAATGAGCCCCATTCGGGTTCGTTTACCTTACGAAAAAGGTAACCTGATTTCAATTTTCCATGACCAGGGACAGGTTGTCAGAATTAAACATGAACAAGGCGGGGTAATCATTGATGGCAACATTCCTGGCCGGCTTTTCACTCACTTCCAACCCTATGTTATCACCAGGGACCAGGTATCCGAAGATTAAGGTGTCTCCCCATGCTCGAAAATTTATCCAAAGCGCTTGATTACATATCAGAATATCTGGCTTCCAGAAAAGGTTTACTGCCTATCATTGGAATGCTATTGATCGTGGGTAATTATGTCCTACAATTCTTCTTCGAGGGATGGATTGTACAAACCAATTTTCTCTTACATCTCGGCGCCCTGATAACGACTTTAGGATTTTTGATTGCCTGGGCATTGTAACCTGATTAAAACTGAATCGGCTGCTTATAGCAGCCGACCATTTTTTTCACTATTCTACAAAGATAAGTTACATTTACTCTTTGTCAACCGATACAACTTCTCGTCCCTGGTAAAATCCACAGTTAGGACATACCCGATGCGGCAACCGCATTTCTCCGCAATTGCTGCACTGGACAAGATTTGTCGCCTTCAAAGCATCGTGTGCCCGACGGCGATCGCGACGTCCTTTGGAAATTTTTCTTTTTGGAAGTGGTGTCATTTTATAACTCCTGTAATTATTGCAAAACCACTCAGGACACTTTTCCTGAGGCGAACGAATTATACTTAATAAAACCGATTTAAGTCAAGGCACAAATCATCGTTATCAACTCATTACCGTGCAAAATCATCAGCCAGCTCAGATACATTGAACCTTGATGATTTGATCCATTATGAATATGAACCCAAAAAATTTGCTTTACAAGTTTCTATCACTATTCTTTCACTTACTATACCATCAATTCGCATGGGGCTATGATTTTGTTGCGTTTGTGGTTTCTGCCGGTCGTTGGAAACAATGGGTAAGAAGCGTTGAAAAATATCTTACCGGACCCAGAATTTTAGAAATTGGCCATGGCCCAGGTCACCTTCAAACGCATCTCAAAAGCACCTATCCTCAGCTAATTGGATTAGATATAAGCCGGCAAATGGGGAAACAGGCACAAAAGAATATTCGCGCAGCATACCCGAGGCTTCCCCAAACTTTGGTTAGGGCAAAGGCGCAATACCTCCCTTTTATGAATGAGCAATTTAGCACAGTAGTTGCCACTTTTCCGGCTCAATTTATCTTTGAAAAATCATGTCTCAAAGAGGTTCACTGTGTTTTGAAACCCGGTGGGACATTGGTGATCCTGCTGGCTGTGAAAATGACCGGAAAGGATTTTATTTCTCGATTGTTGGGTATTTTATATACACTAACCGGAGAAACGATCTCGCAGGAAATACAGCAATTCATGATGAAGTCACTGATCGAACAGGGATTCTCTCCGCAGATCAATTGGCTGCACCAAAAAAACGAACAATTACTGCTGATAAATGCTCAAAAAATGTAAAAACTTGTACTTAAAGCAAAATTGAGTCTTCACGTTTCTCCAATTTGTATTAAAATCATGGTATGGAAATTCAAGTGGCGGTTGCGAAAGTAAATAAATATGGCTCCACCGAAAGCGGAGACACGATTGAATTTGTTGAACGCCCTATGGGAGGCATTTCTGTGGTTTTGGCTGACGCCCGTTCTTCAGGAAAAAAAGCCAAGGCTATTTCCTCTCTGGTTGTTCGTAAGATCATCTCTCTTCTCGCAGAAGGGGTTCGCGATGGCGCATGCGCTCGAGCCGCTTCAGATTACCTCTTCACCGAAAAAAATGGAACCGCGACAGCTTTCCTGAATATTTTATCCGCTGATCTTGAAACTGGCACGATCGTCCTTACCCGTAACTCTCAAACCCCAATTTTCATTGCTGAAGGCGAGATAATCAATTGTCTTTCCGCTGAAAGTTCCCCTATAGGAGAAAACAGGGGAATTAAACCAGAGATTACCGAAATCCCTCTTAAACCAGGAATCACGATCGTGCTTTACACGGATGGTATTCAGCAGGCCGGTCAGGAAATTGGGCTAAGTATTGATATTTGCACTAACCTGGAAGCAATCCTGGAAGAGCAAGAACCAACCGCCCAAGAAGTTGCCGATTCGATTCTCAGCGAAGCCATTCGTCTGGACATGAATCGCCCCAATGATGATATGAGTGTCATCGTGATGACTGTTGTAGCCAAAGAACATGATATGATCCGGCGAATGACAGTGCAACTCCCAGTACCCCAAAAAGCATCCCCTTTCTCGGATTAATTACCCCGTAAGAAAGAATAGCTTTGCACTTTCGTATTCCATCGCTTTAATTATTTTCCATACGCGATCTTTCCGGATTGCGGTATAATCCAAGGAAGCGCCAGCCGCTGGTGGCTGGATTTTGTTTTTATTGGAGGCGCATAAGGAATGAATCAACGCTATATTAGACTTATTTTGATCCTTGTACTCCTGGCTGCAGTGATATGGGTCAACTTGCCCGGCAACCCTGGCATTCAGATCGGTAATTTCAACCGCACCCTGGAAACTGTACTTGGCCTGGATCTTCAGGGTGGGATGCAGGTTCTGCTTGAAGTTGATTTACCGGAAGATGTCACGGTTAGCCCGGAAGATTTGCAAACTGCTCGTCAGATCCTTGAAAACCGATCAAACGGTCTCGGTGTAAGTGAGGTCGTTTTCCAGATTGCTGGAACCCGCCGCATTGTTGGTGAATTCCCCGGTCTGACCAAAACTGATGAAGTCATTGCCGTTTTGAAAGAAACCGGTCAATTGGAGTTTGTTGACTTCGGCACCACTTATCTGCCAGAAGGAACTGTCGTTCAGACTGATATCGGACAGAGTTCAGGGACAGAACCATCGGTTGCTATTCCTGAAAACCCTCTTGAGCAAACGGGTGAAGAAACTCAAAACCAAATCTTCCATACCGTTATGACGGGTGATCAGATTAAAAGTGTTACGGTTGAACCAAATGGAATTGGCGGATACCATATCGCTTTTGTTCTCAAAGATCAGGGCAAAGAAGTTTTTGCGCAGCATACAGCCCAAAATGTTGGTAAATTTCTCGCAATTGTCCTTGATAAAAAAGTAATCTCTGTGCCAAGAATTAATAGCGCAATTCCAGACGGCGCTGGAGTGATCCAGGGCGATTTTACGATTGAAAGCGCGAACAATCTTGCGGTCCAGTTACGCTATGGTTCTCTCCCCATTCCCTTCAAAGTGGTAGAAAGCCGGGTGATTGGACCCACTCTTGGTGAAGACTCACTGAATAAAAGTATTTTGGCAGGCATTGTCGGTGTCATCATCGTGGCCCTCTTCATGACCATTTACTACCGGCTGCCCGGCGCCATTGCGATGCTCTCGATCGCAACCTATGCAATGATTACGCTGGCTCTTTTCAAGCTGATCCCTGTTACGCTTACTCTTGCTGGTATCGCTGGTGTGCTGCTCAGCACTGGTGGCGCTCTGGATGCCAATATCCTCATCTTTGAGCGTTTGAAGGAAGAGCTGCGGGCCGGAAGAACGCTGCAAAATGCCCTGGACTTATCCTGGAGACGAGCCTGGCCCTCCATTCGAGACTCAAACCTGGCTACTCTAATTACCAGCGCGATTCTGTTCTGGTTCGGTTCCGCGTTTGGCGCCACAATTGTGAAAGGCTTTGCCCTGACACTTGCGATTGGTGTGGCAATCAGTCTTTTCTGTGCCATTGTTGTCACGCGAACATACTTAAATGCGGTTATCAACCTGATAAAACCCGAAAATCACTCCGGGTGGTTTGGGGTCTAACTAGAGGAACTGAATTATGCTTGATATTCTTGGAAAACGATATATCTTTTTTGCTATTTCCTTGCTTGCCATACTCCCCGGATTGATCATTATTGCTCTGTCCGGTGGGTTACCCTTATCTATCGATTTTACAGGCGGAAGCCAATTGGAATTAGCCTTCGAATCCGGCTCAGCGCCTCAACCCGCTGAAGTTATCGAACTGTATGAAGAATATGAAATTTCAGATGTAAGCGTTAAAACTGCCGGAGAAAATATCCTGATCATCCAATCGCCATTTCTGGAAGATACCACGCGCGCGGCACTCATCGCTGAAATGGAAAACCGCTTTAACAACCAGGTCATTGTACAACGCAGTGACAGTGTTGGCCCCGCGGTTGGTAAAGAAGTCGCCAGCCGGGCTTTTTTGGCAGTCGCTATTGCCGCGCTTGGTGTGATCATTTACATCACCTTCGCATTCCGTGGTATTCAGAACGCGTTTCGCTATGGGGTTTGCGCCATCCTGGCCATGGTACATGATGTGCTGATCGTGCTCAGTCTGACCGCTATTGGCGGCAAGTTCTTTGGCTGGCAATTCGATTCTCTTACCCTCACTGCGCTTCTGACAGTGATTGGCTTTTCCGTTCAGGACAAAATTGTTGTGTTTGATCGCATCCGCGAGAACGCAAATATTTTTCGCAAGCTGCCTTTTGAAACATTAGCCAATCACTCCATTATTCAGACTTTGGGGCGTTCAATCAACACCCAATTAATGACTTCAGAGTTCATGCTGCTGGCTTTAGCTCTTCTGGGTGGTGTAACCCTGCAGCAATTTGCGATTATTTTGCTGCTGGGTCTGTTTAGCGGCACCTATTCTTCCATCTTTATTGCCGCTCCTTCGTTGGTAATCTGGCAAAACAGGGAATGGACAACCTGGTTCAAAGGGTCAAAATCAAACGCCACAGCCTGATAGACCGGAGAATATAACGGATCATTCTAAACAAGCCTTGATTTTGAAATATCAAGGCTTGTTTTATTACATATTCATATCCCCATACTGGTACAATAAAAAATGGAAGGGTCCTTATCAGACTTTATCGTATTTAACTGCAAGTAAACAATCACATTAATCCTAGACTGATTTCTGAAAGAGGGAAGCTGCATGCGTAAAGAAGTTGTCTTGATTACCGGGGCAAATGGCGAAATCGGCCATGGCCTGATTACCCATCTTGCGGGTTTGGAAAATATCCAGATCGTTGCTCTTGATGTTCAGCCCCTGGATAACGAACTGAAACCCTATTGTCACCGCTTTATCCAGGGCGACATTCTGGACCAAATGTTGCTGGGAAGACTGGTTGTTGAATATGAGATTCGAACGATCTATCATCTGGCCTCCATTCTGTCCACTAAAGCGGAATATAACCCCGAAACCGCTCACCGGGTCAATGTGGAAGGCACGATGAATCTCCTGCGGCTTGCCGTAGAACAATCTCAATGGCAGGGTAAATCTGTGAAATTCATCTACCCAAGCTCAATTGCCGCTTACGGTGTTCCTGGCCTGGAAGCAAAAAAACAAATAGGCAAAGTACGTGAAGATCAGTATCTTGAGCCAATCACCATGTATGGCTGCAACAAGTTATATTGTGAGCATCTTGGCAGGTATTACGCCCGGCATTATAGACAGTTGGCTGCTGATAGCTCCAGCACAACGATCGACTTTCGTTGTATCCGTTTTCCTGGCCTGATCAGCGCTTTCACCATCCCCACCGGCGGCACGAGTGATTACGCACCTGAAATGATCCATCACGCCGCACAAAAAATTCCTTACGACTGTT